>OFGH01001228.1_pt1 | contig 17920 bp, 10 predicted proteins | sample 1521721 | NCBI WGS metagenome assembly OFGH01 (sample SAMEA3504132, study PRJEB24116) | mouse gut metagenome | biome: mouse gut; feature: mouse-associated habitat; material: faeces | place: Denmark | collected 2011
GGAGGTAATAAAAACTGGCGATTTATCATTTAGAGGCAAAGGTCATCAGCCGGGGAACAGGCCGTTCCGCTGTCGCAGCAGCGGCTTACATGAGCTGTTCTCGGATGTACAACGATTATGATGGCATACAGCACGATTACACCCGAAAGCAGGGGCTTGTCTGGCAGCAAGTCTTTCTGCCGGATATGGCACCAGCAGAATGGGCAGATCGGGAAGTCCTCTGGAACGCCGTGGAGGACGCCGAGAAAACAAAGGACAGCCGCCTCGCCCGCGAATTTGTCGTTGCTCTGCCGGTCGAACTGGGCAGGGATGAGTGGATTGCCCTGCTGACTGATTTCATCCAAGCCAATTTTGTGGCGGAGGGGATGTGTGCCGATGTGTGTATCCACGATACCGATGGTCATAATCCCCACGCTCATATCATGCTGACCGTGCGACCACTGGCGAAAGGCGGCAAATGGCAGAACAAAACGGAGAAAGAGTACCTTTGCGTCCGGGACGGTGATGAGCGGGGCTTTACAGCGGCGGAGTTCAAAGCAGCACAGGGCGAGGGCTGGGAGAAGCAGTACCAGTACAAAGTTGGCAGAAAGAAGGTCTATATGACACCCTCAGCAGCTGAAGCGCAGGGGGTGGAGCGGGTATCCAAGCATCCAAAAAGCACCAAGTATGGGCGGCAGAATCCCATCGCCGCCCGCTGGAACAGTGAGGAACAGCTTGTTCTCTGGCGGGCGGCATGGGCCGACACAGTGAACCGCTGTCTGGACCGCTCCGAGCATGAGGAGCGTGTCGATCACCGAAGCCACGCCGAGCGCGGTTTGGATGAACAACCTACCATTCACGAAGGGGTAGTTGCCCGTGCTCTGGAGAAGAAGGGCATCCTATCTGACCGCTGTGAGTTGAACCGGCAGATCAAGGCGGACAATGCTCTGCTGCGGGAGTTGAAATCCTTGGTCAAGAAATTGATGAACGCGGTGAAGAACACTGTTCCAGCGATAGCTGAGGCGATGGAAACCATTCGGCAAAAGATGATCGTTTTCCGATATCAGCTTTTGCATATTGGAACAGGGAAAAGGCAGATTACCAATACGCTCCATGCTGTTCAGCCGGACATCAAACGGTATGAGGATATTGTTAAGCAACTCAAGGCCAAGATCAAGGAGCGCCGGGTTTTGCTGGACAAAAAGAAAAGCACCCCGGTAATCCAAGTACTTCGGCATCAGGAGTTGGCGCATAAAATCGCCGCATTGACCGAAGATATTGAGGAATTGAAAAGCGAGAAGGTCCTGTTGCTTAATCAGTTTAACTGTGCAGACGATCATGGCATGAACGAGATCAAACAGCATATTGCGTCCATGGAGTCTTCCCTGGAAACGCTGAACCAGCAGGAGGAAAAATATACTGCCGAACTGGATACGGCACTGGCGCAGTACTCCGAACTGCAACAACAGACGGCAGATATGGACATCGTGGAACTGGATTCCACCCGTCAGGCTATTCGTTTTGCTAAAGAGCGCGAGACGCTCCAGCAGTTACGAGCCACATATGGAAAGAAATTTGATTCCAAGACGCTGGCACAGAGTCAAAAAGATATTGCGGATTTGCTAAATGAAATTATAAAACCAGTGTCCATCAAGCAATTTCTTCAACGTTCCCCTGAACAGCAAGATATGCCACATCATACAAAAGAATATAATCAGAACTATGAGCGGTAACTACAAAATTCTTTACTTCTTTGTGTGCTTCTTACTTAGCTCAATTGTTTCATCAAGATTTTTAAGCCAGTTTGCTACATCTGAAAAGTAAATACTCTCGCTTTCCTGCTGATAGTCTGCCAATAACCTGCGAAAATGAACCATTTGCTCTAAAAAGATAAGTGTGTCCCGATTACTCATGCCAGACAAGTGTTCCCTAAAAATACATACTATTTTATTGAAAAGGCGAAAGACATGGTAATGTTCATCATCGGGATGAGTGTAGTGTTTGATAAGGCGCTTGCTTGCATCCATTAACGTAGAAACAATCATGTCAGGTGCTACGAATCCAAGGGTAATATCATATATCAGTTGTTCAACGAGATACCTTGCATAAACAGTCTCAACCTGGAAGGGAACAAAACCAGGAATTTTCTCAGCTTCTTTGAATGCATTTTCCAAGCAAAGCTTTGCCGTCACAAAATCTTTTGCGTCAATGCAGACAGAAGCAAATTGTTCCCAATAGAATGGATTTCTTGTTGAAAAGTATGCCAACAAACGCAAATCATCATAGAAATTTTTAACTAACGAAACATATTCCGTTTTTTGAATCCAGTACAAAAAGTTAGCATGAGATACAATAGCTTTCATCAACTCCTCATAGCGTTGATCGCTGGTATATAAGTTATTGGCAACAATTAAGATTTGCTTCAAAACACGAAGCAAACTTTCAAGCGGAATAATATCCTGTAATATCTTGCGTGCAACAATAGAAGATTTGACTTTAAGCTCACCGGATTCTGCATCGAACAACTCGTTAATTAATTCGCTATCGCTCAATTTTAGCTTTACAAAATCTATATTCAGCAATCGAGTAATATCATCCGTTGATAGATGGAGGTTGAGTACTTCAGACGCCAGAGAAGCTACTGATAGTTCGCCAAACGCTTGATCCTGTTCTTGTAAAGTGCGGGTATAAAGGGATAGAAGTTGTTCTCTAATATAGCTAGAATCAAATAGTTTTATAATCACATCACTTATGCGACTTTTACAGTTAAAACGAATAAACTCCACCGCATCATCTTGCGAATCAATGCCTTTTTCGTTTGCGCATAAGTTATTGCTATATAATACTGTAGCTAGACTCTGAATTTCTTGATTAGTTAAATGATTCAATTTCAAGGGTTTTACATCACTGTCTAAGATACGTAAATTATTCGTGAGCCGACGGTAATTTGTAGAGATTTTTGATTGTCGAGAAGTCAAAAGAAACGTAATTTTAGAAAGATTCCCAAATGTTCCGAATTGCTGAAGAACATTAAGGTATTTATAATAATCATCTATTATCACTACAATTCTATCTTTTCGATAATTATTACAAATTGACTCTATTTCGTCAAATGTATCCACAGTCTCACGCTGAAAAACAAATATATGAACGTCTTCCCTCCGTAATTCATTTCGTACTAAGTTACAGAACATAGTTTTTCCGTTACCTAGGTTTGACACTGCAAGAAATACTTTGTATTGATACCTTTCCCGCAGAAATGTGTTAACGGCATTACGCATTGCTATATATTGATAATCTCCTACCGCATCCTTCTGCATGATGCAAGGCTGAATAAATCCTGTATAGTAAAAACTAGACAAATCTTCCAGGCGTACAGTCGATTTCTCCAAGGGAACCATGTGTTCATGGATAAAAGATGTGTAGTTAGAGATGGCAATAGTGCTAGGAACAAACTCTTTTTTCTGGCACTCAATTCTTTCCGAAAATCCTTCCACCCCAATCCGTTCAACTGGAGCATACTTTTCTAGTGCCTGCTTTCCGAGAGCATCTAAATCCGGTGCAGAAACAAACACGGTCTTATTGGAAATATTAGGGCTTGCGATGATTCTTCTGATATCAATATCGCTTTGCATTGAGAACCCAACAACTATGATTGCCTTGGCTGCATCAAAGTCTCTACCCATAAAATCAAACCATGGTTTTCCTACTAAAGTTTCCGAATCATAGCTTCTATCTGTCAAGCGGAATGAGTTTTTCAAAGAATCTACCGTCAAATTGTGAATAGAACCATTAATATGAACACAAACTTGTTCTTTTGGATAAGTTTCCAAATGATCTTCAAGAGTGACTGAAAAAAGGGGATTTTTATTAAGTTTTGCGCCTTCTTCGATTACTAAGTCATAATTTGTTGTATAAATTCTTTTCCATTTTATAGACATTATTATTTCATGGGCAGGTGCAATTTCCCCTAATGTGAACTCGTCAATGAGGAAGGAAATGAGATCATTTTCTGAATGTCCGCTACTTTCGGTATAAAAGTCAGCTACGGCTGAAAGACTATATTCTTTTGCATCAATGCCACAGGATTTTGCTAGGCTATTACGCAGTCCAATTCCGGTTTTGAATTTTTCTCCACGAAAATTTGTTGCACCATGTGAGAATCCAGAACCAGCAAATAATATTGCTTTTCCTTCAAGTGCATATTGAATAGCTTCCTTTAGTTCCATAACAGTTTCTCTCCATATCCTCAAAATATAGTAGTACTATTGTATCATAAGCGTATTGATTTTTGCAAAAGAACAACCTTATCATCTATCACTTGTACCATGTCATTAGCAATCAAATACTCAAACGCCTCATTCATTGCCTTGGCAATGTTGACTCCACGCCGATTGAATCCAAACGCTCTCGTGGTTTCATCAATCAAAGCTGAGCGCGTTGTACCAACGCATTTACTCAACACCCGAAGCATTGCAGCAGCCAATTCATCTGTACTGATGTGCTTGATATTCCTCCCATTAGCCTGTCGGACAGGGATCTCCGCAAAGCTGGCAGGATAGAAAAAGTCTCCCTTTCGAACCACTCGCTCTCCCATAGATCGCAACGTATAATCTACCTCTTTACGTACAACGGAAGTTGCTTTCTCTCGCCCCAGCAACGGACTAAGTTTTTGACACAGCAGTTCATAATGGATCGGATATTCATTGTGAACCAACAGTTCGATGCAATCAGCTAATTGTAGATAGCCGCTCCGATTACGTGGCAGAGTGTTGAAGTCCGTTGTATTGGGTGGGTCAAAACCGTAAGGATTCGTAATATCTGCAATAGACACAGGTTTGTCCTCGACGGTCATAAAGGGTTCCTTTGTATCAGTTCTCTCCTGTTGTATCGGTGCTTGGGATTCTGGCATAGCTTCAATATAGCTGTTGATGGCATTATCAACGGCTTCAATTAACCGCTGCCCCTCTGTCACCGGGTCCTTGATCCAATCGGTGGACCAAATACGGTAAATCTTCCATCCCATGCTCTCCAAGATATCCTGACGAAGCCGGTCCCGCTCTCTTGCGGTCCGCGCAGAGTGGTAGGCCGCACCATCACACTCAATACCCAATACATAGCGTCCGCTCAGCTTCGGATGCTTAACGGCCATGTCGATACGATAACCGGAACAGCCCACTTGGGTTGCCAACTTGTACCCTTTACGGTCCAGGAAATTGTAAACAGCGGCCTCAAAGGGAGAATCATGCTGCACAAAGTCAGATTCTGTTATCTCGTTCTGCAATACGGCGGGTCCGTTCATGGCAAAGTCAATATACCCCCGCAGCAACTTTGGCCCATCAGCGGAGACATGCTCTGTATTGATGTCTGTGGGAAGAATAGAGCCCACCAACTTCACATTATATTTGGCACGAGTGATCGCAACATTCAGCCGGCGTTCCCCGCCAGTTTTGCTCAAGGGGCCGAAGTTCATTCGCATAACACCGGACGCATCCTTGGCATAGCCGATACTGAAAATAATGGTGTCACGCTCATCACCTTGGACGTTTTCCAGGCTTTTGACAAAGAAAGCCTCTTGTCTATCTTCATCAAAGAACGATTCATATTGCTGGTTTTCCATACGCCTTTTGCGAAGAACGGTGTCAATAGCTAACTGCTGGACTTCACCAAAAGCAATAACGCCGAGAGAACGATTAGGGAATTGACGGATATGCTCAAAAATCAAATCAACGACCTTTTCCGCTTCAATCACATTCCCTTTGCGTCCTCCGCGATCATAGTAACCAGCGGGAACATAGGTGTACTCTACGCCTACATTCGGTGCGCAGTCCACATTGGATGGGAATGTAATCAGATTTCCCTTGTAGATTTTTGCATTGGAAAACGCAATCAGATGCTCATGGCGGCTCCGGTAATGCCATAGCAGGGTACGCTCAGGGAGCAGGGCCGCTTCATCCAAAATGGACTCGTAAGCACTGCTGTCATCGTATTCATCCTCGTCCCCAACATCCCCATCAAAGTCGCTGTCAGATACTGAGGCAGAGAAGAAGTTTGTGGGCGGGAGCTGCTTGCTGTCACCGGCAATAATGACCTGCTTCCCTCGCAGGATGGCACCAATAGCGTTCTCTGTGCAGACCTGGGACGCCTCATCAAAAATGACGGTATCAAAGGTAAATGTATCCGCCTCCAGGAATAGACTGACGGACAAGGGTGACATCATCAAGCAAGGTTTCAAGGCCAAAATGAGGTTGGGGATTTCTCGGAACAAGCGGCGAATGGGCATGATGCGCCGCTGTTTGTCCAATTCCCGCTTGAGGGTACTGATCTCGTCAACACCGCTTGTGAAATGATCCAACGAAGGCAGCCCGTTGATGAGCTTTGAACGAATACGGGAGCGGGCAATCGCAAATTGCAGCTTATCAAGCTGCACAAATTCTTGAATTACAGTCTCCTGCGTTTTCCGGCGGAAGTTCGCTACAATAGGATACTCCGGCAAAACACTGTCCAGCCAAAGACGGAAAAATCTCTTTTGGAATATAGGCACAATGGAAGGTGAATCAATATGTAACGTCTCAATCTGATGGATATATTCTTCCAATCCCAGCTCATAGCATTGACTGCGAACTGTACGGAAGTCGATCCATTCTTCCAGAGCTGCCAGATTATTTACGCACTTGGTTAACCGGTCTGTCAATATAGGCATCGGCATATTGCGCCATTCATCCGGTGACTGAAAGAGTTCCAAAAACCATTCAAAATCCGGCGCAACGCAGGCAAGGCTCTGTTTTATTTGGTCGCTGTAAGTTTTACAGAGATCAATTTTTTCATCAGAGGTACAGACATAACGGAGGAAAGTTTCTCCATATCCATCGTATCCATCCATGGTTCTATAAAAAGCAATCGCCCAATCCAATGCTTTCCGGACCGTAGCCCAATCAGTTTCTAAACCAGAGTAGAAAGATTCATAATGTTGAAGGAGTGCAGATGCCTGTGCTTCGTTTTGGGCAACAGAGGCCCGCAGACTATTGAGATTTTCCAAGCAGGTCTGCATAAGGTCATAGACATCAAGAAATCTTTTTAGTTCATCAAAGTCTGTATTCTCCGCCTGATACAATTCGCCAAACACGGCCACCAGCGAACCGGCATTTTCGTCCACCCATTTCTTGAATTCAGCCATATGGCGCAGTTGCCCTAGAAGCTCGAATATTTCATCATCGGACAACTTCTTGCCTCGTTCGCGAGAAAGGCTCTGGACGAGTTTCTTGTCTGACCGATATTGTGATTTGAGAAATTTGAGCGCAGACGTGTATTCTGCTTTGAATCGCAGATACATAGCATCGAAGTCGATAGAAAAAATCTCATTTTCGTATGCCTGCGTTATTTCCTGCCGGATAGTATTGTAAGACCCGATCTGCTCTTTAGCAGAATCGTAGAGTGCTGTTACCACTGACTGGTTAGCCAACTCTGCCCATATTGCATAACATGGACGGGCAGACAGCATACAGGCATGAATCGCTTCAATGTGGGCATCAATCTCAGCGGTGGTAACAAGGTTATTGAAACTTGTAAAGTCTACTGTGTTGTCATTTCGCAAAATATCCTGATGCAGTGTTAAAATGGCTTCGCGCTGTGCTAAAAAGGCTGTTTGGGCCTTCTCGCCTTCTTGAATTTCAATAAGCAGTTGCGCAATTTCTCTATCACCAGTCAGCCAGGATACGGGAACCTTGGGAGATTGTCCGGCTAGTTCAAGAATCAGAGCGGCCTGCGTCAGATTGGAATATGAAGTTTCAGCGGAAATTGACAAAGCCGCCATTGCCGTATTGCCAAGCTCGCTGATTTCTTTCATCATTGGAACAAGATGATTTAACCGAGCCAAGATGTCATGCCGCAACTCGTTGCTGACAAACTTCACATTGGCCCCATACCAGGGATTGTTTTGGTAGTCGGTATTCATGCTGGAAACTGTATTGGCAAAACGGGTCAATCCATTGATATAGCTGGCATACACTGGGGGCGTAACTTGCTGAATATCTTCAATCGGAAATATAACGTCTGCATAGTCGGTTAGGTTTGCAAGAATCCCATTTGCCTCATAGATCGTCTTATGCAAAGGGTCAATAACGGTGAAGATAGCTGTAGAATAGTCATTCAGACGATTCCTGTCAGTAGTCAGTTGGGCCAATCGTTGATAAGCGTCATCGCTTAATGTAGCCTTTTGGCTGGCCAGGTTCAAGACATTTCCCAACTGTGCCAGAGTATCTTTCTTGTTTGCCTTATAACTGTGCAGAATCAGACAGAAATCAGCTAATCCGGCATCCTTCATCCGCTTATGCACTACTTCTAGGGCGGCCATCTTTTCTGAAACAAAAAGGACTTTCTTTCCATCAGCAAGGCACTCGGCAATAATATTTGTGATTGTCTGGCTTTTTCCTGTCCCGGGAGGCCCTTGCAGTACGAAGCTATAGCCTTTCTTGGCACAAAGAATTGCATCCTGCTGACTGGCATCTGCATCTACAACTTGGAAAGTATGCTCAGGCGTCGTGTTGTTGTCATGGTCAAAGTGGTCGATCACAGACAGGTCATGATCGACAGCACTTGCATCACCACCCAAGGCTCGAACGATTGGATTTTTTAAGATAGCCTCCCGGTGATTTTCCAAGTCGCGGTACATATTGATTTTGAGGAACGACAGCAGACCCAAGCCAACTTCAGGAATGACCTTCCAATGGTTTACGGATGTCAACTGGCCGACATGTTCAAAATACGATGAAAGACTGTCCTCAATATTAAACTCAGGCAATTTGATACCAAAATCATTATCCAGCTTATAGGCAAGCGTAGGGTTGACGATGATTTCATCCTCATGAAGCGATAGCACAAAGGGCGACGTGATGGATTCCCAGCTTAGAGAAACTGGGACCAAAATGAGCGGAGCATCAAAATGGACTTTGGAATGATCTGATTCCGCCCATCGCAAAAAGCCAAAGGATAGATAGAGGACATTAACGCCTTGTTCCTCCATAAAGGTCTTAGCCTTACTGCGAAGATTGCGGAGAGTGCGCTGCTGCTCCTTTATAGACTGATTTGTCTGTACGGAACCAGCCGCTGCAATGAAATCTCCGCTTTCTTCTTCCAGGCTGAGCTGCTGCTCCTCATCTACGAATGGAAATTCCAGTGGGTGTTCATTAACGACAAAACTCTCCCATAGATCATAGATACCTGGGAGTTTAATTCTGATGTTGGAACGGCGGGTATCACGGTAATTGAGTAGCCGGTTCCGCTTTCCCATATCCAGTAGCTTGTTTTTCCAGGTATCGAGTTTTGTATCCATATTGACCATTTAGCCCACCGCCTTATCTTGACAACTCCGTTTAGAAGAACCTGCATTTGCCTTCTATTGCAGAAATTGTGAGAAAAATGTCTGTTCTTGGGAATATTATAAAGCATGATTGCTCAAATATCAACTAGGACCATCAAGTTTCTGTATTCGATCAAAAGAATCCCAACTTTCCAAAGGAAGTTGGGATGGTTGGGATGGTCGGTGAATTTCTCCTTGACAAATCGCTTCTCAAATCGAAATCCTCACCAAGTATGCCAAAGACCACGGGATAACCAGTTATAAGGTGTATAAAGACGACGGTTATTCCGGCACCAGCTTCAAGCGTCCCGGCCTTCAAGAAATGATGACCGACATTGAGGCGGGGCTTGTCAGTATGGTGATCGTCAAGGATATGTCCCGGTTTGGCCGCAATTATCTGGAGGTAGGGCTGTATACGGAAATCCGCTTTCCAGAGATGGGAGTCCGTTTTATCGCCGTCAATGACGGAGTAGACAGCGACGATCAAATGGGCAACGACTTCACCCCGTTCCGCAATATCATAAACGAGTGGTACGCCAAGGACACCTCGAAGAAGATACGGGCGGTTTTCCGCAATAAGGGAATGTCCGGCCAGCGGCTGTCCACCAATGCCCCCTACGGATATATAAGGGGGGAGGACGGCCATCTGTTGGTGGACGAAGAAACGGCCCCGGTGGTAGAGCTGATTTTTCAGCTTTGCGCGGAGGGCAACGGCCCCGGCAAAATCGCCCGGATGCTGAAAGAGCGGAGCATCCCTACACCGGGTACGATTGAGTTCCAGCGCACAGGCCGGACACGCAACTATCACCCGGACAATCCGTGCGGGTGGAATGAAAGCAGTATTTCCAATATTTTAGAGCAGGACGCTTATCTGGGCCGTACTACCAACTTCAAGACTACCAAGCTGTCCTACAAGAGCAAGAAAAAGATTGAGAATACGCCAGACAAGTGGGCGGTATTTGAAGATACCCATAAAGCAATCATCGACCCGGAAACCTGGGAGATCGTACAAAAGGCGAGGGAACAGCGCCGCCGTCCCACCAAAATGGGGGAAATGGGGATGTTCTCCGGGCTGGCCTACTGCGCCGACTGCGGAGCGAGACTGTATCACTGCCGGACTGCTTCCTGGACGCATGAACAGGAGTGCTATACCTGCGCCACCTATCGCGGTAAAAAAGGTTGTAGCGCCCATTACATCCGGGCGGTGGTGCTGGAACAGCTTGTACTCCAAAATCTGCAACGGGTGGTAGCTTACGCCCAGGAGGACGAGGACGAGTTTGTGCGGCGCATCATGGAAAACAAGATGGCGTTACAGCGCACCGAGCAGGAAAAGGCCAAGCGTAAGCTGGAAAAGCAGGAGCGGCGCTATAACGAGCTGGATGCCATCATTCAAAGGCTTTATGAAGATCATGTTGTAGGTAAGCTGAGTGAGGAACGCTTTGCCAAGCTGTCCGAGGGCTACGAACAAGAGCAAGCGGAACTGAAACAGTCCATAGCGGATCTGTCCGCTATTGTACACGCCGCTCAGACGCAGGCAGTCAATGTCCAGAGTTTTTTGAAGATTGTGAAAAAGTACACTCAGCCCACCGAGCTGACCCCGGCGCTTTTGCGGGAGTTTGTAGAGAAAATCGTTGTTCATGCCCCCGATAAGTCCAGCGGCCACCGCATCCAGCGCATCGACGTACATTATAACTTCATTGGCGAAATTGATTTTTCCCCGGAATTTAGCCAGTACAGCAAAAAGACAACCGCATGACACCGTAGTATCATGCGGTTGCCGCCCGACAAAGAAAACTTCTTTATCAGGCACGCCCTTCTGGCCCCGGGTATGCTCAAAAAATATTGGCTCACCTTTTTTGCCACGCTCAGCAATTCTGCGTTCCTGATTACCATGCTCAGCCAGACCTTCTATGTGCAGTTCCAGGAGGTCTACAACCTGACCAACACCCAGCTGGGCTTTTTGGAGGGAATCGGCTCCATCGGCGGCTTTATCGGCGGCTTTGTGGGCGGCTTCTTCGCCGACCGATTCAGTCCCAGGAAACTGACTGCGCTGGGTTGTGTCGTGGCTTTTGCCGCTGCGGTGGCGGAGGCGCTCTCCAGCAGCTATTTTGTCCTGATCCTTGTCTACATTGCCCTGAGCTTCTCCTCCAACGTCCTGCTGATGACTCCCTACTTTAAGCTGCTCAAGCTGCTGGGTACGGATGAGGAGCAGGGGAAGATCATGACCTTTTCCGAAACGGCCTACGCTATCGTCACGCTGTTGATTAATTACGGCTTCCTGGGCGCTATCTCCGCCTTCAACCTGTCCTTCCAGGCCGCGCTGATTGCCGTAGGCGCCATCAACGGCCTGGTGGCTATCGGCATTTACGGTCTTTTCCGGGCTCCCGGCCTCACTCGCGAGGAGGAGCGTCTGAAAAAGGAGGCGCTGGAGCGCAAAAAAAGTAGAGACGTCAAGGATGCCGGCGTGGAAAAGGCAAGCGGCAATGCCCTCACAGAGTTCATTTCCGTGCTGAAAATGCCGATCCTTTGGCTGAATGTGGCGGCAACCATGACGATGACCTTCTATAACCAAGTGGTTTTTACCTATATGAATCCTTACCTGGTGAATGTCCTGGGAATAGCCGCCGCTACGGCCTCCCTGCTCCAGATCACCTTCCGCAACAGCCTGCGCATTGTAATCAGTCCCTTCGGCGGCACCATCCGCGATAAGCTCAACGACTCCACCGCCGTGGTGAAGTGGTTCTCCTTCGGTCTGGCCGCCGTCATGGTCTGCTTCGCACTCTTTGGCGCGACCTCTTTGTATGCCTACCTGGCGCTGGTGGTTCTGGCGGGTATCTGCATTTATTCCGTCACCGGCCTGCAGTACACCCTGATTGCCGACGCCAAGGTTCCCGTCAAGTATTCCGGCCGCGTATGGGGCATCGTATTTGGATTGAACACTTTGACCACCCTGTTCCGGGGCACGGTCTGCGGCTCCCTGCTGGACATCCAGGGCACAGACGGCTACCGCACCATCTTTCTTATCGGCCTTGGCTCCTGCCTCCTGTGCGCCCTCTCCGCGATTTTGATCCGCAAGGTGATTGATTCCGGCAAGGCGCTGGGCAGGGACATCCAAGCCCAGGTCGATGCGGGAACGGCGGAGTAACCTGATTTCCATTGTTTTCCGCCCCTCTCTTTTTCCACCCCGGCATAACCCCGGCGTTGTGCGCGCCTCGGCGCGCATGATTCAATACATTTTATTTTACAGGAGGACACGTTCATGTTGGATCAGGTCGAAAAAAGAATCTGCGAGATCATCGATGAACACGCCCAAGAGATCATCGACTTCGGCAATGACATCTGGTACCACGCGGAAACCGGCTTCAAGGAGTTCCGCACCTCCCAAAAGCTGGCGGAGGGCCTGGAGAAGCTGGGCCTAAAGCCCCGGACAGGCATCGGCCTCACCGGCGTAAAGGCCTACTTGAAGGACCCGGAAACCACGAAGGGTCTGAATATCTGCCTGATGGGCGAGATGGACGCGCTGCCCCTGCCCACCCACCCGGATGCCTGGAGCGAGACTGGCGCGGCCCACGCCTGCGGCCACAACGCCCAGATGACCGGCGTGTACGGCGCGGCTATTGCCCTGACCATGCCGGAAATCAAGGAGAAAATCAACGGCAACATCACCTTTATCGGCGTACCCTCCGAGGAATTCAGCTCCGACACCGAGTATAAGATGAAGCTGATTCACGAGGGAAAGATCGGCTGCGGCGGCGCCAAGAGCGAGTTCCTGCGTCTGGGCGAGCTGGACGATCTGGACATCTGCGTCTGCCACCACACTTGGGAAACCAAGTACGCCATCGTTCTCAACGACAGCGGCAACGGTTTTGTCAACAAATCCGTACGATTCATCGGCAAGGCCGCCCACGGCACCTCCGCCTGGCAGGGCATCGACGCCTGGGAGGCAGCCAGCCTCTCCACCGCGGCTATCAACGCCAACCGGGAGATTTCTCCGGAAAAAGACTACACCCGCATCCACGGGGTTATCACCAAGGGCGGCAACGCCGCCAACGTGATCGCCGATGAGGTCCGCATGGATTTCAGCGTCCGCACCAAGACCATGCCCGCCGTCCAGCGGGCCTCCTATAAGGTAGACCGCGCGCTGAAGGCCAGCGCAATGGCTGTGGGCGCAGGCACTGACATTGAGACTATTGCCGGATATCTTCCCTACATCCCTTCTAACAATGTCACCCTTCTTAAAGGCGTCCTGGAGGACCTGTCCAATGGCCGTCCCGTAGAGGTTATCGACTCCGCCAGTGACCCCATGATCCATTCCCCCGGCTCCACCGATCTGGGAGAACTGACCCATCTGATGCCCGTGGTGCAGTTTGGCACCGCCGGGCAGGCCGGTACCGGCCACGGCGCGGACTACCGTATCGTAGATGAAAATCTGTACTACGTGGAAACCGCCAAAATCTTCGCCATCTGCGGCTACCGCCTGCTCAAGGACGATGCGGCGGCGGCCAAGGACCTGCTGGACGGATTCCAGCCCGCCTTGACGGCCGAGGGCTACCGGAAGTATCTGGCAGACAACCAGAAGTTTGAGCACGTGGACCCCGTCCCCGTCCCTTCCTTCGAAGACTGACGCCTGGCTTGCCAGATAATTGAATCCTGACCTGCGCACGCTTTTTACCGGCCGCCTGACATGTAATACCGGCCTGGCGTCCAGCCCTCCTCCCCATTTTCCTGCACGACCGCAATACATAACGCATTGCAAAAGTAATGCATTATGGCAAAAACTTGATTTTTATTGACAAAATCAAGAGCTGCGGTGTATGATTGAGCAAAAGCAAGTGTGCAGGAGGTACCGTATGCCTACGATTGTCAGGGACAGCATCAGCCAGCAGGTTTATGAAGATCTGGTCGTTCGAATCCGGAACAGGGAGATTTTGCCGGGAACGCGGCTGGTAGTCAACACGCTGCGGGATGAGTACAACGTCTCCTCCACTCCGATCCGGGATGCGCTTTCCCTCCTTTACCGGTACGGCTTTGTTGAAAACCTGGGCAATTCCCGCTACGCGGTTATTACAGTTACCCGGAAGCTGGTGGAGGACCTGATAGAATGGAACTACCATATGACGCTGCTGGGAATCCAGATATCCCTCGCCCGCGGAAAGGACTATACCTACTGCCATTTAAAGGAAGCAGTAGATGCGTTTCTCTCCTGCGGAGAGGAGAACACGCCGCTGTCTGTCCGGCTGTATGCGGATGTATGGAATACCTTTGTAGACTATACCGGCAACGAGTGTATTGCCCGGATGGCTGATCCGCTGATGGGGGTCTTTGCCGTGGCCTTCGGCGATTATACGGAAGTCTTTTCACACGAAAGCTCCGTACAGATGTGTCGGGATTTGCTGCGGGCCTTTGAGGAAAACAATATGGACCTGGCTGTACAGGCCGTTGAACAGGTAAACGAATGTTTCCGCGCCTATGTGGAGCGGCATACATTTCCCAGCCTTTAACGGCATACTGCTAAACAAAAAGCGTCAAAATTTTGACGCTTTTTGTTTTCCCTATTATAGTGCATTAAGCGTCAGGCATGAAGCAAGCCACGCCGAGTTTTTGGCATCAGCTCCGCCGGCGCGTACACTCTCATGGAGGAAACATAATGAAAATACAAAGCGAACGCCCCCCATTACAGGCCAAATCCGTGCTGCGATTTGCCATCTGCTCTATTGCGGGAACACTCCTGTTTTTAATCCCGCTCCCTATTCGCGGAAAAAGCGATCTGCTGATCGCGGCGTCCGCCGACTATCTCACCGGGCTCCTGGCCCCGGCGCTTCCCTGGATACTGACCGCGTTTTTTACAGCCGGCGCGCTGGTTTCGCTGGTTCATTTCATTCGGCCTGTCCCCTTTTTGGAGCGGAGCTCCCTGCTGCGGGAATCCTTTTCTATGAGTCTGCCCAAGCTATTAGCTCGGATTCTTGGCGCGGTGTTTTTTGCCATGAACGCGCTCCAAATCGGACCGGCATGTATCATCTCCCCGGCTACCGGCGGGACCATGTACAGTCTGATGTTGTCTCTGGCCGTATGGCATCTGATGTCCTTTTATTTGTTCTCCCTTCTGATGGATTTCGGCGCCATGGATTTTATCGGCACGCTGATTCAGCGGATCATGCGTCCGCTGTTCACCCTGCCCGGCTGCGCGGCGATTGACTGTATGGCTTCCTGGGTGGGGAACGGGCCTTTCGGCGTTATCATCACAAAAATGCAGTATCAGACCGGCTATTATACCCGGCGCGAATCGGCTGCGGTCGCGTCCTGCTTTTCTATCGTTTCCGTTTCCTTCTGCGTGATCGTAGCCAAAACCCTGCATATTATGGACTACTTCGGCCCGTACTATCTGAGCATCACAGTTTCAACCATTCTCTGCGCGGTCATTTTGCCTCGTATCTGGCCGCTGAAGAACGTCCCAGACACGTATTGTCCCGATACACCGGCGCAATGCGACATACCTGCCGGAAAAGGAACCCTGGGCCGCGCGGCAGCCTGTGCCGCCAAGAAAGCCGGCGAAGCCAGACTCCGCCCGATTCTCAGACGCAGTTCTCAGACAGCTCTTGATTTCTTTCTGGGCGTATTCCCCGTCATGATGGCCTGCGGCACACTGATGCTGATCGTCTCGGAATATACCCCGGTCATTCGATGGCTCGCAATTCCCTGGGAATATTTGCTTTCCGCCCTGCGCATCCCGGAGGCGGCGGCCGCCGCGCCAGCCCTGCTGGTAGGGTTTGTGGACATGTATCTCCCCTCTGTCGCCGGCAGTACCATCAGCAGCGATGCCACCCGGTTCATCATTGGCAGCGTGTCCATCGGCCAGCTGATCTATATGACGGAAACTGGGGCAATTATTTTGAAAAATCGAGACATTTTCGGTCTGTCCTTTCCACGTCTGGCCGCCGTTTTCCTGCTGCGCACTGTTATTTCTCTGGCAGCGGCCCTCTGCTTCGCCTCCCTCCTTTTCTAACTCCCCCCCGCCAAAGGCAGCAAAAGAGCACAGCATCCCTCCCCCCGGCATATATTGATGACGGGAGGCGGTAACATTGTCATACTACCTGCTGCTGAGCCGCTCCATCACCCACGCCCAGCGCATGAGCCGCGTCTTGGAACGGGCGGGGATTACCGCCCGCTTTTTCCGGCCACCCATGGGCCTGACCGACCGGGGATGCAGCTACGCAGTCCGGATCGGGGAGGGCAGCCTGCCTGCGGCCATGGAACGGCTGCGGAGCGAGGGACTTGTTCCTATGCGCGTATTTTATGCGGAGAGCGATGGCTCGTTCAGCGAAACTGCCATATAAATAACGAGGGCCGCCGCCCCCAAAGGGCAGCGGCCCAATCCATATCTGTCAGGAGGAATCCGCAATGATCTATTTCGACAGCGCGGCCACTACGCTGCAAAAGCCGGCCTCCGTCCCGGCGGCGGTGGCGGACGCGATTGACACCATGACCACCCCCGGACGGGGTGACCATCCCGCCGCCCGGATGGCGGCGGACCTGATGCTGCGCTGCCGGATGGAGGCGGCGGAGCTGTTCGACGTTCCCACACCGGAAAACGTCATCCTGACGTCCAACGCCACCCACGGCCTGAACATCGCCATCCGGAGCCTGGTATCCCCCGGGGACACGGTGGTTATCTCCGGCTACGAGCACAACGCCGTTACCCGGCCCCTCCGGGACATCGGGCGCGTGTCCTGCCGGATCGTCAACGGGCGGCTCTTCGACCCCCATCAAATGATCGAGGGCTTCCGCCGGGCGGTGGACGGAGGAGTGAAGGCCGTCATCTGCACCCACACCTCCAACGTCTTCGGCTACACCCTCCCCATGGACGAAATCGCCGGTATCTGCCGGGAGCGGGGAGTTCCCCTCATCGTGGACGCCTCCCAGTCCGCCGGCATCCAGCCGGTGAGCCTGCGCCGCTGGGGGGCGGCCTACGCGGCCATGCCGGGCCACAAGGGGCTCTACGGCCCCCAGGGCACGGGCCTTCTGCTGTGCGGAGAGGGACAGACGGCCCGGCCCCTTCTGGCCGGGGGCACCGGGAGCCTCTCCCTGCAGCAGGAAATGCCCGATTTCCTGCCCGACCGCCTGGAGGCGGGCACCCAGAACGTCCACGGCGCGGCGGGACTGCTGGCGGGACTGCGCTTCGTCCGCGCCCAGGGGCTGGAGAAGATCCGGCGGCGGGAGGAGGAGGTCCTGCGCATCCTGGCCGCCGGCCTGGCCGGCAGGGACGATTTCCGCGTCTTCGCCGATCCTGCGGGAGGCGGCAGCGCGCTGAGCGTCCTCCCCCTGCGGGAAGCACCGGAAACCCTGGCAGACCGCCTGGCGGAGCAGGGCGTCGCTGTACGGGCGGGCCTTCACTGCGCCCCCCTGGCCCACCGGACTGCGGGCACAGAGGAAACCGGCACCCTGCGGTTCTCCGCCTCTATCTTCAACACGCCGGAGGAGGCGGAAACCGTCCTGCGAATGCTCTGAAATCCCGCCGGCAGGGAAAAGCGCATTGACACCTCCCCGTTTTTTTGCTAGAGTAGGCTTCAACCGGGATAAAAACAC
>OFGH01001243.1_pt1 | contig 17735 bp, 19 predicted proteins | sample 1521721 | NCBI WGS metagenome assembly OFGH01 (sample SAMEA3504132, study PRJEB24116) | mouse gut metagenome | biome: mouse gut; feature: mouse-associated habitat; material: faeces | place: Denmark | collected 2011
GTGGAGGTATAGAACTTGTGGGCCCCCAGCTCAGCAGCGGCAGCCGGGGCACCACTGCTCACGGTCGCGTTCGCGCCAATCTTGCTCGCCAGGATCCCGCTGGTGTCCTTCTCGCCGGCCACACGGATCTGGTACTGCACGGCCTCCCCATCGTCGGTCATCGGGTCGGTGGCAGCGGGGGTATAAGCCTTCTCGCTGTACAGGAAGGTGGTGGGCTGGATGCGCTTCACGCTCACCAGGTACACGTCGGTCACCACGTTGTTCTTGCTGCCCACGTGCTCGGTGTCGTCAGTGTCGGTGAGGTACCAGCCCTCAACCTCTACGCTGGCCGCGCCGTTCAGCCGGGCGTTCAGCCCGGCGGGGGAGTCATCCAGCGCGGGGTCGCACAGGGCCAGCAGGCACAGCTCCATGTCGGTGCGGCGGTTGGCCGAGCGGGCCAGCATCTGCCCCAGCCGGGGCACCTCAAACCGGGCGGACAGCCTCCGCAGGGTCTCCCCGTCAAAGCCCCCGGTCATGAGAGCGGAGCCCGTCCTGGGGGCGGTCTTGCGCACCAGCAGGTCCCGCACCAGGGCGGACAGCTCCCCCGCCAGGGCAGTCATCTCCTTGCCCCCGGCGTACAGCCGGTCCAGGCGCTCCAGGGCGGCGGACATATCCCCCTCCACCGCGCTTTGCAGCAGGGCGGCGGCCTCCAGATTACCCGCCAGCCCCAGGCTGGACAGCACCCGCTCCTCATCCACCGCCTCCCCCGCGCCGGAGCACTGGTCCAGCAGGGAAAGGGCGTCCCGCATTCCGCCGTCGGCCAAGCGGGCCACCAGAGCGGCGGCCCCATCGGTGAGGGCGATGCCCTCCTCCTCAGACACCCGCAGCAGGTGGGCGGCGATATCCGCAGGGTGGATGCGCTTGAACGAGAACTGCTGGCACCGGCTCTTAATGGTGGCGGGCACCTTGTGAATTTCAGTGGTGGCCAGAATGAACATCAGGTGCTCCGGCGGCTCCTCCAAAATCTTCAGCAGGGCGTTGAAGGCCGCGGTGGAGAGCATATGCACCTCGTCGATGATGTACACCCGCTTCTTCACATGGGCCGGGGAGTAGATAGCCTCATCCCGCAGGGCCCGCACCTGATCCACGCCGTTGTTGGAGGCGGCGTCCAGCTCCAGAACGTCCAGGAAGCTGCCGTTCTCCAGTCCCCGGCAGGCATCGCACCGGTTGCACGGATCGCCGTCCGCCGGGTGCTCACAGTTGACAGCCCGCGCCAGGATTTTGGCGCAGGTGGTTTTGCCGGTGCCCCGGGTGCCGGTAAAGAGGTAGGCGTGAGAGGTCCGGCCCTCCGCCACCTGCCTGCGCAGGGTCTCGGTGATCTGGGGTTGGCCGATCACGTCCGAAAAGGTTTTGGGCCGCCATTTGCGATACAGGGCCTGATACATAGCGTGCCTCCCTACGAGAAATAGAAAAAGATCCTCCGTACGCAGCTGCGGAACCGGCGCCCTCGCGGCACATGAAACATCCCGCTTAATGCTGCTCGGTTCCCCGCCTGACATGGTTCGCGGGCATCCATTGCGCGAGACCGGCTCCGCAGCTGCGCGCGGAGGATCTATTCATAGCTTGTCTATTTTACTATATCTCTCTGAGATTTTCAACTAAAATTTTCTGTGTTTTTGAAAAAAACATACTTTACAAAGAAAAAATTTATGGTATAATAACCAAAGTAGTTTTGAGCAAGGCATCCGTCAAGTGGAATTTACGGCTTGTGTGTTTTAGAATATGGGCTCGTAGCTCAGCTGGGAGAGCGAGTGGTCCGCTAAGCAGGCCCTTTTGGGGGACTGCCAAGGCGATGGATTTTGCCTCAAAAAATCGCAAAAAATAAATAAAACATGGGCCTGTAGCTCAGTTGGGAGAGCGTTCGGTTCGCATCCGAGAGGTCGAGAGTTCGAATCTCTTCAGGTCCACCAAATAAGAAATCACCTCAGTGAAAACTGGGGTGATTTTTCTTTTGACCACAGAAATACCACAGACGGGTTTCAGAAAATTTTCGGGCGGCGGGCTGTTACTTTGGCCCGCCGTCCTATTCTTTGGATATAGCGCCTCAACCTTTGCTGTGTGTGAGACTATCGAAACACGAAGCTGCCGGTCGTTTTTCCATCCACGGCAAAAGAGAAAAAGGCGCCTTGACTGATCGCCGCAGCGTAACCGCCCTCATTCCAATCGAAACCGTTGTGTTCTTCCAATAGCTTCAGCGTCTCCCGCAGCTGGAGCATGGCGGCAAAGGTGTGCTTGCAGGGATAGCTGCAATAGCAACTGCAAGTGAGATTTTTGATTTCGCCGCCGCCATAATCAAACTCGATCTCATAAGGGGAAGTTCCTTCCACGATGCCCCGTCCATGACCACGGTCAATGCAGAGGTAGACCACCCGGTTCTCTGTATAGTAGTCATGCCCACGCTCCGCAATGGCGCTGGTGACCTTCATTCCGCTGAGGTCGTCCAGCCGAAAGCTGTGGTCATCACTGCCGGACACATAGACGTCATCCTCTTTGTCCGGGGCCTTGAACCAGGTGATGATTTTCTTATAGGGAATCGTCTGAGGGTCAAAGGATACCAGGTGGGAGCCGGCCATGCGGAGTTCTCCAGAGATGTGGGTATCCGCCACAGCGATCACCCGCTTATAATCGGAGAGCTTGATCTTGAAGCTGTGGTTTACAGCGGTCACACGCCCCCGCAGGCCCTCCAGCTTGCCGTCCACATAGACGGTATCTCCCACCTGGAGGTCGAACTGGTCGTTATAGTAGGATAGGTTTATTCCTCGCTTGGGGAAATAGACCTGCACCAGGGACTTTTTCGGTGCGGAGAGTGGAGTCTCATCCTTGGGGCGGGTGATATTGTCGGCATCTCCTTGAATCTCATTCCAAAAACCAATTTTCCGCTTCATATAAAATCCTCCTTTTGGCACGGTGTCTCGCATTGTGCTTCCAGCTTACAGCAGGAGGTGTCCAATAAAACTCCCTTTTAATTTTTTGTTCCAATAGGAGCAATCCGGCTCGCACTCTGCTACCCGAAGTTACTCTTCATCTGAATAGTCCCAGGTCTGCCGCTCAAGGAAGGCTTTTACAGTTTCCTTCAACTCATCGCTGAAATCCTCGAGGTCTTTCATGCTGATTACGTCTTTGTTGATAAGCGAAATGATGTTATAGATAAAGCTTGTTCGGGTCATTTGTAACTGGACGCCCGGATTTCTCTTATCGCTCTTTATCCGATTATCCAGTTGCCAGAATTTTTCTGATGGATCACCGCCGCCGCGCAGCAGTTCTATGTATTCCCTGCATAGCCGATCCATATAGGCTTCCTGCCAGTCACCAATTTTACTGCGGAATAGACTCCAATCCCGTTTCGTAAATCGCTGCTCCCCCAAAACCTCGCCCCCATCAAATCTGAATTAATGAACAAACCAAGCATATCACGGCATCGGTCGTTTATCAAGAAGAAAAGTATTTATGCAGACTCCATCTGCACAAATTGCCTCTGCCTCAGAAAAGGACAGCGAATCACCTCGACCCACTGTCCTATCTTTGTTTATGGCACCTCAATGTCTGGAGGCCATCCCCGCTGCCTGGGCCGCTTTCAACTCTGCCAGTTCTCGCTTCATCTGGACAATCAGCACCGCCAGTTTTTTCTCGCACTCCTCACGGGTGTGGGCGTAGATGTTGCGGGCGTGCTTTTTGCCGTCGATCCACTCGGGCGAGTAGCGGCCCTCCCACAGGTGGTCGTTGATCTGGCTGATACAGCCTGTCCCCGGCCTGCGGTGGGGCGGACGGTAGGGCGTGAACTCCACAGTCGGAACGGCTTCCTCCCGCTCCATTTCGCCCTGCTCCTGTACCTCCACCCCAGCGATGCCCTGGTCAATATTCCGGGCCGCGTTCCGCTGCATCTCGCCGGTGACGTGGGTGTAGATGTTCAGCGTGGTGGCAGAAGAGATATGCCCGATGATGGTGGACAGGGTCTTTACGTCCATCCCGTTCTCCAGGGACATGGTAGCGAAGGTGTGCCCATATGTTATAATAAGGACAAATCCGGAAACCCCTTGAAAATCAAGGAGAAACGGACTTGTCCTTGTTCTTTTTCCAATCATATCCCGGGCAAAAAAAGGCCTCAGAGGCCGTGGACAGAAAGGGGATGTTGTATTAAAGACAAAGCAAAATTTACCAAATCCAGAGCGCGTACCTGCAAACACCGAAAACAAAATACGGCAGTGCAAAGGAATTGCCGTTCCTCTGCACCTGCGCAGGTGAAATGCCCACCTACACAATGGACAGCGTCCACACCGCAGGACCAGTATACCCTTTTTCAGGGAAATACGCAAGAAAAATCCTGCGGTTGGACGGCTCCATCCTGTGTCTCCTTCAGATACCGTGTAGGTCCCTATACCTGCACGGTGTTTTGTTTTCCCACGAGCGAAAGGAGCGACACAGTGAAGAGAACCTATGAAAAAGACCTGCGGGGGCAGTACCTGCTGGATGACCTGGAGGCACTGACCATGAACGGGGACGCCTATGTTTCCAGCGACCAACTCTACCGCTTTAGTAAGCACAGCCACAAAGCTCTGACCTATGACCAGTTTCGGGCGGACCGGGCGTTCCTGTTAAAGGAGGGCCGTCTGCATTTGGAGGGGACCCGACTCTACCAGAAGAACATCTGGGAGTACGAGGCCGCCGCAGCCAAAACCCTGGCGGAAATTTTGACACACAATGAGTTGGGAGAGCCTTGTCTGCCGGAGAAGCTGACCGTCCAGGACATTACCCTCACCGAAGAGCAGCGGGAGGCGGTGAAGCTGGCGCTGAGCCACCGGCTGTCCGTCATCCTGGGCGGGGCGGGCAGCGGGAAGACCACGCTAATCCAGGCTCTGGCGGAACACCGGCCGGCAAAAAGTCTTGGCGCGGTGTTCTGCGCCCCAACGGGCAAGGCGGCCTGCAACCTGACAGACCGCACCGGCCTGCGGGCCCGTACCGTCCACAGCGCTCTGGGCAAGGTCCCGGACGATGACTTTCTCAGTGAAAGCATCAACTGGAGTTCCTCCGACCTGGTAGTCGTGGACGAAGCCAGTATGCTGACCTTGGAAATGCTGGCCGGCATTTTGGCTGTCGTCCATCCCGCCTGCCGTGTAGTCCTGGTGGGCGACCCCCATCAGCTGCTCTCTGTCGGGCCGGGCAATGTGCTGCCCGACCTGCTGGCGCTGGGCGTGCCTCATATTTGGCTCAGCAGTTTCCACCGCCAGACTGACGTGGAGAGCGCCCTGGCTCATAATGTGCGGGAGTTTGGGGCCATCCGCTCCATGGAAGATCTGCGCCTGGATGACAGTTTTAGATTCATCCCCCTGGCAGACGACAATTCCATCCGAAGCTGTGTCTGCAAAGGCGGTATCAACCTCTACAGGACCGGCGCTGACGTCCAGGTTCTGTCGCCCTACAACCGCAGCGGTCCACTGTCCAGTGGCGCCTTGAATGTGGCCTTTCGGGAGTTTCTCAACCCGGTCTCCGAAGAAAATACCATAAAAGATGTATTCTTCCGCGCCGGGGACAGAGTTATCGTGTTACAGAACGACTGGGAACAGAAGATTTGTAACGGCGATATTGGGACGTACTACCATAAGCTGGCAGACGGGATGCTGCTCTATGGCGTCGCGTGTAATAGGGGCCGCACAGCGGCCTGGGGCGGAGAGAAGTTGAACCCGCTGTCCCGGCTGCGGCTGGCCTATGTGATTACCATCCACAAGTCTCAAGGCAGCGAATGGGACACTGTCGTGCTGCCCATCTCCAAAGGCTTCTCACATATGCTCTATCGCAATCTGCTCTACACCGCAATCTCACGCGCCAAACGGCGGGTTGTCATTGTGGGCGATTCGGATGCTTTGAACATGGCACTCCAGCGCGAAACTCCGCCCCGCCGCTCCATGTTGGTCACTAAAACCCACGCATACCAGGAATGCGCCGCATGAGGAGGTTGACAGATATGGATTATATAGCGCTGGGGCAAAGAATTCGAGACCTGCGTCGGAAACGGGGACTCACCCAGGAGAAACTTGCGGAGTTGGTGGACCTGTCTGTCCCTTACATTAGCCACCTGGAGCGAGGGACCAAAAAGCCCAGCCTGGCGGTACTGATTCGGCTGGCGGAGTGTTTGGGCGTTACAGTGGATCGTTTACTCAGTGGCAATCAGGCAAAGGATACGACTGCGTTTTTCCCGGAGATTCAAGAACTCTTGGGCGACTGCTCTGTTTCGGAACGTGCTGTCCTGACAGAAATCGCCTACGCCGCCAAAAGAAGTATCCGTGTACACGGCGTGAGCCGCCCGCCATAGGGGGGGTGGAAATAAGATTTGTTTCATACTAGCGGGCAAGTCCCAGCCCGCTGGTTTCTGGACAGGCCGTACTGCTGTATATATACTTTTGCCAGGATACGGATTGTGTCCCCAATCATAATTAAAGGAGGTGTGGGCAAGGCATACGGCCTTGCCCGTAGGCAATGAAAATCAGAACCGATTATGTCACCAATTCTTCCAGCAGCAGCTTTATTCTGGCAAGGAAAGAGGAACTCAGCGAGGCGCAGAAGGAGGCGGTTCTTGGCTACGTCGCAAGAAAAATGCTGGGGAACGCTATTCTGACCCCAAGCAGTTCCGAGGAGGAGATTCAAAAAACATTTGATGATTTCTACATCAGTGAGGAAAACCAGGCCGCGATCCGGCAGGCACTGGCTGACGGCAAAACCGTTTACCGTGGCTGTGTCAATTTCGAATGCTGCGAGGAAACACAGGCTGAACTGTTCGAACGGCTGTGGGAAGCTCTGGAAGACGCAGACCCGGATACGTTCTCAATCCCGGATGGTGACTTGGACATCTGAACCAAAGGGGGACTCTCATCATGCGGTTGAGAATTGATAAGGATTTCATTTCTATGTTTGACGAGCGGAACGGACACTATTTTCGGTCCGGCGCCATCAAAGACGGCGCTGAAACGAAGGTGGACCCCTTTATGTCTTCCTTTCCGGAGCTCTTAGACGTAGGAATTATGGGACATTGCGCCCACGGCCGAAGTGGCCTGTGCGTGGCTGCCGGCGTGGAATGCTATCAGGACGGGCTCCACGCCGACGCGCCCAATATGGCCCTGGAGGATTTTGAAGAAATTGTCCGGCAGTGCCAAGGCAATACGTATCAAATTGCCCTGGGAGGCTGCGGTGACCCAGAGCAACACGAACATTTTGGGGAAATCCTGGTGGCCTGTCGGGTCGCCGGCATCGTGCCGAACTTCACCACCTCGGGCCTGGGGCTGAATTCCGAGCTTGCCAAACTTTGTAGGAAGTACTGCGGGGCCGTGGCGGTAAGCTGGTACCGGAGCTCCTACACGCTGCGGGCGATTGACCTGCTGCTCCAAGCCGGCGTGAAAACCAATATCCACTATGTCGTCAGCAACAGCACCATTGAAGAAGCGATGGCCCGTCTGAAAGAACACAGTTTTCCGGTGGGTATCAACGCCATCGTATTTCTGCTTCACAAGCCCGTTGGATTGGGGAGCCAGGCGCAGGTGCTGAAAAGCAATGATCCCCGAGTGCGGGAGTTTCTTGACCTTGCCTGCGGCGGTGACCACGGGTATAAAATAGGGTTTGACGCCTGCTCCGTCCCGGGACTGATTTCTCAGTCGATTGATGTCAATCGGGACAGCGTCGATACCTGCGAGGGTGCCCGCTGGTCGGCTTATATCACCCCGGATATGGTGATGCTCCCGTGCAGCTTTGACAACCAGGGCAGGCGGTGGGCAGTGGACCTGCGATCCCACAGCATCCAGGAGGCGTGGGACAGCCCAATTTTCGAGGATTTCCGGAATCACTTTCGCCAAAGCTGTCCCGGCTGTGAACACAGGCTGGCGTGTATGGGGGGCTGCCCCATCTGCCGGGAGGTAGTACTCTGCCCGGAACATGCTCCCGAATAGATACAAAGATGGAACCTTCCGGTACAAAGATGTTCTTGTAATAGAACCAGAACATGATATAATAGTAGCATCTTAAACTATATAGGCGCGAAAAAGCCAGGCCCGCTTTGATAGCGGACCTGGCTTTTTCTGTGCCTGGAGGATGCTGCATAAAATGAAAAATATAGTTTCAGACAAAGCTGAGCTGGTTGACATCCGTTCCGTTTCAATAGATGTTTCTCTGTCCAGAGAAGAAAGGCTTGCTGAATTTTTGAACCAGATTAAAGACCCGTATCATTTTAAATGTGGTGGTATCGAAATCCATGCCTGTTATTCACAAGACGGTCCCACACTGATGGAATGCCTGAAGCAGCTGATAGACCGAAATCAGCCCAATAGTTTATAGACTTGCCCTCAATGGCGGTGTTACGATAGCCCCGGAAAAAGAATTGAATACGGACAGCCGACTCGCTCTTTGATGGGGATTTCCCGCACAAGGAGTGTATTATTATGTCCAAAACGTATAAAGCAACCGCCTATCTGCGGCTTTCATATACTGGCGATCACAGTGCGGAGAGCGACAGCGTTGCTAACCAGAGGCGCCTGATTGCGGATTTCGTGGCCTAGCGCCCGGAGATACAGTTAGTGACAGAACGAGTGGACGACGGCTACAGCGGTATTCTGTTCGAACGGCCCGCCGTCCAGCGGTTACTCGACCTGGTACAAAAGGGAGCGGTAAATTGTATTATTGTCAAGGACTTCAGCCGCTTTGGACGCAACAGCGTTGAGGTGGAATATTACTTGGAGCGTGTGTTTCCTCTATACAATGTACGCTTCATTTCCATCAACGATGGCTATGACAGCGCTCAGCTCCGGGGCGATACTGGCGGCCTCAGTGTTGCTTTCAAGTATCTTATCGCTGAACTCTACAGCCGAGACTTGTCTCAAAAATACAAAAGCGCCAAATACATGAAATTTAAGCGGGGCGAGTACCAAAGCAAAATATGTCCTTACGGTTACCGCAAAAGCATCGATGGCAGAATGGAGCCAGACGAGGAAACCGCTGCTGGCGTTAAACTGATTTTTGAATTGGCCCAAAGTGGACTGGGGGCGAAGCAAATTGTCAGAGCCATGCACGAACGCGGGATCGCTACCCCGGCCGAGTACAAAGCGGCCCACGGATTTAATGGCCATGATATCTCCCGGTGCCACGGAATTTGGCAGGAATCCACGGTAGCCCGCATTTTGATGGATGAACGCTATACCGGCACCTATATCATTGGTAAACGTGAAGTGACCGAGGTCGGCGGACATAAAGTCAAGTTGAAAGATGAGAGCCAGTGGGTCAAGATACCTGACCATCATCCGGCTATCATCAGTAAGGAATTGTACGACCGGGTGCAGGCCCTGCGGCCGAAGGTCAGCGGTATGAAGAAAAATGTCAATACATATCCTCTGCGCGGCAAGGTGTTCTGTGGTTGTTGCGGTCACACTATGGCTCGAACATCAAGCAAAAATCACGCCTATATCTGCCGGCACAGCTCGGTGGATGAAGCGGCTCTTTGCAACGGGCTGCGTATTTTCGAGTCGGAGCTGGAGCACATAGTTTATGATATGGTTTTGTTACGACTTCAAACTTTAGCCGCCTCGGAAAACTGTGCTTCGACATCTGCTCCAGAGGAGCTGGACCAGAAAATTGCTGCTTGTCAAGAGAGAAAACGAAAGCTGTATGAACAATTTGTAGTGCAGGAAATTAACTGGGAGGATTACAAGGTACAAAAGGCTAAGCTGGATGGTGAATTGGACCGGCACAGGCAAACGTTAGCTAATGTCAGTACTCGCATTGCCGGGCGACGGGACGCCGAAGATCAGGCCAGTCTGTTGCAGCGACTTCAGGCCGAAAACCATTTAACAGTTGAATTGGTGGATGAGTTGATCGACCGGGTGGAGATTTACTCTGACGGTCGAGTGGAACCCATCTGGAGATAGCGCAGCCCCCTGATTCGGATACGTCTGCATCAGGGGGCGTTTTCTTATTGCCTTTGTCAGTTAGAAGTTCCATTCTATTGTTTCCAAATGGACGATAGCATTTTGGGGCCTGAAAATAATTTTTTCAATGCGCTCTCTGCTCCCATCAATTTTTGCCACTGCCCACGGATAAAAGTATCGGTACAGTTTGCTCAAAGACGCCACCAATGCAATATCACCGTATATACTACAGTCGGTTTCTGACTGCTCAAGCCTTTGGCGAAGCTCTGTAATTTTCCTGTGATCGCATCCTACTTCGCTGGCGTATTCTCTGAACTGCTGGTTCTCGTCATACCACTGCTGAATAGTTTTGAAAGCAGCACGTTCCAAGTAGAGCCTAAAATTCTGATTTAAAATACCGCTCTTATTTGTATGGTTCAAAACAATATTCAATGGAATTTTTATACGGGCTATTATCGGGGCGATATAGTACCATCGCTCATCAGAGTCGTACAGATAAACATGGTCGACAAATGCTATTTTACTGTAAATATCTAACTCGCCGTTGCCAACCCAGTGAGATTGGCCAGTGGGTTTGGTACGAAAAAATTGAGAAGAATGGTCACTTCCGGGTGATGACGGTGACCGGAGCTGCCCCAAACCAAACAGGTACTCCACCATATCAGGCGTATTGTAATGAATCCAAAGACAAGCCCCAACTGTTCCCGGATAGCCTCCATTGCCGCTCCAACCGTATTGCACATACTTGTCTGACAACCGTCTGGCGATGATGCTGATATCTCCCATGAAAATTTCCTCCCTGTCATTTGTGGTGTATGAACACTATTGAAGATTATATACTGTGGGGGACAAATCGCCCAGTAACCGAACGGCAAAATCCATACTATGAGGTTACTACAAAAGTTTTGTAAAAGTATTGACTTTCTCTAAAACTTAAGATACCATAATAAATGTAAACGTCACTAATCACTGCTAGAAGCAGTTCGTTTTTGTTGTCACGGAAGGATTGATCGTGTTCTATATATAAATGTAAAGAAGAAAAAGAGGATAATTGTTTTCTGAGTCGGCTTGTTTTTAATAAGCCGGCTTTTGTGGAAACAATTCAAGGCCAAGGAGATTTTTAATCTTCTTGGCCTTTTTCTATATAAATGAGAAATCAGCCGCTTAATGCGGTCCGGCTACAGACATCGGTAACTGTCTGCCAGGTTCAGGTGGTAACCTGACGCACTCAAAATCACCACGATTGCCGCTTGCGGCCAGTTTTGCCGTTGTCAGGTAGACCAACGGCAGATGCCCAGCTGACGCACTGGACATCGTCCTTGGGAGCGTCAATCTCTGCAACATGCCTCTTACCGAGACCCGCCCATAGCCATCGGAGATTGGCTACCGCTAATATGATGACGGTAGGCATATTGGTAATTCTTGCAACACTGCCGGAGATGTTCCACATATGGGCTTCGTGTGGTATATCTGTTTTATATTATGAAGCCCGGTCCGCTGTGGGCCCTTACTGGTTATTTGACGCCGACCGGCGGAAAATAACCAGTTAAGGAGCCGCGAAAGTATTATACGACTGGCAATCGTATAATATGGGGTCATTACGTCCCCCGTAACAAAGACGTGTGCCAACTTTAACATGGCAGTTGCCAAGGGGTGCCCGGACACCTAACTCCGGATTACCTTATATATAATAATGGAGTTCTGAAAATAATGGGAAGCCTAAAGTATGAGATTTCGCAACGATGTAAACAACTACAGGCAAATCCAGTCGATGGAAAACATACATCACTAAAGAGCTGGCGGACTTATATGGATTCTGCTATACATTTTGGTCAATGGTGCAAAACAACTTATGGGTGTCGTCATTTCGGCGATTGCCAGGAGCACATCCCAGATTACGTTGATTGGTTGGCACAACAGGGTAAAAGTGCCAGCACCATCCACACTTATTTGGCCGGGGTGTGTCGTGTGTTTGAGGTTCCGTTAGCGGATGTGAAAAAGCCAAAGCGGGTCACTTCTCAAAACACCCGTAGTCGAGGTGAAAAGGCTGTGGACGAGCGCAGGGATGCGGGGCGAGAAGCATCACCACGACTGTACGACTTCGCCAGTACGGTGGGAATACGGAGGGCCGAGTATACCCGGCTCCGGGGGGATGACCTTGTGTACGACGAGTCTGGATACCCATGTGTCCGAGTGAAAAGGGGCAAAGGTGGAAAATTTCAACTACAGCGCATCTTACCAGGGGATGAAATGCTGGCCAGGTCATATTTTGATGGTTCGGATACACTGTTATTCACTCGGGCCGAAATGAGCAACAAAATCGATTTGCACCATCTCAGGGCCGTCCAAGCCCAGCGGGCCTATCGGTATTACGCCGGACGGCTTCATGAAGAACCGGCATATCGTGCGCAGTTGGAACAAGAGATTAAACTCCGTTGGCAACTGTACAATAAGCGGAGTTGGAAACAGCATGAGTTTGAGGGCACATATCGGTTGCGAGGGGCCAACAAGCAACTGGCTCGGAAGCTGGGACGGTCTACGGAGTATGACCGACTGGCGGTGATGGCAACAAGCGTATTTCACCTAAGTCACTGGAGGTGCGACGTCACGGTATCTAATTATCTGTTGGCATATTGATGGGGGGCTATAAAATTTCCAGTCTGTCTGATATTTGCCATGGCCCCAAAATAGGAACAGCTCTACGGTTCTGCGCTAGCAGGCCCATAGAGCTGTTATTCGTCGGGGACATACTCTGCGACATCTCCCAGTCGGCAATTTAAAATCGCACACAGTTTGTTCAGCGTATGTGTCGATACTGGCATATCAGCCTGGAGACGCTGGACAGTAGCATGGCTCATACCATGCTTGAAACGCAGTGTATAGGTTGTTACCTTCTGTTCTTCCATCGTTTTCCAAAGTGGCGCATAGCGAATCATTGTCTCTGGCCCCCTTTACAGCCTTTATTATGGCTGATATAATGGCCATGCGATATGGCCATTATTTAGCCATACAAAAAGGAGGAAAACTACAATGACTGAACATTGCTGTGCGTTCACTGGCCATCGCCCACACAAATTTCCCTGGAAGTATGACGAAATGGACAGTCGATGCGTGGCGTTGAAAGCGGTGCTGGCGGAGCAGATTGCCGCGCTGGTCAACATCGGTTTCACACAATTCCTGTCCGGCATGGCGGAGGCCACCGATACATGGTCGGCCCTCTCCGTTCTCGACCTGAGAGAGAAAAATTCCGCAATCAAACTCCACTGTATCCTCCCCTGCAAAGAGCAGGCGGACAAGTGGTCAGCTTCATCGCGGGACCTTTATCATTCAATTCTGGACCGGGCGGATTCTATCGTCTACGTCAGCAGGGCTTACCACAAAAATTGTATGCTGGACCGTAACCGATTCCTGGTAGACCATGCCGCCGCTCTGCTGGCCATCTACAACGGAGAGCGGCGCGGCGGAACGGCGGCGACTATGCGTTACGCACAGAAGATGGGCCGGGAAATCATCGTGATTGACCCGCTCACTCGATTTGTGGTTCATGGAGGCGGTAGTGTATGAAAAATCTCGGAAATAATCCTTGAGGAAACTGATAGATCATTCCTTGAAATATTTGAACTATAATGAAGCTTCCCTCAAAAGCACTCTAATCGTGCTTTTGAGGGAAGCTTTTATCATTTATTTAATATTGTGGCCCAAGGTGTTTTGCTGGCATCAAATGTTTTATAATTTTTATCCAAAATTTCACTGAGGTACTGTACTTTTGCTTTCAAGCCGGGATCAGAGCAGCCAGACACAACATTGTTGGTACGGTGCCACAGGTAGGCCCAAGTATCGGCCCAGTCCTCCGGGCGGCTTGTCATAGTGTAGTCAGAAACGTAGCTATATGGGCTTGTACTAAGACTTTCCCAGGTGGAACAGGTCTTGTCCCAGCCATTTAGGACGGCAGCGGAGCTTGTGACCATATGACCCATCTCGTGGCTGTAGTACTGGCTGTCACCCATGCCGGTATAGTAAAGCTGGTCCACCTTTTTCGCATCGCTGGAGTAATCATATACATGAAGCCCATAGCTTTGTACTCAGATAAACTTTGTCAAGGGTGTTTTAGAAAAAATAGAATTATCACCAAAGGGCGAATGGTTCTAAAGCTGTTGTCAAGGGGGAATGGAGATTTTGGCCTTGTCCTCTTGTTTCAAATTTCAGTTGTGCATGAGAGGCCCCCCTCGAACTTGAATTCGACTTCAACCATAAAAATCTTGACGGTTTTTCCGGGATGGATTATACTTATCTTTAAGGAGTCCCTGAATTGGACGATTCCGAAATGAATGGATTTTGTACACATCAGAAACTGTGTAGAGGAGGTTTGCCTATGTCTCAGATCACAAAACGAGCCTTGGCCTCGTCGCTAAAGCTTCTGTTGCTTCAGAAGCCGCTAAATAAGATTACTATCAACGACATTGCCGAGAAATGCGGCGTCAGCCGCATGACCTTCTACTACCATTTCAAAGACGTCTATGACTTGGTGGAATGGACCTGTGAGGAGGATGTCGCCCGAGCACTGGATGGAAAAAAGACCTACGATACCTGGCAGGCAGGTTTCCTCAATATTTTCCGTGCGGTAGAGGACAACAAGCCCTTCGTCCTGAGTGTCTATCGTTCTGTGGGCCGGGAGCGGGTTGAGCAATACCTGAATCCGCTGGTTCACAATCTGATTTTGGACGTGGTGGAGGAAAAGTCATCTGGGATGGCAATCAGTGAGTCGGACAAGAAATTTATAGCAAAATTTTATGAGTACGCCTTTATCGGGATTATGCTGGAATGGATTGACAACGGCATGAAAGAGGATGCTGCGGCCATCGTGGAACGAACCAGTCAACTGGTTCACGGAAATGTGATTCGTGCGCTGAATACGTTCCGTGTTGACAAGCCCTTACATTCTGGGGGAAATGTCTAAAATATTATCGATTGAGCCACCATGATAAAAATTTTATCATGGTGGTTTTTTTGTGCATTGTGAAATGGCGCGATGTGCCTTATCATAAGCTCATCAAACAAATGAGCCGTAGAAAACGGCTCGGGAAAGGATGTTATATATGTATTATTCCAGTGGTAACTATGAGGCTTTCGCTCGGCCTCGCAAGCCCGAGGGTGTCGATCACAAGTCGGCCTACATCATTGGTACCGGCTTAGCGGCTCTAACCGCCGCTTGCTATCTGGTGCGGGATGGTCAGATGAAGGGCGAGCACATCCACATCTTCGAGAAGGACCCCATCCCTGGCGGTGCCTGCGACGGCTGGAAGTTCGAGAACGTGGGCTACGTCATGCGGGGCGGTCGGGAGATGGACAACCATTTCGAGGTCATGTGGGACCTGTACCGCTCTATCCCCTCTATTGAAACCGAGGGTGTCAGCGTTCTGGATGAGTATTACTGGCTGAACAAGGAAGACCCCAACTACTCCCTCTGTCGGGCCACCGTGAACCGGGGCCAGGATGCCCACACGGACGGCAAGTTTGATGTTTCTGATAAAGCGGCCATGCAGATTATGCGCCTGTTCTTTACCTCGGATGAGGAACTGTACGACAAACGCATCACCGACTACTTCGATGACGAAGTGCTGAACTCCAACTTCTGGCTCTACTGGCGCACCATGTTTGCCTTCGAGAATTGGCACAGTGCTCTGGAGATGAAGCGGTACATCAAGCGCTTCATCCACCATGTGGGCGGTCTGCCTGATTTCAAAGCGTTGCGCTTCACCCGCTATAACCAGTACGAGTCCATGATCCTGCCCATGGTAAGGTATCTGGAGGTCCACGGCGTTCAGTTCCATTACAACACCAAGGTTGTCAACGTAGAATTCGACATTCAGCCAAATAAAAAGCTGGCCAAACGTATTGAGTTGCTGCGAGAGGGCATCCAGGAGTTTGTAGACTTTACCGAGGACGATCTGGTGTTCATCACCAATGGCGGCTGTGTGGAGAACTCCACTATGGGTTCCCAGAACGAGCCTGCGGCCTACAACACCGAGATTAAACCCGGCGGCGGCTGGGATATGTGGCGGAGGATTGCTGCCCAGGACCCCGCTTTCGGTAACCCGGACAAGTTCTGCTATGACCCGGAGCAGACCAATTGGATGAGCGCCACAGTGGAGACGCTGGATCAGAGGATCATCCCTTATATCAAGAATATCTGTAAGCGGGACCCCTTCACCGGCAAGGTGGTCACCGGCGGCATCGTCACTGTAAAGGACTCCTCCTGGCTGCTCAGTTGGACCATCAACCGCCAGCCACAGTTCCGGGAGCAGCCCAAGGATCACTGCTTGGTGTGGGTATACTCCCTGTTCTCCAACGTGCCCGGCGACTATGTAAAGAAGCCCATGCGAGACTGTACCGGCAAGGAGATCTGTATGGAGTGGCTCTATCATCTGGGCGTGCCCGAGGATCAGATCGAGGAGCTGGCCGAGCACAGTGCCAACACAGTCCCCGTGATGATGCCTTACATTGACGCTTTCTTCATGCCCCGCAACGATACCGACCGGCCCAAGGTAGTGCCTGATGGCGCAGTAAATTTCGCCTTTCTGGGCCAGTTCGCTGAGACAGCCCGCGACACCATTTTTACCACCGAGTATTCTATGCGTACTGGCATGGAGGCGGTTTACACGCTGCTCAACGTGGACCGAGGTGTCCCCGAAGTGTGGGGCAGCACCTATGACATCCGTGACTTGCTGGACGCATCCGTCAAGCTCCGGGATGGAAAACCCCTGACAGATATGAGCCTGAACCTCATTGAAAAATTTGCCCTGCGCAAGGTCCTCGACAAGGCACAAGGTACGGACATCGAAAAGCTGCTGAAGGCTTACAATGTCATTTGATTTGCGAACCGGCGTCAGCAATGACTGGCGCCGGTTCCCATCTCAGCGTTCAGAAACAGAAAAATATTGACGATTCGTTCATGCAAAAAGGGAGGGAGTAAGCGTCATGAAACGATTTATTTGCGGCCTCTTCGCCACCATCGGACTGTTGTGTGTCCTGTTTTCCGGACCGATCACAACGGTTCTGCCCTACATCCTAGGTGGTACGATGACGGCGGTGGGAATTGCGTATGGGATTGTCTATTTCCGCAATAGCGAAAATCGGGCTGGGCGCGCTTCCGAACTATCCAGCGGACTGGTTTTGTTTGTGGTGGGTGCGCTCTGTATTGTCCATGGAATGGATTCTATCGGCGCTATGGGTACTACCTGGGCGATTTTTGGACTGCTGAAAGCATCCAGTTCCCTGACCAGAGCGATTCAAAATAGCGGCAGGGGTTTAGCATTTTACACGGCGGTTATTGAATTTCTGGTTCGTCTCACGTTTTCTGTCATGCTACTGTTTTATCCTGTGGAGAAATTCCAGATACATATCGTTCTTCTTGGACTGGAGTTGATTGCGATTAGTTTTCGGCTCACAAAGCGGATTACTCCTGCGCTGGATGTTGAATTGTAGCCATCAAAGCGCATGTTTGCTCAGGCGAAACATATTTTTGATTATGGCTGTGTGCGGAGTAGCGGCAAGCAATGCCCCGGTATATACCCGGCGCGTGCTTGTTGGTGGCTGACCGCCCCCAAACCCCTGTAAAACCGGGTGTCAACGCCAATTTGAAATTGTAAGAAAACGCCGAAGAAATTTTGTAGTTTTTCGGCGGGGGGGGGTAACAGAATCAGTTATTTCCTTGCAGGAAAAGAGTATTTACGATTTGCTGTTTCTGGCGCATAAATTCCTTGCGCTCCTTCAGGCGGTAAGACTCACCCTTGATGT
>OFGH01001247.1_pt1 | contig 17646 bp, 18 predicted proteins | sample 1521721 | NCBI WGS metagenome assembly OFGH01 (sample SAMEA3504132, study PRJEB24116) | mouse gut metagenome | biome: mouse gut; feature: mouse-associated habitat; material: faeces | place: Denmark | collected 2011
ATCCGGGAGATCATCCCCTTCCCCATGAACAAAAACGCCCAGGACGTGATGATGGACGCCCCCAGCCAGGTCACCCAGAGGCAGCTGGACGAGCTTCACATCGCCCTGGTGAAGCCGGAGGAGTAATTTGGACCGGGAGACCTGGGCCCACCACGCCATGGCGGCGGCGGGAGGCTTCTTCGGCGTCTACGCCCTGCTGACCCGGGGCGGGACCTTCGGGTCCTCCGAGACCTCCAACCTCATCTATCTGGTGATCGCCGGACTGGACGGGACCTGGGGTTCTGCCCTGGTCCGGCTGGGAGGCACGGCGTGCTACATCGCGGGGATTGTGTTCACCGTGCTGTGGCGGCGGTGTGGACGGCGGCCCCGGGCGCAGATTTTGTCCATTGCCGTGGACGCCGCCGCCTGTCTTGTGCTGGCGCGGATTCCGGCGGAGACAGACCCCATTCTGGCCCTCTACCCCATGTTTTTCGCCACGGCGGTGCAGTGGGTGTCCTACTCCCGGGCCGCCGGGTACAACTGCGCCACCATCTTCTCCACCAACAACCTCCGGCAGTTTGCCGAGGGGGTGACAGAGTACCTCTGCACCCGGGAGGCGGAGCAGCTGCGGAAGCTGAAATTCTACGGCGGGACGCTGGCGTGCTTTCATCTGGGCGTGGCCTGGGGATGGTGGTGCACGGGGCGGTGGGGGATCTCCGGAATTTATGGGTGTCTGCCGCTGCTGGCACTTCCCCTGCCGGCGGTGTCCGCGAAGGAGAAGGCCAGAGCGTAGGGATTTTCAGGTGGCGGAAGGGGATTACCCCTTGGGCAGGACGGATTCTACCCGCCCTTGCGGAAGTGCGGCCTATTCATCGAAGCTGCTGGGGAAATTTGCCCCGTGGACGCGGGGGCCCTCTTCTCTTCCCGCGCTTTGCGTCTGGTCTGTACCGTATGGGATGGCTCTTTCGGTAAAATTGTGACGCCGCTTTCCCCTTGAATGGACTTTTTCTCCAACTTCCAGTCCTTCCGGCAGGTCACCTTCTCCCACGGGGAGCGTCCAATTCGGAAATGCTCTGCGGAGGCGGAGATCACCCGCCCGCTCTATGGAAGAACCAGACGGGCCGGCTGGGGCGCCGGCTCCTGCATGGCTCTCAGGAAGCGTCATAAAACGCGCAATCGGGCACTCCCCCTGCCCTCTCCGCCCTTGACAACCCGGTGAAAACGTGATACAGTGACAAAACAGGCCACGAACGGGAGGAGTATCCCCGTTTCCCCGGCCAAGAGAGAGGGCGGTCCGGTGCGAGCCCTCCCGGGGGGCGGAGAGAAGGCGCCCGGGAGCCGCGGGGCGGAAATGCCCCGCCGTTCACCCGACGTTACCGGGCAGAGTGCCCCATGGGGGAAATTCAGGTGGAACCACGGACGCAAGTTCGCCCTGAGCCTTACGGCTCAGGGCTTTTTTACTCCGGCATATCCCGCGAAACCACGGAAACACTATATGAACAATATGGAGGATGAGCAAAATGGACAACAAGCAGAAAACCATGGAAAAAGTGGTGGCCCTGTGCAAGAACCGGGGCTTCGTCTTTCCCGGCAGCGAGATCTACGGCGGTCTGGCCAACAGCTGGGACTACGGCCCCCTGGGCGTGGAGATGAAGAACAACGTCAAGCGGGCCTGGTGGAAAAAATTTGTCCAGGAGAATCCCTACAACGTGGGGCTGGACGCCGCCATTCTCATGAATCCCCAGGTGTGGGTGGCCTCCGGCCACGTCTCCACCTTCAACGATCCCCTCATTGACTGCAAGGCCTGCAAAATGCGCCACCGGGCCGACAAGCTGGTGGAGGGCTTTGTCAGCGAGAACGGCTTGGACGTCAACGTGGAGGCCATGACCCAGGAGGACCTGGTGACCTTCATCCGGGAGAAGAACGTCCCCTGCCCGGGGTGCGGAAAATCGGACTTCACCGACATCCGCAAGTTCAACCTCATGTTCAAGACCCACCAGGGCGTCACCGAGGACACCGCCAACGAGGTCTATCTCCGGCCCGAGACCGCCCAGGGCATTTTCGTCAACTTCCCCGCCATCCAGCGCACCACCCGCCGCAAGCTCCCCTTCGGCGTGTGCCAGGTGGGAAAGTCCTTCCGCAATGAGATCACCCCCGGCAATTTCATCTTTCGCATCCGGGAGTTTGAGCAGATGGAGCTGGAGTTCTTCTGCAAGCCGGACACGGACCTGGAGTGGTTCCAATACTGGCGGACCTACTGCCACGACTGGCTCATTGGCCTGAACGTGAAGGAGGAGAACCTGCGGCTGCGGGACCACGAGCCGGAGGAGCTGGCCTTCTACTCCAAGGCCACCACGGACTTCGAGTACCGCTTCCCCTTCGGCTGGGGCGAGCTGTGGGGCGTGGCGGACCGCACGGACTACGATCTCAAGCAGCACCAGGAGCACTCCGGCCAGGACCTGACCTACTTCGACCAGGAGAAGAACGAGCACTATATCCCCTATGTCATCGAGCCGTCTCTGGGGGCGGACCGCATGACACTGGCCCTCCTGGTGGAGGCCTACGACGAGGAGGTTGTGGACGAGGCCAAAAACGACGTCCGCACCGTCATGCGCTTCCACCCCGCCATCGCCCCCTTCAAGGCGGCCGTGCTGCCCCTGAGCAAAAAGCTGGGCGACAAGGCCCGGGAGATTCAGCAGGAGCTCAGCAAGGAGTGGATGGTGGACTTTGACGAGACGGGCTCAATCGGCAAGCGGTACCGCCGGGAGGACGAGATCGGCACCCCCTACTGCGTCACCGTGGACTTCGACACCGTGGGCGACGCCGAGAAGGCCGGGGACAACTGCGTCACCGTCCGGGAGCGGGACTCCATGGCCCAGGTGCGGATTCCCATCGCGGAGCTGAAGAGCTATCTCGCCGAGAAGCTGGCCTACTGATGCGGACATTCTGGCTGTTTCAAAGGGCTCCGGACGGCCTGCCAAAGAAACGGCAGGCCGTCTTCTGGCTGTGGAACCTGGGCGTCCTGCTGGCGGCGGGGCTGTCCTTAGGGTGGCTCTCCATGTTCTTCGCCTATGGGGATTACCCGGACACCATTATGAAGACCTACTTCCAGCACCCGCTGATTCTGTTTTTGAACATCGCGCCGGTGGTGCTGGCCCTGTTCCTGGTCTACGCCCTGGTGGGGAGGCCCTGGCTGGCCTTTCTGGCGACGGATCTGGTGGTGTGGGGGCTGTCCCTGGGGAATTACTACAAGCTCCGCTTCCGGGACGACCCGCTGATGTTCCAGGACCTGAAAAACCTCCGGGATGCCGCCGCCATCACCGCCATGGCGGACTACGACCTGACGCCGGACAAGCGGGTGATCTTCGGCGTTTTATGCCTGATCTGCGGCACGGCCTTCCTCCTCTTTCTGGTGCGGGGACGGCTGCCGAAAAAGCCCCGGCTCGCACTTCTGGCGGCCTGCGCGGTATTGTGCCTCCCAACGGCGAAGCTGATGGAAAACACCGGCATCTATAACAGCAAGACCCAGAATTTCGACCAGATTGAGCGGTGGTCCTCCACCCAGGTGTACCTCTCCAAGGGATTTGTGTATCCCTTTCTCCACAGCGTCACCGCCGGAGCGGTGAAGCCCCCGGCGGGATATAGTGAAGCGGAGACCCGGGCACTGCTGGCTTCTTACACGGCGGAGGAGATTCCGGAGGGGAAAAAGGTGGACATCATCGCCATCCAGCTGGAGGCCTTCGCCGACTTCTCCCTCTTTGAGGGGGTGGAGGGCGTTGACTTTGAGAGGGCCTTCGGCGCCTATCACCAGCTGGAGGCGGAGAGCGTGGCCGGAGATCTTGTGACCAGCATCTTCGCCGGAGGCACCGTGGACACGGAGCGGGCCTTTTTGACCGGCTTTGCCGACCAGCGCAATTACCGGGCCAACACCAACTCCTACGCCTGGTACCTCCGGAGCCAGGGCTACGCGGCGGAGGGCTGCCACCCCAGCTACGAGTGGTTCTACAACCGCCGGAACGTCAACGGATACCTGGGCCTGCCGGTGTACTATTTTATCGAAAACCGCTTCCGGGAACTGTACCCCCACGGCGAGGCCCCGGACGAGGTGCTCTTCCCGGAGATCTTCCGGCTCTACGAGGAGAACCGGGACAAGGGCGGGAAGCCCTATTTCTCCTTCAACGTCACCTACCAGGGCCACGGCCCCTACGGTACCGAGGACGTGTGGCGGGGAGAGCACTTCACCGACGGGCGGTATTCCACGGAGACCGCCAACATTGTGGACAACTACCTGGGCTCCGTCATGGACACAGGGCGGCAGCTCCAGGTGCTTTTTGACCGGTTCCGGGAGGAGGAGCGGCCGGTGGTGCTGGTGGTCTTCGGCGATCACAAGCCCTGGCTGGGATATGGAAACTCCGCCTATCAGGAGCTGGGGGTGAATCTGGACCTCGCCTCGGAGGAGGGGTTTTACAACTACTACGCCACCCGGTATCTCCTGTGGGGCAACGACGCCGCCAAGGCGGCCCTGGGCAGGGATCTCACCGGAGAGGGCCCGGACGTCTCCTCCTGCTTTTTGATGAATCTGGTCTTTGATCAGCTCGGCTGGACCGGCGACGCCTGGGCCCAGGCCACAGCGGACATCTGGCGGGAGATCCCCGTGCTCACCGATCTGGGGCGGTACGTCCGGAACGGGGTTTTAACGGCGGAGCTGGACCCGGAGGGGCAGGAGATTTTACAGAGGTATCTGAGCCTCCAGTATTATTACAGCACCCATTTTCAGTACGGATCCTGAAAGAGGGGGAACCCTCTCCTGGGGCCCCGCACGCACCCTTCCTCTCCGCTGAGGAAATCTCCAGCGCTTTAGAGAGCAGGGATGGACTTTCGTCCATCCCTGCTCTTTTTCCACAGTTTTCAGAAAAACATGCCCATAAACCCGTCGGGGCGCTCCTGGGCCTGGTTCCAGATCTCCTGGAAGAGCTGGCGGGAGATGGCCTTTGCCCTGCACTCCCCCGCCTGACCAGTGATCTTCCGCAGGTCCTCCGGAAAGGGGACATCCGAGAGGGCCCCCTCGTTTCCCCGCTCGCCGCCATAGGAAAAGCAGATGCCGTTTCGGAAAAACTCCACCTTCCGCCGCTCCATCCGGCCGTCGTCCAGCTCGGAGTAGATGAGGCAGGGCTCGTCGTCCAGGTCGTGGTCCCACTCAGTCAAGACGTATTCCATCAGGCGCTTCCTCCCTGTTTTTCGAAAAATGATTCGATCTCCTCCCGGGCCGCCTGGACGCTGCCCTGGGCAAAGCCGTTTCTTCCGCCGCCCCGGCCTTGCAGGGTCCGGTTCAGCTCCCTGACCAGAGGGGCGATGTCCCCGCCGTCCGGGCGCACCAGGGCGTAGGCAAAATGTCCGTCCTCACCGGCGAACACGGCGGCAAGGCCCCCGCAGGTTCGGGCAGCGGCGTCCGCCAGCCGCCGGACGCTGTCCGGCTTCATGGGGGGCTGGAACAGCAAAATGTCCCCCCGGCCCGCGTGCTCTTTGGCAATGGCCGCAAAAGCCGTCTCCTCCAGGTGCGCCTGAGCGGCCCTGGCGGCGGAGAGCTCCGCCTCCAGCCGCTCCACGGCGGCGGCGGCGTCCCGGGGCTTTACGCTGAGGCGCTGGGCGATGGTCCGGGTCTGGGTGTAGACCTGGGAGAGGTAGTCCATGGCCCGCCTTCCGCACAGGATCTCCAGCCGCACCCCCTCCCGGAACTTCTGGCAGGAGAGTACCTTGATGATTCCCACCTGGCCCGCCTGGAGAACGTGGGTGCCGCAGCAGGCGCAGCAGTCCGCCCCGGGGAAGGTGACGATGCGCACCCTGCCGGTGAGCTCCTTTTTGCTGCGGTAATTCAGCTCCGCCAGCTCCTCCGGCAAGGGGCAGGAGATCTCCACCGGCCGGTCCGCCCAGACGGCCTCGTTAGCCAGTCTTTCCGCCTCCAGGGCCTGGTCCCAGGAGATGTCGGCGTTGTAGTCGATGGTCACCGTCTCCGCCCCCAGGTGGAAGCCCACATTGTCGCAGTGAAATTTTTCGCACAGGATGCCGGAGATGATGTGCTCTCCGGAGTGCTGCTGCATATGGTCAAACCGGCGGACCCAGTCGATGGTTCCCATCACCATCGCGCCGGGTTCCACAGGACCGTCGCAGGTGTGGAAAATCACGCCGTCTCTCTCATGGACATCCGTCACACGCACGCCGCCCAGGGCGCCGTGGTCCGCCGGCTGTCCGCCCCCCTCGGGATAGAAGGCGGTGCAGTCCAGAGTCACCCGCCAGCCGTCCTTCGCGGGCTCACAGGTTTGAACCGTGGCGGGAAATTCCCGCAGAAAGGGGTCCTCGTAGTACAGTTTTTCTGTCTGCATGATCTCTCTCCTCACTCAATCAGGCCCAGGGCCTGTTTCCATGTCAATACCCGGCGGCAGGCGCTGCTGACCACCTCTTCCGGAAGGCCGCCGTTTTCCACAGCCTCTATCACCTGGGAAATCTGGGCGCGGTAGTCCGCCGTAATCACCATGTCGTTTCCCGCCGCCAGGGCCATGACCGCCGCGGAGCCGTCTTTGGCATAGGCCGCCACCGCCTTCATGGCAAGGTCGTCGGTCATCACCACGCCGTCAAAATCCAGCTCCCGCCGCAAAATCTCATGAACCGCCGGGGACAGCGAGGCCGGAAGCTCCGAGTCCATGCAGGCGACGATATTGTGGGACACCAGCACGGCGGTGGTGTCTCCCCCCGCCGCGAGACCCGCCCGGAAAGGCAGGAAATCGCTCTCGAGAAAGGTCTCCAGGGGGCGCTCGTCCAGGGCGATGCCGGTGTGGGTGTCGGCGTTGTCCCCATAGCCGGGGAAGTGCTTCAAGACGCTGCCGATGCCGCACTCCCGCATGGCCGCGGTCACCCGCTCCACATAGTCCGCCTGGGCCGCCGCGTCCAGGCCCAGGGTGCGGTCATAGATGAAGCTGCCCGGGTCCATGGACACATCGCACACCGGGGCCAGGTTGACATTGACGCCGCAGCGCAAAAGGGTGGCGTTCTTCTCCCAGGCGTCCTCCGCAAACACGTCCCCCTCCTCGCTCTGGTGGTTCAAAAGCCACTGGGGGGACCTGCACTTTCCGCCGGGGAACAAATTGGGGTTCCAGCTGGCCCGGGCAACGGTGCCCCCCTCCTCGTCTGTGCCGGTCAGCAGAGGAATGGCGGCGGCATCCTGATAGGACCGGAGCTTTTCCGTCACCTGTTCCTCCGTCAGCCAGTTCCCGGCGGCATCTTTGAAGTCCCGGCCAAAGAGAACGTAGCCCCCCAGGTGACAGGAGGCGATATCCTCCAGGGCGCCGGCCCCCGGACAGCGGGCAAAGAAGAGCTGGCCCACCCTCTCCTCCAGAGTCATGGAGGCCAGCAGATTTTCCACCCGTTCCGCCGCCAGCTCCTCCTCCGTGGGCGGCGGCGGAGCGGGCGGCTCCTCCGGCACCTCCGCGGCAGGGGGCTCCGGGAGTACGGGCGGTTCCTCCGGAGCCGGCGGCGCGGCGCAGGCGGCCAGCAGCAACGCGGCCAGAACCGCCGTGAATAATACTCGTCTCATATCCACCTCCGGGATGTTGATAAGACCAGTGTAGCACAAACATGGACAAAAAGGAAGAGGCCCATGGGACCTCTTCCAATCTCTATCCCCGTGTGGGTTCGCTGACTATGGGACCCACGCCCAGGCCCTGGCCGGACCAGAGGCTGAAGAGGCGGATCTCCCCGTCCTCCACCAGGCCGAACCAGGCGGCGCCGTCCCCCACTCCCACCAGGCCGTTCCGGGTGAAGAGGGTGGTATAGTCCAGCTTGGGGATCAGGTCCCCCATATGGTCCTCAAGGGCCTCGCCGTAGTATTCCAGCAGCTCCTCCGGCGTGTTTACCGGGAAGGTCCCGTCAGGGACGCGGACGGCGCAGGGATAGACGAAGAGTTCCGCCACCTTCTCCCGCTCCCCGTCCGCCAGCAGCTCCGTCAGGTCCCAGACGAAGGCCCGGGCGGCGTCCGTCTCGATGCCCGTGTGATCATAGAGGTCATCCCCGCCGGGAGGGGGGGCGCTGGAGCGGACCGCGGCCTGGTCCGTCTGGATGGTGAAGACGCGAAGGACGCTCTCCTCCACCAGGCCGAACCATACGGCCCCGTCCGCCGCGGACACCAGACCGCTGCCGTCCCGATAGAGCCGGGGCTCTCCGGGGGCGGGCTCCCAGGTCATGGCCGAAGAGAGACCCAGGCGGTTTTGTCCTATGACCTCGTCGTAGTAGGGCAGGAATTCCTCCGGAGAGTTTACGGTGAAGGTCCCGGCGGTCACCTCCACCCGGGCAGGGTAGACCAGAAGGTTCGCCACTTCTTCCCTCTTTTCGTCCTGGATGCGCTCCGCCAGCAGCAGGATGAAGTCCCGGGCCGTCTCAGTGGAGATGCCGGTGCTCTCATACAGGGGGTCCTCCGGTTCCTCCTCCGGGAGATCGAGCGTTCCCATGCAGCGGGCGTTGGCCTCCACAATGGCGTCAAAGTCCACCGGCTTCGCCGGGGCCAGGGCGGAGAAGTCAAAGCTGTCCGCCAGGGCCTCCAGCTCCTCCCGGCCGATGGGGCCGCAGGAGAAGGTGTCATCCCCCGCCTCCCCCGTCAGCACGTTCACCAGCACGAAGCTGTCCCCCAGGTCTGCCAGGATGAGGGAACGGTTCTTCGCCCCCAGGCCCAGGGTGACGGGGGTGCCGTCCGATGTCTCATGGGTCCACTCCCGGAAGTCCGAGACATCTCCGATGTTCAGCGCCACATCGTCGAAGGCCCCCCGAACAGAGCGGCTGAACTGGTACTCGATATAGCCGTAGCCCTCCAGATCCGCCTCGCCGTCAAAGCGGAAGGTACCGTTTTCGTAAATATAGCCGGAGTAGGGCATGACATTCTCCCGACAGAAGTCTCCCACGGCGGCGGACCACGTCTCCGGCATCACGTCCTCCAGCCGGGTGTGGAGGCGGAGGTTGTACTTTGCGATAATCTCCTCCAGCTTGTCGGCCATCTCCTGGGTGTAGACCAGGTAGAGGCCGTAGCGGTCCTCAAAGCCCGTGGGGCTGTTGCCGATCTCAGCGATGATGGCGCCGTCCTGGTCGTAGCTGTCCGAAAAGGCACGCCACTCCGTCAGGGCACGGCTCTCCGGGGTATTCTGCCAGCCGGAGAGGCTGACGAAGTCCCTCTGCTCGTACTCGCCGGGGACCACGACGCCGTCTCCGTCCGTCACGCTCACGCTGCCCTTTTCCGAGAGCAAAATGTTCCGCAGGCCGAAAAATCCGGTAGCTGCCGCCGCGATGGACAGCACCGCCAGGGCGCAGAGGGCCGCCGCCAGCGTGAAAATCCGCCTGAGATTCCTTTTTCTCCCTCTCATTGTCCGATAATCCTCCCATCTGATCTCCGTGGAGGAGCGGACCTGGGAGAAGGTATCCTGATAAAATTCACGGTTACTCATCCTGCCACACCTCCGTCAAGTGTTCTCTCAGCTTCGCCCGGGCCCGGTGGAGCCGGGTGGTCACCGCCGTGGTCCCCAGGCCTAAAATCTCCCCGATCTCCCGCACCGTCAGCTCCTCGTAGTAGAACAGATACAGCACCGTGCGGTACTTCTCCGGAAGGGCCATGACCTCCCGGTACAGCTCCCCCTGCTCCGGCCTGTCGAAGACCGGCTCCTCCGGGATCTCCTCCAAAGGGACCCGGCGTCTCCGCCAGGGGCTTTTCAGGGCGTCCTTGCAGACGTTGACCGTCACCCGGATCAGCCAGCGGCGCAGGTGGTCCGGCGTCCCGAAGGGCTCCTGCCGGGTATAGAGCCGCAGAAAGACCTCCTGCACCGCGTCCTCGGCGTCCTGGGGACTGCCGAAGATGTGCAGGGCGACGCGGTAGACCATATCCTGATACTGCCGGACGGCGCTGTTGAATAGGTTTTTTTCCATGGGCCTGTCGCTCCTCATTTGAAAGCTTTCAATAGATGTACGACTGGGCGGGGCGGTTTGTCACAGAAGATGGGATTTTTTCAAAAAAACTCCGCCCGGTGGTCCCGGGCGGAGCTTCGTTTGATTATCTGGCTGTGGCGCGGTCGTAGGCCACGATGACCCGCCGGTTTGGCTCAGTGCCCGTGGAGTAGGTGGTGACGCCGGGCACATCCTGGAGGGCGGTGTGGATTACATGGCGCTCGTAGGCGTTCATGGGCTCCAGGGTGACGCTGCGGCGGTACTTGACCACCTTTCCCGCCACCTTCTTGGCCAGGTGCTGGAGACTCTGCTCCCGCTTGTCCCGATAGCCCTCCGCGTCCAGCTGAACCCGGACCCGGCCGCCGCCGGAGCGGTTGACGGAGTAGCTGGTGAGCTGCTGGATGGCGTCCAGGGTCTCGCCCCGGCGGCCGATCAGGGCCCCCCTCTGCTTACCCTCCAGAATGACCTTGTAGCGGCCCTTCTCCGGCTGGTAGACCCGGATATTTGCCGAGCACTCCATGTGCTCCAAAAGACCGGTGAGGAAGGTCCGGATGGCCTGGGCCTTCTCGTCATCCACCTCGTCGCCCAGGTCCTGGAGGACGGGTGCGGGACGGGGCTCCTCCGCTTTGGGAGCGGCGGGCCTGTCCTCTCTGTGCTCCTGCCGCCTGGGCTTTTCCCGGCGGGGCTGTCTGGGCTCCTGCTTCGGCTCCGGCCGGGACTCCGCTTTGGCTTCCGGCCTGAGCTCCGCCTTAGCCGCCGGTGCTTCCTTCGCCGCCGGAGCGGGCTCCTCCTCGGGGCCGTGGTAGACCCGGACCCGGGCGGGGCTGCTGCCGATGCCCAGGAAGCCGGACTTGGCCCGCTCCAAAATTTCAACGGACACGTCGTCCCGGTCCAGGCCCAGCTGCGCCAGGGCCTTGCTGACGGCCTCGTCCTCGGTCTTGCCCGTTACATCGATAAACTCTCTCATAACGGCTCTCAATCCTCCGTATCGTATCGGTCCGCCTTGTAAGAGCGGCCGCGGGCATAGGGGCGCTCACCGACCCGGCCCGCCTCGGTAGTGCTGGGCTTTTTCGCCCGTGTTTTGGCCTCCTGGGCCTCCTGGCGCTTCTCCTTCAGAGACTTCTTCCGGGCGGCCTCCTGCTTCTGCTGTTCCTGGAGGACCTTGGCCTCCTCCTGGCGGCGCTTGCGGTCGGCCTCCCTGGCTTCAAACCGGGCGTCCTCCTCTTCCTGGAGCCGCCTGGTGTAGAACTTGCCGAGAATGGCCTCCTGAACGATGGAAAAGGCACTCTGGGCGATCCAGTACACACCCAGGGCCGCGGGCATGATGAAGGCGATGTAGACGCTCATCAGAGGCATCATCAGCATCATGGTCTTTCCGCTGGCGGCGGCGGAGCCCTGGTTCTGGGTGCCGGCCATGGAGACCTTGCTCAGAAGGAAGCTCAAAAGGCCGGAGAGGATGGGGATCAGAATAATGCCGATCAGGGCGGGGGTGACGCCGCTTTTCAAAGCGCCGAAAGCGCTGCTGGGCAGGGTGGTGAGATCCAGACCCAGAAAGTGATAGTCCACGTTGACCCAGTTGGGATTTTCCGTCAGGAAGGCCTTCACAATGGGATTTTCCGCGTTGCTGGAGATGTGCTGGATGATCTCGATCTGCGCATAGGCGCCGTCATTGCCGTTGGCCAGCGTGGACCAGTTGAGATTCAGGGAGGTGATCACATCCTTGGCCTTTTGCAGCACCTCCAGGTTGGCGGTGCGGCTGCCGAAGTTCATGAAGAAAACCACAGGCTCCCGGATGATATAGTACAGGGCAATCAGAATCGGCATGGGCAAAAAGCTCCAGAGGCAGCCGCTCATGGGGTTGATGCCCTCCTCGGCGTAGAACTTCTGCATCTCCTCGTTCATCTTCATCTGATTGTTGGCGTACTTCTTCTGAATCTCCTGCATCCTGCCGGACATCCGGTTCATACGCACCATGCTCTTCTTGGACTTCATCTGGAAGGGCAGCATGATCAGCTTGATCACCAGGGTGAAGAAGATCAGGGACAGGCCGTAGGAGCCGGTCATGTTATAAAAGATCCGCAGCAGAGCTGCGAAGGGGATACAGATATAGTATCCGATGGTTGAAAACATAGACGTTTCCTCCAAAAAGTAAATGAGGCCAGGGCAGGAGAGGAGCCAGGGAAAACCGCGGCCGCTCCGGTGGACCCGCCGGAGGCGGATCGCTGCTTTCAGACAGTTTCGCCGTGCACGCGGCGGCGAAGCCCTGACCCTGGCCGCCCCTGATGGCACAAAGACGGGGCATCCGCGACATGGCAGAGCCTGCGGCGGATGTCCGAGGGCGGCGGAGCCGGTTGACAGACCGGCGAAGGGGGAATTGAAGAGAGATCAGTCTCCCTCTCTCCCTTAGGGCACGGGGTCGTATCCCCCCTTGTGGAAGGGGTTGCAGCGCAGAATTCTTCTGAACGCCAGCCAGCCGCCCTTGAGGGCGCCGTATTTCTCAACGGCCTCCAGGGCGTATTGGGAGCAGGTGGGAATGTAGTTGCAGCAGCGGGGCCGGTAGGGCGACACCGCCCTCTGGTAAAGCCGGATGGCCAAAATAAAAATCCGCTTCATCTTCCCTCCTCCAGAAGGTTCAGCTTCCGGCAGGAGCGCAGAAACGCGTCGTTGATCTCCCTCCAGGAGGCCGTCACCGTCCTCCCCCGGGCCACCAGAATGACGTCCCAGCCCTTCTGGAGCTTGTCCCGGTTGAGGCGGAACACCTCCCGCAGCCGGCGGCGGGCCCGGTTCCGCGTCACCGCGTTTCCGATCTTCGTAGAGGCGGTGATTCCCAGGCGGGTGCGGCCCAGCCTGTTCTTCCGGCAGTAGACCACCATGGAACCGTTTACGGCGGAGGAGCCCCGCTGATACACCCGGCGAAACTCATAATTCTCTTTCAGCGTACAAGCCCGCTTCATCTCATTCCCCAGCTTTCCTGAACAAAAACTCTTTTAGGGACGGAGGAATCTAAGAAAATTCCAGCCGTCCCTGAAGACGTTGTTCAAGTGTCTCCCGCGTGCTGTGCTCAGTAGGACAGACGCGCGCGGCCCTTGGCGCGGCGGCGGGCCAGAACCTTGCGGCCGTTGGCGGTAGCCATCCTCTTGCGGAAGCCATGGACCTTCTGGCCGTGGAGCTTCTTGGGCTGATAGGTACGTTTCGTAGCCATTTTGAGACACCTCCTGTTTCAATTGCGTCCGCCCGGAGAGCGGCGCTTACTCGACACCGTTTCCATCCGGAGACCGGCGCAGTAAACTTTCAACGCGCCCACTGACTCAAGGCGCATTGGATAGTATACCTTCTTTTTCAAAAGGTGTCAAGATGTACTTCAAATTTCCCTGAAATTCTCCTCTTTTCATTCTTTTTCGAAAGATTTTCTACATATAGCGCCCGTGTTTCAAAAAAAATCTAAATCTTGCGCCGTTTCGGACAATTTTTTTTGATCTTTTATATTAGAATAAGTATTGCCTCTCTTTGCTTTTTTTGCTATAATGAGTTGTATTATTTTGTCCATTTTTCACGATACTTTTCCCAGCAACTCAAAATTAGAGAGAGGTGTTTCCTTTTGAACTCTGTCGCCGACATATGGGACAATATTCTGGTACAGCTGAAACAGGACCTCTCGGAGACCACCATCGCCACCTGGTTCGACGAACTGGAGGCCGTGGATATCCGGGGGAACACATTTTTTCTCCACTGCTCCAACGATTTCAAAAAAGGCTATATCGAATCTCTGTTTCTGAAAAACATCAAAGCGGCCCTGCGGGACATATTCTCCATGGACTTCGAGGTCTCCATTCTGGACGATCCCTCCTTTTCGGAGTTCAAGGGTCCGGCGGTGAAAAAGAAAGAGGACCGCTTTACCTCCGAGGAGTTCACCTTTGAAACTTTTGTGGTGGGCCCCTCCAACAAGCTGGCCTACGCCGCCTCCATGGCCGTGGCGGAGCATCCGGCCCAGAACTACAACCCCCTCCTCATCTACGGGGATTCCGGCCTTGGCAAGACCCACCTGCTCAACTCCATCGCCAACGTCATCCGCAGGGACGACTCCCGCTCCAAGATTGTCTACATCAAGGGAGACGACTTTATCAATGAGTTTATCGAGCTGGTCCGGGCCGGCCGGGGCAGCGAGTTCAGGGCCAAGTACCGCAGCGCCGACCTGCTGCTGGTGGACGACGTGCAGTTCGTGGCCGGCAAGGAGCAGGTGCAGAATGAGTTCTTCCACACCTTCAACACCCTCTATGAGTCCGGCCGTCAGATCGTGCTGACCTCTGACCGGCCTCCCTCCGAGATGACGCTGCTGGACGACCGGCTCCGCACCCGGTTTGAGTGGGGACTGCTGGTGGATGTGGCGCCGCCCGACTTTGAAACCCGGGTGGCCATTGTCAAGAACAAAGCCGCCATTCTGGGCATGAACCTGCCGGACAAGGTTGCCTTTACCATCGCGGAGAAGGCCACCGCCAACGTCCGCCAGCTGGAGGGAATCGTCAACAAGCTGCTGGCCTACAAGGACCTGCTGGGAGACGAGACCAACGAGGACACCGTGTCCCGGGCCATTCAGGATATTTTGAAGCGCAGCAGTGAGTACATTCCCACCCCGGAGGCCATTCTGGACTACATCAGCAAATACTACGGCGTGGAGGAGTCCCTGATTCGGGGCCAGCAGCGGGTGCGGGACGCCGTGCAGGCCCGGCAGATCGCCATGTACCTCATCCGCTCCATGACCAACATCTCCGTGGTGGACATCGGAAAGGTCTTTGACAACCGGGATCACTCCACCGTCCTTTACTCCATTCAGCGGGTGGAGGACAAGATGAAACGGGACCCCGCCTACGCCGAGAAGATCAAGGAGATCAAAACCAACATCAACTCCAAACGATGACCTTTTTTCCACATTTCCCGTGGAAAAGGAACAATACTCTGTGGATAACGCGCTTTCCCGGGAAAGGCTGGGGAAAGAGGCGAAAAAGAGGGGGCATCTCTGTGGAGGGCCTGTCCCTTCTCCCACAACGGTCTTCGCTTTTTATCCACATATTTTTTTCCTACGGCTTCTATTTCTTCAAAAATAATTTATTTTCTTTTTTAGAGAACACGATTCCCTCTATTCTGACTGAAAGGAAACCACCGCTATGATGAAGTTCTCCTGTGAGAAGGCGCTGCTGCAAAGCGCCATTGCCGTCACCAGCCGCGCCGTGGCTCAGAAAAGCTCCATCCCCGCTCTGGAGGGCCTGTTTCTCCGGGCCGGAGAGGAACTGACCGTCTCCGGCTATAATATGAATACCGGCATCCGCACCAAGATCTCTGCCAGCGTCAACGAGAGAGGAGAGATTGTGCTCAACGCCCGCCTTTTCGGCGATATCATCCGGAGGATGCCCGACGATGTGATCACCTTCTCCGCCGATGAGCGGCAGATGGTTCACCTCAGCTGCGGCGATGCGGATTTTGATATTCTGGGTCTGTCTGCCGCCGACTATCCGGATCTCCCGGAGGTGGAGGACGAATACTCCGTGTCCATCCAGCAAAAGGTCCTGCGGGCCATGATCGAGGAGACCTCCTTTGCCGTCTCCAGCAATGAGAGCCGCCCGGTGCACACCGGCGCTCTGTTTGAGATCGGCGAGAGGGGATTGACCATGGTGGCGGTGGACGGGTTCCGTCTGGCCGTCCGGCGGGAGCCCCTGGAGCAGCTGGCGGGAGGCGCCTTCTCCTTCGTGGCCCCCGGCTCCGCCCTCAACGAGGTGAAGAGCATCTGCGGCGATACGGAGGACACCGCCTCCGTTACCCTGGGTAAGAGGCACATCCTTTTTGAGGTGGGAGATACGGAGTTGATCTGCCGCCGTCTGGAGGGTGAATTCCTGGACTATAAAAATGCCATTCCCCGGTCAAACCCCATCTCCGTTGTGGCGGAGACAAAGTCCCTCATTGAGAGCATCGACCGGGTGTCGGTGGTAATCTCCGACAAGCTGAAAAGCCCTGTGCGGTGCGTGTTCGGCCATGACAAGGTGATGCTGTCCGCCAAGACCGGCAACGGCGAGGCAAAGGATGTCTGCCGCCTCTGCGGTGACGGCGGTGATCTGGAGATTGGATTCAACAACCGCTACCTCATGGAGGCACTGCGGTACGCTCCGGCGGATACGGTGAAAATCGAGCTGAATACCGGGGTCTCCCCAGCGATTATCGTTCCCACAGATGAAAAGGATAACTTTTTGTACATGGTACTGCCGGTGCGGCTGAAATCGGCGGAGTGAGATTATGAAAACCATTACGATTACAACAGAGTGGATCAAGCTCCAGGATCTGCTGAAATTCGCGGGACTCGTGGAGACCGGAGGCGAGGCCAAGGAGCTGATTCAATCCGGCCAGGTTCAGGTGGGCGGAGAGGTCTGTCTCCAGCGAGGGAAGAAAGTCCGCCCCGGGGACGACGTGTTCTTTAACGGCGCCCACTATACGGTGGGTTATGCGGATTGACCGCCTGGAGCTGGAGGGATTCCGGAATTACGGCTGTCAGGCCGCGGATTTTGACCCCCGGTGCAACGTGATTTTCGGGGAGAACGCCCAGGGGAAGACCAATCTGCTGGAGGCGCTGGTATACCTCTCCAGGGGAAAGTCTCCGCGGGCCAGAACGGACCGGGAGATGATCGGTTTTGCCGCCCCCGCCGCCCGCGTATCCGCCCGAGTCTTTGCCCGGGAACGGGAGTTCTTGGTGCGGGTGGACTTGTTTCGGGACCGGCGGCGGAAGATGTCCGTCAACCAGGTGTCAGCCAAGAACAGCGCCGCGCTCAGCGAGGTTTTGCAAACCGTGTTCTTCTGTCCGGAGGATCTGTTTCTCATTCGGGAGGGAGCCGCCGTCCGGCGGAAGTTCATGGATACCGCTCTATGCCAGATGCGGCCCCGGTACGCCGCCGCCCTGGCGGAGTACGGCCGGGCCTATGACCACAAGACCCGGATTCTCCGGGACGCGGAGGAGCGGCCGGACCTGCTGGATATTCTGCCGGAGTTCAACGAGCGGATGGTGCGCCTGGGCGCGGTGCTGGTTCACTACCGCCAGCAGTTCACCGCGCGGCTCAGCGAGTACGCCGCCGTCCACCACCGGGAGTGCTCCGGAGGGAGGGAGGACCTGGAGATCCGATATAAGACCGTCTCCACCGTGGAGGACCCGGCGGAGGAGGTCTCCGTTCTCACGGAGCAGCTGCGGCAGCATATGGAGGAGCACCAGACGGCGGAGCGGGCTTCCCGGCTGTGCCTCTCCGGGCCCCACAAGGATGATCTGCTGGTGAGCATCGACGGCAGGGACGCCAAGCAGTACGCCTCCCAGGGACAGACCCGGACGGCGGCGCTGGCCATGAAGCTGGCGGAGAGGGAGATTTATCGGAATGTCTCCGGGGAATACCCGGTGCTGCTACTGGACGATGTGCTCAGTGAGCTGGATCCCAAGAGGCAGGAGTTTGTGCTCAACCGGATTGCCGGGGGACAGGTGTTCATCACCTGCTGTGAGGATGACAGGCTTCCCCAAATGCTGGGGGGGAAGGTGTTCCATGTGGAACGGGGGGTGATTGGGTGATCCCCAGTCTTGGATGTTTCTCGCCCTGACGGGCGGGGGGGATTTAGCCATGATGATGGCTGGGGCAATGCACCCCCCCATTTTCTCTTTTTCTGAGCGCA
>OFGH01001251.1_pt1 | contig 17599 bp, 19 predicted proteins | sample 1521721 | NCBI WGS metagenome assembly OFGH01 (sample SAMEA3504132, study PRJEB24116) | mouse gut metagenome | biome: mouse gut; feature: mouse-associated habitat; material: faeces | place: Denmark | collected 2011
ATGATGCGCTCCTTTCAGACTGACGGTTCATTTGTGGCACATTCATCATACCACATTCTGGCGGTGATGCCAACCCTTCATGTTGGATCAGCCGCATAATTTTGTCCTCCATAGTCTCGTTTCCGCCCTCTTTAGTAAAAATGTTCACTTTGAAAACTGTGCTTCCGATTCGCCGGGTCATGGTGGTGCTGCTTGTATTTTGGGTCATTGTACCTCTCTTTCCTTGTTTGTAGGGGGATTTCCCACTGTTATGCCGTTGTCCCTATTCAGTTGTTGACGCAGAAACGCCGCCCCGACAACTTGGGGCTGCATTTCCGCAGATATTCGCTATAGCATTCGCTTCTCCTTTCCACATTGATTCGAGGTGTTTTAACCTCTGATACCAATATACGGAGAAAATGGTACTGACCGAAAAAATATGGCGTTATTGCAAGTTGAGGTCGTTTCAGTCGCGGAAATTGCAAAAATGCAAGATACAAAATTCGACTTACTATTTGTGGTGAAGTATAGTATAATCGGGTATCATGGGGGAGGGTGTCGAAATGGAGCAGGCATATTTACCGGGAACTGTCCGGCAGAGGATACAAGAACTTATCAAAGAGCGGAAAATCACTCAGGCTGAACTTGCTGCGGAAATTGGCATGGCAGAAAGCTCTCTCAGCCGATTTCTGAGTGAGAAAACAGATAAAATTGGAGACGAGTATATCATCAAAATTGCAGACTTCCTGGGAGTGTCCACAGACTTCATCCTGGGTCAAACGGACTTTCCGGAGCGGCGCAATTATGACATAGGAGAACTGGGCCTGTCCTATAGAGCGGCAATGGCGCTGTATACCAGAGAAGTGGACACCGATGTGGTCAACCGTATTTTGGAGAATCCACAATTCCCGACTATCACGCGGATGATCGCCCGGTATTTTAAGGACTGCAATGCTGAAGGAGCTGCGGGACTGAACGCCATGTGGGACACTATGCAGCAGATGATCGGTACATTAGACACAAGCCATTTGGCAAATCCGCAAGAGGGTACGGAGGCCACTACACAGATTCTCAGTATGATGAAAACCGCCCCCTACGAAAAGGATATTGAGAGTATCCAATTTGCTCTAATGACAATGCTTCGGGACATCAAAACCGGTATCCAGACGCAGACGCCAACGACCGAATTGGCAACGGCACAGCTCACTGAAGCTATGATGAAAAATATAGTGAAGGGCAGTAGCGAACAGTCGCTGGTGCCGCACATCACGTTTGAGCAGCTTGCCGGGACCTACTCTACACTGCCCGGTGCGACACCTGAATTAGGGAAACAATTTTCCGGGCTTATTGAAGATTTTATCAAGGGATATATAGATATTGCTCAAAAACAGGGTTTGACAAATGGAAGCCTTGACGAATGAACAGCTTTGTACATTGGCACAGGCCGGAGACGAACAGGCTGTGTCCTTACTTATCAAGGCCAATCTCCCATTTGTTCGGAAAATTGCAAATCAAATTGTAGGGAACCCGGTACGACAGGAGCATCTTTCCGCCTGCGGTGTGGGCTTTGATGATCTTGTGCAGGCCGGTTCCATCGGGCTGTGGAGAGCAATCGACAGTTACGACCTCTCCAGCGGAGTCAAATTTCTGACTTATGCTGCTCCCGCAACTAAACGCTCCATGAGTGACCTGATTCGCCAGTACAGCCGGGACCCGGTATGGCAGTTGAGGCACAATAAAGCTAACGCCTGGAAAATCATATATCTGGATGAAGATTTGGACGATGCTGGAGAAGATACGGTGGAGTGCCTGATTGCTTCGCCCAATATCAAATCACCAGAACGGATTCATATTGAGCGGGAAACGGCGGCGGAACTGCATGAGGCCATGGATGCGCTGCCAGATCGGGAAAATGCTTATGTTCACTACCGCTTTAGCTTTGTGGATGACATAGACCATCCGCTCACCGAAACGGCGCAATATTTCCATTTGACGGAGAGCCGTGCGAAAAGCATCGAACGTTCCGCGCTGAAGCTGCTGAAGCATGAGCTGCTTATAACGATTCCAGAGCGGACCTATATCCACGCAGAGGATAAGCTGACAAGACATTTGGTGGCAGAAGGCGAACTCCATGCGGTAGAGCTACACCTAAAGTCGCAGAAAAAGCGAGGCAGAAAAATAACCGCCGCAGTTTACGAATATCTCGCAGACTGCGACGGTGCTTGGGGTGAACTCCGCTATGATTTCAAGGGTGGCACAGCGGAGATCATTCTGCTGGCTGAGTGGGATACGGTAGTCAGCCACAGGTTCGCAATGCGGACGGTTGAATATCTTCAAAAGGTTCCTACAACCAAACTGCCGGAGAAGTTTATGCTGACATTCATAGGACCTGAGCAGCTTTGTTCAAGCGACAAATTGCCGCTCGAACAGGTGATAATAGATGATTGGAGTGGCCGCGATGAAAGTTAAACTGGAGCAGGTAATTGAAGCAATCGAAACCGCCGCCGATGCGTTTACCTGTTTTTATGACACACAGACTGGTGAAACGGTTTATTTGCAGGACGAGATCATCACGGAGGAACACGATGAAGAACTGGAAGAATTGATTGAAAATTCACCAACGGGTCGGTTCCTGCGATTCCCAACAAAATACGATATTCACGAATATAGCATTATGGAGAGTTTTATTGAATCGCTGCCACCCGGCGCGGCTCGTCAGGAGTTGGCTCACACGATTCGCGGTAAAGACGCGTTCCGCCGCTTCAAGAATGGCATCTATTATCATCGAATTGAACAGCAGTGGTATGACTATCAGGCGTCGGCGTATCGGGAGATCGCCATTCGCTGGTGCAGGGATGAGGAAATTGAGTACATAGAAACAGAATAAAAAGCGGGGAGCGGCTATGCTCCATGCACAGCCGCTCCCATTATAATTTTCATGCGTAGACCAATTCATGGAGTATGATTTCTTCCGCCCGGTTGCGGATATCATTCATACGTCCCACCCATTCCATCTGACTGGACGCTTTCAGGGTTTCAGTCACGCCGTCCCGCTCTGCCATGGCCGGGATAAGGAAATCCATGCGCTTATGACAAGCGACATCAATTTCGGCGAGATGTTTCCACAATTCTCCAAAGAGGAGCATACGGTTATACACGCCAGGGTGATGCTCTTTTAAGAACTTCTCGCGCATCCGGCCATATACGCCGATTTCATACTCGGTGTCATCATCAAGCGCAAGGTCCGGGATATAGTAGTCTCCTGCTTTCGTATACGTCAGTTCCATAATCATTTCCTTTCATTTGCAGCAAAATGTATCCGCAGTTGTCAAAAACGCTTGCTTTTAGCGTTCTCACCGCCTTTCTTACAACTGCAATGTACCATTCTGCCACAAATGAACCGCAGCCATATGTATTAGGTGGTGACTCCACCCTTTACATAGTAACTCTTGATTTTGGATGCTCTCGCTCTCCCCAGCCTGCATATCCTCTTGGCTCAACCTGCAATAGAGGGCGGTAATTTTGCCTGCCTGCAACATGGTAGTCCTCCTTTCTGGCGGCAGGCAAGCATGGTTATGTACTGATGCCATTTTACCACAAACTGCCGCCCGTGTCAGCTCAAAAATTCACTGTTTGTCGAATATTCTGCTCTGCTCCAAGTCCTTTTTGATAAGTTTTCGGATTTTCCTGTCCAGACTGTCCGTGGCCCGGTCGCTGGGCGAGGCACAGACAAGATAAGTCGTTTTGCCGATTTGATACTCCGTCATGGTGACTTCACGCTGGTTTTTCGGCAAAGGTGTTCCCCCTTTCCAAAACGCAGGACACGGCCCGCAGGGGGGAGAAACAGGGAAAGGGTAAGCTGTTCCTCCCCCCGGGGCCGGTTTATCAGTTCACGCCGAGAATGGCGCGGATAAGTTTGTTTTCCAGACGGCTTTTCATGTACTCGTCCAGGCGGGCGTGGGGACAGCCGTTTTCGTCGTAGACCGTCCGGGTACAGAGCTTGTTTATGTAGCCCTCATAGTACTGCAAGACCTGCTCCACGGCATCAGTGTCCCCGGCACGGGCTGCATCGCTCACCGCCAACGGCAGCAATTCACGGCCCTTGTAGTTCCGGCGCTTCATAGTGCTAACCGCCTTTCCTCGCTGTCAGCTTCGTTCGCAGGACTTTCAACGATTTTGTTCTGCGCCGCTGGACGGCACTCCGGGACAGTCCCAAGGCCTCGCCAATCTCACTGTCCGTCAAATCCAGTACCAGACGCAAAATCAAGATACTTTGCTCCTGCTCCGACAGACCGGCAAAGGCATCGGCAATTCGTTCGCTTCTGATCGGCAGGTCATAGCCACAGTACGAAAACACATAGCTGTCGCTGGGGTAGTCGTCAGCCGAACACAGCTTGTCCATCGCCGTTTGCGGCAGACGCTCCAAGGACGTTTCCCGGCTGGCCCGCCGCTTCATTTCCCGGATGTAGTCGATTGCCTCATGCTTCAATACGGTCTTGCAAAAGGCGTCAAACCTGCACCGTTCGCCATAGTCGCGGGGGTTGGTTTCCATCTTCTCACCCCCTTTCGTTTGGGGATGGTGGTGGTACTTTCCCTTTCCGCTAACAGAGCGTTCAGCGGCACAGGTTTTGCGCGCAAAACCGCTTTCCGCAGAGAAAAAAGTGAAGAAAAATTTCTGGGCCGCAGGAAACGACAAAAATTGCCCGGCAGGTCAGAAACCCGCCGGGCAAAAGATGAACAATAATGTATAGAACCTACACTGTATAGTACATACTCGTGGTCGCAATAGTCCCCGGTGGAGGCCGGGCTTTTTTTGACAACTGCTTTCCTAGTTGTCTACAGTGTAATACCCACATAGCGGCTACCTCCCAAAGCCGCCAAAATCACAGCGGCGGCACTTTTTACCAAAGTACCGCCGCCATGTGGAACCTATATAAAGCCAATGTGGAACCTGTGTGAAACGGGAATTTTTCTTACTCCTTGGGCGTGACTACAATAACCCCTGCTGCTATTTGGCCTCCCTGCTTCCCGCTTCCGTTCCCTTCCCTTCCGGCGGCTTTGCCGCTCGTTCCCCAAGGAAAGGGGTAGGGGAAAGGATAGGAAAGGAAAGGGTAGTTGTCATAAGGAACTATGCGCTGTGTTGATTCGACATGATTTGAGCCGCCATCTCAGCTTTCGTCCTTCTTCTGCTTTTCACCTTTTCTGCGGACATATCAAATTGGCCGACAAAGTTGTAATGGATATCAATTTGCTGAACGCGATGCCCGCTTGACCTGTCGGGTGAATGTACCACAATCTTTTCAACAAACATATGCAGAATTTCCGGGGTGAGCTCTTTGGGTTCTGTGTAGCTTTTAACCAGCCGAAGAAAACTATTGATATTAACTTTCTGATTTTCACAAGATTCAACCGTTTTCTTCAGTTCAGCCGAGCTCGCTATCAGCTCTTTCTGCTCTTGCTCATAAGTGGCGCTCATTTTGGCAAAACGTTCATCTGTCAATTTGCCGTTTACCATATCCTCAGAGAGCTTTTGTCAAGGGTAAATTTCAAAACACAAGCTGCCAGTCCACATTACTTAAAGATATTGTCAAGTAGAATGTAGGATTTGAACGCTAACCATTGTTTATGTACTCATTTCAACACATATTTTATTGTGCAAAATCTTCATAACAAACAACAAAGCACTGTATCCGCTTGCTCGTGTATGTTGAGTTCAGATTCATTGTCAAATTGTGTTGACTTTGGATTGATTTGCACAATTTTAGCGTTAGACCTGATATACGGATAATACACACCCCCGTAGCTACCCTCTGCGCCGATAATCAAGATCAGCTCCGCTTGTGCCACCCAGCTCCTTGCCTTTCGCACCTCACTATCCAGCAGCCCAATATGCTCATAGACAGGAAATGCCCCCACCACGCCCCCGCAGCTTTCGCAGCGGGGGCATTTCCCGTGATTCCAAATCTGCACATCGTCATAGTGCTGCCCACATTTCAGGCATTTGTTGACAGAAAAGCTCCCTTGAATTTCTGCCACATTTTCAGAACCAGCCAAGCTATGCAGGCAGTCAATATTTGTGGTGATGATTCCCTGAAGTTTTCCCTGCTGCTCTAACTGTGCCAGCTTTTGGTGGGCCACAGTCGGACCGTTCTCAAACATAGGTCCGAGAAATGCTTTTCGTGCCATTTTGTAGTAATGCTCTGGCGTACTTTTCAAAACAGTCACAGAGGTCATTTGCATCACGACTGGAAAATTCATACCGGCAAATGCCTTAATGCCGGAAGCAACGGAGATTCCAGCTCCAGTGATTGCAACTGTGTATTGGCTGGTGTCAATCATCCGCTGCAAAAGCGCAATCTTTTCGTTCATTCATATCCCCTCAGAAAAACCAGTTGATGCAGGCCAGCACAGCGCCTAAAGCGCAGAGCGCAACGCCTGTTACCTGGTTTTGTTTTTTTGCATCGACCTTATTGGCAAAGAGAGCGGATGCCCTTGCTCCGATCAATGCAAACACAACGCAGACCACCAATGCGACCATATTAGGCACACCGCCAATTACAATATGGGAAACAGCGCCGGTCAGTGCCGTAAACGTCATAATAAACGTACTTGTTCCGACTGCCGTTTTCAGGCCATAGCCCAGGACGGATGTTAAAGTGATTAAAAGCAGAACGCCGCCGCCTGCTCCGACAAATCCGCAGAACAAGCCAATGTGAACACCCGACAGCAATGAGCGGATCACCCGCTGCTTCGGCTCCAATTCATCCATTCTGGATGTTGTCTTTGTAATCGGGGCCACCAGAAACCGGATGCCCATAATGAAGGTCATCACATAAGATGTTCCGCCTAAAACCGTGTTCGGAACCAGGGAGGAGAGCCAGCTTCCTATAATTGTGAACACAAGAACGGACAACATCATTAAAAGCCCGTTTTTGATGTCAAGATTCTTGTTTTTTCCGTATGTATAGGCGGTTATTGCCGAGGCCAGCACATCGGAGGCCAAGGCGATCCCAACCGCTTCATAGGCGGAGAAACCGCAGAATGTTATGAGCATAGGAGAGATCACCACGGCGGCGGATAGTCCGGCAAGACCCGTCCCGATTCCTGCGCCAAGACCTGCAATGACGCAGACAATAAACAATACCATGTTTCGTGTCCTCCTGTTTACGATGCTATCTCAAACTGGCTGTTATACAGCTCCGCATAGAAGCCTCTCTTTGCCAGAAGTTTCTCGTGTGTGCCGCTTTCAATGATGTCGCCGTCTTTCATCACCAATATCATATCTGCATTTTTGATGGTAGACAGCCGGTGGGCGATCACAAAAGAAGTGCGGCCTGCCATCAGCTTATCCATAGCGTTCTGGATCAAGATTTCCGTCCGTGTATCCACCGAGCTGGTAGCTTCATCCAGAATCAACATAGGCGCGTCCTCGATCATGGCGCGGGCGATTGTGACAAGCTGGCGCTGCCCCGCAGAAAGATTAGTGTTTTCATTCAGCACCGTGTCATATCCCTGGGGGAGTGTCTGAATAAAATGGTGCAGCCCTACGGCTTTGCAGGCGGTAATGACCTGTTCCTCCGTTACATTCGTTTTGGAGTAGATGATGTTTTCCTTGACAGTCCCTTCAAAAATCCAGGTGTCTTGCAGCACCATTCCGAACAGGTTATGGATATTTTCACGGGTCAGATGCCGGATTGCTGTGTCGTCAATACGGATTTCGCCTCCCTGTGTCTCATAAAATCGCATGAGCAGATTGACCAGCGTAGTCTTTCCCGCCCCCGTGGGGCCGACGATGGCGATTTTTTGACCGGACTTTACAGATGCGGAAAAATCATGAATGATCGGTTTGCTTTCGTCATAACCGAAACGAATATGCTCAAATTCCACATTACCGGCCACGCGGGTCAGTTGGAGAGACTTTTTGCTCTCGTCCCCCAGTTCAGCTTCCCCTAAAAATTCAAAGACACGCTCACTGGCCGCAGCAGCGGATTGTAAGCTGGTCGCAGCCTGGGCCAGTTGGGAAAGCGGCTGTGTAAAGAGCCGGACATATAGCATAAACGCAACGATCACGCTGAAAGAAATGGTTCCGTTCATAGTGAGAACTGCTCCGGTCACACATACGGCCACATAGCCAAGATTTCCGACAAAACCCATAAGAGGCTGCATCAGGCCGGACATAAACTGGCTTTTCCAGGCGCATTGATAGAGCTGCTGGTTCATGCGGTGAAATTCTTCCTTTGCAGCTTTCTCGCCGTTGTACGCCTTGACTACATTGTGACCGGAGTAGGTTTCCTCAATATGGCCGTTCAACGCGCCAAGCTCCCGCTGCTGTTCCCGGAAGAATTTTTGTGAATGGGAGATCATCAGCATCATCAGCCCAAAGCCCGCCACCGCCGCCAGGACTGCGGAAACCGCCATGACCGCATTGGTGTAGAACATCATCACCAGAGAGCCGACAAACATAGTCGAGGCTGTTACCAGCGTCCCCACGCTCTGATTGAGCGTCTGACCGATGGTGTCCACATCATTGGTCACACGGGAGAGGATATTGCCGGTGCTGGTCTGATCGAAATACCGCAGAGGCAAACGGTTGATTTTCTGCGAAATATCTGTCCGCAGGGATTTGGAGACCCGCTGTGTAACGGTTGCCATGATAACGCCTTGAATCACGCTGAACAGCCACCCCAGCCCATATAAGCAGACCAGCAGCCCCGCGATCTCTACCACGGCTTCCACGTCAATGCTGCCCATCATGCCCTGGGTAATCAGATTTGTCATATCAGCTACTTTGCCGGGGCCAATGAGATTGAGAATGGACCCTGCGGCGGCTAACACCACAGCAACTACGATTGCCGGGAGAAACTTCCGGCAGTATCCCATCAGGTCTTGAATCGCCTTGCTGAAATTTTTCGCCTTCTCTCCACCCATGCGCCCGCCTCCACCGGGGCCGAAACTCCGGCGCGAGGTCTTATCTTTTTGGGCGTCGCTTGTGGCCGCTCTATTCTCAGGCACTTTCCATCTCCTCCTTTGACAGTTGGGATTCCGCAATTTCACGGTAAACCGGGCAATTCTCCAGGAGTTCCCTGTGACGCCCCTTTCCAACGATTTTTCCTTGATCCAGAACGATGATCTGGTCGGCATCCATGATCGTTCCGATTCGCTGGGCAACGATCAGCGTAGTGGTAGACCCGGTTTCCCGCTTCAACGCCTGCCGCAGCGCCCGGTCCGTTTTGAAGTCCAACGCGGAAAAGGAATCGTCAAAAATGTATATCTCAGGTTTCCGATAGATGGCGCGGGCGATAGCGAGACGCTGTTTTTGTCCGCCGGATACATTCGTGCCGCTTTGGGCAATGGCGGCATTACAGCTCCCCTCCATAGCCTGCACAAATTCACCAGCCTGGGCGATTTCAAGAGACTTCCATAGCATTTCTTCCTCTATGCTCCCGCGCCCGCTGTCACCATAGGTCACATTGGAGCGGACAGTTCCCCGGAACATGACCGCCCGCTGGGGGACGTAGCCCAGCTTTTTATGAAGGGCCTCCTGGGTGTATTCCTTAATGTTGATGCCGTCTATCAGAATTTCCCCCTCTGTTGCGTCATAAAATCGAGGGACAAGATTGATAAGCGTACTCTTTCCGCTGCCGGTGGAGCCGATAAAGGAAACAGTCTCACCACGGTGGGCGGTAAAGCTGATGTCATGCAAAATCGCTTCCTCTGCGTCAGGATAGCGGAAGGTTACATTTTTGAACTGGATTTCGCCCTGCTCAAACAGCTCGGAGCTGGTGACAGTTCCATCCTTGATTTTTGCCGATTTGTCCAAAACCTCATTGATACGCCGGGCAGATACCAACGCTCTCGGCAGGATAATGAAGGTCATGACCAGCAGCATAAAAGCCATAATGATCTGCATGGCGTAGGAGGAAAAGACGACCATATCAGAAAACAGCGCCAAACGCTCCGCCATTGCCGCGCCGTTGATGATATATACGCCGATCCAGTAAATCGCCAGTGTCAGCCCGGACATAATCAGCGTCATGCCGGGAAAGAGCATCGACATCAGACGGCTGGTGAACAACTGTGTGTTTGTCAGGTCATTGTTTGCCTGTTCAAACTTCTTTTCCTGGTAACTCTCCGCATTATAGGCGCGTACCACACGGATTCCAGTGAGATTTTCCCTGGTCACGCGGTTGAGGTTATCGGTGAGCCTCTGCATATTTTTGAATTTTGGCAGCACCAGCGCAATCACCGTTCCCAGCATAGCGGACAGCACAGCTACGGCCACGCCTGTTGCCGCTGTCCATTGCCAGCCCTTTCCGGCGATCTTCCATATGGCCCACACCGCCAGAATGGGAGCCTTAATGATAGCCTGCAAGCCCATGGCGGCAAACATTTGAATCTGCTGAACATCATTGGTGGTGCGCGTGATCAGGCTGGCGGTGGAGAAACTGCTGATCTCCTCCATGGAGAAGTCCATGGTTTTGTTGTAGACGGCCTCCCGCAAACGCATAGCCAGCCCTGCCGCGATCCGGGCAACAAAGAAGCCTGTTACAGCAGTCGCCGCCAAACTGCCCAGCGCACACAGCAGCATGGAGCCTCCGGCCCGGAGGACCGCTCCCATCTCGCTGCCGGGGGTCTGCACAAGAGTTGTGATCTCCCGCATATAGTCCGGCAGGCGCAGGTCCAGCCACACGCCGCAGACAATGAATACCAGTCCGCACAGCGCATACAGCCAATCCCGCTTTTTCATATATTTCAGTATTTTCAGCATAAAAGCCTCCTGTCCGCTACTCGGTCCGCAGAGCTGTTACCGGGTCTTTCTTTGCGGCGCGTTTTGCCGGAATCAAACCGCCAATCAGAGTAATTACCATACTGAGAGCGACCAAAAGCAGCGCCGAGACTACCGGCAGGGATGCGGACAGCGTGGCCGCACCCAAAAGATTCTGGATGATAGAATTGATGGGGAACGCCAGCAGCATGGAGATACCCACGCCCAGCACTCCGGCACACAAACCGATAATCAGTGTTTCCGCATTGAACACATGAGAAATATTCTGCTTGGATGCTCCCAGCGCCCGGAGGATACCGATTTCCTTGGTGCGCTCCAACACGGAGATATGGGTGATGATCCCGATCATGATGCAGGAAACCACCAGCGATACGGCGACAAACGCGATCAGCACATAGGAGATCACATCAATGATAGAGGTGACAGAGCTGGTGAGCAGCGCCACATAGTCGGTATAAGTGATTTGATTTGCCTCGTCTTTATCTGCATTGTATCGGTCAATGCAGGCGGATACCGCTTCTTTGTTCTCAAAGCTGTCTGTATAGAGGCTGATAGCAGCGGGGGCGTCATAGCTGGCTGCTCCGAAATTCGTCATGTTTTCTTCCAATGCCGCACCGTCAACATAAATACGATAGGCAGACAGAAGGATTTCCCGGTCAGGAGTGTTTTCCAGCCATGTGTCCAGCGCCTCGGCCATAGCAACTTCGTCACCGATCTCCCGGCCCTCCAGCGCGGCCTGCTGGCTCGGAGGCATAGCGGCCTCCTGCGAATGTTCCTCACTGTCACTTTCCGTTCCCTCTGTCAGACGTTCCATAATCATTCCATACATCGCCGCTTTATCGGAAACTCCCAAGGACGACAGGTAGCTTGCGGCATCCTCGGCCTTTTCATCGTCTGTCTCCGCCTTAAATCGCAGTCCATTCAGCACATTGATCTCTGGCGTGGATTCCTGTGCCATCACCACAGGGCTTGCGTTGGTATGCTGAATCACATAGTCGGTCAACAACGCTGTATATAGGAGTAGGCAACGCCGTTCTCTCCAAGGTACTGCCAGATTACGCTGTCTTGATCGTTCAGATACTGCCGAAACGCAGTCAGGTTGTTTTCTTTGATGTTGCCAGCCATTGCTTCACTGGATTCTATCTCGCTGTAATCCGCATAAACGCCAGAGCGAACTTCTTCCACCTCAGAGCGTCCGCTCCGCATACCGCCTTGGGTTCCCATTGCCCCGGCCATATCAATGGTCTGTGCGCTGATGGTAATGGGGTAGGAGGTCATTGTGTCCCGTTGAATATCCGCAATGTAGCGGTTCACACCGTTGGAGAGGGACAAGATCAGAGCAATTCCGATAATGCCAATCGACCCAGCCAGGGCCGTCAAAATGGTCCGGCCCTTTTTAGTCCGCAGATTGTTGAAGCTCAAGGCGAGGGATGTGAGAAAAGACATCTTGGCCTTTCCCATTTCCTGATGTTCCTGCGGTGGCGTATTCTGGTCTGGCGTGTACGGGTCAGAATCCTCTATGATCTGCCCGTCCCGCAGCTTGACAATGCGGGTCGAATAGGCTTCGGCCAGTTCACCGTTATGCGTCACCATGACCACCAGCCGCTTTTCAGCCACCGTTTTCAACAGCTCCATGATTTGAACGCTGGTTTCCGAATCCAATGCGCCGGTCGGTTCGTCCGCCAGCAGGATACGGGGTTCGTTGACCAAGGCGCGGGCAATCGCCACCCGCTGCATCTGTCCGCCGGATAGCTGGTTGGGCCGCTTGTGGAGCTGATCGCCCAGCCCGACTTCTTCCAGGGCTTTTTTTGCGCGGTCACGGCGCTCACTGCGGGAGACGCCGCCAATCGTCAGCGCCAGCTCCACGTTCGTGAGAATGGTCTGGTGGGGAATCAGATTATAACTCTGAAACACAAAGCCGATGGTATGGTTGCGGTAGGTGTCCCAATCCCGGTCTTTGTAATCCTTGGTGGAAATACCGCTGATGATCAACTCCCCGCTGTCGTAACGGTCAAGTCCGCCAATGATATTGAGCAGCGTGGTCTTTCCCGAACCGCTGGGGCCGAGGATAGAAACAAATTCATTGTCCCGCAGGTGCAGACTAACGTTGTTGAGAGCCTGTTGGATCAGCTCGCCCGTCCGATACTGTTTAGAGATATTTTTTAGGCAGAGCATGGATATACTCCTTTCTTCAGCGCACCAATTTAGAAGGGTTCCTTTTGCGCTTGACCCTATCATGCACCGCCAATCTCAATTCAAACTCAACCGAACCTCAACTCAACCTCAATTTTTGGCCCGATGTGAGCGATGTTTTCCATGCAGTCCCAAGTGCGTGAACATCATTACGATATACAGCAGTGAGGCAAATCTGTGAAGCGTTACCGCATAGGCCACACCGCTTATCAGAATAACGAGTACATCTGCCAGGAGAGAAAAGTTCAGCACAGTCTGTACCCAACGTCTCCGGCTGTACCGGCCCAGGCCAACGCTCCCTGTCAGCGCCGGAGTGATTTTGTAATTTTTCGCCGAACGGGGAATGTAAGAAAATGGCGAATAAGGGTGTGCAGCCTTTGAATGATTATACTTGTCGTTTTCGCCCGTCAAGTCTAAAATGCACTGATAAATCAGGACTTGACGGGCTTCAAGCCGACAAGTAACGGGTAATCAAGGCTGCATACCCACCGCATGCTGACCGCCAATAAATGACATTCCATTCCGGCGAAAAATGACATTTTCCGGTTGGCGTTGACACTCCCCCACCAGGAGGCGTTTAAGGTATTATGTATGACCAGCAGGACAAAAAGGACTACGCCCAGCAGGATATAGAGCATGATCCCCGTTCGTTTGGAAGCCATCAGCAGAACTGTAACTGCCAGCATCGCTGCGTCAACACATAAGCGGCATATCTTTTTGATTTTCATAAGCGTGTCTCCTCTGTGAAAATGGGGCATCTCCGTTACGAGATGCCCCGCTTTTATTGTTGAAGTTCCATTTCTGTCAAGAAGTCCTTTACTCCGTCCTCACTTCTTGCGGACAGGCCCTCCGCTACGACTGCATCAGGGCAGACAAACTTGATCTGCTCCGGCCCGGAGCCAAGCCCAAGGGCCTGACTGGTGGCAATGGGGACAATGATCTTTCCGGCAAAATCGTATTCCTCCAAGAATGTCAAAACCGGCTGCGGGAGGCTGCTGAGCCAGTTGGGGTAAATGAGGATCACCGTATCATAGCAGTCCACCGTTTCAAGGTGTTCCGTCAGCGCGGGCCGGATGGGGCTTCCCATTTCGCTGTGGTGGCGGTCAAAAGCGCCGCCATAGGTTTCCGGGTACAGATCATTGACTTTTATGGGGAACAGATCTCCGCCAGTGCTTTCCTGTGCTGCGATTGCCAACAATTCCGCATGGCCATACCCCGTACCGTCACGGATTTTTAAGCTGGCTGACGATACCGCGTCTACCTCGCCGGATGGGTATTCCCGGTTATTGGTCAGGGAGAAGTAGGCAATCAAGATGTTGCTTTCCCCTGTCACCGATATGGTCCCCTCCGATATTTGATTTGGGGAGATACTTTTGGCAAGAGGATTGGGGAAGAATGTACAATAAAAGACCGCTCCAGCGGCAGCAATCACAATAAAAATTCCAATGATGATTGCCGTCACAATTCTCCGGCGGTTCTGCGGCTTTGATTTTTCACTGTCCACGACATCACACCGTCCTTTCTGTGCCTATAAGCATAACATCCAATTCTCAACTCAACCTCAACGGAGCGGAATTTTTCTTTTTTCCTGTGGCAGTTGAGGTTCAGTTGAGATTTGCGGTATAATGTAGAAGTCATAAACTGGACACAAACCTATGCTATCATCCAGATGGAGGTGCAGAGATATGTTTCAAATTTTAGTGGTAGAGGATGACCGGGAGTTGTGCGACCTGTTTTGTACGGTTCTGACGGACAATGGCTACACCGCCGTCTCAGCCGCTGATGGCATAGCTGCCTTTGATGTGCTGGACAGCACCAATATTGACTTGATCGTTTCCGATGTGATGATGCCCCGAATGGACGGCTTTGAAATGACAAGGGAACTGCGGGACGCTGGGTATACCATGCCGATCCTGATGATTACCGCCAAGGAGAGCGCCTCTGATAAAAGGGAGGGCTTTCGTGCCGGGACAGACGATTACATGGTAAAACCGATTGATGTAAACGAAATGATCTGGCGGGTGGAGGCGCTGCTTCGCCGCAGTCAGTTGGTCAATCAGCGAAAAACAAAAATCGGAAAAACGGAGTTTGACTGCGACACACTGACTGTCTCCACACAGTTGGACACCATAGAGCTTCCTCAGAAGGAGTTTTATCTGCTTTACAAGCTGGTGACATCCCCGAATCATATTTTCACGCGGCGTCAAATCATGGATGATGTATGGGGGCCGGACAGTGAAGCGGATTCCCACACGCTTGATGTGCATATCAGCCGTCTGCGGGAGCGATTCAAAGACAGCGAGGACTTTGAAATTGTCACTGTGCGGGGCCTTGGATATAAAGTGGTGAACCGTCATGGATAAGAAGAAGTATCCCGGAAAACGGCTCTCGGTCATGTTTTCATTGCTGACCCTGATTACCCTGACTTTGACGCTGCTGTTTACGGGCGCGTTTGCGTGGCTGCTGATACGAGCCGGTTTGCTGGTAGAACGAAACCGCTCCATCATGTTTTTCATTATCGCGGTAGTCAGTGTCCTTGTGGGAACGGTGATTTCCCATTTTGCGGGCAGGCATCCGCTGTCTGCGATCATCGCTATCAGTTCCGCCACACAGGAGGTTGCAAAGGGAAACTTCTCTATTACATTAGATGAAAACATTGAAATCAAAGAGCTTCGTGATATGGCCCATAACTTTAACCGCATGGCAAAGGAATTGGCGGGGACGGAGCTGTTACGCACCGACTTCGTGGAAAATGTGTCCCATGAGTTCAAAACGCCCCTATCCGCCATTGAGGGATATGCCACTTTGCTACAAAAGCCGGGGTTGTCCGAGGAAAAGCGGGGAGAGTATACTGCAAAAATTTTGTATAACACCAAGCGCCTTTCTGCGCTGACAAGCAATATTCTCCTGCTGTCCCGATTGGAGAATCAGGAGATCGACATTCCAAAGGAATGGTTTTGTTTGGATGAACAGCTCCGGGAAGTGATCCTGTCTCAAGAAGAAGGCTGGGTTGGCAAAGAGCTTGATTTGGAAGTTGATTTAGATAGTGTGGATTACTGCGGCAGCAAGGACCTGCTGGCCCACGTCTGGCAGAATATTTTAAGTAATGCAATTAAATTTGCGCCTGTTCGTGGAACGGTCCATATCCTGCTGCGTCAGGAGTATGGCTGTTTGAAAGTCAGCATTGCGGATAATGGAGCTGGCATGAGCGAGGAGGTCAAGCGGCGAGTGTTTGAAAAATTCTATCAGGGGGATTCGTCCCGCTCCTCTCAGGGAAACGGCCTGGGCTTGGCGCTGGCTAAACGGGTCATTGATCTTCACCACGGCGAAATTGCAGTATCCAGCAAGGAGAACAAGGGAACGACATTCACAGTGTCCCTCCCCATAAACATAGCTCAGGAAAGGAGCAGCAATATATGACTACATTATACGAAACGATCTTTATCCGCAGGCAGGTGCGAAATTATCTTGGAGGCTCTATTGAGGACGGTATACTGAATGGCATATCAAAGTGCGCTGCCGAAGCGGAGCAGCTCACCGGCCAGCATGGAGCGTTCAAGCTGGTGTCTGCGGCGGAAGTCTCTGCAAATCACGGGGCCTCTCACTTTCTGCTGGGGTACTGTGATTCAACATTTGCCGCTTATGCCAATGTCGGCTTTGTCCTGCAAAAAGTTGATCTGTATGTCCAAAGCATCGGGTTGGGCAGCGGGTGGTTTATGGACATTAAGCCAATCGCTGATGCGGAGCGGTTTTGCATTGCCCTTGCGATTGGAAAGACAGATGTTCCTGTGCGAGAAAGTGAAATGGAATTTAAGCGAAAACCGTTGCCGGCAGTCTGCGCTGAAGAAAACAAAGTGGCGCAGGCGGTCCGCCTTGCGCCCTCGTCACTAAATTCCCAGCCTTGGAAGATGGAACTGGGAAATGGGAAGGTCCTTATAAAAGATGCGGGCAGGGGTGTTTCCCGACTGATTCTGAAAAACAAGCTCAATAAAATTGACATCGGAATTGCCGCCCGCCATACCGTATGCGCGTTGATGCAAGAGAGTAAGGAAATTGAGAGTATCATCCCCATCACCAACGGGAAAGAATTTTACATTGAAATCAACTATCAATAGGGAGATTTGCTATGAAAACATTGATCGTTTATCACTCTGAACACCACGGAAACACAAAAAAGCTCCTGGACGCCATTGCCGCGCAGGGGGATGTTACTCTGCTGGATGCCTCCAGTGGAGCCGGTATGGATTGCGGCGGTTTCGATCTGATCGGCTTCGCGTCCGGGATCTACTATCAAAAATTTCACAAGGATGTACTGGATTGGGTGGAGAGGAACCTGTCTCCGGGGAAAAAGGTTTTCTTTCTCTATACCTGCGGCATGAAACGGGACAGCTATGCGGATGCTATTGCGATGGCTGTGGGACACAAGTACGCGCAGCTGGTTGGGACTTACGCCTGCCTGGGGTACGATACCTTCGGCCCCTTCAAGCTGGTTGGTGGTATTGCCAAGGGACGGCCAAACGAGGAGGATGTTGTTGGGGCAGTTGAATTTTTCCGAAGTATATCGTGAGGCCTTGGACACGGAGTAAAGGTAGCGGCAAGCAATGCCCCGGTATATACCGGCGCGTGCTTGTTGGTGGCTGA
>OFGH01001256.1_pt1 | contig 17553 bp, 19 predicted proteins | sample 1521721 | NCBI WGS metagenome assembly OFGH01 (sample SAMEA3504132, study PRJEB24116) | mouse gut metagenome | biome: mouse gut; feature: mouse-associated habitat; material: faeces | place: Denmark | collected 2011
TCACCGCCGGCCCCATGCCGTCGATGTCCATAGCGTCCCGGCTGGCAAAGTGGGTGAGGTTCCGGTGGAGCTGGGCCGGACACTCCGCGCCGGTACACCGGATGGCGACGCCGTCCTCGTCACGGGCCACCGGGGCCCCGCACACCGGGCAGATCTCCGGCAGATGGTAGGGCTCCGTCCCCTCCGGCCGGAGGCCGCAGAGCACCTCCACCACCTCCGGGATGATCTCCCCCGCCTTCTGGAGCACTACTGTGTCACCGATGCGGATGTCCTTCTCGTCAATAAAATCCTGGTTGTGGAGGGTAGCGTTGGTGACCGTGGTTCCCGCCAGACGCACCGGCTCCACCACCACCTTGGGGGTCAGCACCCCCGTGCGGCCCACCTGGACCACGATGTCCAGCACCCGGCTGGGCTTCTGCTCCGGCGGGTACTTGTAGGCGATAGCCCACCGGGGACATTTGGCTGTGCTGCCTACAACTGCACGGTCTGACAAGGAATCTACCTTCACAACCGCGCCGTCCATATCAAAGGGCAGCTCCTCCCTGCTCTCCCCTAATTGGGCGATCTCGGCGTTGATCTCTCCGGCGTTGGAGAGGACCTTTCGGGGGATGGTCTGGAAGCCCTGGCCAGAGAGGTAGTCGATGCTCTCGCTGTGGCGGGCGAAGTCCCTGCCCTCGCACAGCTGGAGGTTGAAGACCCGGATATCCAACAGCCGCTTGGCGCAGATCTTCGGATCCAACTGCCGCAGGGATCCGGCGGCGGCGTTGCGGGGGTTGGCAAAAAGGGGCTGGCCCGCCTCCTCCCGCTGGCGGTTGAGCTTGTGGAACACGTTTTTGGGCATGAACACCTCGCCCCGGACGATGAGCCGGGGCAGCTTCTCCGGCAGGGTCATGGGGATGGACTTGATGGTGCGCAGGTTCTCCGTCACATCCTCCCCCACCCGGCCGTCCCCCCGGGTGGCGCCCTGGACGAACACACCGTCCCGATACTCCAGGGCCACGCTCAGGCCGTCCACTTTTGGCTCCACGCTGTAGGAGACTGAGGACAGGGCCTCCTCCATCCGCTCCACGAACTCCTCCACCTCCGCCGGGGCGAACACGTCCTGGAGGCTCTCCAGGGGTACAGGATGCTCCACCTGCTGGAAGCTCTCCAGGGCCGCGCCGCCCACCCGCTGGGTGGGCGAGTCCGGCGTGATCTCCTCCGGGTGCTCCGCCTCCAGCTCCTCCAGGCGGCGGAGGAGCCGGTCGTACTCGCAGTCCTGCATGGCCGGATCGTCCAGCACGTAGTAGCGGTAGCCCGCCTCGTTAAGGGCGTCCCGCAGGGATTTCATTTCGCTTTTGTAGTCCATGGATGATCTCCTTGTCTGTGCCTTGTTTGAAAATTGGCGGAATGCTCTATTGTCTGTCAGCGTTCCCTCAGGGCGAACAGACAGAGTAGAATGCCGCCGATCACCGCCGCCGCGCTCAGCGCCAGCAGCAGATCTGGTCCGCTCTCCTTGATTTGCCAGTGGTTGGCCACTAAAATGGTGTCGATAATCCGCTGGGAGGACACGCCGATCATGCCGGAAATCATCAGGCCGCTCCCTATGACCGCTTTTTTCACGGAAAATTCTCCTCTTTTCGGCGCTTCGCGCCGGTCAGCCGTTGTTGATGGAGTAGTCAAAGGCATCCTGCTCAATGGGGTTGCCGGAATCAAAGTAGGTGTAGGACCCGGGTACGTCGCCCACGATCACCGTCTCCGCCACGGAGAAGGCGTTGCTTACCTGGGTGCTGGTGCGAAAGCCGGGCAGCAGAATGGACATGGATACGTCCACGCACAGCAGAATCCGGTGGGTGGTCTGGTTGATGCCCGCCTGATCAAACTGATTTTCAAAGTGGGCGGAGCAGCTGCCCAGGGACTGCATCCGGACGCTGAAGTTGGGGCCCCGGCCCACCAGGAGGGCGGAGCCGGTGAGAGTCCCCAGCGGAATGGTCAGATCCATCTCTGAGACCTGACCCAGCCGGTCCAGAATATCCTTGGTGATGGTGGACTGTAGGCGGTTGAACTCCGCCATATTGCTTTGCAGGGCGGCAATACCGCCATCTGCGTCCTTTTCCAGGGAAATCAGGCTGTTATACTGGATCTCCCCGCTGTTCACAGCGTCGCTGACCGCCTCCGTCACCACCCGCCCCACCATGTTGGATACCCGGGTCACCGCCAGATTGCCCAGCAGGGAGCGCAGATGGTTGGTGCCTACAATGGTCAGGGACAGCAGTGCAACGGAGAGGAAAAAACAGATCAGCTTCACCTTCTGCCCGGGCGGCATGGGGAGCCGGTATCTGCGGCGCATGGACATCACCTCAGAGCAGTCTATGAGGCAACGGCTTTTCCTTATTCCGGCAGAGCCCGCACCAGCTCCTTAAATACACGCCCCCGCTCCTCAAAGTTCTTGAAGCGGTCAAAGGAGGTGCTGGCCGGCGAGAGGATCACCACGTCCCCCTCCCCTGCCCGCTCCGCCGTCAGGGCCACGGCGGCCGGGTAGTCGCCCGCCTCGTGGATCTCCAAGCCCCCGTAGTTCTCCGCCTCCACCACCGCCGTCCGGATGGCCCCGGCGGTAGCGCCGCAGAGGATCAGCAGCTTGACATGCTCATTGATGACCGGCCCCAGGGGCGCGTAGCTGATCCCCTTGTCCTTCCCTCCGGCGATGAGAATCACCTTTGACTGGAAGGAGCGCAGGCCCGCCATGGTGCGGCTGGGGCTGGAGGCGATGGAGTCGTTGTACCAGCGGACCCCCCGCCGCTCCCGGACCAGCTCAATGCGGTGCTCCACCCCGCCGAAGGTGCGGGCAAAGTCCCGGATCACGCCGTCCGGCACGAGACCCTGGACTGCGCAGATGGCGGCCATGTAGTTCTCCACGTTGTGAATCCCAGGCAGAAGAATATCCGCCAGCGGCAGGACCTCCCGCTCCCCGTTTTCGTCCCGATACCAGATGGCCTCCCCCCGCAAAAAACAGCCGGCGGCGGGAATTGGGTCCAGATTTCGTGTGAAGTAAAAAACCTTTCCAGCGGTTCTGCCAGAGAGTTCTTTGGTGATATCGTTGTCCCAGTTGCACACAGCTGTACCGTCGGACCCCTGGTAGTCCAGCAGGGCGGCCTTGGCGTTGACGTACTCCGCCATATCCGTGTGGACATCCAGGTGGTTGGGGGCCAGATTGGTCAGCACGGCGATCCGGGGGCTCCTGCGCATGGTCAGAAGCTGGAAGGAGCTCAGCTCCACCACCGCCCAGTCCTCCGGCCGGATATCATCCGCCTCGCTGAGGAGGGGGTGACCGATGTTGCCCCCCAGGTGGACCCTGTGTCCGGCGGCCTGGAGGAGCCGGGCGATGATGGTGGTGGTGGTGGTCTTTCCGTCGCTGCCGGTGACGCCGATGATCCGGCAGGGGCACAGCTGGAAGAACAGCTCCATCTCAGAGGTGAGGATGCTCCCCCCTGCCACCGCCTTCTGCAGCTCCGGGGCGTTGGGGCTGAGGCCGGGAGTACGGAAGATAACGTCGGCCTTGTGAATTTTGGCCAGGTAGTCAGGCCCCAGCCGCAGCTTGGCCCCAAGACTCTCCAGCTCGGCGGCCTGCTCCTCCACCCGTTCCCGGGGGGATTTGTCGCACACGGTCACCTTCAGCTCGGCGCGAAGGAGCATGCGGATGAGCGGGGTATTGCTCACCCCCATACCGATCACGGCAATGGACCTGCCTTGCAAGCTCTCCAAATATTCAGATGTGGTGGACATAGAACGTCCTCCTTCCATATTTTTTCTGATTAAGTATATTACCATATTTCCCCGGATAATTCAACAAAAACCCGACCGATGGAGCTATCCACTGGTCGGGTTTTTCAGGCCCTGGGATGGGCCTTTTTATACACGTCCTTGATTTTTTGGTTGATGAGCTTGGAATATATCTGGGTGGAGGAGATATCCGCGTGGCCCAGCATCTCCTGGATGGAACGCAGGTCGGCGCCGTTTTCCAGCAGGTGGGCGGCAAAGGAGTGGCGTAAGGTGTGGGGGGTGATGTCCTTCTGGATGCCCGCCTTCTCCTGGTAGTGCTTTATCAGCTTCCAGAAGCCCTGGCGGCTCATCCGCTCGCCGCTCATGTTGACGAACAGGGCGGTCTCCTCCGCCGAGTCCACCAGCTGGGGCCGCACATTGTTTATGTATTCCCCCAGCGCCCTGATGGCGGTGGGATACAGCGGAATCATTCGCTCTTTTCCCTTGCTGAAGCATTTGAGCACCCCGCCGGGCAGGTTCAGGTCGTCCACGTCCAGCTCAATCAGCTCACTGACCCGGATGCCGGTGGCGTAGAGCAGCTCCAGCATGGCCCGGTCCCGGTAGCCCTTCAGGTCGGTGCACTCGGGCTGCTCCAGAAACAGCTCCACCTCCTTGCTGGTGAGCACCTGGGGCAGCTTGCGCTCCACCTTGGCCGGGGCGACCCCCTTGGCCGGGTTGACGCTTACATAGCCCTTTCCCATCAGACAGGAATAAAAGGATTTGATGGAGGCCACCGAACGGGTGACGGTGGCGGGGGATTTTCCCCGCTTGACCAGGGAGTTGGCGTAGTCCTCCACCTCCTGGGTCACCACCTGGGCCAGCTCCACCCCTTTGTTCCCCATGGCGGCGGCAAACTGGTGGACGTCCCGAAGATAGGAGCTGACCGTGTTTGCCGAGGCCCGCTTTTCAATTTTCAGATAATCCTCATAGACCGACAGCAAATCAGACACTTCCAAAACTCCCAAATCAAGATGAAAGGATCACCCGGGCCGCAGCCCGAAGCAAGACCGGGACCACCCAATACTCCAGCAGTCCGGCGGTCAGGGCGAGGCCGGCGCACATGGCGGCCCGGCACCACCAGGCCCCGCTCAGCGAGATGACCCCGTCCCCCGGCGTCCGGCGCAGCATTTTCCGGGCGGAGAGAATACCGGGTACCCCCGCTAAAAAGAGAGCCGGGACCCAGAGCAAGGCGGGCAGACCGAAGAGGAAAAAGGCGGGAAGCAGTCCCCTTCTCCCAAAGACCCGGCAGAAACAGGCCGCCGAAAAGGAGAAGAAAAATCCCCGCAGCCCGAAGAGGATCGGAATACCCGCCAGACCCAGCGCCGTCAGGCCCAGCGCCAGGACGGCCAGCAGATACTTGGCCTGCCCCCAGAGCAGAGGCCAAAGCCCCTTGGGAAGCGTTCCCTCCCGGGCCAGCTCCAGATAGCCGGTCAGGTAATCGCCCAGCTCTGACCCACCTGCGCCGCTGGACAGGGAGGCCAGCAGGCAGCCTGTCACACCCCCCAGCAGGAAAGCGGCGCTGAGCACCGCCAGGGCGATCCGCTGATCCAACGGCAAGTCCCACTTTTTGCGAATTTCCAATCTCACGGCCGTTCACCTCTGTACCAGCCTATGAGAAAGGAGAAAAAAATAGACGTGGATATTAAAGCGTCCACTTCAAGGGCAACTCCTACTATAGCCCCTCCAAGCCTTTTTCGCAAGAGGTTTTTGCAATTTTCTCCGTTTTTGCCAATTCTTTAAACTTGTTATGTTAATAGCGTTATGTAAACTAAAGAACCAAAAGAGAGCCGAGGCCCACAGAAGGAACCTCGGCAATGCTAAATCTGGTGTCTGGGCCTGAGCCGGCGTCTAAATATAGGGCAAAGCCCTCGAAAGTCTAGCGCCCGCAAAGATTACAGTCTGTATTATTACATTCTGTATTTTGTCCTTCCCCCATCCCGGCGGCGATGGCGTTCAGGGCGATGGCGCACTCAAGACGCTTGCGTTCCATTGCGCAGGCCACCTCGTTAGACCTTGTTATGTCGCCATTGACAAGCAGATTGGAGGCGGAACAGCCCCCGCTGCAGTAGAACCTGGCCCAGCACTCCCGGCAGGCCGGACGGGTATACACATTCTGTTGGGCAAATTGACCAGAAATGTCCATATCAAAGGACCCATCGTGGACGCTGCCCATGCGAAATTCCTCTTTTCCCACAAACTGATGACAGGGATAAATGTCCCCATCGGGAGTGACGGCTACATACTCGCAGCCGGCGCCGCAGCCCCGCAGTCGTTTGATGACGCAAGGGCCCTGGGCCAGGTCCACGTTGAAGTGGAAAAAGTTGATGTCCTTCCGGTCCATCAGGGCCCGGGCCAGCTTTTCATACTCCTCCTCTACCCTGTCCAGGTCCTCATACCGGATGGCGAAGGGGTCGCCGGCGGGGCCGCTGCAAGGCTCCACCGACACATGGCGAAAGCCCAGGTCCCCCATGTGGAGCACATCCTGAGCAAAGTCCAGATTGTCCCGGGTGAACGTGCCCCGGACATAGTAATCCTTGGTTCCCCGTCCCGCCGTCAGCTTCTGGAATTTGGGAACGATTACCTCATAGCTGCCCTTCCCGTTGACGGTGGGGCGCATCCGGTCGTTGATCTCCTGCCGGCCGTCCAGAGACAGGACCACATTGGACATCTCCCGGTTGATGTAGTCGATGGTGTTGTCGTCCAGGAGGATTCCGTTGGTTGTGATGGTAAAGCGGAATACCTTGTCATGCTTTTCCTCCAGAGACCGGGCGTACTCCACCGTCCGCTTCACCGTGTCCATAGCCATCAGGGGCTCGCCGCCGAAGAAATCCACCTCGATGTTCCGCCGCTTGCCCGACTTGGCCACCACCCAGTCGATGGCCGCTTTCGCGGTGTCGAAGCTCATGGTCATCCGGTGGCCGGTGCCGAAGTCGCCGGTGGAGGCAAAGCAGTATTTGCACCGCAGGTTGCAGTCGTGGGACACATGGAGGCACAGGGCCTTCACCACCGCCGCCTTGGGCAGGGCCATGGCGGCCTCGGGATCCAGATAGTCGTCGGTGGTAAAGAGCAGTCCGGCGTTTTGCAGCACCCGCAGCTCCTGCCAGGCCTCCTCCAGCTCTGCGGGGTCATATTGGCACAGCCAGTCCACCAGTTCCCGGGGGACCCTCCCCTCCCCTATCGGCCCCTCGCCCACGGCTGAGAGCAAATCATAGGTCAGCTTGTCCAAAACGTGGACCGCTCCGCTGTTTACATCCGCCGCCAGGTACTGCCCAAGGGCGGTAAAGGTATGTACAGTTTTCATAGTTTTTCTCTCCTGTTCTAATGATTTAAATGTAATAATCATCAAATTCGATGGTTCCAAATTCGGTCAGCTCATATCGTTTCTCTGTCAATCGGGCCAGTACCTTTTCGGAAAACTCTGTAAAGGAGTTTGCCGTTACATCGGAATAGTCCATGCCGGAGCACCAGCAAAATACCTGCCCATAGGTCCCGTTCTTCCCTGGGTCGCAGTCCAGAATCAGATAGTAGCTTCCCTCATATTCGGTAAAGGGTATCCAGTGCCTGCGCCAGATATAGGGCCTGATCTTGTCCTCCGTCACCCACTCCAACGGCTCTGTCTCTTTCGCAAAGAGTGCATTCATCATCTGCCAGGTCTCGATGATGCCGGTGACGGACAGAAATGGATTGTACCCAAGGAGAGGGATTTCTGTGTTCCGGTCCCGCACTGCCTCCTCGGTATTCCGCTGGCCGTTCATGGTGGACAGATAGTCACGAAAGTCCTGAGGCAGCTCCACCCCCACCGCCTTCTCCAGGCGCTGTATCTCCAAAGCATCGGCGGGTGGGTTGACACTTGCGTAAATGTCCTCGGAAGCCAGCTTGATCTGTTTCAAAATTTCACGCCACACCTGTTCCATTCTCAAATAACCTCCCCGTAGTAGGCGAACATCCGCTCATAAAAGGAACGAGTCTGTTCTTCGTCTCCCCAGGAGAGAGGATCGTCGGCATAGCTCAATGTCCAAAACGGCTCCTGGTTGTAAAGCCTGCCGGGAAGGCTCTCCCATACAGAATGCATTTTACTTCCGAACTGTCGGAGGTCTGTGCACCTGTCATAGCAGTCCCTGAGCTTTTCCATCAAGGCCCGCCCAAAGGTCTCCGGGTGCAGGCCGAGATAACCATAGTCCGCCCGTGTTCGGATGTAGATGACCGCTTCTTGAATATTTGTCTCGCACTCCAGGTCCAGCAGCGTCCTGTCGTCCGGGTGCGCCAAAAACAGGGCGTGCAGCCGCTCCTGATACTCCTCCTCTGTGACAATCCCCTCATAGAGCAGGATGGCGTACGCCAGCAGTTCCTCCAAAGCGACGCCCCCCTTTCAGTTGTTGCAGATGTGACAGCCAAAGATGGACAGCAGGGTTTGATGCCTGGAACATCTGGGAAACCCGGACATCACCGGGTCAGACGGGTCTGATTCCGCCAGCCATTCCTCCAGAGCGCCTGGCTGAATTTGAGAGAGGCCGGATATCAGCTCCGAAAAGTGGTCCAGGCAGGGAAACAGCACGTCCTCATTGGGGCGGTAGTCCAGCTTTTCCCAGCCCAGCCGCTCCTTTGCCCCCGAGACCACCCGGAGCAGAAACGCCCGGTCTTCCTCAAAGGTGTTGGAATCCCAGGGCATCTCCCACAGGTCGAAATCTACCGTTCCCGCCCCCACCCTGCTCTGGTCCTTCTCCGCCAGCCATACGATCAGCCGTTTTTCAGACACCGTTTTGGCCAGCGCCGAGCCGCTGAGGACCAGAACGTTCACAAAGACATCGGTCAGCCCGTTGCTCATTTGCAGAAGCCCGCGGCCGCAGGACTTGGAATTGATTCCAATTGTGTTTGCCATATGTCCTCCCAACTAACCGGACACAGCAAAAAGGCAGGCGCGAACGCGCCCGCCCTTTTCGGCTCTGTGATTTACTTGTTCTCGCACTTCTGGTTAGCGACGGTGCAGGAAGTCTTGCAGGCGGACTGGCAAGAGGTCTGGCACTCGCCGCAGCCGCCCTTGGCGGCGCTGGCCTTCAGGGTGGCCCCGTTCAGCGTCTGGATATGTTTCATTTTAATTTCTCCTCCTGTTTGGTTTGCTTACAGCATTTTCTGCCATAGTAGAGGTATTATAACACAGTGCTCTGGAAATTTCAATCATCTTCTGCGTTTTTTCTTGGGCTTTCTTCCCAGCAGTCCGGGAATTGCCCCGCCGCACAGGCAGGAGCACAGGATTCCCGCCCCTCCGTTGGCAACGGATGCCCCCTGATAGACGATAAAACCGGCCGTCAGCAGCAGAAGAAACAGCACGACTCCCACGCCCAGTCCCGCCAGCAGGGACCGGCCCTCCACATGGCGGACCGCATAGATCCCGCCTGCAAAGGCACCCAGGGCGCAGGCGGCCAGCACCGTCCCGTACATGGCCTCCACCGGCACCAGGCCCACTGACACCAGCACCGCACAGATCAGCAGCACCAGAATGGTCACCACTCCGGCCAGCACACCTCCCTTGAGCACCTCACACATGGCGTTGAGCCACTGGCTGCCCATCTCCTTCGGCCGCCGCTCCTTTTTCTTCATAAAACACACCCTCCCCACGGTTTGGTAAAACCTATGCGGGGAGGGTAAAAGACATGCCTGTTTCTTTTAGGTAGTCGGCTGGTTGGAAGCCACGTTCTTGGTGGACACAGCCCACTTGGTAAATTCGATACGCACCCGGTCGGCGCTGGTCTCGATGACAATTGTGCTCTCATCCACCTTGCAGATGGTGCCCACAATGCCGCCGATGGTGGTGATGACGTCGCCCACCTTCAGGGAATCCCGCAGGTTCTGGGCCTCCTTCTTCCGCTTGTTCTCCGGGCGGATCATGAAGAAATACATCATGGCGAACATCAGAACAATCATCAAAATAAAGCCAGGATCAATCATAAATCTTTCCTCCAATAATTACTGCAAAATCAGACTGTCAACCAAATATTTGACGCAGTGAAAAATATTATAGCGGATATTTTCCCGATTGACAAGCCCTTTTGCCAAATTTCTCAAAAGAACGCAGCGTTTCCCGCCCGGTGTTCCTCTACCCCCTGACCATCCGCTGCGCGATTGAATTAATGACCGGCACAGGCAGCAGCTTGGCGGAGAACACCAGCAGCTTATTATACAGCCCGGCGGTGACGGTCCGCTTCCCCTTTTGCAGGCTGCGGAAGCCAATGACGGCCACCGTCTCCGGCCGCATCACAAAGAGCTTGAACAGCAGGGTATTATGGATGTTCGCTTTTTCCGCAAACAGAGTCTGTGTCGCTCCCGGACACAGACAGGTCACAGTAACGCCGGTCCCCTTCAGCTCCTGATAAAGCCCGTTCGAAAAGGAGAGGACATAGGCTTTTGTGGCGGCGTACACCGCATCACAGGGGCACGGCATATAGGACCCTGTAGACCCCACATTCAAAATCCGCCCGTATCCACGCTGGATCATGCCAGGCAGAAGCAGCTTTGTCAGCGCAGTCAGGGCCGAGATATGGACCTGTATCATGGCGAGTTCTTTGGTGAGGTCTGTCTCGGTAAAAAATCCCGCTTCATTGAAGCCGGCGTTGTTGACTAGGATGTCGACTGGCCAATCCAGTTGGCTGAGCCGTTCCAAGATCCGGTCTGCCGCGTTGGCTTCCGACAGGTCACAGGGGATCGCCGCCACCTGCACGTGGTACCGGGATCGCAGCGATTCCTGCTGCTGCCGGAGCGTTTCCTCATTTCTGGATACCAGAATGATATTGCTTCCATTGGCGGCAAATTGCTCGGCGAATGCCTTTCCAATCCCGCTGGTCGTCCCCGTAATAAGCACTGTGTCCATCTGAGCACCGTCCCCTTTCCCTACGCTTCCTGTGCGGGCCGGTCCAGAAGGCCCGAATATTGAGCCCGGAATTGTTCAAAAGTCCCGTTGTCCAGATGCTCCCGGATGCGGACCATCAGCTCATTATAAAAGTGGAGGTTGTGAAGCACCGCCAGCCGCATGGCCAGCATCTCCTGTGCCACGACCAGGTGACGCAGGTAGGCCCGGGAGAAGGACCGGCAGGCGGGACAGGTACACGTGGGGTCAATGGGCCGCTCGTCCAGCTTGAATTTCTCATTTTTGATGTTGATGGTCCCCTTCCAGGTGTACAGCTTGCCGTGCCGGGCGTTCCGGGCGGGCATGACGCAGTCGAAGAAGTCGATCCCCCGGGCCACTCCCTCAATGATGTTGGACGGGGTTCCCACCCCCATCAAATACCGCGGCTTGTCCGCCGGCATGTGGGGCTCCACCGCGTCGATGATGTCGTACATCACCTGGGTGGGCTCCCCCACCGCCAGACCGCCGATGGCGTAGCCGTCGCAGTCCAGCTTGGCGATCTCCTCCATGTGCCGCACCCGCAGGTCGGCGTAGGTCCCCCCCTGGTTGATGCCGAAGAGCTGCTGCTGCGGGTTGACCGTATCCGGCAAGGTATTCAGCCTGTTATGCTCTGTCACACAGCGCTCCAGCCACCGGGCTGTCCGCTCACAGGAGGCTTTTACATACTCGTAGGGGGACGGGTTCTCCACACACTCGTCAAAGGCCATGGCGATGTCGCTGCCCAGGTTGGACTGGATGCGCATGGACTCCTCCGGGCCCATAAAAATCCGCTTCCCGTCGATGTGGGAGGAGAAGGTGACGCCCTCCTCTGTGATCTTCCGCAGCCCCGCCAGGGAGAACACCTGGAAGCCACCGGAGTCGGTGAGCATAGGCCCATCCCAGCGCATGAACTGGTGCAGCCCGCCCATCTGCCGCACCACCTCGTCCCCCGGACGCAGGTGGAGATGGTAGGTGTTGGACAGCTCAATCTGGCACCCCAGCTCCTTCAAGTCAAAGGCGGACACCGCCCCCTTGATGGCCCCCTGAGTGCCCACGTTCATAAACACCGGGGTCTGAACCACGCCGCCATGGGCACAGGAAAACTGGCCGCGCCGGGCGCGGCCCTCCTGCTTGATTACCTGAAACATAGATGTACTCCTCAGCTCTGTATTAGAACCCGTATTCATAACCGGGGGTGGATATGCCTGCCGTCTCCAGATCTCCGGCCACCTTGGGGCCGATGTTGGGCAGGTCAGTCAGCTTTGTCATGGCTCTCCTCTCCGGCGCTAGACTGCCGGGGATCCTCCTCCAGCATACCGTCAAAGTATCCCTTGTTCTTGTCCTCACGCTGGTCCAGCCACTTGGCCAGCCGGGGCGTTACCCACAGCGCCCCGCCCACGATCACCAGGAACATCACCAGAAAAATCACCGGCGCGGCAGCATCGCTGACGCGGCCCTCCAGCATCGAGAGCATTGACAGGCCTCCTTTGTATATGGGGAATGGGGGTATTATAGCCCGGCGGGGACATAATTGCAAGGGTTCCGGGAAATTTTGCGGAAAAATCGGGCACAGATGCAGCAGTCCCCCGGAGTGGATCAAACCGCTCCAGGGGATATTTTATTCACCAGCTTTCGCGGTTCCGTCCACCCCGCCTGCGATGAACATCGCGTCCCCGAAGGAGAAGAACCGATACCGCTCCCGCACCGCCTCCTCATAGGCCGCCAGTACCTGCTCCCGGCCGGCCAGGGCGGACACCAGCATAATCAGCGTGCTCTCCGGCAGATGGAAGTTGGTAATCAGCCCGTCCATCACCTTGAACCGATAGCCGGGATAAATGAAGATCTTCGTCCACCCCGCCCGGGCCTCCATGTGCCCGTCCTCCCCCGCCCAGCTCTCTATCGTGCGGCAGGAGGTGGTGCCCACGCAGATCACCCGTCCGCCCCGGGCTCTGGTGCGGTTAATGAGCTCCGCCGTCTCCTGGGGGATCACGCAGTACTCGCTGTGCATGTCGTGGTCCGTGATCTCCTCCTCCTTCACCGGACGGAAGGTGCCCAGACCCACATGGAGGGTCACGTAGCCGATCTCCACCCCCATGGCCTCCACCCGGTCCATCAGTTCCCGGGTGAAGTGGAGCCCCGCCGTGGGGGCGGCGGCGGAACCGGACACTTTGGCGTATACCGTCTGGTACCGCTCCCGGTCCTGGAGCTCCGCCTTGATGTAGGGCGGCAGGGGCATCTTGCCCAGCCGCTCCAGAACCTCCAGAAAGATTCCCTGATAAGTGAAGCGGACGAGGCGGTTGCCGCCTTCGGTCTCTCCGGTCACCTCCGCCGCCAGTTCGCCGCTCCCGAAGGACAGCCTGGTTCCGGGGCGCATCTTCCGACCAGGCCGTACCAGACACTCCCAGGTCCCCCCTCCCCGGTCGGTGAGCAGCAGAACCTCGCAGGCGCCGCCGCCGGGAAGCCGCTGACCCAGAAGCCGGGCCGGCAGAACCCTGGAGTCGTTTAAGATCAGGCAGTCGCCAGGGCGCAGAAAGTCCGGCAGCTCATAGAAGCGGTGATGCCCTGTCTCCCCGGTGGACCGGTTCAGCGTCATCAGCCGGGAGGCGTCCCGCTGTTGAATGGGCGTTTGGGCAATCAGTTCCTGTGGAAGGTCATAGTAAAAATCGCTGGTCTTCATATCGCGTCCGTTCCTCACCGAATGGTGATGTCTGTATAGTAAAATTCCAGAATATCCTGATAATCATAACCCTGCTCCGCCATGGACCGGGCGCCGTACTGGCTCATGCCCACATTGTGTCCGTTGCCCGTGCCGGTGATGGTAAAGCTGCCGTTGGAGGAGCCGGCGCCGGGCCGGGAGACGGTCCCTCCTCCTCCGCTGACTGCGGAGATGCCGGAGGAGGAGATGACGGAGGCGGAGTCGCCTGAGAGCGTCTCCATGGCCCCTCCGCCGGAGATGGCGAAGGCTCCGTTCAAAGACGCAAGCTGCCCGCCGCCGCTGACATAGACACTGCCGCCGGTGCCTGCGCTGCTGCCGTTGATGTCAAAGCGCAGGCTGCGGACGGATTTGTTGTAGGTGCTGCTGTAAAAAACGGTACGGCAGGTGTCGCCGCTGACGGTGGTAGACCCGCGGCTTCCCTCAAAGGTCACCTTTTTCACGTTGCCCATGGGGGTATACTCGGAGATGTAGACGTTTTGGACTGTGCCGATGGAGTATCCCTTCTGCTCCAGAATCCAAGTGAGCTCGTCCGCGCTGTATGTGACGGAGTAGCTGTAATTGGGAATGGTGATCCGGGCCTCGTTGGGATCCGGCTTGCCGATGAGATACCCCGGGTCACCGCCGAAGACGTTGGCGGAGTCCTCGGTGGCGCCGCCGTTGGAGGAGTGGTACACCGCGTCCTTCACCAGCTCGCCCCGATAGTAGAGACACTCCCCCGCCGTGTTGTCCACGGCGTCATTGCTCCGGTCGCTGGGCCCTGCTCCGCCGCTGCCCAGGCCGTGATAGACCTGACAGTCGGCGCCGCCGCACACGTCAAAGCCATAGAGCGATGTGTGCTTGCTATTGCCGTAGACAAAGGTGCGGGCACAGACCGCCTGGGCCTCCAGTGCCGCCAGAGGCCAGTCGCCGTTCATCTCGTAGGGGATGACGCCCTTGACGTAGTCCTCCACATTTACCACGTTGGAGACATTGATGTTTCCCCCGGTGACCCGGGCGTACTCAAAGCCTCCGGCGTATTTGTAGCCTTTGAACCAGGTGGAGGTCTCTCCTCTCCAGCCCTCAGGCTGTACGCCCAAGTTCCGGGCGCCGCCACAGTCGAACTCGAAGAGAATCTCGTCTGTCCTGGTCACCGTCACCACAATGCCCGTGGAGGAGGACTGGGCCGCGCCGTCCCCGCCATAGCGGTCCACATCGTTTTCCGCCTCGCTTCGGGACTGGTAGCTGCCAATCCGCACCACAAAGTCGCCGGAGATCCAGGCGGGATAGCCGCCGTACTCCCGGGCGGCGTCTGCGGCGTCCTCGTAGTCCCGGAAGCCTGTGAGCTCCACGTGCCACCCGCCCAGAAAACGGTAGCCGCCAGAGGGGATGTCCGGAGAATAAGCGCCGCTGCCGTTCATATAAATATCACCAGCGGCAGTCATGGAGATCTGGGTCTCGCCTGTCCGGCCCAGGGAACGGAACTCCCGGTCCTCGTCAAACCAGCCAAACTCAAAGCCCTCTCCCAGGCTGTTTTCCAGGTTGGCGGAAAAGAGGGCGTTGGAGCCGTACCAGAGTCCCACCTTCACCCAATCATTCACCACCGCGGATGCGGAGACAGCGGACATTGAGAAAAAAGTCACAACGAACAGGGCTGTCAAAAGCAGTTTTTTCATGGAACCTCCCCATGGCCCCGACCTTGACGAAACCGCAAAAGTATGTTACTATACATACAAATGTCCGCCTTAGAAATACAGGGCTGATTTTTCCTGAGTAAATAACATTATAGTACAAAACGGCGCCGGAATCAACAGAAAAAGACGCCGGAACAAACACAGCAGGAGGAGCATATGATGAAACAGTACAAAGTGGGCGTCATCGGCTGTACGGGCATGGTGGGCCAGCGGTTCGTCACGCTGATGGAAAACCACCCCTGGTTCCGCCTCACCGCCGTGGCCGCCAGTGCCCGCAGTGCCGGGAAGACCTACGGCGAGGCCGTGGAGGGCCGCTGGGCCATGTCCGTTCCCGTACCGGAGGAGGCCAAGGGACTGGTGATCCTGGACGCGGAGTCCGACGCGGATAAGCTGGCGGAGCAGGTGGATTTCTGCTTCTGCGCTGTGGACATGAAAAAAGAGGAGATCCGGGCCCTGGAGGAGCGGTACGCCAAGCTGGAGTGCCCTGTGGTCTCCAACAACTCCGCCCACCGCTGGACGGAGGATGTGCCCATGGTGGTGCCGGAGCTCAACGCGGAGCATCTGGAGGTGATCGAGGCCCAGCGCAGGCGTCTTGGAACCCGGCGGGGCTTCATCGCCGTGAAGTCCAACTGCTCTCTCCAGAGCTATGTCCCCGCCCTGCACCCCCTGCTGAAATACGGCCTGGAGCAGGCCCTGGTCTGCACCTATCAGGCCATCTCCGGCGCGGGCAAGACCTTTGAGCGCTGGCCGGAGATGGTGGACAACTGCATCCCCTACATCGGCGGCGAGGAGGAGAAAAGCGAGCGCGAGCCCATGAAGCTGTGGGGCGCGGTAGAGGACGGCAGGCTGGTTCTGGCCCAGGGTCCCGCCATCACCGCCCAGTGCTTCCGGGTGGCCTGCCAGGACGGCCATATGGCGGCCTGCTTCATGAAGTTCAAAGATGGCTGCAAGCCCTCCGAGGAGCAGATCAAGGCCGACTGGGCCAATTTCTCCGGACGGGCCCAGGAGCTGAACCTCCCCTCCGCCCCCAAGCAGTTCCTCCACTACTTCGAGGAGCCCGACAGACCCCAGACCCGGCTGGACCGGATGCTGGAGAACGGCATGGCGGTATCCGTGGGCCGTCTGCGGCCTGACACCCAGTATGACTACAAGTTCGTCTGCCTCAGCCACAACACCCTCCGGGGCGCGGCCGGCGGCGCGGTGCTGCTGGCGGAGCTGCTGTGCGCGGAGGACTATATCTGAAATCGCTGCCGCTCCCCTTTCATCCGCATTGACAACAGGCAGTCAACGTGGTATAAAGGAAGGGAAGGAGGGATCGTCTTGAAAAAGTATGAAAACATGATGGAGGCGTTCGTGGAGGAAGAGCTGCAGGTCATAAAAGACAGCCTGGGCTGCTGCACCTGCGAACAGTGCTTGAACGACATTGCCGCCTACGCGCTGAACCAGCTGCCGCCCCGGTACGTGGTAACTTCTATCGGTGGTGCAATCAGCAAAGCGGATACCATGCGTATCCAGCACCTGACCGACGTGCGCACCGCACTGCTTCAAGGGGCGCAGATCGTGAAGGCGTCTCCCCGGCACTGAACGCCTCTGCGCCAATCGCTATAAGCCTGGCAGCAAATAAAGACCGAACGATTTTCATCGTTCGGTCTTTTTGTCTTGCCGCCGTATCGCGCCGGCGCGCGCTCAATTCAGCCGGAATACCCGCAGCGCTTCCCGGAGGCGGACCGCCCGCTCCCGGAGGAGCTTAGCGGACAAAGCGGCGCGGGAAGCGGACAGCTGATCCTCCGCCCCGATGGCAGAGAGACGGACGGCCTGCCGGACGGCGGCCTCCGCCGCCCCGGCGTCCCGCGCCTCCTCTGCGGCGGCGGCGGAGAGCCTCTGCAGTTCCTGGCTGCTACCGGATACGCCGGACAGCTCCCGGGACGCCTCCGAGGCCAAAGCGGAGCCCTCCCGGATGCTCCGGTCCATTTCTCCCGCGAAAGCGGCGGCGTCCTGCGCCGCCTGGGCGCTGCGGGAGGCCAGAACCCGCAGTTCGCTGGCTACCACGGCAAAGCCACGGCCGTTGACTCCGGCCCCGGCGGCCTCCGCATAGGCGCTCCGGGCCAGGACGCTGCACTGAAAAGCGGTCGCCTCCATGGCCTTGACGATCTTCCCCACCTCTACGGCGCATTCTCCGATTCTCTCCACCGCATCCGTCAGCTCCTCCAGCTTCCCGGTATACATCTCCAGACGGCGGCAGAGCTCCCCCGCTTCCCCGCTGACCTCCTGTGCGCCGCCGGCCCTGGCTTGAAGGGTCCTGGTCAGCCGCTCCAGGGCCTGGGACAGCTCTTCCCTGCCCTGGCGGCGGTCCTGTCCGCTGCGGGCCAGCGACTGGGCCTCCTGCTCCAGCTCCTCCAGCTGGCCCCCCAGCTGGTCCATAGCGCTGCGGGCGGAACCGATGGCCCCCCGCAGCTTCTGGGACATGCCGTCCAGGGCCAGACAGGCCC
>OFGH01001258.1_pt1 | contig 17548 bp, 21 predicted proteins | sample 1521721 | NCBI WGS metagenome assembly OFGH01 (sample SAMEA3504132, study PRJEB24116) | mouse gut metagenome | biome: mouse gut; feature: mouse-associated habitat; material: faeces | place: Denmark | collected 2011
GCGGGCCAAGCGCGCGCCGGTCACTGGGAGACGTCAGTGGGATTGACCTCGGACTTGTCGACCGCGCCGGACTGCGCGCCCCACTGCTCGAGAATCTCTTCGTAGACGCCGCTGTCCATGAGCTTCTGCATGGCCTTCTGCAGCGCTTCGGCGGTCTGCTTGTCGCCCTTCTTGACCACAATGCCCTGCTTCGTCACACCAACATCCTCGCCGAGCGCCTCAAGCTGGCCGTCGGTCTGCGTGATCGCATAGCCCGCCACCGGCGAATCGGCATAGAACACGTCAGCCTTGCCGGTGGTCACATTGGTCGTCACGTCGGTCTGCAACGCGTTCGACAGGATATCGATCGCATCCTTGCCGTTCTTGGTGCAGTCCTCGCTCATCTGCGTGACTTCCTCTTCCTGCGTGGTGCCGGTCTGCACCGCCACGCGCACGCCGCACAGGTCCGCGGTGTCGACATTCGTGGGGTTGCCCTTCTTGGTGACCCATGTGGAGCCGGCCTTGTAGAAGCTCACAAAATCGACGGCATCCATGCGTTCGGGCGTGATCGTGAACGACGAGATGCCCACGTCGTACTTGGAGCCGACCGAGGGGATGATCAGGTCGAACTTGGAGACCTGCTGGTCGGCCTTGAGGCCCAGCACCTTGGCGAGCGCGTTCGACAGATCAACATCGTAGCCCACCGGCGTCTTGCCGTCTTCAGCCAGGAATTCGGCCGGGGCGTACGAGGTGTCCATACCCACGGTGAGCACGCCGTCCTGCTTCACCGAATCCGGCAGCAGCGCGGCGATCTCCTCGTCCGTCTCGATTTTGGACACATCGTATGCCTGCGGCGATGCGGCGCTGGTTTCACTACCGGATGACGATGCGTCGTCGGACGTGCCGCATGCGGCGGCGCTCACACATAGCGCCGCGCCAAGAAGACACGCGGCGATGGACCGAAAGGACTGCTTGCTCATGGTTTCCCTCGCTGTTCGTGACCACGCTCCATGCGTGATGCATGTGTGCAGCGTAAAAATCCGATGCTACGAACAGGTTACTGGCACGAAAACATGAAACACCGCCTGTTTCGTACGATTCCTGTGCATTCATCTTGTTTTCAGGCTGGGGAGGAGCATTTTCCGGGCAGAACCCGGATACCGGCCTCGTGCTGGAGCCAGTTTTCGCCCTACATATATGGGTGATGGCCGGAAAATGTTCCTCCCCAGTCAAAATGGTTTCGCCGAACGTCTCTCTTACTTGTTCTCACTGGCTGAGGACTGATTTCGTCTTGAAAGCCACACCGTAACCGAACCCAGCTGATGACCGGCGGCATCCACCGCTTCCTCCACATTCTGTCAGTATTTTCTGCCCGCTATCCACCGTTTCCACAGGCATCACCACGATGGCTGACAGCCGAGGTTCCATCCGTTAGAGTCGGCACAACATTCGGATTCATAGCGAGGAACAGGACATGCCCGGACACTTCGAGACGCCAGAGCAGCGGCAGGAATGCCAATTGGAGACCTGCCTGCAATTTGAGCGTTATTGCCGGCGCGCCACGGCATGCATATTCACGTTGACCACAGCGCTCCGACTGCTCGGCGTGGATTGGGACCCAGCAGCTTCTGTCACTTCGATGCCCAGACTTCATGCCGATGCGCTCCAGACGGTTGTGGATCACCGCAACAACAAAGGACGTGATAGGCACGCCCTCGCACGCCCCGGCACTAAACGGGTCGCTCCCACCGCAGTATTCGTCAGCAGCATACCAATAGAGACCATCGAAATCGCAGAGGGTATCACCTGCACGACACCCGAATTCACATGGTTCATGTTCTCGCGTTTTCTTGGGCTTAAGGACCTCGTCATCCTAGGCGATGCGATGATGCGCAGGAACACCCTTCATGAGCCCCTGACATTGGACGGCTTCGCCGACCTCATCGCACGTGTGGAGTGCCGCGCGCACCGCAATGGCATACGGCCGCCCAAAGGAATTACACAATGCCGCAAAGCCTTGGAATTGATGGAAGAGCACACCGATTCCGTCATGGAAACCATATTGAGGCTCACGCTCGAATGTTATGGCCTTCCCCGACCAGTGGTCAATCTTCCCGTGAGGTTGCCGGACGGGCGCCTCATCTTTTTGGACCTTGCGTTTCCCGAAGCCATGGTGGCCGTCGAATATGATGGCAGCCACCATAGCGAACAATGGGCTCAGGACTCGCTCCGACGCTTCGCGATAGAGGCGTCCGGCTGGGCCTATGTGCAAGTCATCGGGCTTGGATTCATCACCGACGCGGATAAGCGGCACGTGGCGGAACTGGTAGGACGGCTCATCCGCGAGCGCACCGGCAAACACTACTTTCTGAACACCCCGCTCCCCCTCGAGCGCGTGCCGGATAGGCGACGCGAAGCATGGAAGGAGCGTCCCTCGGGGCTTACAGTCGCCTACTAAGCTCCCACAGCAACGCATCTCGGCTGGGAAGGAGCATTTTCTGGGTGAGGCCCAAGTATCAGTCCCTTGATGACGCCATTTTTCGCCCTCTATACATAGGGCCTCGCAGGAAAATGCTCCTCCCCAGCCGAAATACGTTTTAGTCACACACTCCAACCGCCTCAACACGCCCGGGAATGTGCCCACAGCGCTATTCGCCGCAAACCACAAGAACCCCAGCATGCTCCGATACGCTTGAAATATGGCATTTTTGATCATCTTCCTTGTGGCGCTCGCAATCAGCGCCGTCGGTTTCCACCGGTACATCTGGTTCATCTCGATTGGCTACGGCTTCTCGATCGCCGGCATCGGCGCGGCATTGCTCATCTACTTCGGCATCACCGGCGGTCTCACCCCGGTATCGATCGTGATGGCGGCGCTCCTTATTGTCTATGGTCTGCGACTTGGTGGCTACCTGCTCGCACGCGAGTACCGCAGTTCCTCCTACCATCAGGTCATGCAGCAGGCAATCGACAACGGGAAGCATGTGAAGCTCCCCCTCAAGCTCCTCACCTGGGTGGGTTGCGCTCTGCTCTACGCATGCGAGGCCTCCCCGATCGCATTCCGCCTGCAGAACCATGCGGGCAGCGACGCCGTGGCCATTGTGGGTGCGGCAATCATGGGCGCCGGCATCTTGCTTGAATCCGCAGCCGACCTGACCAAGAACCGCTTCAAGCAGCAGCATCCGCACCGTTTCTGCGATGTGGGCCTGTTCCGCCTGGTGCGTTGCCCCAATTATCTCGGTGAAGTCGTCACGTGGACCGGCGTCTTCGTCTCCGGTGTCACCATCCTCAGCGGCGCATGGCAGTGGATCGCTGCCATCGGCGGATACCTGTGCATCTGCTGGATCATGTTCGGCGGCGCGCGCCGCCTTGAACTGCGCCAGAACAAGGAGTATGGCAGCGACCCGGAGTACCAGCACTACACCAAGCACACCCCGATCCTCATCCCCTTCATCCCGCTGTACAGCGTCGCGAACGCCAAGTGGCTCATCGGCTGAGCCCACGCTCGACACCGCTTGTCTTTCCACACGCAATACTTGAAGCATGACAGGCCTCACCATCCGCCGCGCGCAAGCCACCGACATCAACGCCATCATGGACATGCTGCGGCAGGTCAACGATGTGCACGCACACGGCCGCCCCGATCTGTTCATCGAAGGCAAGACGAAGTACACGCCCGACGAACTCGCACAGATCATCGCCGATGATTCGCGCCCGATCTTCGTGGCGATCGATACCGATGGCACGTTGCTCGGCTACGCGTTCTGCGTGGATGAGGACCACACCGGCAGCAACAATCTGCAGCCGATCCGCACGCTGTACATAGACGACATCTGCGTGGACGAAGCCGCTCGCGGCAAGCATGTGGGCACCACGCTGTACAACCACGTGCTCGACCACGCCCGCGCGCACGGCTACCACAACGTGACACTCAACGCGTGGGCCGCGAACCCGGCCGCCGTCAAGTTCTACGAGCACCTTGGCATGAGCGTCCACAAATACGGCATGGAGCAGGTTCTGTAACCGCTCTCGGCCACCCGCATACTACCCGACCCACACGGCGTGCTCACGCAGAAACGCTGCAAGTTCCTCCGCACTCCCGCGCCCGGTGACGATGTCCTGCACCCACTGGTACAGCTCGTTGCGCTCCGGCTCGCTCGCATCACACGCACGCACATCCCACCCGTGCATCTTGAGGATCGCGAGCGACATCTTGACCGCCGTCCGCTTGTTGCCATCCGGGAAGATGTGGTCTTTTGCGAACCGCGTGGCGAAGTCCGCGATCTGCGCGAACACGTCCGCATACCGTTGCGCGGGCGCAATGCCGAAGAACGTGAGAAACGTCGCGCCAAGCACCGACTGCACACGTCCCAGGATCGCCTCGTCCACCGCCGCCGGTGCGGTTGGCGTGATGTCGAGCCCTGTGCCGCGAATGGTGCCCAAGTAGACTTCGAACACCGATTCGGCGAGCGCGTCCATGCGCATCTGCTCGCCGTCGAGTTCGATGGGCTCCGCATTTGGCTCTGCCGTATGCACGGACTGCTCCCCTCTCATCATGAACGCTCCAACAACCGCAGCGCGTTCGGGTATTCCCGCGCCACCTCGCCCACACTGCGCGCGAGTGTGCTCGCGGGGGCGGCGGCGTGCATGTCCGCGGAGTGCACAATGCACTCAGCGGTGATGCGCGCATCGCCCTGTTCGCGCGCGTTCCACCATGCGCCACCGCGCGCGCTCGACATGCGGAGCAGGTCGTCGACGGTCAGATCACCGAGTGAGGCGAGCACGCGCGCGATGACGCCTTCCGCGCGCTCATCGAGGTCAGCTTCCTGCCATTCATCGCGTTGACGGATCATGCGCGAGCCGAACGTGGCGTATTCCGCCCATACGAGCGGCTCTACCGGCCCGCACTGCCCCACGCTGATCTCGTCGGCAAACAGTGGCTCGCCCGACTGCCGCAGAGCCTCGACCTGGCACCAGTACACGAGCAGGTTGAGTTTGAGGTTCGTCAGGAAACACGCACCGCCGTATGCCGCGACGATGCGCCGTGCAATCTGTAGTGATTCCATCTTTCCGCCAATCAGTTGTTCCGCGTTCCCACTGTACCGCCGTATATGTTTATTCCCTTACGCCACGCGGATGCCGAGGCTCGCGGCGAACGCGGCGGCGAGGTCGGCGATCTGGTCGAGCGACATGGTGGTTCCGCGCAGATACTCCACATTCTCTATGCGGTGCAGGCGCGCGCCGCGCAGATCGACGTCGCCTACCGTGGCATGCTGCAGATTGATCGACTCGATGCGCGTGCCCGGAAACGCCACGCGCGTCAGCTGCGCGCCGACGGCGTCAAATTCGTCGATCGCACAGTCGACGAACTGCACGTCGCGCCATGTGGCATCGCGCAGATTGAGATAGCCGATGTGGCAGTCGCGCATCTCCACCGAATGCATTGACGATTCCATGACGGCGAATGAGCCGAACCGACAGCCCGTGAACAGGCAGTCCGCGAACCCCGTGCCGACCGCATGCAGCTGCGCGACGCCGCATTCCGCGAACATGGTGCGGCTGATGTGCGCACGGTCGAACGTCAGCGCGGTTGCTTGGGATTGTTCGAACACACAGTCCAGGAACGTGGCGAGCAGCGCGTCGAGCTCATCCGCCCGCTGGTCGAAGAAGCGCGCGGAATCGTAGGAGCCCTCCCGCTCCAACAACTGCAGTCGCGCTTCATGCAGATGTTCCACGGGTGCAAAGCGCGCGATGTTCGGTGCTTTGGGTTCGGCTGCGGATTGTGCGTGCTTTGCTGGTTTGCTCATGCCGACAGCCTATAGCGTTCCATCACCATGGCTCACACACCCTATCCTTCCGCAACCTCAGTGCCCACGCGCGCCGCAGGGGCATCCAGTTCCCGGCGCATGTACACCAGCTCCTGATATCCCGACACACAGGACAGGAACCCCCGCGGATTACGCCCGTATTCGACAAACCCGCGCCTGGTATACAGTGCGAGCGCACGGGCATTGTCAGCAACGACCTGCAGCTCAAGCTGCGAATATTCCGCAGCCGTCGCGCATGCAATGCAGGCATCGATCAGCGCGCCACCAATACCGATTCCCCAATATTGACGTATCACACTGATGCCCAGCTCAGCTCGATGCCATACTTTGCTCGTCGTTCCCACCTCCTCGACACCCGCAGATCCAACGATGACACCATCGACGACACCGACGAGTTCGATTTCGCGCTCAGACTCAAGCCTCTCCGAAAGCCAACTCCGCTCCTGCTCCACGTCAATGGCCATCTCATTCGGATACGAACGCAGAAAGTCAGTCTGTACATGCGCACGCTGCATGACGTCGAGCACTTCCTGCGCATCAGTTGGTTCGGCGTTGCGGATGACACATCGGTGTCCGTCTTTGAGAGTGACATAATGGCAGTATTTCATAAGATTTCATCATCGGTGCAGGTTCGTACAACGTCACGCATGGATGACTACCGGGAAGAGCTCATTCGTCATCGTCGGCGGTCAGGTGCTGGTACAGGTCCGCGCTCAACGGCTTCGTGAGACGCAGATCCATCTCCACGAGCCTGACCGTTTCGCCACTGTTGTCGCGTGCCGTCTCACGCATGTTCGCACATGAGCCGACGCGGCCGACGTAGTAGTACATCTTGAGTTTTTCAGCGTCGGCCTTGCGCATGACGAACAATGGGATGAAATGCGTCGCACCCCAATCCGCATCTCCCTGCCCTTGCGCCATCCATTCGATCTCACGCGATTTGAAACTGCGTTTGTCCTTGCTGAACCAGTGCATCTCCTGCGGATTGAGGAAGCGGTCGGCGTATTGGCTGTTCGCGTATTTGACGAACACGGGCATGCTGCCGCCCTCTTTGGGGAGCAGATAGCCGCCGACGCTGCTGCCGTTGATTTGCTTGGGCCATGCAAGCAGGCGTTCCACTTCGAACATCTTGTATCGGTGTTCATAGACGAATCCTCGGTCATCCTGCAGCGAATGCCCAGTTTTAGCGGATTCCTCGAGAAGATCCGCAAACCGTTTCAACCCCGTGCGTACATTGTCCACGAAGAAGCAGCGGAACGTGTCATTGTTCACGAGCCTCGCAGCAAACTCAGGAGCGAGGCTGATCCCTCCATCACTACGCTCGATAACCGCACATTCCCCATAGGACTTCTTGGCAGCCGTGTCGAAGAATGACCAATCCAATACCCTGAGCGCCGATTCAAACTGGGCGTCCGTATGGTACGAGGCTGGAAATCGGGTTGCAACCGCTTCCTTCAGACGTAACACTGATATCGGCGAATAGACGCCCTTATTACATGATGTGAGCAATTCATCGAGAACCACCAATTCCTGCGGGCGGATGGCAACCAAAAGAATCTCAGTGGCCATTTTGAGCCATTGTTCGCCCTGTGCGTCAACAGGCAACAACGTATGCGCGAACCCACTGCCCCGCTCCTCATTGGATAACACAGTCTCCGCCTCGCGTGCAAAGTCGAAGTAGCTGCTGTTTTTCTGCGCCATCGTCATCACCATCGACGGATCATGCCGGTATACATCTGTCAACATCGGAATGCGACCAAGCTCATTGCGCATCACGGAATACTGTTCGCGAAGCATCTTCTTATCCGACCACGACGCTGTATCCAATGATTTCAATACCTGCTTGCGCGAGATCTCATCGAAACTGATTGAGGACAACCCCACAGCTTCGCGTTGCAAATTCTTACGGACGATATCGCTGTCGCCTGCATTTCCATACAAGGCAACAGGAATGAGATAGTTATTCGCATAGTTGCCTATGAAATCGATGACCGTAACACATGTCTTGTGCGGGAACTTGCGCAGACCTCGGCCCAACTGCTGCGTGAACACGATGCTGGATTCGGTGTTGCGCAACATCACAATCTGGTTGATTGCAGGGATATCAATACCTTCATTGAATTTATCGACAGTGAAGATGTAGTCGAGTTCGCCCGCTTCAAGCCGGTTCACTGCGTTCTCTACATCTTTCAGCGAGGTTTTGCCGCTGATGGCAACTGTTCGATACGGGCGTTCAGCCTGTTGATTGGTTTCCTGATTGAACAGATGGGACAACTGCTCTGCCTCGTCAATCCTGGAGCAGAACACCAGCCCAGTCACTTGTTGGCCGTAAGAGCCATATTGCTCGAGCTTGCGGATGATGTATCGCACGCGACTCGGTTCAGTCAATTCTTCAAGAGAGTATTGAATCTGCCGCTTGTCGCTCTTCGAGATACCTTCGGCTGAATCGACTCGCGACCCGTCATCTCCCAGGAATTCGTGCACGCCATAGTAATGGAATGGGCACAGCATGTCCTCATCAAGCGCTTTTTGCAGGCGGATTTCATACGCAATGTTGTGGTCGAACAATGCGAAAATGTCGAAACTATCCGTTCGTTCTGGAGTTGCTGTCATACCAAGCATGAAGCGGGCTTCTGAGAAATAATCAATGACCGAACGATAGTTGTTCGCACCAGAATGATGAGCCTCATCGATAAGCACGTAATCGAAGTCGTCGGGCTCGTACCATTCCTCCATATGACGGCGAAGCGTGTCTACCGATGCGAACACATACTTGGCATCGTGTTGTTTGCTGCTGCCGGTGAGCAAGCCGAGTTCGGCCTCATCACAGCCGAGCACCCGCTGGTATGATTCACGTGCGGCCTTGAGGATCGTGTCACGGTTGGCTACATACAGCATGCGTTTGGGGTGGAACTCGCGTACGTCGAATGCAGAAAGGTAGGTTTTGCCCGTACCAGTTGCGGAGATGACGATGGCACGACGCTGTCCCTCGTCACGCAACTGTCGAATGCTTGCTAATGCGTCGCGCTGCATTGCATTTGGTTCGATTTTAGCCGCACGTGCCTGCTGGAGGATTTGCGCGCGCGGAGGTGCGTAGTTCTTGAACTCCTCCTCGTACTGCGCTAACCATTCATCAGTCAACGGGACCGATTGCCTGACTTGATCCGCCAATTCCTCTTTGACCTGCTGAATCAGCTGCGCCTCACTGGTCGAAGACACACGAAGATTCCATTCACGCTGATTCTGCAACGCAAAGGACGTGAGGTTCGAACTGCCGACATACAGATTGTAATAAGCTCTTCCCTCTTCCATGCGTCTGGTGAAGAGATACCCTTTGGGATGAAATAGTTGATCTTGAGCAATCGTCCCCCCCTGATTCCCCACTGTCGCCGTGTTCCCAAATCAGAACCTCCACATTGGCGTCGCGTTGGAGTTTCATCAGTTCCTTGAATGCCTTGGGACTGTTGAAATAGTTTTTGGTGGAGGTAATGATCCGGTTACGTTTCCCGCTTTTCTTCGCATGATCAACGAATGCCTGATACATCGATTTCAATGCGTTTTCACTGACGAATGCCACCGAAATGTCAAAAGATTCGCTGCCCTTCAATTCCTCACGGATGGCATCCCCCATCGTGCTTCCGGGCTGATTGGAAATCAGCTTGGGCACAAACCGTTCCTCAGCAATGTCGTTTTGCCTTATCAACCCGCTCATCACACCGTCGATGATGCTCTCATCGACGGTCTTCTGCATGTTGCGCGGTTCGGCAATCACCTCAGACACCCAACTATTCATAATCCCCTCCGCATATGAACTCTGATTGTATGGTTTGTTGATCGGTCAGATCGTCATTTTCGAAATGTGTTCGACAGCATCGTGATCCACTGGCGCCCAGTTCAATTGCGGCATATCCGCAGGCTCTACCCAAACCATGCGTGCATGTTCCGTCAGCTTGGGCGAGCCCTCAATGAGATGGCATAGGAATGTGGTGAGCTCCACATGCCCGAAATCATAGAGATAATCGCTCGTACATACTTCCTTATCAACGTTGATTTCGCAAAGGAGCTCCTCTTCGATCTCCCGTTGAAGAGCCTGCTGCGGCGTCTCCCCTGCTTCGATCTTGCCACCGGGAAACTCCCAATATCCTGACAGCGTCTTTCCCGACCCGCGTTGCGCGCACAGCACTTTGCCATCCTTGACAATCGCAGCGCCGACGACACGGATCAGTTTTGGTTCTTCAGGTCCACCGGTCATAGTTCCCCTTATTCGCAGGCAATAGTTGGATCCAGGATACAACGCACATCCTCGCCGACACGATCTGCACCACAGATGCCAGGCTCCTCCCCTACGATGTGGGGCATGGCATCGTTCACACGCGCGCAAGGACCGCATCTACCCGCTGCTTACATGCAATCAATCGAGCAAATCGACCCACAGATCATCGCGCGCACGCTTGATGAAGGCGCGGGCACCGAGCACATCGAACTGCTTGACGTACTGTATGAACTCATGGAACGCCAACTGTACCCGCACAAAGACGAATTGGACGACGACGAACACACCGAAGTGGCATGGGCACTCGAAGACGGCGCATACGCAGTCACGCGCATACGGCATGACTCACCGCTCTATCGCGCGCTGTTCCAGCGATTCGACAGGAATGGTCGGGCGCTGACGAATGCGCTTGCACCGTCGATCATCGACGAGCTCTCCGGCGACCTGTATGTGCTTGCGTCGCCGGAAGCGCTCACGCAACGCCTCACAGAGATATTAGAGTGACCTCCCTAGTCATTTCACGGCTTCTGGCCGCCGGCACGCGACGCATGCACACCGACCCCACGCATAGCCATTCAGTCATGGAAAACGCCGCCTCTTGCGGGATCTCCCGTCATGTGGATGATTGGTCCCAATGACGCCCCAAAGCGGCTGATTGTTGACAAGTTTACGAAGGCAGAATTTCAGTCTATTATCCCCCCTATGTCCAGACAATATCAGAGGACTCGCAAGATTAGTTTGACCTCGCCAATCAGGCACATATACTTCAATGACCACAGGGGTACACCGACCCGTGCCCGCAAACGGCATTGAACAGGAGGGTCTGAGATGATCGACCGCCACTTCAACAGACCACGGTAGGGGGAATGTCCATCGCCGCCTGCCAAGGCACAAGCTCATAGCCATGCCACTATACGGGAAGGAGCATCATGCCATCGTATGAATCAGGGACAGAACTCATAAACGCAATCATCAGGCAAGGCAACAAATTCATCAGCGAATTTGGGGACATCCCCGATCAGTATTGGGACACACTGCAGCCCGACGTGGATGACCGCACTCCACGCCAGATGCTCGCCTACCAACTGGGATGGATGAATCTGCTGCTTGAATGGGAACACGCTGAAGAGCAGGGACATGCGGCGGCCATGCCCGCCGAGGGATATGTATGGAACCAGTTGGGCAAACTGTATGAGAGCTTCTACGCAACCTGGCAGGATGCCACTCCGCAACAGATGATCGACACCTTCCACGAACAGGTCAACCATATTTGCTGGATGGTCACCTCGTTCTCACAGCAGGAGCTCTTCGAGGCGGGACAACGTCAATGGGCGTCCTCGACCCAGTCATCATGGCCGGTATGGAAATGGATCCACATCAATACAGTAGCTCCGTTCACGACCTTCCGCACGAAGATTCGGCATTGGAAGCGCGCGACGGAGCAATGGGATGATCTGATATAAACCTCAGCAAGTGGTGTTGCCGCTGTTCGTCGGGTGGTTGTTCGAACCGTTGCCAATGGTGATCCACTGGAACATCGAGAATCCATGGTTGTCGATGACCATCACTTTCGCCGTGTTGCCACCTGCCTGCGATGGCTGGTTCGCAATGTTCAGCACGGTCTTGCGGTTGCCGAGCATCAGCAGCAGAAGCACTCCCAGCACGCCGAAGCACACGATGAGCAGCGTCTTATGCTGCTCAGCCCATGTCCTGACCGGGCAGGCCTTGTGCTTGTCTTCGACATCCTCATGCTGTGCAGGCAGCATCGTCTGGGTTTCCATGCTCTGCGTCATCAGGGCTCCTCATCTCTCTTCGGCGGAACTACAAGCTTCGCTTCCTCACACTCTAGCGGGGAACGCCTCTATGTTCACTGGGCATCTTGGTGCATGGAACCGCCCTGCTCACAACCTGCCGATACGCGGCGAGCGCACATTGCCACCTCACACCGTGAAGTCACTAGGCTGACGTGTGTAAGCGAAGCCAGCTTGGAGGCGACCGTGGAATTCGTGAAATACTTGCTCATCGGCGTCAGCGTCTCGCTTGACGAACTCGCAGTGGGCACCATCAAAGGCGTGCAGGTCAAACACATGCGGCGTGTGGACCCGTGGATCACCGGACTGTATTTCGCTGTATTCCAAGGCGTCATGCTCATCATCGGATTCTATGGCGCGAGCCTGTTCTCGAAAGGATCGAGCGCCGTCACCGAATGGATCGCCGACGGGTTGCTCATGCTCATCGGCGCCAACATGGTGCGCGAGGCATTCAGCAACAACGATGACGACGCCAAGCAGCAAGACCTGCTGGCAAAAATGGATGTCAAATCCATGTCGGTTCTTTCGCTGACGATGAGCCTGGATGCGCTCGCGGTGGGCGTCTCGCTCGCCCTCGACCATAGGCTGGATATCTGGTGGGCTTCGCTTTCCGCGGCGCTCGTGTCGTTGGCCATCACCGTTCCGGCAATGTTCGTTGGGCATAAGCTCGGTCACAAGGTCGGTGCCAAGGGCGGCGCGTTCGGTGGCGTGATCCTGATTCTGCTCGGCCTCTACGAACTGCTGCAGTACTACAAGGTGTTCTGACCGTTCTTGTTAAGTGTGCCCCACTCTTTCAATACCAATTGAGCAAAACACTAATAAGTACGTGACTTCGAACGTCATCAAAATAGGTCGCTGGTTGAACTTGGAAGGAACGTATGTTCAGAATGAGACCTCATTCTGAACATACAGGGTGCTTATGTTCAGGATGGCACCTGATTCTGAACATCAATGACCTCTATGTTCAGCCATACTGGCGTTCGTCGGTTTCGTGATGGGGTCGTGACGCTTTCTTGTCAATGTGTTTTCTAGGTGGACAACTGTATCTGCGCTGGGGAGGAGCAATTTCTTGGGCAGGGGCAAGTATCACGCCTGTAGATCGGTGTGGTTTCAAGGCATATACCGGGATGGTGCCAAGAAAATGCTCCTCCCCAGCGCAGATGAATGGCGGCACCGCCTTGAATGTGCCCTTTTCCGTCATTACACACGCAACGACCGCAGCAATGCCTTATGTTCCGGGGTGACCCGGTAGGATTCGCAGGCCTTCTGGATGGTTTTGTTGTGGGTCCACGGGTCAAGGATGCGCTTCTGCAGCACCGGCAACGCACTCTCCCACTGCTTGGCGAGCGCCGTCGCGAAATACCAAGCCCGGGCCATGTTCACGTAATACTCACTGGAAGATATACCGCCGACAAGGCGCAGATGCGCTGCATCGAAACGGGAGTCAAGAAAATCGGTCATCAACTCGACCACAGCATACCGCACGGTGTAGGTGGCATCGGCTTGCATCCAGTGTTCCAGCTGGTTGAGCATCAACCGCGCATCCGCATCTGCACGGCGCAATGCGCGGATGCGGATGGTGTCGGTCACCGCCCAGTTGTCCGCGTACGGCAGGAATCGCGTCAGCTCGTCGATTGCCTCCCCCCACCGAACCACATACCTCGCCAAGCAGGATTGCGTGCAGCATGTTCTCTTCGAAGTACTTGTGGGGAAGATCTGCGAAAAACCGGTCCACCATGGCCCTGTCGCCGCCACGCAGGTCTTTCGCAACCGCGCGCAGCGCAGGAACGCGAATGCCAATCATCGTGCTTGGGTCGACGTTCGGGATGAGTTTCGCGTTGAAGGCCTTGTACGCCGGGTCGGCGAGTGCCTCCAAACGGGCGCGGATGATGGCAGGCGCCGCCACATCAGGTTCAACAGTCATGCGGCAATGCCACGCCTACGCGCGCACCATCTTGAACATGCCGGGGCCGTCCCATTCGTTGGGGCGTACCTCGAACCCGTGCCGCTCGTAGAATCCAACGGCGCCTTGCGAGGAGATGAGCTCAAGACTGACCGCCCAGCCGGGGGCGATCGACTGCTGCACATAGTGCTCTAGCTCAGCGAGCAGCGCGTGCCCCACACCTTGCGACTGGACGGACGGTACCACGGCAAAATCCTTGATGTAGAACGACATGCCACCGTCGCCAATCAGCCGGACCATGCCCACGGGCTCATCGTTGAACGTGGCGGCTGTATTGGCGAGCGCGGTGCGCACCTGGTCAATGCCGGGTGCCTCCCAGCCAACGGAGCGGTACAACTGCAGGAACAGCTCCGGCGTCAAGGTGTCACGCTGAATGGTTGGGGTGTTCGGCATGGTGCTCCGCTTTCGGTGGTTGTAGTTGGTTGTGGTTCGAGTGTAGCTCACTTCGCCTGGCGCTCGGCCAGTTCGGTCATGATGGAGACGGTGGCCGCCGAATTCATCGACGTGGCCGGAATGCCGGTGGTGGTGTGGTCGAATCCGAAGATCATGTTGAGGAAGCCCATTGTTCTGTCCTTTCATCCGTGCGCTTGGTGCGCTGTCCGTATTGCTTGATGATTACAAGATACGGGCTTGGAAAGGTGCGTCACATCGGGCTGGAGAATGAATCTGCACCCTGTGCGAGGCCGCCTTCAGCCTTGAGGATGATACGCAGGGATGAGAGTCAGATGGTAACGGCATGACCTGTCGGTACGATTGGGAAACCGACCATAGAACACCATGCGAAGGGGCAATCATGACCACATTGCAGACCGAACGGCTTGTGTTGCGGCCTTGGAGGGAATCAGACGCCGAAACACTGTACGAGTACGCGAAGAATCCGAACATCGGGCCGGCAGCGGGATGGCCGCCGCATAAAGACGCCGAAGACAGCCTTGGTGTGATTCGCAATGTGTTCAACGGGCCGGAGGATTACGCCATCGCGCTCGCCAGCGATTCCGACACCGCCATTGGCGCGATTGCGCTCACACTCGCAGGCGGCTCGACACTCTTCCCCGAAGACGATACGACGCAGGCGGAACTCGGGTTCTGGATCGGCGAACCATTCTGGGGCCACGGATACATCCCCGAAGCGGCGCGCGAACTGCTGCGCCATGCGTTCGAAGATCTGGGCCTCTCTGCGGTTTGGTGCGCCTACTACGAAGGCAACACCAAGTCGGCGCGTGTGCAGCAGAAGCTCGGGTTCGAACCGGTGAGCGTCACGCCGAATGTACCGGTGCCACTACTGCATGAGGTGCGCACAGGCCACGAGAACAGGATGACACACGCCCAGTGGGAGCAGCTCAACGCCAAGTAGGCGCCCGACAACACCTTATGCAAAACCCCGCCGAATTGGACGGGGTTTTTGCATAATCAGATAGTTGACTCAGCCGCGCGCATGCATGTTCTTGTAACGCATGACGCGCTGGGCTTCGCGCTTGTCCTGTTCCTCGCGCAATGCCTGACGCTTGTCGAATTCCTTCTTGCCTCGGGCGAGCGCGATCTGCGCCTTGACGCGCCCGTCCTTGAAATACAGGCTCAGCGGCACGATGGTATAGCCCTTCGCCTGCGTCTGGCGCGCAAGTTTTTCGATCTGGTGGGCGTGCAGCAGCAGCTTGCGCTTGCGCTTGGGTGCGTGGTTGTTCCATGTACCGTTGAGGTATTCGGGAATATTGGCGCCTTCGAGCCAGATCTCGCCGCGCTTGTCGATCGCGATGAACGATTCGGCGAGCGAGGCGCGGCCTTCGCGCAACGATTTGACCTCAGTGCCGGTCAAGACCAGACCCGCCTCATAGGTGTCTTCGATGGCATAGTCGTGCCGCGCGCGTTTGTTCTGCGCGATCAGTTGGATGCTGTCGTCCTGTTTGTTCTGCTTCGCCACTGTCTACTCCTCACACAATCGTGCACCGAGCCTCAGTGCACGTACCAGAACCTCCCGGGGTTATACAGTGTACGGTACGTGATGGTATAGAGACCGGCCACATTCGATTCGGAAATCGTAATGGAATTGCTGCCCACGCTCTCCACAACGGCCACATGGCCCCACGGCGAGGACGCGCCCTCCTGACCGGGCAGGAACGAAAGCGCGGCACCCACCTGCGGCGTGTGGTCCACACGCAGGCCGTACGACGGCGCATTGCGCCACCAATCGCCGCCATTGCCCAAGTACGACGGCGTGCCGATGCCCATCTGCTTACGGCGCTCGTACGCCCACCATGTGCACTGGCCGGCGGCGTATGCATTGCCGTAGTCGCCGTTCGACGTGCCCTGACCGCCCGACGATCCGCCGGAAGGCGTGACAGGGCGTGAAGGCTGCGATGGCGTGGATGGCTGCGCCGGTTGTGATGGCGTGGATGGCTGCGCGGGCTGCGATGGTGTGGACGGCTGCGCCGGCGTCGTCGTTCCGGCCGGGCGGGTGGTACCTTGCGGGGTCACCTGCTGCACCTGCTGGGCGGCGGCCTCCTGCTCGGCGGCCCACTGTTCGTTGAGCGAATCAAGCTGGGATTGCAGGATCACCTGCTGGGCGGCTTCCTGTGCCGCGGCATCGGAAAGCTCGCTCTTGCGTCCTTCCAGCGCCGTGCGCTGGCTTTCGCCGTCGGCGCGCAGCTTGTTGAGCGCGTCGCGCTCCTGCTGTGCGGACTCGGCGGCGCTCTGGGCGGCCGCGGCCTTGGTGTCGGCGTCGGCTTTGAGCTTGGTGATCTTCTGTTCGATCGCCTTGAGACGCTCACCACGGTTCATCGAGGTGCTCAGGTCATCGGCGGCGTCGGATGCGGCATTCGCCTCGTTGCGCGACAGCGCGTCACGCGACTGCATCGACTGGATGAATTCCTTCGTATCGGTCGCCCCGGTCATCACGCTCATCACATCGGACGTATCGGAACCGTGCATCGATTCACGCGCCATCTGCGCCACCGCGGCATGGGCGTCGTCGTAGTCCTCGCCGGTCTGCTTGATCTTCGCCTCGAGGTCCGACTTGTCTTTCTGTGCGGCCTTGAGACGCTCAGCGGCGTCATCCGCCTCGCTCTTGGCGGCCGCGGCTGCGGCGTTGGCCTGCGACACCTTCTGCTGTGCGGTCGGGATCTTGTTGTTCGTCAGGTCGTCGAGCTGCACAATCGTGTCAGCCAAGTCGCTGCTCACACCTGCAAGCTGGGAACGTAGTTCGCTTTCTCGCTGGGCGCTCGCCTGCTGCGAGTTCTGCGCGTTGATAAGGTCGCTGTATGTGTCCGCGTGTGCGACCTGCACCGGCATGAGCGGTGCCACGGCAAGCGACGCCGCGCACGCGATGCTCAAGAGAGCAGAGGTGATCACAGAGGATTTCTTGGTACCGTGAAGCATCCATACCCTTTCGTTTGCGATAGTCAACACCCTAACACCCATCCGCGCGCAACACCCGGGTTCGCGCCATCCGTGCCGAGGCTTTTACACAATCTCCAAAATACGCGGCGCGCCAGCTTGCTGTACAGCATGACGCGCCGTGCACGTTACGCCTTGAGATAACGGCGTAGAGCGACCGACGAGGCGATCACCGACAGCAGCACGGCGCCCGCGATCAGCACCGGTGTGATCATCCAGACCGTGGTCTGGTTGATGTACGGAATCCATGTGACCGATTTGGCGAGCCAATCGGTGATGAACACCTTGACGAGCACGCCGAGCG
>OFGH01001268.1_pt1 | contig 17444 bp, 15 predicted proteins | sample 1521721 | NCBI WGS metagenome assembly OFGH01 (sample SAMEA3504132, study PRJEB24116) | mouse gut metagenome | biome: mouse gut; feature: mouse-associated habitat; material: faeces | place: Denmark | collected 2011
AGCCGTTCGGTGCGGTTGATGAAATTACGCGCGGGCAGCTGCAAAATGAGCTGAAACAAATCCATGAAAAAACAGGTATTACCATATTGTTTGTAACGCATGATATTTCGGAAGCATTAAAACTCGGTACAAAAGTGCTTGTGATGGATCAAGGACAAATACAGCAGTATGCCAAAGCAGATGAGCTTTTGCGCAATCCAAATACAGATTTTGTAAAGCGGTTAGTAGAGAAAGAGAGGCGTGCGTGCTTTTTGCCGGATGAACGTTTGAAAAATTGTGAATACAGCAGAGCAGGCTGTTGCGCGGCAGCGGAGCGTGATGCTGTACCGGTGGATCATTCCGGATGATTAAGGGAAAATAGTGGGTTGTTACCGGGCAAAAGTGTGGTATACTTTGGAAAAGGGAACATTGCCAGCTAAGAAAGGGCATTTGAGATAGAATATACCCATCATTCCGCAGCGATAGAGGGGAACACGCTGACACTGATGGAAACAAAGCTGGTGCTGGAGGACCGGATCAGCGTGGGCGGCAAGCGTCTGCGGGAGCTTTATGAGACGATAAACCATGAGAAGGCTTTCCATTATGTGAAAGACTGTATTGGAAAAGGGTATGCGCTGGATGAGAAGATCGTCAAAGATATCCATGCAATCCTGATGAAGAACATCCTGGCAGGCGGAGTTTACCGAAATGTGGATGTGTATATTTCCGGTGCACAGCATACCCCGCCTTCCCCCGATGAGATGTACCGGCAGGCAAAAGACTTTTATGCAGACCTGGGCTGGAAGGGACAGCAGCTGAACCTGATCGAACTGGCGGCATGGACCCATGCGGAATTCGTAAAGATCCATCCCTACCCGGACGGGAATGGGAGGACATCGAGGCTGATCATGAATTACCAGCTGATGGCAAACGGCTTTGCACCCATATCTATAGACAAGAAGGAGCGGCTGGATTATTTTAACGCACTGGAAGCCTATGCGGTGGAAGGAAATATCGGGCCGTTTGCGGAGATGATTGCGGGACTGGAGGAGGTACAGCTTGACCGGTACCTTGCCATGATCGAACAGGCCCAGGGGATGAGCCAGCAGTTGTAAAAGCAGGATCATAAAAATTTAGAGACAGGAAGCGTCAGATGTGAAAAGCATCTGGCGTTTTTAGTACCATATAAGTGTAAGAGATAAAGCATATCATTAGTGCTTTACCTTCTGCACTTATTTTTTTATGATAAGGGAGTAATTGGTCTGGCGAGGCGCTTTTTGGATTAACCACATCCGTCATGAAAACCGTCAACCACCCCTTATTATAAGCAGTCGTTTAAGCAGGTTGAAACCCGTAAGGTGCTTTCGTGTAACGAACTAAAATGAGTGGTAATAAGTGTGGATGGGACAATTACAAATTTATTTTGGAGGTTACAGATGATAAGTGTAGGAATTGATGTGTCAAAAGAAAAAAGTACCATATGTATCCTGAAGCCGTATGGTGAAATCGTGAGCAGGCCTTTTGAAGTCTGTCATACAGAGAAAGAATTATCCGAATTGACTTCTATGCTGCTACGTTTGAATGATGATGTTCGTGTAGTTATGGAAGCCACCGGGATCTACCATCTGCCTGTATTATGCTATCTGAAAGAAAAAGGGCTGTTTGTGGCAGTGGTCAATCCATTTGAAATGAAGGAATACCGTTGCCAGGGACTGAGGCGTGTGAAAACAGATAAGCAGGATGCTGTTACGATCTCTAACTATGGGATTGACCATTGGTATCGGCTGAGAGAATATGAAGCGGAAGAAAGCATCTACGCAGAGCTGAAGCTTTTAGGACGGCAGTACCGCCATTATATGCGGATGCGTGTGGAAAGCGTGTTGGAACTGACCCATCTTCTGGACTATACGATGCCTGGGATCAAAACGCTGCTGAAAGGCTGGAATGAAACAAATGGGAAAGATAAGCTGGGGGATTTTGCGGAAGAATACTGGCATTATGACAATATCACGAAGAAATCGGAGGAACAGTTTATAGAGAGCTATCTAAAATGGGCAAAAGAGAAGGGATACCACCAGAGCCAGGATAAAGCCGTCAAGATTTATGCGTTGGCAAAAGAAGGCATCCCCACAGTATCCTCCGATACCCCATCGACCAAAATGCTGGTACAGGAGGCAGTGCGGGTGTTACGAGAAGTCGATAACACTCTAATGACTATTCTAACACAGATGCAGGCATTAGCCAAGAGTCTGCCGGAATATCCGGTTGTCAGGGCAATGGGAGGTGTTGGAAATGTCCTTGCGCCTAAATTGATCGCAGAGATTGGGGATGTAAGGAGATTCCATAGTGGAAAAGCCTTGATAGCCCACGCAGGAATCGACGCGCCGCCATATCAATCAGGGCAGTTCATTGGAACAGAGAGAAAAATATCTAAGAGAGGATCTTCCAGTCTGCGTAAGATCGGATATGAAGTGATGAGATGCCTAAAAACCCATAAAGAACCAGAAGATGCGGCAGTATATAAATTTATTTTGAAGAAAGAAAAAGAAGGAAAGTCAAAACGTGCAGCAAAAATAGCGGGATTAAATAAATTCCTTAGGATTTATTATGCGCGTGTGATGGAAGTATACCAGAAGTAAAAAGAACTAAAACAGAGGATAAGGCAGACCGGATTTTCCACCGGTCTAATTGTCGTGGGAAAAATTCATACCAAAAATTTATTTAAAAACCTGCTAAAAAGTCTTGACTTTTGTTAGCAGGTTTTCATGCAGAAAATCAGGACAGGAGGAACAGAATTGAGGAATACAAATACAGACCAGTCCGGATATCCGGAAGATGTTCGCGTGCAGGAGTTTCTGGATATGATCGCCCCTTCGGTGGTCAAGTTCAATACAGACCACTTCATCTGCGGAAACACTTTCCGCTGTGTCTGGGCGCTTAGGGAATACCCTACTTCCACAGAGGAACAGGCCATCTTAAAAAGGCTGGGGGAGAAGGATGGGGTGACGCTTCGGATCTATACCCGTCATGTGAATGCCGCAGAGGAGCGGAAGATCATCAGCAACGCCGCCAGCAAGAACCGGATGGAGCGGGCCAACACCAATGACCTGCAGCAGACCGTGATGGCGGAGAGCAACCTGCAGGATGTGGCAACCATCGTGGCCCAGACCCACCGGAACCGGGAACCTCTGCTGCACACGGCAGTATACATCGAACTGTCGGCCAGTGATTATGACGGTTTGAAGCTGTTACAGACAGAGGTCCTGACAGAACTGATCCGCTCCAAGCTGAACGTGGACCGGCTGATGCTGCGGCAGCAACAGGGCTTCCAGTCCGTGATGCCCAGCGGAAAAAATGTGTTCCGGGACCAGTTCGAGCGGGTGCTGCCTGCCAGCAGCGTGGCCAATCTCTATCCCTTCAACTACAGCGGAAAGACGGATCCCCATGGCTTCTATGTGGGCCGTGACAAGTTCGGCAGCAATGTCCTGGTGGACTTTAACCAGAGGGCGGAGGACAAAACCAACGGCTCCATCCTGATCCTTGGAAACTCCGGCCAGGGCAAGTCCTATCTGCTGAAGCTGATCCTGTGCAACCTGCGGGAGTCGGGCATGAACGTCATCTGCCTGGATCCGGAGATGGAGTATGAGGATCTGACCAACAACCTGCAGGGGTGCTTCATTGACCTGATGGGAGGACGCTACATCATCAATCCCCTGGAGCCGAAGGTATGGGATGAGGGGGACGGGCCGGAGGATCCGGATGCCCCGGAGACCTTCCGGATCAGCAGCCGTCTGAGCCAGCACATCAGCTTTTTAAAGGATTTCTTCCGCAGTTACAAGGACTTCACGGACCGGGAGATCGATGTGATCGAGATCATGCTGCAGAAGCTGTACCAGAGCCGGGGCCTGAGTGACCAGACGGATTTTAAACTGCTGGGGCCGGAGGATTACCCAACCCTTTCGGAGATGTACGATTTTATCGAGGCGGAATACAAAGGCTTTGATGAAAAGGAACGGCAGCTTTATACGGCGGAGCTTCTGCAGAACATCCTCCTGGGGCTGCATTCCATGTGTAAGGGGGCGGAGTCCAAGTTCTTCAACGGGCATACCAACATCACGGATTCCACCTTTGTCACCTTCGGGGTGAAGGGGCTTTTACAGGCCAGCAAAAGCCTGAAGAATGCCCTGCTGTTTAACGTGCTGTCCTACATGAGCAACGAGCTTCTGACCACCGGGGATACGGCGGCCAGCCTGGATGAATTCTATTTATTTCTTTCCAACCTGACGGCTGTGGAGTATGTGCGGAACTTTATGAAACGGGTGAGGAAGAAAAATTCGGCGGTCATCATTGCCAGCCAGAACCTGGAGGACTTCAATATCGAGGGAATCCGGGAGTACACCAAGCCCCTGTTCTCCATCCCCACCCACCAGTTCCTGTTCAATGCTGGTGCCATTGATGAGAAGTTCTATATCGACACTCTGCAGCTGGAACCCAGTGAATTCTCCCTGATCCGTTATCCACAGCGAGGGGTATGTCTCTATAAGTGCGGCAATGAGCGTTACAATCTGATGGTCACGGCTCCGGATTACAAGGCCAGGCTGTTCGGAAAGGCAGGCGGGCGCTGATGGAGGCCGGAATATCCTGACAGGAGAGGAGGTGGACAGGCATGGATCTGAAGGACCAGAAATTCGGCATTGAGATCGAACTGACCGGGATCAGCCGGAGAAGGGCGGCAGAGGTGGCAGCGGCACACTTTGGCACATCGTCCTATTATGTGGGGACTTATTATGACACCTATGCGGCAAAGGACCAACAGCAGCGGGAATGGAAATTTATGAGCGATGCCAGTATCAAAGCCCAGAGAAAAGAAGGAAAAACCAGGTTTGACGCATCCCCGGAATACCGGACGGAAATGGTCAGCCCGATCTGCAGGTATGAGGACATCGTGACGGTCCAGGAGCTGATCCGGAAGCTGCGGGAAGCGGGTGCATTTGCAAACAAAAGCTGCGGGATCCATGTGCATATCGATGCATCCCCTTTTGATGCCCGGACGCTCCGGAACATCACCAACATCATGGCGGCAAAGGAGGACCTGATCTACAAGGCGCTGCAGGTTTCGGTAGCCAGGCAGCACCGCTGGTGCCAGCCGGTGGAACAGCGTTTTCTGGACGATTTGAACAGCCGGAAGCCAAAGAGCATGGAGGCGGTGGAGCGCATCTGGTATGGCGGAAACAGCCGCAGGGACACCCACTATGATGACAGCCGGTATCATTGTCTGAACCTGCACAGCGTGTTCCAGAAAGGCACGGTGGAGTTCCGGCTGTTCAACGGTACGGTCCATGCAGGGAAGATCAAGGCGTATATCCAGCTCTGCCTGGCGATCGGGGCACAGGCGCTGAACCAGAGCTGCGCCAGCCGCAGGAAGACCGTGACGGAAAATGAAAAGTATACCTTCCGCACCTGGCTCCTGCGCCTGGGGCTCATCGGGGATGAGTTCAAGACCGCCAGGGGGCACCTGCTGGAGCATCTGGACGGCTGCATTGCCTGGAAGGATCCGGCCCAGGCCCTGGCACAGAAGGAACGGATGAGACAGAAAAAAGAGAAGGAGATGGCGGAGGCTGCGGAAAGGCAGGCCGCAGCAGAAGGGCAGACAGAAGAACAGCATACAGAGGGGCAGGAAGCCGGGGAGGAGTCCCCGGCTTTTACCATGTCCATGTAGAGGACAGGAAAGCAGGAGGAATGGGAATGAAGAGAGAAGAGGAACGGTTATATATCGCATATGGGAGCAACTTAAACCTCTCCCAGATGGAGAAGCGGTGTCCCGGCGCAACAGTCGTGGGGACCGGTGAGGTCAAAGGCTATGAGCTTCTGTTCCGGGGAGTGGCCACCATAGAGCCACGGGAAAACGCCAGTGTGCCTGTGCTTTTATGGAAGATCTCTCCCCGGAATGAAAAGGCACTGGACCGCTATGAAGGGTGGCCGCACCTCTACCGGAAGGAGAACCTGGAGGTGGAGATTGAAGGGAAAAACGTGTCTGCCATGGTCTATGTGATGAATGACGGGAGGCAGGCAGCCATGCCGTCCGGTTATTATTATGATGTGATTGCGGAAGGATACCAGACAGCCGGTATGGATGAGGATGTGCTGAAGGCGGCGCTGGAGAGAACAAAAGAAGTGATGGAGCAGGAAAGGAGCAACCGGATCGGGGAGTCGCCTCAGCAGTACAGCATGTTTGACGGCATGAATATGTAAGAAGGTATGTGCAGGAACAGACCTGCAGGTAACCACGGGCAAAAGATATGTGTCTGATGGTGCGGGCAACAGGGAAATGGCAGATGGCTGCTGGAAGCATCAGGTATTGCAGATATAAAAAGCTGTGCTTTTCGGCACAGCTAACGGGTTTCCGCAATCGTTATGGTCTTGATATAGGCGGCCAGAAGTTCCTCCAGACATGGCAGGTACTGAGGGTCGATGCCGGAGAGCATCTGGAGGATGCCGGATGTGTCGGGCGCATTTTCCCTGCCGAACAGGAGATAATCAGCAGATACTCCGAGGGCCTTGCAGAGCCTTGCCAGTACCGGGACGGAAAAGTTCTTGGTGCCATGTTCGACTTCCGCCAGGAAAGAATTGGATACGTCTGCGGCCTCCGCCAGTTTCTCCCGGCTGTATTTCAGTTTTTTACGGCATTCCAGGATACGGCTGCCGATCACCTTTGCGTCTGTTCCTTCCATGGGTTCACCTCTGTTTTTCGCTATAGAGGTAGTTTAACCAACAATTTAGCAAATAAACAGTATCTTAATCGGTTGAAAAAAGACCGATATAGAGTATAATTCAGAAAGGAGATGATGGAGATGGCCGCATCCGCAGCCATTACCCTGGCAGTAAAGGCAGCCGCTGTGGCAGTCACGGACAAGCGGGCCAGGACAGCGATCGCTTCCGTGATCGTTGCGGTGTTCATGCCGTTCATCCTGATGACCTTCATGATCCTGGGCGCACTGGACGGTACCAGTACGCACAATTTCTCTGCTGTGGATCTGTCCTTCCATGGCGGGACGCTGTCAGAAAAGGTGCCGAAGGAGTATCGGGAATACATCGAGGATATCCGAAAGAGTTTCCAGAATCTGGACAGCCTGATCGCCGGCATGGATAACCTGGAGGGCGGGGAGATCGATGCCAGCCGGGTTAAAGCCTGGTTCTATGCCCTGTACTTTGGCGAGGGGCAGCCCTCCCGCCGTGTGCAGAAGGACTTTCTGGAATGCTTCCTGTGCTACGAGGAACGGACCAGGGAGGTAGAGGAAGAGGATGGGAGCATCACGGAGGAAACTTATACGGTGGCCATTTTCCTCACCGACCAGGAGGAGATCTGCCGCAATCTGGAAAGCCTTCTGGGAAGGACCCTGACCATGGAGGACCGGGCCAACGCCCAGCGGATCTATACCACGGCAGTCTATGGCCGGGTGGGGCCTGGCAGCTTCGAGGCAGGGGAGGCCATGGGGGATGGGAGCTTCGGGGCGCTACTTGCGGAAGCCACGAAATATATCGGCTACCCCTATGTGTGGGGCGGCTCTTCCCCGGCTACGTCCTTTGACTGCAGCGGGTATATCTGCTGGATCTACACACAGTCCGGCGTCTACAACCTGCCAAGGACAACAGCGGAAGGAATCTATAATCAGTGCGCCATCGTGCCCCGTGAGGAGGCAAGGCCTGGTGACCTGATCTTTTTTACCGGGACCTATGCATCCCCCGGCCCGGTGAGTCATGTGGGGATGTATGTGGGGGATGGAAAGATGCTTCATGCAGGAAATCCCATTGGCTACGGTGACCTGAACTCCAATTTCTGGCGCAGCCATTACTACGCCACGGGCCGTCTGCCGGGGATCCCGTAAAGGAGAGGAAGAAGCCAAAATCTGCAGAGAAGAAAAGGGATCTTTGTGGGTTTTGGGTATCGACTTTTCGGGAAGGTTCCGGTATGGTGTGTTGCTGAAAGAAAACAGTAGCTGGTTGATAAAACGGCAGAACAGGAGGAAGCGATGGCATTACAGAAACCAATGCCCGGCACAGCCAGGAGAAGGAGAGCCGACTGGGTACGGGGAAGAGGCCCGGACAGCATGCAGGGCGAACTGAAGCGGGGGATATCCCTGCGGAGGAAGCAGCTGAACAAAAAGGTGCGCCATGGAACAAAGGAGGCGCTGCGGCACGCGGAATATAAGAGGGTGGTGAAAACCCTTTACGAAGTGGATTTTACCTGAAGGAGGGATGTGCGATCAACCCAGTAGATATGCTGTTTTTATACAAGCCGGATTTTCAGTTTTGGCAGGCGAAGGTGGAGAAAAAAGTCTGCCTGCCAGCGGAGGCGTTCGAAAAGTTTCTGAGGGATCCGCTGCAGGATGTCCCATGTGTGGTGGAGAATAAAGATCTCATGTGCCAGGATAAGGAAGGGGTGTACCACTGCCTGCTGGTCACCGGCGAGGGGAGAAGGGACGGTGTCCTGGTAGAAGCAGAGGGCTATGATTACGCCCGCTACGCCTCCTATGTGCCGGATGCCGCCGCCCTGGAATACGATTCCCTGTCCGAGTTCGGGGCAGGGATGTCCCGACTGGCAGACCGGATGATTCTGGAGGGGACCAGTGATACGGGAGATGGAAACTGGGTCTTTTATCTGGATCAGATACAGGAAGGGTGTGATTTTTCTCTTTCTGAAAATCCGGCACTGACAGAGCTTCTGGCGGATATGCTTGTGGAGAGGCCGGAGGTGAGTCTGGCAAGTATCCACAGAGACTGCCTGGAGCTGCGTTTTTATCCGGATTTCTGTAAAAACTTGCAGGAGGGGCGAAGACAGAGCCTGGCGGGACTTGTTTCCCAGGAAAAAGATTCGGGAGATAACATGATACAGGAAAATGGAGGACAGGCCATGGGAACCTGTCTGAAGGATCTGTTGTGCGCCCACTGGGAAAACCTGCATCTGGTCCATGATGAGATCGATTACGGGCTGCCCCATACCATTGTGGAACTGGATGGGGAAACACTGACGGAGGCAGGAAAGGAAGCCTGGGCGGATGTGCTGGACGCAAAAGTGGTGCGGGTATTCCAAGGATATTCCGGCCTGCAGATGGAGCTGTCCGGCGTGAAGGCCAGCCGGCTGGATGCGTTTTCTGCCATGCTGGCAGGGTACTGCAGCGTGGAGGATTATGAGAACTGGGTGAATGAGCCGGAGGAGGAAGCGATGGCTCCGGTCATCCAGGAGAGATGATGGAGGCATGTGCAAAAAGACAGTGACAAGAAAATTTTATGATCGGAGGCAGATGAGAATATGAAAAATACAACATTGACGATGAGTTTCAACACGGAGCGCCTGGATGCCCTGACCTACCATATGGGGAAGAAGGAAGCAGATTTGCAGGCGGAACTGAAGGAATATCTCCAGAAACTCTATGAAAAATATGTGCCTCAGGCAACTAGGGAGTACCTGGATGACCGGATCGCCAGAGAGGAAAATGCCAGGCCGTCCCGTCCGAACAGGCAGAGGAATGTAGACAGGCAGAGTGAAGACAGGGGCAGCATGTAAAAAGCATTCTGAGTGATGGCAGTGACGGGGAATGGAAAGGCCAAGGGAGCAGGATAGACAGAAAAGAAGCGAGAAAACCGCCCGGAAGCAGGTGATACAGGAGGAATTCGGGCAGGATAGGGACGGTATGCATATGGTGCAGAGAACGTGCCCCCGGCATCCGCCCCTGTAAGCCGCCGTGTGGCCCCGTGTGCCGTTTTCGGGGAAGGGGTGGCAGTAGTTACCACCGGAAGGGAAATCCGCCTTGTTGGAGCAATTTGGGCAGGGTTGGTGATCTGGCCAGAGCGGCGTGAGTTCCGGGTCGAAAGGTGTGCAGGTTAAAGGGTTTATGCTGCTTTCGCAGCCTAAACCCGGAAAACACCGCCCGGCAAAGCCGTGCGGAAGGACGAAAGTGCATAACTTTTTCAGGGATACAGAGATTTTTTATGCCTGAATCCGGGAAAAGGAGGCAATTTAGGGGAGTTTTACAGAAAGAAATTGAATACCGGGCAGAAATGTGCCGGTCAGAGGGAAGGGAGGCATGGATGGCTAGAGGAAAGGAAAAGGTGCGGACCGGTTTCTACATCGAAAAGGAAGTGCTGGAGATGGCGGACAGCCTCCTGCCAGCTGCCAACGTGCGCTCCCGAAATGAATTTGTGACGGAGGCGCTGAAGTTCTACTGCGGCTATCTGAATTCCGGGAAGGCCGAAGACTACCTGCTGCAGTCCTTGTCCTCTGTCTTGACCAGCACGGTACAGGATACGGAGAACCGCCTGGCCCGGATGGATTTTAAGATCGCAGTGGAGCTGTCCATGCTAGCGCATATGATCGCCTACCATTCGGAAAGCCGGATCGATGAAAGTGCATTCCGGAAGCTCCATGCAAAGTGTGTGGAGGAAGTGAAACGTCTCAATGGTGCAGTGGAGCTGAATGACGCATACAAGTATCAGAAACGTGAAAACTAAAAGGAAAAGTTTATTAGTTTTGTATATGGACTGTGGGGACAGTTCCGTTTATGTTGATCAAAAAAGGAGTGAAATGAAAATGGACAGAGAAGAAATCTACGAGATGGTGATCCGGGAGATGACAGAAACGGCAGTGCGGGAGCGCAATGAGCAGTCACCGGAGGAGCAGGAACTCCAGGACAGGGTGGCCAGACTGAGTAAGGAGATGCAGGAGAAGATCAAAGACCTGCCGGAGGATGTGAAGAAATCCATCACGGATTATGTGGAGGCGACACTGCTGGCGGCGGATCACGACTGCCTGTATCTGTATGAGCAGGGAGCGAAGGACTGTGTGGCGCTGCTGAAGAAGCTGGGTGTGCTGTAGAAATTTTAACAGCAATTTTTACAGAGAAAGAAAAACTGCAGAGTGGCTGGCAGGCTGCTCTGTAGCTGTCTGTGCGGGATCATTTTTTATCTTTTGGAGAGAGCCGGTCATACTGGATCTGTACGGTTCCGGTGTCGGTGTTTATCTTTTCTTTTTTCAGAAGAGTATAAACGGCCTGACCTTTTGTGTAATCTCTGTCCTCTTTTGGAAAAAAAGAGCGACAGAAAAAATTCCCGGCCTCGTCTTTTTTGTCGAGAAAGATATATACATCAGTATATTCATGAGGTGTAGAAAGCAGGTACTCTGCTTCGATAAGGGAAAGGGCCTGAAGCTTTCTGTTATAGCGGAAGACCAGGTCATTTTTATCGAAAAGCGTCTCAAGCTTTTGAAAAGGTTCCAGCCGATTCTGGATGTTGCAGAAGTAGCGGCTCTTTTTGATATCCTCCAAAGTGATCTGACCGGAAAGGATCTGGGAAAATACTTTTTCACGACTGGCTCTGGAGAGACGCAGGTCGTGCAGCTTATGCAGTCCCACAAGATGATGAAATTCTACAGCCTCAAAGCTGACCGTCAGATCCACGGACTTTCCTTTTCGCCCGATGATGATATGGTATTTTACAGGGAGCAGATCTTCAAATGCTTTCGCACAGGTCAGTAGTCCATCCATAAGGGATCCTCCGTAAAAGAAAACCGCCCTGACGATACAGGACGGTCTCTGAGCATTTTCTTTCGGCTGCTGCCTACTCCGGCTTGAGGTTTCGCTGCACAACCCCTCTCGAAGGCTCCGCATAACAAGGCTGTCCGGTACGCTGTTATGCTTCATCGCCTGGACAGACACACGCCGTTGCCTGTCTGATACTATTATTATACGGAGAGAAAAGAAATATGTCAATGAAAATTTGTAAACTGGTCTACAGAACGGAAAACAGGGTGCGTTCTGTTTCTTTGGGGAGAGAAATCCATGGCAAAACTGATCTTCACCAGCCGCTACATCCGTGACGCTCCGCCAGAGCATCTGCAGAACTATGTGCGCTACATCAGTACCCGTGAAGGCGTGGAAAAAGCAGATGAGAGCAAAAAGAACCTACCAGTAACATCCGCCCAGAAAGATCTGATCCGACAGCTCCTGAAAGACATGCCGGAGTCCAAAGACATGCTGGAGTATGAGGACTATTGCCGGTGTTCTACCATCGGCAATGCCTCAGAATTCATCACCCAGGCAATGGAGCGGAACCTGGATATGGCAGCCATGAAAGAAAACTATGTGGACTACCTGGCCAATCGTCCCCGTGTGGAACGGATCGGTGAGCATGGTCTGTTTACGGATGCGGGGAGGCCGGTGATCCTTTCGGAAGTACAGAAAGAAGTATCCGGCCACAAAGGCCCTGTCTGGACCCATGTGGTCAGCCTGCGCTGGGAAGATGCGGCAAGGCTCGGATATGACTCCGCCAGAGAGTGGATGGCGCTCCTGCGTTCCAAACGTGCCATGCTCTCCAGGCACATGAAGATTGACAGTGCGGATCTGAGATGGTATGCGGCCTTCCATAATGAGGGGCATCATCCCCATGTACATCTGATGGTCTATTCCGCGAAGGACAATGATGGATTCCTGACGAAAGCAGGCATCGAAGCCATGCGCTCGGAACTGGCCCACGATATCTTCCGTCAGGACTTTGCCCAGATCTACGAAGGACAAAATCTGGCACGGAGCAGTTTGAAAGAAAAAGCAGCGGAGCGGATGTGCCTGCTCGCGGACAGCATGCTGCAGGGCGTATGTGAAAATCCAATCATTGGGGAGAAATTGCAGCAGCTTTCCGGACGTCTCAAAAATACCGGAGGGAAAAAGGTATATGGCTATCTGAAAGCGGATGTAAAACGGCTGGTAGATCAGATCGTGGATGAGCTTGCAAAGGACCCGGCTGTGTCGGAAGCCTATCGGGCATGGGGCGAATGGCAGGATCAGATCCGGCTGACCTATTCCTCAAAGGCTCCGCCGCTGCCGCCCCTGTCCAGTCAGAAACAATTAAAAAGTATCAAGAACATGGTGATCGCTGAGGCATTAAAGCTGGGCGGTCACCATTTTTTGTCGGAAATATCCGGGCAGGAGAGAATACAGGCAGAAGTCCGTCTGGATGAACTGGAGGGAGAAAGAATCTCAGATGGATCAGAAGAAATAGAAGAAACAGAAATAGAACTGGAAACAGAAACCGAACCAGTTTCCGCAGATGCAGAAAGCATGTTGGAAGCTGAGGAGCTCCTGTCAGAACCGGAACTGGATGTCCCTGGCCCTTTTGAGGGTAAAGAGAAAACGTCTGCAAAAGCCGAATGGAGCCGGCAATACAAACTGGCCCGCAGTTATCTGTACGGAAGTAAAAAAGTCCCCCAGGATTTTCAGGAAGCCATGCGTCTGTTCTGCCAGGAAGCAGAGCAGGGAAATGCGCTTGCCATGTATGATTTGGGTCGGATGTGGGCGGACGGTCTTGGAGTGGAGGCAGACCCGGATGCAGCGAAGGAATGGTATCGGAAAGCGCTGGATGCCTTTCTCTCTGCTGAAAAAGAACTGCCAGAGAGAAAAAAGACGTATCTGCAGTACCGGATCGGGAAAATGTATCTTGCCGGCCTTGGCACAGATCAGAGTTATGAGACTGCTGCTCTCTGGCTGGATCGGGCAGCTGAGAAAAGCCATAAGTATGCCCAGTATACCCTTGCCGGTCTGTATGCAAAAGGACAGGGCGTGGAAAAAGATCTGAAGCATGCATTTGAGCTGTATCATGCATCTGCCATACAGGGAAATCCCTATGCAAGTTATGAATTGGCGAAAATGTTCCGGGACGGAACAGGGACAAAGAAGTCGGCAGGGCAGGCGGAGGAACATTTTCAGGATGCCTTTTCCGGTTTTCAGGTTCTGGAGGAACAGAGTCATGACGACAAACTCCAGTATCGTCTGGGGCAGATGCTGTATCACATAAATATATAACAAAGATTGTCGGCGTGATAATGGCTGTGGCCGTCTTTGTCTGTATTCTGGCGGCGGGATATGGGCGGGAGGCGGCACAGGCATCGGGTGCGGCTGCGACAATCATGCGGTATGAGACGGAGTTATTTGATACGGACAGGATGATTCAGGTTGATATTCGGATGGAGGAGGAAGACTGGGAAGATATGCTTGCCAGCGCCATGGAGGAGGAGTATCACGCCTGTGACATTGTGATAAACGGGGAGAAGATTTACAATGTGGGGATTCGTCCGAAGGGGAACACAAGCCTGTCAGCTATCGCGATGAATCCTGATACGGACAGGTTCAGCCTGAAACTGGAGTTTGATCACTACACGGAGGGACAGACCTGTTTCGGACTGGATAAGCTGATCCTGAACAATAATTATGCGGACGCGACGAGCATGAAGGAGGCATTTGTCTATGATATGTATCAGTATCTGGGGGCGGATGCGTCATTATATAACTATGCGGAAGTTTCGGTCAATGGGATATACCGGGGAGTATATCTGGCGTTGGAAGCGGTGGAGGAGAGTTTTCTGCTGAGGAATTATGGAACTCAGGACGGGAAGCTTTATAAGCCGGAAGGGATGGATATGGGCGGCGGAGCGCCCGGGAGAGAAGGGATGGATATGCCTGAGAGAGGCGATAGGCCGGAGAGGATGGAAATACCTGAGGGAGGAGGCATGCCGGAGGGGATGAATATGCCTGAGGGAGGAGGCATGCCGGAGGGGATGAATATGCCTGAGGGAGGCTTGCCTGAAGGAATGGAAAAACCTGAGAGAGGAGGTATGCCGGGAGGAGAAGGTATTCCGGGAAGAGAAGAGGCACAGGGCTTTGGGCATCCGGGCGGAGACTTCTTATCAGGCAGCGGCGGAGCGAATCTGAACTATATGGATGATGATCCGGACAGCTATCGGAAAATCTGGGAAGGGGAGGTGACAGACACAGACGGAAAGGATCACAAAAGGGTTGTTGCCGCGTTGAAAGGAATCGAGGAAGGTATGGATTTGGAGAAATATATGGATATAGATAATATATTAAAATATATGGCGGTGCATACCTTTTCGGTGAACCAGGACAGTCTTTCGGGAAATATGGCGCACAATTATTATTTATATGAGTATGACGGAAAACTGAATATTCTGCCCTGGGATTATAATCTGGCTTTTGGAGGGATGGGAGTTGGTAAGGGAGCTTCCTCCGTAGTTAATGATGCCATTGATACACCCTTTCAGGGAACGGATTTTTTTGACGGGCTGTTGGAGAACGAGGAATATCTAAGCAGGTATCATGGGTATCTGGAAGAACTTACACAGGAATATGTGTTCGACGGAAGGTTTGAGGAGGTATATGATCGTATCAGAAGTCAGATAGATGGATTGGTGGAAACAGATCCCACCGCATTTTATTCTTATGAGGAGTATGAGGCGGGAGCGGAGATGTTTTATCAGACCGTTATCCTGCGGGCAGAGAGTATTCAGGGACAGTTGGATGGCAGGATTCCCGCAACGGATGAGGAGCAAAGAGAGGATGATGCTGCCCTGGTGGATGCGTCGGAGCTTGATATGTCGGTGATGGGGGTTTTTGAGATGGGAGGGAGGAAGTAAGGAATGTGCCTGTTGAGGTGGCAGGCAGGATAAAAATAAAATAAAATTTTACTTTGTCCGGAATGGACTTTGCACTGTCATTGTGCTATACTGATAAAAAGAGGAGGCAAAAGTCTCCTTTTTTGTTTTTCGCAGAGGCCTCTGCGGATCAGCGGGGAGGGCGTTTTCAGATTGATAATGGGATAAGGGAAGGAAGCCGGTATTATGAAGATACGCTGTGTTGTGGAGAGAATTACATACCAGAATCCGGACAACGGGTACTCGGTTTTGAAAGTGCGCGTCAAAGGGTATGACGATCTGGTGCCGCTTGTGGGGAATCTTTTTGATGTCAATGTGGGCTCGGTCCTTTTGGTAGAGGGAAACTGGAAGGTGGATGCCAAATATGGGCGGCAGTTTACGGCGGATTCTTGGGAGGAAACGATGCCGGCGACGATTTACGGCATAGAGAAATACCTGGGTTCCGGGCTGATCAAAGGAGTGGGACCGAAGTTTGCCAGGCGGATCGTGCAAAAATTTGGCATGGAGACACTGGAAATCATGGAGACGGATATCCGGCGGCTTCTGGATGTGGAAGGGATCGGTAAAAAGCGGGTGGATCAGATCGCCGAGAGCTGGGAGAAGCAGAAGGAGATCAAGAACGTGATGTTGTTTTTGCAGGATCACGGCGTCAACACGTCCTATGCCGCGAAGATTTATAAGCAGTACGGGAATGAGAGCATTTCCGTTGTGAAAGAAAATCCGTTCCGGCTGGCGGATGATATCTGGGGCATCGGGTTTCGGACCGCAGACCAGATTGCGCAGAAGCTTGGAATTCAGAAGGAGGCATATGTACGGCTACGCAGCGGTATTATGTATGCACTGAGTGACCTTGCGGAGGAGGGACATGTATATGGGGAGAAATATCAGCTCATCAAACATGCGGCGCAGCTTTTAGAGGCGGAGGAGTCTTCGGTGATTATGACGATGGATCAGATGCTGAAGGATAAAGATCTGATCCAGGATACGAAGATCAGCTATCAGGAGGAAGTGGGAGCTGATGTTCGGACGGATGCGATCTATCTGCCGCCCTTTTTCTTTGCGGAGATAGGGACGGCAAGCAAGCTGAGAAAGCTGCAGGCGGCGCCGGCTTCCGACAGGCTCTTTTGTCGTCTGATGGAGGCGAGGGAGAAAACCGGAAACAGGGAACTTTCCGTAGATGTGTCCCGGATTGAGCAGATTGTCGGGATGGAATATGACGAGGTGCAGCGGGACGCGATCCGCAGGGCGGCAATCTCAAAAGTGATGGTGCTGACCGGCGGACCGGGAACCGGAAAGACGACAACGACACAGGGCATCATTGCGGCATTTCGCGCCTACGGTTTAAAAATTTTGCTGGCGGCTCCCACGGGGCGGGCCGCGCAGAGGATGACGGAGGCGACGGGATTGGAGGCAAAGACGATTCACCGGCTGCTGGAGTGTAAACCGCCGGAGGGATATCAGAAAAATGAGGAGAATCCGTTAGAGGGCGATGTGCTGATTGTAGATGAGTGCTCCATGATTGATATCATTCTGATGAATGCCCTGATGAAGGCGATTCCGCCGGGGATGCGGCTGATCCTTGTGGGGGATATCGACCAGCTTCCGTCGGTGGGGGCGGGGAATGTGCTGCGGGATATCATTGATTCGGGCTGTTTTCCGGTGATCCGGCTGACGAGGATTTTCCGGCAGGCGCTCTCGAGCCGGATTATCATGAATGCCCATCGGATCAACGAGGGGAAGATGCCGGATATTTCTAATGGAAAGGAATCGGACTTTTTCTTTTTGGAGCGGGAGGAACCGGAAGACGTACTGCCGGAGATTGTTAATCTGGTGAAGAATAAATTGTCAAAGTATTACAGGACGCCTTGTGCTCAGATTCAGGTACTGACACCCATGCAAAGGGGCGTGGTGGGAGCGGCAAATCTGAATATTGCATTGCAGGAAGCGCTGAATCCGGGAGGGGATGGAC
>OFGH01001270.1_pt1 | contig 17411 bp, 15 predicted proteins | sample 1521721 | NCBI WGS metagenome assembly OFGH01 (sample SAMEA3504132, study PRJEB24116) | mouse gut metagenome | biome: mouse gut; feature: mouse-associated habitat; material: faeces | place: Denmark | collected 2011
TACTCCATCGGCGGCGCTCTGGCCGAGCTGTTCAAAAACGAGATCCCCGGCGCGGTGACGGAGTGCGGACCGGGCGGCGGCATCTCCAACATATTCACCGTCTCCGCCGGTGAGGCGCAGCTGGGCTTCGGCTTCCCCAACGACGTGGTGGACGCGGAGAACGGCGCGGGCAGCTTTGACGGCAATCAGATCACCAATATCCGGGGCGTCACCGCCCTGTACCCCGGCATCCTCCACATCGCCGTGGCCGCCGACTCCAACATCAAGACCGTGGAAGACCTGAAGGGCAAGGTGCTGTGCACCCAGACCAAGGGCAACTCCGCCGAGCAGGCCATGAACATCGTCCTCCAGGCCTACGGCATGACCTATGACGACATGAGCACCGTGAACTATGTGGGCTTCACCGACGCGGTGGACTTGGTGAAGGACGGCCACGCCGACGCCATCGCCTATATGAGCACCTACCCCTATGCCGCCCTCCAGGATTTGGCCGAGTCCAAGGGCGTGAAGCTGCTGGGCCTGGACGACGAGCACATCGCCAAGGTCCAGGAGATCAACCCCGCCTACGAGGCCATCGACATCCCCGGCGGCACCTATAAGGGCACCGATGAGGACGTGAAGTGCATCAGCGCCAAAACCATTTTGTTCACCAGCGCCGAGGTGTCCGACGACCTGGTCTACGCCATGACCAAGGTGCTGTACGAGAACTACGACCACCTGTGCACGGTCAACAGCTCCCTGTCCAACATGACGCCCGAGTACGGCAGCAACACCGGCATCACCCTGCACCCCGGCGCGGAAGCCTATTATAAGGAGATCAGCGCCATTCAGTGAGCTCCCAAAAGAGAGACCCGTAAGAGGAGGAAGCTATGGAACCAAAACAAGACGTTAAGCTGACCTGGGCGCAGTATGTGGTGACCGCCACCGCAGTGGCCATGTCCTGCTACCATTTGTATACCTGTATTTTCGGCATCCCCGAATCTCAGATGCACCGGATGCTCCACCTGATGTTTGCCTGTGTGCTCACCTTTTTTATCTATAACGTCTCAGGCAAAAAGAACGACGGCAAGGTAAAGGTGTGGGATATCCTGCTCACCGCGGCCACCGTGGTCTCCCTTGTCTATATGATCCTCAATCTCAAGGTATTTCAGAACCGCATCTCCTTTGTCACCCCCCTGACCACCGCCCAGATCGCCGTGTTCGTGGTGCTGCTGATAGTGGTGCTGGAGGCCACCCGCCGTCTCACCGGCCCCACCCTGCCCATCGCCTGCATCGTGTTCATCCTCTACGCCCTGTTCGGCAACCACCTGCCGGGCATTTTGGGCCACAACGGCTTCACGGTACAGAAGCTGCTGGAGCAGGTGATGCTCACCTCGGAGGGCGTGTTTGGCAGCTCCCTGGGCATTACGGCCACCTATGTGGTGGTGTTCATCATCTTCGCCTCCTTCCTGGAGATCACCGGGGCGGGCCAGTTCTTCATCGACCTGGCCACCGGCCTTACCGGCTCCAGCCGGGGCGGCCCGGCCAAGGTGGCGGTGGTGGGCAGCTGCCTGTTCGGCTCCATCTCGGGCAGCTCGGTGGCCAACGTGGTGTCCACCGGCACCTTTACCATCCCCCTCATTAAAAGCGTGGGCTACTCCCCGGTATTTGCCGGCGCGGTGGAGGCGGTGGCCTCCACCGGCGGGCAGATCATGCCCCCGGTGATGGCGGCCGTGGCCTTCATCATGGCCGACTATCTGGGCGTGTCCTACCTGAGCATCTGCAAGGCGGCGCTGATTCCCGCCGTGCTCTACTACTTCTGCCTGTTCTTCATGGTGGACGCCAAGGCCATCAAGCTGAACATCAAGGGCCTGACCAAAGAGGAGCTGCCCAACACCAGGCAGGTGGTGCGCAACGGCTGGTATCTGGCCATCCCCTTTGTGGTGCTCATCGGGATGATGTTCCTGAACTACACCCCCATGAAGTCCGGGTTCTGGGCCCTGGTCTCCCTCATCGTCATCGTGCTCATCGCCGACCGCAAGCGGCTGAGCCTGGACAAAGTGATTCAGGGTCTCAAGGGCGGCGCCACCGGCATCATCAGCGTGTCCGCCACCAGCGCCTGTGCCGGCATCATCGTGGGCGTCATCATGCTCACCGGCCTGGGGCTGAAGTTCACCTCCCTCATCACCACCCTGTCCGGCGGAAACCTGGTGATCGCCATGGCCATCGCCGCGGTGGTGGCCATCATCCTGGGCATGGGCCTGCCCACCGTGCCGGCCTACATCGTCATGTCCTCCCTGGTGGCCCCCGCCCTGATCCAGATGGGCGCCACCCCCATCGCGGCCCATATGTTCGTGCTGTACTTCGCCGTGCTGTCCTGCATCACCCCTCCGGTGGCCATCGCCTCCTACGCTGCGGCGGCCATATCCGGGGCGGACGCGGTAAAGGTGGGCTTCGCCTCCATGAAGCTGGGCATCATCGCCTACATCATCCCCTTCCTGTTCGTGCTCAACCCGGTGCTCATCGCCCAGGGGGGCCTGCTCACCGTGCTGTGGACCTTTTTCACCGCCTGCGTGGGCTGCGTGGCCCTGACCTGGGCCATCGAGGGCGTCATCGACGAAAAAATCAGCTGGATTTGGCGGCTGGCCTGCCTGGTGGCCGCGGCCCTCACTCTGTTCCCCGAGGGGATCAGCGATCTTCTGGGCCTGGCCTGCTTTGCCGTCATCGTGTTCATGTTCAAATTCCGGGGCAAAAAAGCCCCCGGGGAAGGAGCTGCCATATGAGAAAAATTGATCTACACGTCCACGCCGGGCCGTCCGTCATGCCCCGGGCCCTGGATGGAGCGGAGATGCTCCGAGAGGCCATAGACGACGGCTACGCCGCCTTTGTCATCAAGGACCACTATTTCCCCACCATGATGGGGGCGGAGATGATTGAAACGCATTTGGGCCAGGGCAAATGCCGGGTCTTCGGCGGCATCGCCCTGAACAACTCGGTGGGGGGCGTAAACCTGAAGGCAGTGGACGCCGCCTGCGCCCTGGGGGCCAAGTTTGTGTGGATGCCCACGGTATCCGCCCTGCGGCACAAGGAGATGCACCAGGGCAAGGGTCTGGCCTTCCCCGGCAGCAAGGGCATGAGCGTGGCCGAAACCCCCATCCGCTATTTAAACGAGGCGGGGGAGCTGGACCCCGCGGTGGTGGAGGTGCTGACCTACCTGGCGGACAAGCCGGAGGTGATTCTGGGCACCGGCCACGGCAGCCGGGAGGAGATCGACGCGCTGATTCACAAGGCCGCCCAGCTGGGGGTGAAGCGCATCCTGGTCAACCACCCCCACTATATGATCGGAGCCACCCTGGAGGACATGGCGGAGTGGAGCCGGCTGGGCGCGTTTATGGAGCTCAACGCCACCGTCTTCGTCCCCAGCTCCAAATTCTGCACCAACGACATCGCCCAGACCAAAGAGATCATCGACGCCGTGGGGCTGGACAAAATCGTGGTGGACTCGGACTACGGCCAGAAAAACAACGGCAGCCCGGTGGAGGGGCTCAACCGCTTCATTGAGATGCTGGCCGGCACCTGCCGGCTGTCCGAGGGCGATCTGGAACAAATCTGCTATCACAATCCGGCCTGGCTGCTGGGCCTGGAATAAGGAGGAACCGTCATGTATCTGAGCGCAAACTGGAACGATATCCCCTGGGTGGACGTGAGGCCCGGGGTGCGGCGCAAGGCCTTCAGCGGCCAGGGCGCCACCTTTGCCATGAACGAGCTGCAGCCCCACCACGCCCCCAAGCCCCACGCCCATCCCTTTGAGCAGATCGTGTACATCGCCGGCGGAGCCTGCGACTACCACGTGGGGGACCAGGCCTTCCGCCTCACCGCCGGCGGGATGCTGGTGGTGCCCCCCGATGTGGAACACTACGCGGAGGTGGTGGGCGACGAGGTTCTCGTCAACTTCGACATCTTCACCCCCCGCCGGGAGGAGTACGTGCAGTGATCGCCCTGGAACTGAAGCAGGCGCTGCGCCGGGGCGAGGGCAGGCTGGGCACCTTTGTCAAGCTGTCCAGCGCCTCCGCTATTGAGGCCCTGGGCGCAGCTGGGCTGGACTTCGCCATTCTGGACACGGAGCACGCCCCCTGCGACCAGCTCATGCTGGAGCACCTGATCCGGGCGGCGGACTGTGTGGGGCTGCCCACCATTGTGCGGGTCAGCCGCGCCAGTGAGGAGCACATCCTAAAGGCCCTGGACCTGGGGGCCTCGGGGGTGCAGCTGCCCGGACTGGAGTCGGCAGACCAGGTGCGGGAGGCCCTGCGCTTCACCAAATACGCCCCCATGGGCTGCCGGGGCCTGTCCTTCTCCCAGCGCTCCGCCGGGTACGGCGCGCTGGACAAGCACGAGTACATGGCGCGCTCCAACGCGGGCCTCATCAACGTAGTCCACATTGAAAACAAGGCCATGGCGGAGCAGGTAGAGGAGCTGTGCGGCATAGAGGAGATCGACGTGCTGTTTGTGGGACCCATGGACATCAGCCAATCCCTGGGCCACCCCGGCGAGCCGGGCCACCCGGAGGTGGCCCAGGTGGTCCAGCGGGTGCTGGCGGTGTGCCGGGAGCGGGGCAAGGCCGCCGGCATCTTCGTGGGCACGCCGGAGGCCGCCCAGCGGTATCTCAGCCAGGGCGTGTCCTACGTGGCCCTGTCCTCCGACTTGGGCTTCATGACCTGGGGCTGCCAGCAAATGCGCCGTCTCTCCGCCGTGGACCAGCAGCGCTGAGCGCTTCCCCGCAGCACACCATAAAACCTCCATGATATCGCTGAACACCAGCATATCATGGAGGTTTCATTTGCAATATTGGCCGCAGTCTGATACAATGGGCACAAATCACAGACAGGACGGGAGAGGCTTATGGCGGTCCGCATCCAAAGCATGGCTGATGGAAAACCCACCAGACTAATTTTCGCTTTCGCCTTGCCCCTCATGGTGGGCAACGTGTTCCAACAGCTGTACACGGTTGTGGACACCATGGTGGTGGGCAAATACCTGGGCGTATCGGCGCTGGCTGCGCTGGGCGCCGCTGATTGGATGAACTGGATGATGCTGGGCATCGTCCAGGGCTTTACCCAGGGCTTCGCCATCCTGATGGCCCGGGAGTTCGGCGCCGGAGAATACGGCCGGCTCCGGGATGTGATCGGCAATTCCGCCCTTCTCTCCGCCCTGTTCTCCCTGCTGCTGGTGGGGCTGGGTCAGGCAACCGCCCGCCCGGTGCTCCTCCTCCTTCAGACTCCGCAGGACATTCTGCCCGGCGCTCTGCTCTATCTGCGCATCATGTATTTGGGCATCCCTATTGTGATGGCCTATAACCTGCTGGCCTGCGTCCTGCGCTCCCTGGGCGATGGAAAAACGCCGCTGCAGGCTATGGCGGTGGCCTCCCTCACCAACATTGTCCTGGATGTCCTTTTTGTGATGGTATTCCAGTGGGGCATCGCAGGGGCCGCCTCCGCCACCCTCATCGCCCAGCTGGTATCCGGCCTGTTCTGCCTGTACCACATCGGGAAACTGGATATCCTCCGCCTGAAGCGCTCCAACCTCCGCCTCCAGGGGCAGCGGGCGCTCCAGCTGCTCAGCCTGGGCTTCCCCATGGCATTTCAAAACTGCATCATCGCCATCGGCGGCATGATTGTGCAGTTTGTCGTCAACACCTACGGCGTTTTGTTCATCGCCGGCTTCACCGCCAGCAATAAGCTGTACGGCGTTCTGGAAATCGCGGCCACCTCCTACGGCTACGCCATGATCACCTACGTGGGCCAAAACCTGGGCGCGAAGCAGTACCAACGCATCCGCCAGGGGGTGCGCTCCGCCCTGGTCATCGCCCTGGGCACCTCGGTGGTCATCGCCGCCGCAATGCTTTTGCTGGGCCGGGTCATTTTGAGCGGGTTCATCTCCGGGACGCCCCAAGAGGTGGCACAGACCATGGACATCGCCTATTTCTACCTGGCCGTTATGAGCGTGAGCCTGCCTGTGCTGTATGTGCTCCACGTCATGCGTTCCGCCATCCAGGGCATGGGAAACACCGCTCTGCCCATGCTGTCCGGCATGGTAGAATTTATCATGCGCACCGCCACCGCCCTGTGTCTGCCCCTGGCCGCGGGGGAGATCGGCATCTTTTTTGCCGAACCCGCGGCATGGCTGGGCGCGGATGTGGTGCTGGTGCTCAGCTATATCCTGGTATCCCGAAAAATCCTGAGGGAAGATTCCGGCCCGGCGCTGCAATGACCTTTCAAAAAAGCGGGATTTAATGCTTTTGTAACATTTGCGCTCGAACTTCTGTAATGAAATCCCGCTATGATAACACTTGCAAGAGATATTCTTTCTTTTTCATTCTATCCTCCATCCTATGGAACCGAAGCGGCAGCGCTTCGGTTCTCCTTTTGTACGAAAGCGCCCCCTTCCGACCGAAGGGGGCGCTTTTTATGCTCATTGAACCAGCCAGTCCAGTTCCAGCTCCAGCGCAGTCAACTCCACATCGGGCTTCACCCGTTCGCCGTGGAAGTCGCTGCCACCGGTCTGATGGAGCTGGTATTTTTCCGCCAGATGGAGGTAAAACGCCTGCTGCTCCGGCGTGTATTTGGGATAAAAGCACTCAATGGCGTCCAGCCCCCAGCCCTTGAGCTGCTCCACCAGCGCCTCCAGCTCTCCGTCCGGCAGGCCCATCTGATAGGGGTGCGCCAGGGACACCTTCCCCCCTGCCGCCCGTATGGCCTCCACACAGGTGCGGGCGTCCGCCTTGAACCGCTTTACCTTCTGCCGGAACTCCTCCGTGTCCAGATAGCGGTCAAAGGCCTCCCGGTTGGTGCTCACATACCCGTGTTTCACCATCACCTGGGCGAAGTGAGGCCGGGCGATCACCTCGCCCCCTGCCAGCTCCTCCACCTCGGAGAGCTCCACATCTACGCCCTTTCCCCGTAAAAACTCCACAATTTTGTACTTCCGCTCGTCCCGGCCCGCCCGGAACTGCTCGCACAGCCGAGCCAGCTCCGTCTCCCCGTCCCGGAAGCCGTAGCCCAGGATATGGCAGTTGGGGTGCTCTTTGGCGCTCAGCTCCACCCCCCGAATCACCTGAACGCCCAGCGCACTTCCGACCCGCTGGGCCTCGTCCACCCCCGCGATGGTGTCATGGTCGGTGACGGCCAGCACGGACAGGCCGCGCTGTTTCGCCAGCCCCACCAGCTCCGCAGGGGTATACTGCCCGTCGGAGGCGGCGGTGTGGGTGTGGAGGTCGCACAGGACTCTCATGCTTTCCCCTCCAGCGCCGCCATAAAGGCCGCCTTGTTCTCCTGGGGCGTGGTGGTGGGCCGGCCCAGGTCATCCCGGGCCCCCAGGGCGCACTTTACCTCAAGAAAGGTGAGGCAGTTGGCCGCCTTCGCCGCCGCCAGCGCCCCATCCAGCCCCTCTGGGCTGTCCACCGACAGGGCGGAGGCATAGCCGCAGGCCCGGGCGATGGCGCACAAATCCACCCTGCCCGCCGCCGTGGGCAGGCCGCCCACGGACTCGTGGGCCTCGTTGTTCAGCACAATATGGATGAGATTAGCGGGGCTGCTCGTCCCGATCACCGCCATGGCCCCCAGGTGCATCAGCGCCGCGCCGTCCCCGTCCAGGCACCACACCCGGCGCTCCGGCCTTTGCAGGGCGATGCCCAGGGCGATGGACGAGCTGTGGCCCATGGAGCCCACGGTGAGGAAGTCGCGGCCATGGCCCTGGTTTTGGGCGGCGCGGTACTCAAATACCTCCCGGCTGGCCTTGCCCGTGGTGGACACCACCGGATCATCTCCGCTGGACGCCAGAATATGCCCGATGGCCTCCTCCCGCGTCATGGTGTGGGAATTACCGTAAGCGGGTTTGCCGCTGTATTCCAGTGCCCCCTTGCGCACCACGAACGCCGCTTGACGGCCCTGGGCGAACCGGACGTGGTACTCATCCAGCTTGGCCTTCACCTGGTCTTTTGTGGTGTCCCTGTCAATCACAAAGTACGGGATGTCCAGTGTGTCCAGCAGCGGCAGGGTGATTTCCCCCTGGAAGATGTGCTGGGGTTCGTCGTACACCCCCGGCTCCCCCCGCCAGCCCACGATGAACAGGCAGGGAATTCCATACACCTTTTCGTTGAGCAGGGACGCCACCGGGTTCACGATGTTCCCCAGGCCGCTGTTCTGGAGGTACACCACCGGGGTTTTCCCCGTGGCGAGATAATAACCGGCCGCCAGTGCCGCCGCGTTCCCCTCGTTGGCCGCGATGACGTGATGGGCCGGGTCCAGCCCGTACCGGTCCATCAGGAAATTACACAGCGCCTTCAACTGAGAATCCGGCACGCCAGCAAAGAACTCAAATTCCCGTAAAAAGTCCAGCGTCATTCTGTCAACTCCTGTCTGATTCATGTGCACGGTCAAACAGTATCTTCTGACTCTCATAGCGGGCAAAATCTTCCCGGGTATTGCAATTGATCCAATGTTCCAAGGTGATGGGATTCAGCTTCTCCATTGGCTGCCTCCGAAAGTATCGCTCAATCAGCACAAGATTTGTTCCCCGCCGCTCCGTTTCTGTCAGTTGCGCGTTCAAGCGTATGAACGCTTCCCCGTCATCGATTTTCCACGCCTGCGCGGAATGGAAAACCGCCTTGACGTTAGGTGGAAAGGTTAGGGCTCCATGGTTGGCGTCAAAGAGATAGTGCAGCCGGTCATCTGAGCCCTGATAAGCGGCAACGGAACGGTCTGCAAAAATGGGTTCCCGGGCAATGGCAAAAGAATCCTTTTGTGCAGATGCCAGTTGCCGGAAACTATCCCTGTCCGTGATGATGTCCCCTTCGCAGAACAATAGCTCTGTTGCGCCCTCCGCGGCCAAAACACCGTAGTATAAGCTGAACATAGAGCCGCAGTCCTGCCAGCGGGGATTGTATACCAGTTTAATGGAAGGATTGTGATATTCCTCCACTGCGTGTTGCAAATCCTGGTAACGATATCCCCCCACAACGATCAGACGGTCAAACCCAGCCTCGACGGCTTGCCGGAGCAAACGGAATAAAATACATTCAGGCGTTTTCTCCGTGTGGTAGAGGCATTTCAGGACAGGATCGGCGCAGCCCTGGTTAAATCGGGTTGACTGCCCCGCTGCGGTTGTAATAAACGCCCTCATCGCCTGGAACTCCTGGATTTGCAGGCGGCCACCACCATGTCAAGGCCATCATTAAGGCACACTTTTGGCTTCCACCCCGTTCGAGCTTGGAGCTTCTGCGTGGACAGTACCCGCCGAACCGGGTCCGCCGCCCGTTCTCCGGAAAACCGGATCACCGGATTGTCGATTTGGAGCTTGTGGGCAATCCTGTCAACCAGTTCCAGGATGGTGATCTCCTCCTGGGTCGCGACATTGTATACCGAGCCGTCCAGGGCGCCGTCCGTCTGAGCCAAAGCCAGCACCGCAGAGCAGCTGTCGATGTTGTGCAGAAATGAGCGCTGCGTTGTCTTCGCATTATTCAGCAGGGTGACCTCGCCGTTTTGAAGAAGGGATGATACAATATGCGGGATGATGTGCTTTGCGTAACGCTCGTGATTGCTGTAAACGTTGGCAAAGCGAATGGAACAGCCTTTAATCTGCCCGTGCGCCACCGCGTCCTGCAGAAAGAATTCCGTCAGCAGCTTTCCTGCGGCATAACTGGTTCGCTGGCTGTGTTCCGCCGTGGCCAGGTGGATGTAATCGTCCTCTCTGACCCCGCCGGGCCGGTAGGACTCCATAGAGTAGACCTCGGAAGTGGAGCAGTTGATAAAGATGTCCGCCTTGACCTCCAGCGCCTGGGCCAAAAAGGTGCGCATACCCAGAACGTTGGTCTGGAAGGTGTCCTCCACATGATAAAAATACTCGGTATGCACTACTGCGGCACAATTGATATAGATTAAGCTGTCAAAGCTTCCCTTCTCTTGAAGGGCCAGCCGTTTGATGTCCTCCATCTGGGCCGGGTCGTTTAGGTCGTATTGGAAAAACTGGAACGAGGGGCTGCCCAGCAGCCCCTCCACCGTTTGGATGGATGACGCAAAAAAACTGTCAAACCCTATGACGGTATCGCCGCTCTCAATGATAACCCGGGCAAGCTCGCTGCCCGTCATGCCGGTGACGCCGCTGATGATAAATAGCCGCTTCATGGCTCGTTCCTCCTCATATTCCAAGAGCAAGCCGCTCTTTATAAAAAGCGGGCAGCTCCGGGGGATATAGCGCCTGCTCCTCCCGGATGTTATAGGGACAGGCCGCCAGGATTGCATCCCCTGTCTGTGTGTCCAATATCGCGTATTGGGCCATGGGATTATGGTTCCTGGGCTGGCCAACCGATCCGGGATTGATGAAAATTGTCTTTTTCTCCCCACGGTAAGGGCTGCCGGGGGCGGAATAATACCGCTCAAAATAATGCGGGCGGTGGGTGTGTCCGGATAATACGGCATCGTAGGGACGGTATGCCTCCCCCGCCCCGTCCGGCGCCAGCTTTCCCCAAAACGGATCGTCCATGCTTCCATGCACCAGCAGGAGCTGTTTCCCGTCCAGGCTGATTTCCGCAAATCCACTCGCATCAAGGCCCATGAGATAATTTCTGGAGCGGGTGGAGAGCTGGGACTGGGTGTATTGGGACATGACCATGCCCCGCGCGCTGGAAAATCTGGACGTATCTTGGTTCAGCAGGGCGTGTTCGTGGTTCCCCTGAAGGGCGCACAGCAAGGGGCAGGGGAGGCGCTCCATCTGGGCGACTGCCTCGTTTGGCCGCATCCCGTAGTCGATCAAGTCGCCAAGAAATACCGCTCCCTGGGGGCTGAAGCGTTTCGCGTCCGCGATGACCGCTTTAAAGGCGGTGAGATTGGCATGGATATCTGCCAGAATAAGAATACGCATAGAAAATCCAGCCTCAAGGCGCTTCGATCAAAGAGAGAATATGTTTGATGGACATACACATATCCTCCGACTCCAGGGCCCGGTGGTGCTCCAGGATGGAGCGGGCCGTCTTTTCCATCATGGGGTACGAAGCCCGGAGCAGCTGATTTGCGTAGATCACCATATTGACGCCGCGGGCCAGCAGCTCCTCCTCCGTGACAGAGCAGTATGTAGTGGGAACAGCCACAATGGGCGTGACTGGATCGACAGCCCGGAACTGATCGCAGAACGCAAAGACCTCTTGGGGGGATGTCTCTTTGGAGTGGATCATGATACCGTCCGCCCCTGCCTCCACATAAGCCATCGCCCTTGCCAGGGCATCCTCCAGCCCCTGCTTCAGGATCAGGCTTTCAATTCGGGCGATCAGCATGAAGTTACCGCTCTTGATAACGGACTTGCCAGCCCGTATCTTTTCACAGAAATTGTCGATGCTTTCCTGATGCTGCTCCACGCTGGTTCCAAACAGGGAGTTGCGCTTCAAGCCGGTTTTGTCCTCAATGATTACGGCGGAGACCCCGGCCTTTTCGATGGTCGCAATGTTGTAGACAAAGTGCTCCAACATTCCTCCCGTGTCCATATCAAAGACAATCGGTTTGGTGGTGACGTCTAAAATCTGACTTACCGTTTGCAGGCGCGCCGTCAGATCTACCAGCTCCGTGTCGGGCTTCCCTTTTACGGTGGAATCGCACAAACTGGAAATCCAAAGTCCGTCATAGACCGATTCTTTTCCCGGCTGTCCGACCTTGGTACGCTCTACCAGCAGGGCGCTCAGCCCGTCATGGGCTTCCATGATCCGGGTAATTTCCCCGCTTTTCATCTTGTACTGGAGCCACTGCCGTCTGGTTTCCGGCATCCCCACTCTGGATTCCAGCGACTGGCTTATGGTTGCAAGCGTTTCATTGCTGGTGTAGGGAAACTCCACCAGCTCCCCGCCCCATTCCTTTAAGGTTTCAATCACCCTCTCCCGCACCGGCTTTTGGTAGCCGGTACGCCAGTTATCGCCATGCACCACATAGTCCGGCCTCAGTTTACGGATAACTTCATCATAGTAAATGTCGTTTTGAACCACTACCCGGTCAATCCCAGTAATGTTTTCCAGAATTTTGACCCGCTCCTGTTCCGGAAGCAAAGGATATTTTTCATAAATCGCCACGCAGCGGTCACATAGAACTCCGGCAACAACCCTGCCCAGCTGGGCCGCTTTTTGGATGATATTGATGTGGCCGGAATGGATGATGTCGGTGGAAAAGCACATATATACTGTTTTCATCGCATCTCTCTCCTAATCATTGGACTGCCTTCAAAATAACCCGCTCCACCAGGAAATCCGCCGTCTGTTCCGCCTGCCCCAGGGACACGCGCTTGGGCAGACGGGCGCTGAAAGCGGCCTGAACTTTTTCAATCAGGCCGTCAGTATAGATCAGCTCATCGCCCTGAATCCCCTCAATTCCATCCAGCGCCATGGATTTCCGGTTTTTCTCCCGCATTTCCTGGAGGGAAAAAACACCTTCGTCAACGAAAACCGCCGGTGCGTCCCGGCTTCCGTCCACAATCACCGGATAGCCCCCCAGTTCGCCCAGTGCGCCAGGAATGTGGAGCTTGATGCGCTCTCTGTTTCGAACGGCACGCAGCAGCCCGGATATGATCTGATAGTTGCTGGAGGCGTTCATCATGTTGCGCTTTGCGTCTACAGGCATGGGAATTTTACACCGCCGCAATACCTCGGCCTGGTCAAATACAAGCGGTTTGCCCTGGTGTCGGATGTCCAGCAGCTGTTCGACGCCTTCCGCGTGGCCTTCCTTGCTGATGACGACATCGTGGAAGTGGCCTGTGGCCAATGTCACGTCCAGGTTCCAGGGATCGGCGAACCCCAAGATGCCGCCCGCCGCAAATTGAATCCTGGGGATCAAATGGTTGAGGTTTCCGCTGCCTAAGTCCGGATACCGGCAGCCCGCGCCCTTCAACCATGGGATCACAGCGTCCGAATAGGATGTGTTGATCACGATAGCCTGAGAGCCGGCAAGCTCCGCGGCGTCCATGATGGTCTTAGTGTACTTCACCGCCAGCGGCGTCCATATCCCGTAAGCCCGGAAGGCCCGCCAGGAGATGCTGCCGTACTTGAGGCCGCTTCGGACTCGGCTGGAATTGACGATGATGTCCGGCTGGTGTTTGGCAATGCAAGCGGCAACCGCTTCCACCCGCTCCAAATCGCAGGAGTTGTCAATGGCAACCTTTGTACGGTTCTGCCCCCGGATCATGGACGCCACACGGACGATATTCACGTCTGACTCCATTTTTTCCATATTGCGTCCAGCCACGACAACCTCAAGGGCAGGGTCGCCGCTGCTGCATAAGTAATCCAGCAGATATGTGCCTACGCTGCCCAGACCGATAATCATCACTTTGACATGATCCCTATGATGGAGCAGGTGCACCAAACGTTTTTCCGTAGGGTTCATAGCAATCCTCCTCTATGTCATTGATCTTTCCCAGGTTCTAATATAGCAGCCGCAGTTTATATGGCAGAAATCTTAATAAAAGATCCACCCATCTGTTCAAACTCGTGGTTTGTCTTAATAATGGAGTCGGCATAGCCTGTGGAAAAAATCAAGATTTCATCTACCATATGCTCCTTATAGTAGACCGGCGGAACGATTGGAATATCTGTTCCCGGAACGTATTTCCACCAATAATTTTCATTGGCGTCAATTACATATTTCAGGTTGTCCGCCTGGAAACCGCAGTACGCAATCAAGGTACACCCCCGCTGGCCCGCGCCCCATCCGGCCGCGGTTTTCCCAGCCCGGTTTGCCTCTGCCACAATTGCTTTCAGCGACGAAATCTGCTGGGGAACCTTTTGACAAAATGAGGCGATTCGTTCCTCTGACAAGGAATCTTTTTCGTCCTGGATATATTGCGCGGCGTTGTCGTCCGGCCCGCAGTCCCGGTTATGATCGGCAAATACCAAAATAGAGCCGCCGACTTCCGGTGTCTCATAGATGTGGTGGATGTAGAATTCTCCTATTCCCAGCAGCCTGCTCAAAGTGGTGACCGAAAAATAGGAAAGATGCTCGTGAAAGAAATCGTAAAACCGATTCTCTTGGATTGGGTTTTTCACGTACGGGACTTCAATCACCAGCAGGCCATCGCTGAGGAGTTCCCGAAGGCACCCAATCATTTCATCTAAATGCTCCAAATGCTCGAGGACATGGCGCATAATTACAACATCCGGCGTCCCAATTCTTTTTCTGATTTCCGCAAGAGCGGCCCTCTCAAAGTAGCCGTGAATGGTATCAACCCCCTGCCGCTGAGCATCCTTGACCAAAGGGGCGGACGGCTCAATTCCCAGGACATTCCATCCGGCGTCTTGCAGCCTTTTTAACAGGCTGCCATTGCTGCTTCCAATTTCTAAAATGTGCTTGTGTTCCTTTTGCCCAGCGGCGTCATTCAATCTATGGCAAAAAGCGTCCATATCGGCGGAAAAGTCAGCTGTATATGAGGGTGTGAACAGGTAATTTTCATATAAATTTTCTGGGACAGCCCCCTCCAGCTGAATATGTCCGCAGGAGCCGCAGCGCACAAGGCGAAGCGGATACCGGGGAAGCGCTTTTGAGGGAGTCGTCCGTACATCGGCTGCCAGTGGAAGACTGCTTTCCAGAAGGGCAGAACAGCTCGCGGCCCTGCACTTACAGATTCTACAAACATAATCAGACATGATATGGCTCCTCTTTTCTGTATTTCTTCCTTATTGGCTCAGTCCAAACCGGCGCTCCAGCCGCGCCACGATGGCTTCCGGCGTTTCCTGGCCATCGTTTTCCACCACGGCGTCGGGAGTTTTGGGCTCTTCCCAAGGCAGATCCACCCCCACCACTTCCTTCGCGCCAGAGGAATACAGCTTCTTCTGATCCCGGCGGTACAGGGTGTCCCGGGTAACCTTAATATAGATTTCCTTGTAGCTGCCGATGTTGGCTCGGTTCCAGTCCCGGATCTCATCGTACATGGAGATGGCGCATACCACCACGTCGATCCCCTGCTCGGCCAGGGCACGGCACAGCCGGAACTGCACCTTCGCGTCCTTCATCCGGGCCGCGGTGGAGTACCCCGTGCGCTCAAACACGCCGTCCATGGCGTCGCCGTCCATACAAAACACGTTGAGTTTCTTCGCCTTAAGGCGGCGGTAAAACAGCCCTCCGATTGTGGTCTTGCCCGCGCCGGCCAAGCCGGTAAAAAAATATACGGTTCCCTTTTCCATACGCCCTCCTCAGTGATACAGCGGCTCCCGCAGCAGGGCCGGGTCCAGCTCCAGTTTTGGCATCATCTGCAAAGGCTGGCCGTTTTTGTTGATGAAGTAGAGGCGGCCCATCAGCTGCTTGGCCAGCTTCAGACGCAGCTTGTCGTGTTTCTCTTTGAGCTTGGCAAGGACTTCTTCCTGCTCCTCCTCGTTGAGCGTCCGGCTGCTGCCATCCGGGGATACTGTGGCGTCAGAGAGCACTTTGTTCTTCCAAGAGATTGAAATGTATTTGTTGATGTTGGTAAAGCCTGCCACCCATTTTTCAATCTGTGCCTCGTCCACCGGCCCGCCGTCGTAGTAGTGGAAGTCATAGCCGTAAAACTGGTAGGCATCCCGCAGGCAGAATTCGATGAAGGCCCGCTCATCATCATTGGCGTACTCGTCGTAGGTGCGGTAGACGGTGGCGGTGTCGAAGCCTACCACGTTGCCCTCCGCCGTTTCCACATCGTGCACGCCCTTCTCCGAGCAGTAGGTCATGCTCTCGGTATACGGGAGATCCAAAAATGCCGCCAGTGCCCGGAAGGTGGCCTCCGGGTTGGTCTTGCCGTCCTCGAAGCGCACCAGCACGCTGTCCTTGTACAGCCGGTCCTCCGGGTCGATCATGAAGCTCCGGTTCAGGATTCGCTCCATCACCGCGTCGCTCACCACCGTCTTCTTTTTGCCCTTCTCCTGGTCGTCCGACGACATCGCCACATTGTACATAAACCGCACCGACGCCGCGTGGCTGGTGGTAAAGCGGCGCATGGGGGTGAAGGTCTTGATATACTTGAAGTTCCGGAACAGTGACGAGTTATGTATCTCGTCATAGTTCTTCGCCTCCAGCACCGTCCGGTTGCTGCTGTCCACACGCAGGCTGTAGACAATATTATAGAAGTGGGGCTGGAAGAACAGCGCCGGGGCAATCCGCGCCCCCTGGTCCAGACCGCTCACCGCCATCTTGGACTGCAGGTACAGCGCCACCACGATGTCCTTCTCCGTCCGGTCACGCATGTGGTACAGCTCCTCCACCAGGTAGCTCTGCCACTTGATATTCTGCTGCGCGTCCCGCAGGCTGGTGGACCCCTCCACCACCTTGCGCACCGTCTCCGCCGTCTCCTCCACCTCGCTCATCATCAGCGACGGCAGCACGATCAGGTTCGGATGGGCGTCAAACACCTCGTTGAAGAAGTCGCCGCCGTTATGGGTGGACAGCTGGGTGTGCCAGATCATCCGGGTGACCTCCCGGATTCCCACCGGCTTCACGCTGTACTGGCTGTAGTCGATCCCGAACCGCGCCTTGAAGTCGATGGGGTACTGCTCTATCTCCTCTCCGATCAGGAACACCAGCTTCCGGCTCTCCAGTATGGTCCGCAGGCTCAGGCACTGCAGGTATGAGCAAAACGTCCCCCAGTCGCTGTAATGGAGATAAATATGGTTCTCCCGGCCGATATCCTCGCTTTTGCGCACGTTGTCGTTCAGGTACTCCAGCTCGTACTGGGAATACACGTCCGCCGCCAGGATGGGGTTGTCCAGATTTTTGAAGAAGTTCCGGCTGATGACGGTATTTTTAAAGTTCACAAAGTCGCCAAACCGCTCCTCCGCCGGGTAGAAGGGGATGTAGCCGCTGTGGTCGTCAAAGGGGAAAAACAGCACGGGCAGCTCCTCGAAGGGCACGAAGTCCCTCCGAAACAGGTAGGGGTATTTTGACAGCTGCTTGCAGTTGCGCTCATAGCGGCTTTTCATCAGCTTGATGTTGGGCTCATAGAACACCTTGGACATCAGGGGCAAAATGTCCTCCCGGAAATAGCCCTGATTATACAGGTTGATAAAAGCGGTATACGAAATTCGATAGTCCCCGCCGGACTGGAGTATGTACGCCGCGCCCTCCAGCACCGCCGCCGGGTCATTCCAGGACTGGATGACCACGCTGTAGGCGCGGCACGCGTCCGTCTTCTCTCCCAAGGACGCCAGCTTTCGCGCGATTTCGATGGCTTCCATAGTCTGTCTCCTCTCTTTCCTGCATTTGAAAAAGAAGTCAACTCCTCTCAGGGCTCCTTTTTCAAGGGCAGGAAAGAGGGGGCCGGGACAAGCCCAGCCCCCTCTCTTGCTCCTTGCGTATTTGAGATGCGCGCAATCTGCCGTTGTCTTAGCCCAGCAGCTGCAGCACGCCCTGAGGCACCTGGTTGGCCTGGGCCAGCATGGCCTGGGC
>OFGH01001278.1_pt1 | contig 17292 bp, 23 predicted proteins | sample 1521721 | NCBI WGS metagenome assembly OFGH01 (sample SAMEA3504132, study PRJEB24116) | mouse gut metagenome | biome: mouse gut; feature: mouse-associated habitat; material: faeces | place: Denmark | collected 2011
GGGAGCATCCCAGTGCAGAAGAAGGCGTAGCAGTAGCCCCCCATCACCGCCCACAGCACCAGGGAGGCGGGCAGGGGGAGCTTGACCCGCTTTCTCTGAGGGACGCAGAAGAGCACCAGAGCCAGGTAGGCCACCAGGAGGATGGCCGCGTGGGTGATATATACATCGATGGAGTAATCAAAGCCGTCGGCCACATTGGCGGCGGTGCGCCATCCGGTGATGTCCGCCGGGAAGAGAATGCGGCCCCGGAAGCGCAGAACGTAGTGGTTCACCAGCCCGAAGAGGAAGCAGAGACAGGCCGCCGCCGCCGCCGAGCGCCGGTTCCGGCCCAAAATCAGCCGTAGGGCGATGAAGATGCAGTAATAAAAAATCATGTTCATCAGCACCTGCCAGGCGGCCAGGTCCTTGAACACGTTGTTTTCGTTTAAAATTTCCACCATCCACAGGCACACCCAGGGCCCCAGCAGAAACATCAGCCGGGAGGCCCATTTGTCCGGGAACTCCGTCACATCCCGGAGCAGGCGGCGGGACGGATCGTGCAGCGCTCTCATGGTCTCTTTTCCACGTCCTTTCCAAGGGTCTGAACAGTCAATATCCAGCATACCAATTTCCCGAAAAAATGCAAGGGGGACGGGGCAACTTTAAAAAAAATTTAATCTCTTCTGTATAGACGTAAAACGTTTCTCCGGGTTCCTTGCGTTTTCCACAAAAAAACGGGGAGCTATCCCCAAATTTTGAATATTTATCTATTGACGATGAATATTTTCTCAGAGTATAATCACATCAGCGTCCGGGAGACCCGGACCGGCTATTGAAAAGGAGTTTTAAACATGAAAAAGATGCTTGCTTTTGCCATGGCTGCGGCCATGGCCCTGTCCCTCGCCGCCTGCGGAGGCGGCAATGGAGCCGACAGCTCCAACAAGGGCGGCGCCAGCAACCCTCCCACCGTTTCCGGGAGCCAGGGCGGTACTTCCGCCGGCGCCTCCGATCCCGCCGGCTTCACGACCGTGGAGTCCGGCAAGCTGCATATGTCCACCAACGCCGAGTTCCCTCCCTATGAGATGCTGGACGACGCCGGCAATCCCATCGGCATCGACGTAGAGGTGGCCCAGGCCATCGCCAACAAGCTGGGCCTGGAGCTGGTGGTGGACGACATGGGCTTTGACGCCGCCTTGCTGGCCGTGCAGAACGGCCAGAGCGACATCGCCATGGCCGGCATCACCGTCAGCGAGGACCGTCTGGCCAAGATGGACTTTACCGACTCCTACGCCACCGGCGTGCAGGTGGTTATCGTCAAGGAGGGCTCCGATGTTACCATGGACAACCTGGGCGACCACATGATCGGCACCCAGATGGGCACCACCGGCTACATCTATGCCTCCGACACCGTGGAGAACGGCGGCTACGGCGAGGATCACGTCATCGGCTATGAGACCGGCGCTGTGGCCGTTCAGGCCCTGATTTCCGGCCAGGTGGACGCCGTTATCATCGACAACCTGCCCGCTCAGAGCTACGTGGAGGCCAACGCCGCCGCCGGGCTCACCATTCTGGAGGGCACCTGGGTAGAGGAGGACTACGCCATCGCCCTGCAAAAGGGCAACACCGAGCTGATGGCCGCCGTCAACGGCGCGCTGAATGAGCTCAAGGCCGACGGCACCTTCCAGGGCATTGTGGACAAGTACATCACTGCTGACTAAGAGAAAAGAAACGGGGGGCGGCCCACACCGGGCCGCCTCTCTCACTGTAAGAAGGGGGACGTGTCCATGGACTGGGCGCAGTATTATGCTCAGCTGAGCGAGATGGCCAGAGCCGGACAGGAGCTTGGATTCTTCGACAACTTCTTCCGTCTGTTCTACCAGGCCTTTATTGAGGGCAACCGTTGGCAGCTTTACCTCCGGGGGCTGGCTGTTACGTTACAGCTCACTGTCATTGCCCTGTGTATCGGCATCGTGCTGGGTGTGCTGGTGGCGGTGGTCCGCACCGCCCATGACCAGCAGCGACTGGGACGGAGAAGCATTTTTCTAAGCTTCTGCAATGTCCTGTGCCAGATCTATACCACCGTGATCCGGGGCACGCCCATGATGGTGCAGCTGCTTATCTGGGGCTTTGTCATCTTCAGCTCCAGCCGCAACAAGACCATGGTGGGTGCGCTGGGCATCGGCATCAACTCCGGGGCCTATGTGGCGGAGATTGTCCGGGCCGGTCTGATGAGTGTGGACGGCGGCCAGGCGGAGGCGGGCCGCTCCCTGGGCCTGAACTACTTCGACACCATGCGGTATATCGTGATCCCCCAGGCCTTTAAAAATATCCTGCCCGCCCTGGGCAACGAGTTCATCGTCCTGTTTAAAGACACCTCCCTGGTCTCGGCCATCGGCGGCGCTGAGCTGATTTACTACGCCAAGGCCGTGGGCTCCAAGACCTTCGAGGTCATGTTCCCCTACCTGGGCGTCGCCGTGATGTATCTGGCCGCTGTGCTGGTGCTCACCTGGCTCCAGGGCAAGCTGGAAAGGAGGCTGCGTCAAAGTGATCGACGTTAAAAACCTGTCCAAGTCCTTCGGGGACCACCTGGTGCTGGACGACATCTCCGAGCACATCAGCCCTGGGGAGAAGGTGGTTGTGATCGGCCCCTCCGGGTCGGGCAAGTCCACCTTCCTGCGCTGTCTCAACCTGCTGGAGACCCCTACCAAGGGAACCATCACCTTTGAGGGCACTGTGATTACCGACCCCAAGGTGAAGATCGACAAGGTCCGCCAGCAGATGGGCATGGTGTTCCAGCACTTCAACCTCTTTCCCAACATGACCATCCGGAAGAACATCACCCTGGCCCCGGTGCGTACCGGCCTGATGCGTCAGGAGGAGGCCGATGGGCTGGCCCTGTCTCTGCTCCAGCGGGTGGACCTGGTGGACAAGGCGGAGGCCTATCCCAACCAGCTCTCCGGCGGACAGAAGCAGCGCATCGCCATTGTCCGGGCCCTGGCCATGAAGCCCAAGGTGATGCTCTTTGACGAGCCCACCTCCGCTCTGGACCCGGAGATGGTGGGCGAGGTGCTGGACGTGATGAAGGAGCTGGCCCGGGACGGCATGACCATGGTGGTGGTGACCCACGAGATGGGCTTTGCCCGGGAGGTGGGCAGCCGTGTGCTGTTCATGGCCGACGGCCTTGTGCTGGAGGAGGGGGCTCCGGAGACCCTCTTCGGCAGTCCCCAGCATCCCCGGCTCCAGGATTTTCTCAGCAAAGTGCTGTGACAAAAGGCAAGCCGCCCATCCCGCCCCTTCCCCGGATGCCCGCAGGCAGCGGAACATCCGATGGAGAGGGGGCGGGATGGGTGCTTCTCTATTTTTTGCGCCATTCCCAGAAGACGCCCGCCGCGATATAGACGAGATACCCCAGAGCGATGAGCCCCGCGGGGAGGATCAGCAGGTACAGCGCCGCCTGCCCCACGGCCCGACAGACCGCCGCGGCCACGATCTCACCCATGTCCCCTCACCGCTCCCTTACCCAGAACGACCCGGCGAACAGCGCCGCCATCGCCAGGACATAGAGCTTGTAGCAGATGATCCATTGCTCCGCGCCGAACCGGAAAGTTCCGATATGGACCGTTCTGCCGCACTGGGGGCAGTTCAGTGCGAGGATCACGAAAATCACCGCGATCACCAGCATCACCAGGCTGATGATCCGCAGGATGGTCCTCTTTTTCAGCTTCATCGTAGTTCCTCCTGTCCGACGCCCACGTACCCTGTTTTCTCCACCAGCTCCTGCCCCTCCGGGGAGCGGATCCACGCCAGAAATGCCGCCAGATCCCCGTCGGTCTCCTCCGGCGCCGGCTCCCCGATGGGGGAGGCCGTCACCGCGTAGAAGGACGACGCGATGGGGTAGCTTCCGTCCCGAATGGACTCCTTTGTGGGCGCCACGCCCTCCAGGGCCAGCAGCTTGATCTGGCGGTTGGCCGCCATCTCCGAGGCGTAGAACCGGAAGGAGAAGCCGATGGCGCCCAGGTAGTTCCGATAGCTGGCCACCTCCCGGATGATCTCCCCCATGCCGCCGATGACCTCCCGCTTCTCCGGCTCCCGCAGGGGCGTGTTCCCCATGAGCCGCAGCAGGGCGCTCTGGCTGCCGCTGTCTTCCGTCCGCTGGAAGGCCCGGATGCGCCCGAAGAGCCCCCCTGCCTGTCTCCAGGAGGTGATCTCTCCGGAGTAGATCCCCCGGAGCTGTTCCAGCGTCAGGCTGTCCACCGGATTCCAGCGGTGGACGAAAAACACGAAGGCCTCCCGCCCGATGGGGGTCATATGGAGCTCCATCCCCTTGAACGCGGCGTAGGCCCGCTGGGCCTGGGAGGGCTCCGCGGCGAAGATCACGTCCGCCTCACCGTTCACCAGCCGCCGGTAGGCCCTGACGGTGCCGGCACAGGCCACGCGCCTGTCCCTCTCTGTCAGCAGATACGTCTCCTCCGGATATACCGCCTGGACAAAGGCGGCGTACACGGGATACAGCGCCGTGGCTCCGTCCAGGCGCAGCCGCTCAGCTGCGGCCGCCTCCATTTGGAGGGAGGCGGGGCGGTCCAGGGACGCCGCCTTGGTGCCCTCCCGAAAGGGGGTATACTCCTCCAGCATCAGCGTCCGGTCGTCCAGGGTGGGGACAAGATACTCGTCATAGGCGCCATGGGCCACAAAGAGCAGGCACAGCCCGCACACCGCCAGGGTCCCCCGGCCCAGCCACCGCAGGGCCCTGGGCGGCAGATAGCCGCTGGCGGCCAGCACCGCCGCCGCCGTGGTGGCCACGCCCAAAACCGGGATGACCCGGGTCACATACAGCGGAAAGGCGCCGAAGGCCCCGAAAAACAGTGCGATCAGCCAGAAGGCACCCAGGAAAAAAACCAAAGCCGCCGCCAGCGCCAGAGCCCGCAGCGCCTTTTTCACTGCCGCCAGGACTTTTTGCTTATTCATCCTCATGGCCGTCCTCCTCCAGCTCCGCCAGACGCTGCCGGACCTCCTCCAGATCGAAGGAGGAGAATACCCGCCCGTCCTGGCTGTCCAGGGCCCTGTAATGCTGGGAGAGAATGTTCTGCTGAACGCGGTATTCTCCCCGCCGCTCCAGGGTCCGCCACCAGACCCTGCCGCCCATGGTCCTGGGGTAGCGGGGCTTCAGGTTCTGAAAGGCCAGGGCCTGAATGATGTCGCTGGGCTCGCCGCCCAACCGCCCCGCCAGCACCTGGCTTTCGGCAAAGATGGAAGCCAGGGCCACCGCCCCCATCCAGCCCAGGGAGGCCCGCCCCTTCTCGATCTGCACCAGGGTCTTTTTGCTGATGCCCAGGGCCTGGGACATGGCGTCCTGGGTGAAGCCGTGCTCTGTCCGCACCAATTTGAGCTGCCGGTCCATTTCCCGGACAAAGTCGTCTCTGGTCATTGACACACCTCCTTGGCAAATAATAGTGTAATTTTACACTATTATTTGCCGGATGTCAAGAGGAGATGAAAATGTCGCAGGGCAGCGGCATGTGAAAGTCGACAGACATATTCCGCGGGGGGTGTCCGTGGTGCGGCTCTCTCTGCCTTGGCCATGCGCATGGGAGAGGCGCCGTCCGGAAATCCGGCCGGACCGGGCGCTGGAAGAGGGGGAGCGGTTTTCAGCCTGTGCCGTTCCACGCGGCTCCGGAGCCAAAAAGAGAATTTCCCCCTTTTAATGCAGCTTAGACAAAAGAAGACCTCCGGCCGGAGGTCTTCTTTTGTGACTAGCGCAGGGGCTCAAAGGTCTCTCCCGTAAACAGGTCATGCCAGGTGAACACGCCGCCCTCCAGGGTCATATAGCTGTGGGGCGTGCCCTCCTTGGGCAGGGACAGGGAGCCGGGATTCAGGTAGGTGAAGCCGCCGCTGTCCCGGCGCACCGGCAGGTGGGTGTGGCCGCAGAGGAGGAAGTCCCCGGCCCCCAGAGGCGGCGGATTGCCGGGGCCGTAGTTGTGGCCGTGGGTGGCGAAGATCTTGAGGCCGTCCGCCGCCAGAAAGGCGTACTCCGCCAGCATGGGAAACTCCAGCACCATCTGGTCCACCTCGCTGTCGCAGTTGCCCCGGACGCACAGCAGCCGGTCCTTCACGCCGTTGAGCAGGGCGGTGACGGCCCGGGTGTCGTACTCCTCCGGGAAGTCGTTCCGGGGGCCGTGGTACAGCAGGTCACCCAGCAGCACCAGCCGGTCCGCGCTCTCCCGCCGGAGGGCCTCCAGCATCTCCCGGCAGCACCGGGCGGAGCCGTGGAGGTCAGACGCGATCATCCATTTCATCAGATTCACTCCTTTGTGTATTCCGTGCCCGCCGCCGGGAAAAAGCCCTTACAGGCGGCGGACCATAATCCGGGCCCGGAGGTTGCCGGCCATTTTAGACGCGGAAGAGGGCTTGACGTGCAGAGCCTGAATGCCGGCGGCCTGACCGCCGCTCTCCGCCGTCGGGCACACATCGCCGCGGCCTCCGGGAGAAGAACGGCCTGAAAAGTCCTCCAGGGGGGAGGGAGCTCCGGCGGACGCATCCCGTATGGCATAGCCGTCCTTCTGAAATGAGAATCCCCGGCGGAGCGCGCTCCACCGGGGACTGCTGAGCGTTACCGCCGCCTGCGCCCGCCCCGTTTGCCGTCCATGCTGCGGTTCAGGTCCGCCATCTTCCCCTCGGAGGAGGAGAGAAAGCGCTTGAGCTTGTCCTCAAAGGCCTGGTCGCCGGAGGGGGGCAGGGGCTTTTGCGCCGCCTGCGCGGGGTGCGGCCGGTCCGGCTGCTGAGGGGCCGCCGGCCGGGGCGCGTGAAAGGGCCTGGGTCCCCGGGGCGCCGGACGTTCCTGAGACGGCAGGGCTTTTTTGATCGAGAGATTGATGCGCCCCTTCTCCGCGGACAGGACCAGGACCTTGACCTCCTGTCCCTCCTGTAAAAAGTCGTGTACGTCGTTGACAAAGGTGTTGGCGATCTCCGAGATATGTACCAATCCGGATTTTCCGCCCTCCAGGGTGACAAAAGCTCCAAACTTTGTGATGCTGGCCACCTTGCCCTCCAAAATGCTCCCAACCTGAGGATCCATACCGCTGTTTCTTTCTCCTTCCGAATTTTTTTCACACACATATATGAAAAAGAACAGGCCGGCCTCCGGTGCGGAGGATCTCCTCCATCCGCCCGGCACCGGTCAGTCTATTCCATCGCAAAGCACGTACTCGCCGGGAAAGACCATGCCCAGCTCATTCCGGGCGATCTCCACCATTTTCTCCTGGGTGCCTCCGGCCGCGATGTCGGCGGCCAGGGAGTTGTTTTCCTGGCGTTTGACCTCCACCTGGGCGGCGAGAAGGTCCTTTTCCGCCTGGGCGGCCTCCACCTGTCCCTGGAGACGGTACAGCTGCCAGCTGATGCCCAGCAGCAGAACCAGCAGCAACAGCTTTGTCAGGGGGCCGGCCCGGAGGATGCGGCGCTTTCCCTTTGGCGTGCGCCCTTTTTTTGCCATGTCCGCCGCCTCCTTTCCGGGACGGATGTCTCCATCCGTTTTTTCTTATTGTATAGCATTTCCTTGAAAAATAAAAGAGCTTTTTTCCGCGAAGGGCAATTTTTTTGCAAAAATTTTTTGTCCACACCATGGGCAGGGACAAAAGCCGGGCCAAATACGCCAGTGTGTCCGCCCAAAAGGTCCATACGGGCCGCAGCAGCTCTGAGAACAGGCCGAAAAACAGCACCGCCCCGCCCAGCGCTCCCAGCACCACAAAGCCCCGCAGCTGTCCGTCTGCCCCCCGCAGGAGAAAGAGAAATACGGCGGTTCCCGCCAGGAGACAGTACAGTCTGTCCAGCAGACCCGTCAGGCGGGGGAGACGGAGGCGGAAGGGCCGCAGCAGGTCGTACAGCAGTCCGGCGCACAGGCCCAGCAGAATAGACTGGCCGAACACCAGCAGCTGGTGGGAGACCTGGTTTCCCATAGCCTATCCGAACAGGCGGCTGAAAAAGCCGCCCCGGCCGGCCCCGTCGTCCTCGTAGGACACGGAGTCCACCCGGCCGTCCACGTGGAGCTCCCCGCCGTCCAGGGACAGCTTCCCGATGTGCAGATCCTCCCCGGTGATCACCAGCGTCCCGGCGGAGGTGGACATGATGATGCCCGTCTCGTCAAAGCGCTCCACATCCTCCACGCCGGAGACGGTCAGGCTCTCCCGCCCGTCCAGCTCCAGGCGGTGGGCGGTCTGGGGCATGGAATTGTAATCATTCATACGGCGTCCCTCCCTGTCCCCACTATATGGGACGAGGCGGGGAACTATGACAGGATTTCAGCGCCCGATCTCCCGGTACAGCGTTCCGGCCTCGGCCTGCCGGACGGTCTCCTGAACGGAGAGCACCTCCACCGTAATGGTCCGCACGCCGAACCGCAGAGAGATCTGGTCCCCGATCTTGACGTCGTAAGAGGCCCGGGCGGGCCTGCCGTTGACAGTGACCAGCCCGTTGTCACAGGCTTCGTTGGCCACGGTCCGCCGCTTGATGAGCCGTGATACCTTCAAGTATTTATCCAATCGCATACAGGGTGTACCTCCATGAAAAACTGCCGCTACTTTCCGGCGCGGCAGCTGCTCTCCCTCACCCGGCGCTGGCCGTGGAAAGGGACTAAGAAAAGGGGCCAGAGGAAACCTGGGGTTTCCCCGGTTCTTTTGCCGGAGGAAAAAGAAGAATATGAAATCATTTTCGATAGGACATGTGCCTGCCGACAATACCTTGACCTGTTTGCCCCAGGGGCAAACACACCAGTGACCGAAGTCACTGGTGTTGGAATCCGCCCCGGTAGAACGGAGCTGTCTTTCGTCCGCCCCATACGTCCGGTAGAACAGGGGGAATCTAAAGGGGGATGTCAGTCCCCTCTTTATTTAGAAACGGTGTCCTTGAGCAGCTTGCCGGCCTTGAACACGGGCAGGACGGTGGCGGGGATCTCGATCTCCTCCTTGGTCCGGGGGTTCCGGCCGATGCGGGCGGCGCGCTTCTTGACCTCAAAAGAGCCGAAGCCGACCAGCTGGACCTTGTCGCCCTCCTTCAGAGCCTCGGTGATGGTGTCCAGCATGGCGGTGATGACCGCCTCGGTGTCCTTCTTGGAGACGTCGGCGGAAGCGGCGACGGCGTTGATGAGTTCAGCTTTGTTCATTGGTTGATCCTCCTAAAAAATCTTTGGTGTTTTCATTTATTTCTTAACGCGGATGCGTTTAAGACGGTTCTTTGGCGCGCTCCCAGAGGGCGGTCAGCTCCTCCTCCGTGCAGTCCGGCAGGGGCTTGTCCGCTGCCGTTTCCACCCGGCGGAAGCGCCGGTCAAATTTGTCGCAGGCCCGATGCAGGGCCTCCTCCGGGTCCACGCCGGACATCTGGGCGATCTTGGCGGCGATGAAGAGCAGGTCTCCCAGCTCCTCCTGTACGCCGTGGGGGCTGTCCGCGGGGCCGCCGGCCTCCACGGCCTGACGCAGCTCCCGCACCTCCTCCTCCAGCTTGTCCAGAGGGCGGCGGAGGCCGGACCAGTTGAAGCCGGCCTTGGCGGTTTTGGAGACGGTCTTCTCCGCCCGCCACAGGGCGGGCAGGGTGTGGGGGACGGCCTCAATGGCGTCGGCGGTGGACCGCTGGCCCTTCTCCGTCCGCTTCAGCGCCTCCCAGTTTACCAGCACCTCCTCGGCGGTGTCCGCCCGGGTGCCGCCGAATACGTGGGGATGGCGGTATACCAGTTTTTTCGACACACCGTCCACCACGTCGCCCATGGTGAAGCGGCCCCGCTCCGCCTCCATCTGGGTGTGGAGGGCCACCTGCATCAGAATGTCCCCCAGTTCCTCACACATGCCGTGGGGGTCGTCCCGGTCCAGGGCGTCCAGAACCTCATAGGTCTCCTCCAGGAAGTTCCGGCGGACGGAACTGTGGGTCTGTTCCCTGTCCCAGGGACAGCCGCCGGGGGAGCGGAGGAGCCTGGTGATCTCCAGCAGATCCTCCCAGCCGTAGCGGTCTTTACATTGAAAATCTACCATAGATTGCCTGCCTTTGCAAGTTTTTTTGCGTGAAACAACAGATATTTCGGTTTTTTTGTGGAAAAAGTACTCAGAAAAACGATTGCGCACTATTTCAGCCGCAGCAGCCGGACCAGCTTTTCCCCGTGGGGGATGGAGCGGACGTCCTCTGCCCGCAGGATGCGCAGGACAACCACCAGCACGCCGTAGACCGCCACGCCCGCCAGAATCCCCGCCATAACGGCAATGGCGTTGGCGCCGTAGGCGGAGTGCCCGCCGGAGAGGGCACGGTTCACAAAGCCGTACACCGCCCAGGCGCCGGCGCCCATCAGCACGGAGGCCAGGACGGGTTTTGCGAAGAGCTGGAGATAGCGGGGCCTTTTGGCGGAGAACTTCCAGACAAAGAACAGATTCAGCCCCACGACGACCAGGTAGCAGCACAGGGTGGAGATGGGGGCGCCGTGGATGTTGATCTCAGGATTCCCCACCAGGATGTAATTCATCACAATTTTGGTGAGGCCGCCGGCGATGACGGTGAAAATTGGCAGCTTTTCCTTGCCGTAGGTCTGCAAAATGGCGTTGGTCAGAATCATCAGGCAGATGAAGATGGTGGCAAGGCCCAGGATCCTCAGGTGGGGGCCCGCAGCGGCGGCGGCCTCCTGCCGGCTGGGCAAAATCAGCCGCATGATAGGCGTGGAAAGCACCGAGAGCCCCACGCCCGCCGGAATGGCCAGCACGGCGATGATGCGGAAGGCGGAGGAGATGATGCGGTCCGCTCTGGCGGTGTCCCGCTGGGCGATGGCAGCCGCGGCGAAGGGAATCAGGCTCATGGTGACGGGATAGACGAAGGAGGCCACCATGTTGGGCATATCCATGGCCATGCGGTACTGGCCGTTGAGAGCCGCCGCGTCCACCTCGCTGAGCAGCAGGGCGCCCTGGAGCCGCCCCATGACGATCTTGGTGTCAATGAGGTTGATGATGCCCAGAGCGGAGTTGCCCAGGGTGATGGGAATGCCGATGACCAGGACCTGCCGCAGGATCGCCCCGCCGGAGGAGGGGACATCCATGGATTTCGCCCGGTTCCGGTGGGTCAGCAGGTAGGAGATCAGGAAGAAGACGGAGAGGATGGTGCCCGCTGAGACGCCGAAGATGGCGCCGGCGGCCACGCCGGCCATGTTGTCCTCCGCCGCGGCCCGGCTCAGGCGCAGGATATACCAGGCCAGGGGCAGCCCCAGACCCACCTTGCAAAGCGCCTCCAGCACCTGGCTGACGGCGGTGGGGGTCATATTCCCCTGGCCCTGGGTGTAGCCCCGCATACAGGCCAGCAGGCACACGCAGAACACCGCCGGCGCCAGGGCCCGGATGGCCTGGGCGGCCATGGGATTGGCCTCGAAGGCCGCCAGCCGGTCTGCGCCGAAGAACATCAGCAAAGACCCCGCCAGCCCCAGGCCGAAGAACAGCCAGATGGAGGTGCGGAAGATCTTCCGCTTCTCGTTCTCCCGGCCCTGGGCGTGGGCCTGACTGGTGAGCTTGGAGATGGCCAGGGGAAGACCCGCCGTGGCGAAGATGTTCAGGAAGTTGTAGATGAGGTAGGCGGTGTCAAAATAGGTCTTGCCCACATCGCCCAGAATGTTGTTCAGCGGCAGCTTGTAGACCGCGCCGATGAGCTTGACGATCACCACAGCGGAGGCCAGAATGGCCGCGCCTCCCATGAAGGACTGCTTTTTGGTTGGATTGGACATGAGAATACCTCGAACAATCAGGAATTGAGAATTAGGAGTCAAAAGTTGAAAAGAGGCCGGACGCCCAAATTCCTAATTCAGCATAACCGTATGCTGCCGCGGCCGCCGCTATACCTTTTCCAGGCAGGCCTTGACCAGGGCGGAGAACCGGGGGGCCGCCGCCTGGCCCGCGGCAATGACCTCCTGGCCGGAGAGGGGCTGTTCCAGCACCCCCGCCGCCATATTGGTGCACAGGGTGAAGCCCAGGACCCTCATGCCGCAGTGGGCCGCGGCGATGGCCTCCGGAACGGTGGACATGCCGACGGCGTCCGCGCCCAGGAGGCGGGCCGCCCGCACCTCGGCGGGGGTTTCGAACTGGGGGCCGGGGAAGTACATGTAGACGCCCCAGCGCAGGGTCAGGCCCAGCGCCCCGGCACACTCGGCGGCGACCTCCCAGAGGGCCGGGGTGTAGACACGGCTCATGTCCGGGAAGCGGGGGCCGAAGGCGTCAAGGTTGGGGCCTGTCAGGGGACTGCCGGCGAAGAGCTTGATGTGGTCCGTGATCAGCATGATGTCCCCGGGGGAGAAGGCGGTGTTCACCGCCCCGGCGGCGTTGGTCACCACCAGCGTCTCCGCCCCCAGCAGGCGCGCAAGGCGGACGGGATACGCCGCCTCCTCCATGGTCCAGCCCTCATAGGTGTGGAGCCGGCCCTGCATCACAGCCACGTCCTGGCCGCTGAGGCGGCCGAAGACAAACTGCCCCCTGTGGTCCGGCGCGGTGGAGCACCGCATATGGGGAACCTCACCGTAGGGGATCACAATGGGGGTTTCCACCTCGTCTCCCAGAAAGCCCAGGCCGGAGCCCAGAATCAGCAGCACCCGGGGACGGAAGTCCCCCAGACGGGCCTCCAGGGCACAGGCACTCTCCCGGTACCGGGAATCGTCCAGGGGGGCGCTCACAGCTTCCCTCCGCACTCCCGGCAGAAGGCGTCCTCCTCCCGGACCACCGCGCCGCAGGTGGGGCAGACGGGAATCGCAGGGGTGCGGCCAAGGGCGTCGTTGATGTCCGCCAGCTGGGCCTTGAGCTCGTCAATCTCCCGGAGCTTGGCCAGCAGCTCCTCGGACTCCGTGGGAGTGCCGGTGTGGGTGGCGTAGACCATCTCGCCCACCTCCATCAGCTTGCCGTTGATGTCGCCCTCCACGGTGGCGGCGCGGACGCGCAGCTTGGCGGAGGACAGCAGGTCGTCTGCCATCTGTCCCGCGCCGTAGACGGCGTCGGCGGCCAGGTCGCCCGCCTGCCAGGCGGTGCGCCGGACCAGTTCCAGCAGGTTTTGCAGCTTCTCGTTCATGGGAAGTCTCCTTTCATTTCTCAGTTGGCGGCGGCGGGGTTTTCAAAATAGGTGCTTCCGCCGATAAACTCCCGGGCAAGGGAGTTGGCGGAGATATACTTCTGGTCCAGAGGCTCGATCTTCTCCAGACCCCGCAGAATGTCGTCCACCACGGGGTACTTTCCGGCGGGCAGGTCCTCCAGCAGGGGCACCACAAAGGGCTTCAGGGCGGAGACGCTGATGGGCAGGGAGGAGTCGAACATGATGTCCGCGCTCTCCTTGTAGGGGGAGATGTACAGCCGCTCTCCCCGGCAGACGTTGTTCCACAGCTTCATGGTGAACTCCGCGTTGGCGCCCCGGAACTTGAAGTCCCGCACAATGCGGCGGCAGAGCCGGAACCAGGCGTGCTGGAAGACGACGCTGCCGTCCTCGTCCACAATGTTGCTGCGGGCGGCGATATAGAGCTTGAAGGCCCTGGGATTCTTGCCCACAATGATGTCGTTCAGGGCGTGGATGCCTTCGAACACGGCGATCTCGTCCTGCCCCAGGCGCAGGGGCTGGGAGAGGATGTCGGAGCGCATCTGGCGGGCGAACTCGTACGTGGGCACGTGGATGGTCCGGCCCTGGTCCAGCATGGCAAAGTGGCGGTTCAGAAGATCCACGTCCAGACAGAAGGGGGACTCGTAGTCGATGGCCCCCTCCCGCGTCCGGGGGGCGGTCTCCGGGTCGATGGTGTTGAAGTAGTTGTCCATGGAGATGGTGTGGGTTTCAATGCCCATCTCCTTGAGCTGTTCTTCAATCTTCATGGCGGTGGTGGTCTTGCCGGAGCCGGAGGGACCGGAGAGCAGCACGATGTGGGATTCCGTCCGGCGGGCGGCGATCTTGTGGGCGGCCCGCTTCACCTTCTCGGTGTAGGCGTCGTCGCTGCGCCGGGCAAAGCCCTGGGGGTCGGTGCGAATCTGCTGGTTGATCTCCCGCAGGGAGTAGGGCATGGCGAAAGCCTCCTTTCAGGCGGGGAAGAGATTTTCATAGAACGCGGCGAAGAGCTGCTGGTTGCCCAGGCACTTCTCGGGCCGCTCCGTGTACTCCTTGGGGTATTTCACGTTGAAGGCCCGCTCGATATGATTGGTGCCGGGCTCCACCATCTTGGTGGACCCGCCGGCGCCGAAGGAGAGAATCGAGCACAGCTCCGACATGATATAGATGTTGTACAGGCACGCCGCCCCGGAACGGCACCAGCCGATGTTCTCAAAGCTGCCGGACATGTACTTCTGCCGGTAGAGATAGTAGGGGCGGTGCCCCGCGGCCCGGAGGGCGGGGCCGGCGTAGTCCAGCATCTCCGCCACCGCCTCCGGCGGGGGGACGGAAAGCCCCTCCGTGAGGATGCGGCTGCCCTTTTTCAGGGCCAGGGTGTGGACGGTGACGTTGTCCGTGCCGTAGGCCAGACAGGCGTCCAGAGACCGGCGGAAGCCCTCCGGGGAGTCCGCCGGCAATCCCGCGATCAGGTCCATGTTCACATGGGGAAAGCCGTACCGCGCCGTCAGCTCCATGGCCCGGTCGATGTCCCCGGCGGTGTGGTTCCGGCCGATGGCCCGGAGGACGCGGTCCTCCATGGTCTGGGGGTTGACGGACACCCGGGTGACGCCCCGAGCCTTCAAAACCGCCAGCTTTTCCGCCGTGATGGTGTCCGGCCGGCCGGCCTCCACGGTGTACTCGGTGCAGCCCTCCAGAGGGAGGCACTCCTCACATTGGGTCAGCAGCCGGTCCATCTGTCCGGCGGACAGGGTGGTGGGGGTGCCGCCCCCCATATAGAAGGAGCGGATGGTCAGCCCCGCCTCCCGCAGGACCCGGCCCGTCTCGGCCACCTCCCGGAGCAGGCCCTCCACATAGGGCTCCACCAGCTTCAAAGTGCGGCCCACATCGGCGGAGACGAAAGAGCAGTAGGCGCACCGGGTGGGGCAGAAGGGGATGCCGACATACAGCGACACCTCCCCCTCCTTCAGCGACCGCTGTGCTGCCACGCTGGCCTGGGCGCAGTCCACCGCCAGCTTTGCCCGGTCGGGGGAGACAAAGTACTCCTTCTCCAGCTCCTTCTGGGCCTGCTTAGGGGTGGAGCCCGCCAGCAGGGCCCGGGTGGGCAGCTTCACCGGACGTACCCCAGTGAGGGCTCCCCAGGGGGGATTTACCCCCAGCAGGGCGGTGCCCGCCTTGTAGAAGGCCAGCTTCAGGGCGTGCTGGACGGTGTGGTAGACCTCTTCCGGGGGGCGGTCCAGCTCCTCGGAGGGGAAACGGCGCACCCCGTCGAAGCGTTCCTGATTGCGGAACACCAGGGCGCTGACGCTGGCCTGTTTTTCCCCCCGGCGGAGGGTGAAAATGACCGCGTTTCCCTCCCCGCTCAGGACTTCGGGCGGGGGACCCTCCGGGTACTCGGGCCGCTCCCCGGGGAACAGGGTGAGCATCATCTGTTCCGCCGCATAGTGATACCGCTCCGGCAACCAGGGGAAGTTGGAGGTCTCAAAATACAGCTTCATGGCTGCCGCTCCCGCGTCTCGCTGCGGCCGATGAGATAATCCATGCTGACATCGTAGAAGTCGGCCAGGAGGACCAGATTGGGGAACTCGGGGATATGTTCACAGGATTCGTAATACTGATATGCCCGCAGGGACTGATTCAGCAGCTCTGCAAGCTCAGGCTGCGTCATTCGCTTCTCCTTACGAAGCATTTTCAATCGTTCACCTAATTTAGCCATAAAAACCCCTTGACATGAATGTAACCTGCATGATATAATGAATTTAAGATGCACGGAGGAGGCGCTTTATGAATCAAACTATACTACAAACTCTATTTCTAGACAACCCGGAAATCCCGGGAGAGATTGCCAGCTTTTGCAGCAGTATTCCAGAATATGTCCAGGCGGAGCAGGAATATAACAGGGCAACGGCGGGGTGATTCACTTCAGCTCCATGCCCTGTTTCAGGTAGGGGTTGATTTTCCGCTCGGTGTCCAAATCGGAAGTGCCCTCGTGGCCGGGGAGGACGTGGAAGTTGCCCTCCAGCTTACCCAGACGGCCCAGGGAGACCAGAATCTCCTCCCAGCTGCCCCCCCGCAGGTCGGTGCGGCCGCAGTCCCCGGCAAAGAGGGTGTCCCCGGTGAACAGTACGTCACCCGCCTTGAGGGTGACAGAGCCGGGGGAGTGGCCGGGGGTGTGGAGCACCTCAATGGTCAGGCTGCCCAGGGGGAGGGCGTCCCCCTCGTCATAGAGCAGAAGATCGTCCACCTGCCCCGCCAGGGGGAACAGACGGCTGCCCGCCCCGTTGGCGTCGGCCTGGTGGATATAGATTTTGGCTTCAGGCAGGGCCTTGTGCAGCTCGGGCACGGCGGTGGTGTGGTCGTAGTGGCCGTGGGTGAGAAGGATATACTCCACCTGCGCATCGGATTTTTTCAGCTCGGCCAGAATGCGCCCCGCCTCGTCGCCGGGGTCAATCACGGCGATTTTGTTGTCGTGTTCCAGAATATAGCAGTTAGTGCCAATGGGTCCCACCTGCATCATGCTGATCTTCATAAGAAAACCCTCGCTTTTCATTCATTTTATGGAAGCATGTCCGACTGATCCTCAAATCCGGTGAGATCGACATACTTTTTCTTGTAGGCGTCCTCAAAATACCCGATTACCTGCTCCACCTGGGGCACACACAGCTCCCACATCTGGTTGTGTTCCGGCGCGGACCAGCCCACGCCCACAATATACTGCCCCTGGAAGGGCCCCGCCTTGGCCAAGGCGCTTTGGATATACCAGTACTCCTTGGGATTTTTGGGATCTCTCTGCTCCAGAATCAGAAAGCTGTCCACATCCTCCAAATTGAGCTTTCGCAGCTCTGAGACAATGATCTCCCAGCTGAGCTGACTGCTGGGATAGCCAGACAGCTCCAGCCTCCAGGGCCAGTCCGAATGAGGCTGGCTGGGGTCGGTTTTCGTCTTGCCAAAGAAAAACATGGGGAAACCTCCTCGGTTTATTTTGTGGGCGCGACAACAATTTATTCTTGTGGGGCGCGACGACCCCGGCGCGCCGCTTCCCGGCAAAGGCGGCGTGCCCGGTGGTCACGCCCTACGCCTTGTCCGTGTCGAAAAGGATGGTCACCGGCCCGTCGTTGACAGAGGCCACCTGCATATCCGCCCCGAACTGGCCGTGCTCCACCTGGAAGCCCCGCCTGCGGCACTGGTCCATGAACCGCTCGTACAGCGGGACGGCCAGATCGGGCTTGGCGGCATGGGAAA
>OFGH01001280.1_pt1 | contig 17273 bp, 27 predicted proteins | sample 1521721 | NCBI WGS metagenome assembly OFGH01 (sample SAMEA3504132, study PRJEB24116) | mouse gut metagenome | biome: mouse gut; feature: mouse-associated habitat; material: faeces | place: Denmark | collected 2011
AATGGCATTTGCGGCGAATACGTCGCCGCCGCCGCTGTTGATTCTTACGACGATTTCAGCAACCGCCCCCAGCGCGTTCAGCTCGTCCGAAAACTGCCGCGGGGTCACTTCATCCCCCCACCACGTTTCGGAAGCAATATCGCCGTAAAGAATCAGTTCCGGGGCGGCGCTTTCCTCCGCCGCGGCCCGGAACGTCCAAAAGTGTTTATTGACCGGCTTCTTTCCCGCCGGGTTCCTGTCTGCCATCCTCGTTTACCTCCCTTAACAATTTTTCTTCCCGCTTTCGCTGGGCGGCGTTTCGATAGAAATTCGACCCGTTCATTTCCATAGCTTCACGGTCGCGGGTCGAAAATCCGTTTAGAACCCGTTTTTCTGCCGCTTCCACTTCCTGAACCGGATTCAAAAGGCCCTGTGCCGGTCCGTTCCATTCCGCCCCGCAATAGGCTTTCTGAATGATCGGGTCAGCAAAAAAGCCGGGCGCGGGGATTCTTCCCTTTGCGACGGCTTCCGCGAACCACTCTTCATAAATCGGCTGGCAAAAATCATTTGCAAGCCAGTTTCGATACATACGAAACATTTTCCACGCTTCCAAGAGCGCACCGCGGGAAGCGGTAAACGACGAATTGAAGCATTTCACCAGCAGTTCATAAGGGATTTCAAGGGCCGCGCCGATCTGCCGACAAATGGCAATAACGAACCCGTCAAATGCTGTATTCGGCCTGCCGGGGTTCATGTCGTGCGCTTTTTCTCCCTCGTTCAAGTCCACAACCGCGCCGGGGGAAAGTTCAATCGTGCTGTCGTCCTCCGCGTCCACCTGTTCTTCTTCCGGGATGATCTCACCAAATGCCCCGTCGCTGGACGCGGATTCCTTTTCGATGAACACGGTAAACATACCGGAAACCACGGCGGCGACAAGTTCCGCGTCGGTGTATCGCCCCAACTGTTTCAGGGCTTCTATGACCGGCGCAAGGAAGGGAACGCCCCGCCGCTGTCCGATTCTTTCCCGGCTCATAACGTGAAGCACATTCCGCCGCCCGGTCTTTTCACCCCATGCCAGAACCCGCGTCCACCCGGTTTCGGTCAGGTCATAGGACAAGGGGTGGTGTTTGCTGATATGGTATGCGACAACCTCCCCCGCGTCGTTCGTTTCAACGCCGCCGACAATGTGCGGGTTGCTGGTGTCCCCGTCCGGGTTGCTCAACCTGTCCGCTTCGATCAGGCAAATTCGGAGGTCATAGGGCATATTTACCCGTTTCGTGACTGGCAGAGTTGCGATAACGTCGCCGGACATAAGCCAATTCAGGAAAGCAAGCTGCTGGAGTTCATAGAAATTGTCCAGTCGCTCCAAATCGCACGCGGGGGAATCCGCCCATAAAGCAAATTCCCGCTCGATCTTACTTTCAAGCGCGCGGGCTTCCTCTTCCGTCATTCCCAAAAATTCATAGTCTATTTGACTTTTCAGCCGTAGGCCGGACCCGACGACATTTGTTCGGCACGTTTTCAACGCACCGGTCGCAAGGGGAACGCCCATGTAAAGATCACGGCAACGCTGGCGGAGTGTTGAAAGATTTTCCTGTATGTCCTCTTTTGCGGACCCTCCGCCGTAAAGCCAGCCAATCAACGACTTTTTCGTTTGTGACGCGCCGTAATTGCTGTATCCGCTGTTAAGTATTTTTAATTTCTGCCGCGCCGCCGCCCGCCGAACGGCCCGTTCCGGCGACACGGCGGAAATCATTCTGTCAAGCACATTCAAGCCGCTTCACCGCCTTTACAAATCCCGCGGGACAACCCGAACAACGCGGTTTCTGCCGCCGCGCTTCCCCGTGTTCTCCAACTGTGCCACCCGATTCTGCCAGAATTCAATTTGCTTCCTGATTTGTCCAAGGTCCGCTTTTGTCAGGCTCCGCGAACCGATCTTGTAACTTTGATGTGTGGTCAACTCTAATTCGGCTTCCAGCCATGCGTTCAGGTGGTAGCGCGCAATTTCAAGTTGTGATCTCTGTCTTTTCATTTAGGCGATTCCCCCTTTTGTCCTCACCCGCCTGCCGCGCTTTTTGGGCGGCGTTGCGGCGGTTTCCCGCTCCGGCTTCTTCAAGATCGGGTTTGCAATCTCCAGCGCGACGGTCGCATAATTCCGAATGTCTAACGGCTCATTTCGTTTATACCCGTCGTCTTTCAGCCGCCAGACATATTGCGCCCGGCCTTTCTTGTAGGTGACAACCATTTTTTCAGCGGTCAGGCCCCGGAAATATTCTTCCGTATAGCCGCGGCCCTCTTCCGCCGGGAAATGGCAAAAATTCGGCCCCCATTTTTTCACCGCTAACCGCTGATACAATAGCGCCTTTCCTGTATCAACGCCCACGGTGAAAAGGGGGGCTTTTACAATATTTGACGTTGACGGCCTGCCAAAATAGGGGACCTCCGCGCCGCCCTTGCCCTTGATCGCAAACACGCGGCGCGCTGTCCGCTCCTTGCAGAATCGGTAAACGTTCGTCGTGAAGTGTCCGCCGGAATCGACGCAAGCGCAAATGATTTTCAGCCGCCGCCCGTCCGCCGTTGTGAACGTCTGCGAAAGAAACACGTCAAGTTCGTTCCATACCGGCTGGCGTTTCAGGTCCCCGTAAATGACTTGATACCGAATCCCCCAGCTTTCTTTGTCAACGCCCCATCCGACAACTTCGATTTCAAAGCGGTCGTCCTGAACGTCAACGCCTGCGGTCAGCACCAGCACTTCCTCCGGGACCTCGCACCCGTATTCTTCCCGCCGGTCGTAAAGATCGTCGGTGTCGATCTGCTGGCCCTCTTCCTCCCACGTTTCCCCCATTTCGGTATTGGTCCACGCTTTCAGAAGTTCGATATTGCCTTTTTTCTTCTCTTCGTTCGCGGTTAGAAACTTCTCGACGATCTCCCGCCATTCCACGAACAAGGAAGCAAGGGCGTTCAGGTGAAAGCCCCGGACCTTCCGATCAGGGTATTTCGCAACGAATTTCCCTTTCTGTGATTGCTCTTTCCACTCGATTTCACTTGAAATCTTTTTGCAGGCCGGGCAATAATGCCCGATTTCGTCAAGGTTGTTCTTATCAAACCGGATATTGCCCCATGTCAGCGGCGTAAAGGCCCCGCATACCGGACAAGGTACGTTCCATTCTTCCTGCGTGCTATGCTCAAATTCAACCGCGATTCTCGATGTTTCCTTGATCGTCGGCGTGCTTACGCAAACCTCTTTTTTATTCCAGAACGTTGCAAGCCGCTTTCCCGCAAGTAAGAGGGGGTCGCCCTCATTGCCTGCGGTCGCCGGGTATCGGTCAATTTCGTCCGCAAGCAGAATCCGAATCGGACGGGAAGCAAGAGACGACGGGGAATTCGCGCCCACCATCGTGACATGACCGCCGGGGAAAATCTTTTGCAAGATCGTGTTTCCGCTGTTCCGGCTCTTATCGTTCACCCGGTCCCGTAGAACCGGCGTGTCCCGCAACATAGGGGAAAGGCGGTCTTTGCTGAACGTTTCCGCCATCTGAATTGTCGGTTGCATTACCATGATCGGCGACGGGTCGTAGTGCATATAATAGCCGATAGGATTTAGAATCAACGCGTCGGTTTTCCCGATCTGCGCCGCCGACATGATAACGATTTTTTGAACGCGCATATCACAAACCGCGTCCATAATTTCACGCTGATACGGGGCTTTTGAAGTCCTCCAGCGGCCCGGCTCCGCCGACGATTCAGAGGAAAGGCGGCGGTATTCGTCCGCCCATTCCGAAACTGTCATATCCGGCGGCGGGGCAAGGACGGAAAAAATTTGCGTGAATAGTTCAACCGTCGCTTTCTTCATCCTTTGCCCTTTCCCCGAACGCCGTTTTGAAATCTGAAAGTTCCATCAAGGCTTCGTCGATGTGATCTTTCAGCAAGGCGAAAATCTCTGCTTTGTCGGTTTTCTTGCAAAGGACCGGCGCAAGCTTCGACGGAATCGCCATCAAGCGGGATTTGAAATTTACAAGCATATCCGTCATGACGGCTTCTATGTCCTCCGCCGCGTGTAGCTTGTTTTCTTTCAACTGCAATTCGTATTCTTCGTTTTTCCGCTTCGCCCGAACCAGTTTTGCCCGTTCGGTGTTGTAGTCTATTGTTTCTTCACTTTCCGGGTTTCTCTTCCGTAGATAGTTGATATACCGGCGGTTCGTGTCGATCAGGTCATACAGGCCGGGTCGGACCTCCGCAATCACTTTTTCGTCGCGCAACTGCCGCACCCGGCGTTCGGACACGTCCAAAAACCGGGCAACCGCTTTCACGTCGTAAAGTTTCAAGCCCCGCACCCTCTTTCCGCTCCTGTTTTGGCAACCTCCCCCATACCAAAAACGCCCCCGAAAGCGCGGAAGCGTTCAAAAAAAATTCGCGGCTAAAAAAACGGCGGGGTCTCGAACCCGCAAGGCTTTGTTCAGGCGCTAAAAGGACCCACGGCGGGTCTCGCTTCCAGCCCGTCAAACCTCTAATTCCGCGTCGAAATCGTCTTGTTCGTCGTTGATCTCTCCCGTTTCCGGGTCAATGTCGAACGCGCCTGATAACTTTTGCTTTGCAAGGTTGTATTTGCGTTCTTCAAGGCGGACGCGGCGGCTTTCCAATTCATAGCCCTTTATGGAATCAAGCAGTTTAATAATGCGCCCGTGAATTCTGTTCAACTCCGCTTCCAGCTTCATTGTACGATCAAAGGCGCTTGCTTGAATGACTGTCCGGGTTGCTGTGTTGTATGCGGCCTTTTCCAACTCCCGCGCCCGGTCTCCCGTGGTGTCCTGCAAGGCCGCAATCTCCCGTTGCAGACTTTCAAGGCGCTTTTGCTGTTGCTTCGTGGGCGGTTTTCCCTGCTGAACATCCATGTCCCAGCGCAAGGCTTCTTCTTCCGCTTGCAGGCTTGCCAGCTTTTCAAGCTGTTGATTTAATCGTTCCTGCCCTTTTGGGGTCTGCACTTCAACAACTCGATCAACGAAAAGACTTCCGGCCTGTGCGTTCTCCAATTTAGCAATTTTGTTTTGCAAATCGAATTCTTTTGCTATAAGCAACTGTAATTCGGCAAGCATATTTTTCTTTGTGTCCAGCGTAATTTTCTGAATATAAACCCGCTGTTCCGTGGTTAAATTCTCCATCCGTACCGCCGAATACGCGCCGTGTGTTTCGGCGTTCCGGTTTCCCGTAGGCGGCCCCGCTCCGACGGCGTTCTTGTTCCCCGGCTGTCCTCCGCGCTTCCGGGGCGGTTTTTGGGCTTCAAGGGCCGCGGCCCACGAATCAAGGCTTTTCCATTTGCGTACCTGTTCAGGCTTCACGCCGCCGACGGCTTCCGCAACCTGTTTCGCCGTCATTTTCCCGCCGGATTCAAGCCATATTTCCCGCGCCTTGTCGCGCTCCGGGCTTCGATCTCGCGCCATGCGCCGCGCACCCCCTTTCGTTTGTTTTTCATTTTCCGATCTGGACGGCTCCGCGGAAGCGCACACAAAAACGGACCTCGCAAAAAGCAAGGTCCGTTTCCGGTCAGCGCCGGGCGGCGGAGAATCGCCCGCCCGAATCGCTGTTTCAATTTTCCACAATAGCCATTATAGCAGAAAAAACGGGCAATAGGTGGCAATCTTATTTTTCAGGAAATTTGAATGTAAAAATTGCTTTATTCGCTGAAAACCAGCTTGTCAGCCGGTCTAAAGCCTTGTCGCGTATGTTTCGACATTGCCGCGGGCTGTAATTCAGCCGTCCCGAAATCTGTTCCCATGTCGCGCCGTCCAAATAGAACCATGTAACAACCGCTTTTTCATAGAACGTCAGCCGGTCTAATTCCCGCCCGATAGCGGTTCCGACTTCCTCCAGCCGTTTGTTCCGGCGCTTTTTCCCCTCGATCTTCTTTCGGACGTAATCGGGGACGTTCGCCACCATGTTTTCAACCGGCTTTGAAACGCCGCCTTTGCCATGCGGCAAGCCGTCCATATTGACCGCGCCCAGCGCCAAATAATAGCGGTCGTTCAAGTCCTCGACGGTCGCATTGTTCATTTGAATTTCTTTGTCAATCGTGCTAAAGAACCGCAAGATTGAAATTACTTTTCCGCGCTTCATTGTCCGTTCCTCCGATTATTGCTTTAGGGCGGTTTATATATCCGCCTGTAAAACCTTTCCCGCTCGACGCGGTGAATCTCCGCCCGGTATCGCTGTTCTATGGCCCGCGCCCGGCTCCGCTCCATCTTCCGCCGCCAGACGCGGCTCTCTCTCCCGATTTCCTCCAACTCTTTCCGTAGATCGTCCAAAGCTTCAAGGTCAGGCGGGCCGATCTGCAAAAGAATATTTGAAAACGCCGCCACCGCTTCTTCTATGGCAATTCGCACCCGCTCCGCCCAAATCCGCGCGGCTTCTTTTATCGCTTTCGCTTCCTCTTCCGTAAATCCGCCGAAAATCAAAACTTTTTCCTGATTCATCGTCGCGGCCCTCACTCTTCCAGCTTGTCAATGGCGATATAAAGGGCTTGAACGTCCGCCGTCCAGTTCCGCGAACGGTCGAAAGATTCCGCCTTGTCCATGCAGTATTCCAGCAGATTCTTTAATTGCCGTTCGGCGCGGTCAGCGTTCATTTCCTGATCGTCCGTCTGTTCCGCGCCCATAGGCGGCGGGGAAGAGGTGGTGGGCGGTTTATCCTGCCCGGCGGTTTCCGGCTGTTCCTCCGGCTCTGTGCGGCCCTCTGTGGGCGCTTCTGCGGCGTGTTGTATCTTTTCCCGCCCGTCCGCTTCCCGCGGCCCTGTGGCGGTCTGTGGCGCGTCCTGCGGGGTCGCTGGCGATTCTTCCCGCGCCGCTTCCGGCTCTTCCGCCGGGACCTCCTGGGACTCCGGATACCTCCGCCGCGGGCGGCGGGTCCTGCTTCCGCTCCCGCGCGGCCTTGATTGAAATTTCCCCGGTTTCCCGGTATTCCTCAAACGCCGCGGTCTGATCTTCCGCCGAAAGCCCGGACAGTTCATACGCGGTCGAAATGTTTATGCGGTCCGCTTTCAATTCCTCCATGAACGCCGGGCAAAGATTCCGGGTGATCGCGTCGAACCGCCCGATCTGCGCCGGGCTGGTGTTCAAGGTCTGCGCCACCAGCTTCCGCATATCGCCGGGCAATTTCTCTTGTTGCTTGATTCTCTCCAAAAGCGCGCGGGTCCGGCGGGCTTCCTCGATCTTGTCCCACGCCGTTTTTTCACGCTGGGAGTTCGCCGCAATCAGCATAATTTCTTCCCGGATTGCCTGAACCTCCGCGTCCTCTTCGTCCGCTTCGACGGTACACGGGACAAACTCATATTCCGGTTTGCCCTCTTCCACAAGGGAAATGCAGGCGGCGCGGCGGCGGTGTCCCGAAATGACCTTGTATTTCCCGCCGCCCAGCGGAACGACGATGAAGTTTTGAAGCACTTTCCCGGCAAGTTCGATCTTGCTTTTCAGCTCTTCAATGTCGTTCATCGAATAGAAGTTATCTTCCGACGGCACAAGGTCAAAGACGCTCAACCGCTCAATCGTCGCCGGGCGGCTGGCGGGGGCGGTCTGCCCTCCGCCGCCGGGCGCGGCCCGCTTTGAAGCGTCGTTCAAAATCTGATTCAGATTAAACTTTCCCACTATGTACGCCCCTTTCTGTCCGAATCGGACAAGTTCTTTTCTTGTTCGCACTCCCGACACGGATATATTATTTCGTGAAATCCCGGTTTGCTTGACCTGTGAAAAACCCGCCGCCCGTACTTCAAGCAAATATGCGGTTCTTTCGTTCCCAGCCGTTCCTGCTGTTCTTCCGTCAAATTCAGGTTTTCACAATCATTGCAGTTCATCCCGCGTCCCCTTACTTTTTCCCGCGGTCCAGATATTCCCGCACGAATGCGATATAGTCCATAGCGGCCCCGCTCCGCCTGCTGTATTCAGCAATGGGGGATTCCGAAAACGTGCTTTCGGCCACCTTCTCCGAATAGCGAATGTGCGTGTCGAAAACCGGGTATTCCGGCTGGCTCCGCAACCACTCTTCCCCCTGCCGGTCCGCGTCCGTCCGCTGAAAGCACGTAATCAGGCAACCGGCAAGCCGCAAGCGGGGGTTCCAGTCGGCGCGGGTGTCCTCGATCTGCTCTTTCAGTTCTTCCAGCCCGTCAAAGGCGTATTTGTCAATCTTGATCGGAATAATCACGTCGTCGGAAGCGACAAGGGCGTTGATCGTCGAAATGTTTATATCGGGGGCGTTGTCGATAATGCAGAAATCATAAAAGCTTTCCGCCGCAATGGTGTTCAGCGCGTCCCGCAACCGGGTTTGCTGGGGGCGGGCGCTGGTGTCCAGCATGACCTCCAAATTCGCCCGAATCAAGGACATATTCGCGGGCATTACGTCGATCATGTCGAACCGGGTTTTCTTGATGACCTCCCACGGGTCCAGCCGCCGGGCGGTCAGAACGTCCGAAATGCTCTTGTCGTCGTAGCTGTGGACCCCGAACGTTTTCGACGTGTTGCCCTGCTTGTCATTGTCGATCAGCAAAACCCGCTTTCCGTGGATGGTCGCCAGAATGTGCGCCATGCTCCCGGCGGTAAGGGTTTTCGCAACGCCGCCTTTCAGGTTGATAACCGAAATTGTTTTCACCGTGTAAAACCTCCTATTTTGATTTTGACCCGCTCGACGCGGGCGGCTTAATTCCCGATTTCCTCCGCCATTTCACGGGCGGTCCTGTTCACCGCTTCTTCCAGCGTTTCCCCGCCGGTCGGTTCGTCGATTTTGACGGTTCGGCTCATATTGACAACGCCGTTCCACGTCTGTTTCATCATGCGGACGACAATTCCGCCTGCCTTGCGTCGTAACGGCCAGCAATCCGCTTCGATGGTTACTTTCGCCCCATGCAGGGCGGCGGCTATGATTTCACTATTCATCGTCGGCCCCTTCCTGTTGCGGGTCCTTGTTATTGCCGTGAATCATTGCGGCAAGGTAAGCTTGCGTCAACTTCAAGGCTTCTTCCATCGTCGCGCCCACCTGTATGGTCGCCCGGTAGAAAAGCAAGGCCATTTCCGCCGTTGCTCCGATTGCACCTTTCAGCATTTCAACTTGTTCTTTCGGGTCCATTATGTTCCCCTCGCTTTCTCCATTTCGGCGCGCAAGTCCTCTTTGATGTAATAGGCGCGCCCATGCTCCCGGCAAAGGTGTTCGGCTTCTTCCCCAAACGCGGCCCAGCCGCCTGCTTTGACGATTTCCGGCGGCGGCGCGGCGTGGTTCAGCTTGCCGATTTTGAAAAGGTCGATATACCAGCCGTTCCGAATCAGGCTGAAAACGGCGCTCGGATAAAGGACGGGTTCGCATGATACCCACGTTTGCACGCCGTTATATTTTGCCTGTTCCAGTGTCGCCAGCCGCTCCGCCGTGTTCGCGGCTTTCGGTTCCTCCGCCGCCGGATAAAAGAGGTTGTCCGTTGTGAATGTGACCCCGAAATAGTCGCCGGAATCCAGCAAATCAAAGTCCCGCCGGGCGCGGTCCCCGCCCTTTGTCAGAATCCGAACGTGATTCCCGCTTTCCTTGATCGCCTGAATGACCGCCCGCGTCGGCGTGGTGTCGATTTCGGCGGGGTAGGGGTCGCACGTGAAGCAAAGGAAGATCGTTTTCCCGCTGATCTTCTCCCGCTCCAACTGCCGCCGGACCTCTTCGACGATACCGGGCCGGGGCCGGACCTCCGCGAATTCCTCCCGGCCCCTATGCAGGACGGCTGGGGCGTAGCAGTAGGAACAACCGTGATTGCACCCGGTATAAATGTTCACGGCAAGTTCCCCATACTCGCGGGCGCGCCCGCGGGGTTCATAGATAGGGTTATTCATGTTCTTCTCTCTCCTTTTCCAATGCTTCCCGAATCTTTTTCAACTCTTTTGCGATTTCCCGCAATGCTTCAAGAACCTGTATATCGTGATAGCCGCCCATTTTTACCCTCCTTTCCTCCAACGTGTCCCGAACCGTTCTTCAACCTCCCGCAAGAGGTCCCAATATTGCCGCCTGTATTTGTCCCGGTCCCGCTCCAACTGTGAAATACGCCGGTTCAGATTTTCCACGCGCAAGGGGTCGCCGCTCTGAATCTGTTTTGTGACCTCCCGGCAAAGCGAACGAATCATTGAAGCTTTCAGGGTGTCCGGGTCCTGCGCCGGTCTGCGGCTTGCCCGCTTGATGTTGCGCGCGAACCCGTCCCGCACGATGTAAACGCCGACGTGATCGGGTATTTCCTCTTTGATCTCTTCGTACAGGTCCGGCGGTAAAACGTAATAGTTCAGGTTTCCGACGAATGAATTGTGACAGGTGGAATGGAAATCTGCCTTTGTCACTTTGATTTCATAGCACCGAAAATCGCCCTTTGTGTCAAAGGTCATATAATCGACACGTTCTTTCCCGAACCAGCCTATTGTGACTTCAAAGCACCCGAAAACGCCTTGTTTGTTGGTAGCGTTCCAGATTGCCATTTCAAGCCGCTTCGTTTCCTCTGTTTTCATGTGCGGCCCTCACTTCCGCCGCCGGGTATGCTTCTTTTTCTTCCCCCGCCGCGGCTTTGCGCTCTCTGTGTGGAGCGGGGCCGGGTTCGGTTTCGGCGGCTTGACCTCTTCCGAAATCACTTCGATTTCTTCCACGTCCCGCGGGTGGAAGCAAATCACGCCGCCGGGGTCATAGGTTCCCGCCGCCCAATCCGCCTTGAATTTTTCAAGATCGTTTTTATAGCGGGGGACCGGGTGGACCTGTTCGGAATAGTAAATTGCCATCATCATGCGTTCGTCGTCCGGCGCGTCCCAATCGTCAAGGTGATAGCTTTCGTAGTTGTCCCACTCCCAAAGGGACAAGCGGCAACGCACGCCGTCGAAATACTCGTTCGCCCGCTGGATGTTCTCAAAATCCCGGTATGTCATGCCCTGCCCGGCGCATTCCTCCCGGATTTGCTGAATCGTCTTGCCCGCCATGTGCAAGCGACAAAGAACAACTTTCGGTTTGTATTCCATGCTTTCACCGTCCTTTTTCTATTCTGTGAACGTGGACCCTTGATCGGTGTCCCGCTCCATCATGCGGACCGGCGGCGGGTTGTTCAGCGCCCGGCGGCTTTCCCGCGTGATTTCTTCAAGCCGCGTCACGAATTTTTCGTTTATGACGCTGTAAGGGAAGATCACCGCCGCAATCAAAAGGCCCGCTTTCGCCGCGACATAGGTTTGACCGTCCGGCGTGACCCGCTCGTAAAGCTGTACCACGTCCAGCACGTCCTCCAGCGGCGCAAGGTATTTTTGCTGAATGAAGATTATTCCAGTCCGGGTCTTTAGCGGTTTGACTTCCGTTCCGCCGTAAATAATCGAAAAGTCGTCGTCTTTCAAAACCCGTTCGTCCGGGTCCGTGTCGCCGATGTTCAGCACGTCCGGCATTGTCAGCCGCCGAATGCTGGTGTTCTTCAACTGCTTTTCCGAAATGTCGAACACGGCGCACAAGGTTTCTTCATCCAGTATCGGAAGTCCGTTCAGCGGGTAGGCCGCGCACCCGTCACCCATCCATTGCACGATCTCCCCGTTTTCGCTTATCTTGTCGAACAGGCGGAACGTCTTTCGCTGGTGGCAAAGGGAAATAACCTTTTTCAATTTCATTCCGCGTCCCCCTCCTTTCCCGGCTCCTCTGTAAATAGAGCGTCGTCCAATGCCTTAATCGAAAATTTCATGTTCCCTGCGTATATGGATTCATCCGTTACGCCTGTGACTTTCAGCTTTCGCACCGTGTAGCCGATTTTTAACCATACGAAATCGCCGGGCGTGACGCGCTTTTTCAGGGCTTCCAGCTCCGCGGCCCGCTGTTCTTCTTTCCGCCGTTTGACCTCCGCCGGGTGTTCATCCACAAGGGCAAGGAAAATCCCGTATTCGTCCCGGCTGAAAAGAACGCGGCCCGCTTTCAGTTCTTCTAACTGTTCCGCCGTTATTCCGAAACAGAAATTCCCGAAAATGCTTGAATTCTTTTCGATCTCTTCCGGCGCAATGCTGGATAGTTCGTCGGAGAATTCCGTTTTCCATTCCATTCTATTTCCCCGCTTTCTTCAATGGGCAATACCGCGGCGCTGTTTTCCCGTAGAACAATAGCGGCCCCGGTTGCTTGCAGTCCGGGTGTTCACAAAATGAAGCTTCTTGCATAAATGTTCCGACGTGTGCGCTTGCCCCGTTCCCATTTCGCGGGTATGCGTGAATAGACGCATATTTACATTCCCGGCATTTCACGTCTATTCCTCCCAATTCCACCAGCCCTGTTGACCGCGGGCCGGAATCGGCTTGCTGAACATTTCCGGGTTTCGGAGAACCCACGCGAACCGGCCCGGCGAATAGTCGCCCAGCGCCCTCTCCCGCTCTGTCAGTGTGTCCGCGATTTCCTCCACGGGGACGCAATCGACGATTTCCACGGTTCCGACAACCGCGCCCAGCGGCAATACCGTTTTTCCGCCGACGGCTTCCATAAGGCTCCAAAAGGCATTATCCGAAAGCCCTTTTGTTGCGCGCTTCAATTCTGCTTTCCCTGCATGGACCGCGACACGGCCCCGAATATTCGTTCGCCGCGGGCGGGTTTCATAACGCTTTATCCCGGCAACGGTCGCGTATGCGTAAGGTTGATAAACTGTGTATGCTTTCACCCGTCTTTCTCCTTTCCGCTGTTGTAGATAACCACCATTGACGGGAACGGCGCGGGGGCGTATGCGTTACCCTCTTCATCAGTGAAGCGCAACCGCCCGCGAATGAAGCGGATTTCCGCTTTCCCGTAAATGTAGTCATGAAAGTATGTCGTGTCGGTCCGGGCTGGAATCAGCAAAACGACGGTCGTTCCGCGCTTTGCTTCTTCGTATGCCTTGCGGACCCATTGCCCGATCTTCCGTCCATAGGGCGGGTTACAGAATACAGCACCCCCCCCCGCAAGGTTCCACGGGCTGGAAAGCCCGTCCGTTTCGGGCGTGTAGTACGCCGGGCATTTCGCACTTTTCGCCGTTGCCGCCGCGTCAAGGGTGAAGCGGAATTCCCGGTTCAGCGCGTCGAAAAACGCTTGCGGCGTGCAATAGTCCATTTTCTTACTGCTCAAAAGGGCGGCATTCATTCTTCCACCCCTGCTCCGTTCTGCCTGTCTATGGTGTCCAGCGTTTCGGCAATATCGGCGCGGCGCGCGCCGTCAATCTGTACGTGCCATCTGCTGTCGATTCTATATGCTTCGATCTTCCGCGGTGTATGCGCGGCCTTTACGATACTCGCGACGGCTTCCCCTACGGCTCCGATCAGGATTAAAAACCCCACCCACGTCCAGAAACTTGAAAAAACGAATCTTATAAACTCCACGTTTGGCCCTCCATTTCAAAATAATTTTACCTGTTCCGCCCTGATTGTCGGCAAGTCGTCAAACCTCACTTGCGCCCGCGCATACTCCAACCGTTCCGCCGCCGCCCGGCAATAATCCGGGTCGATCTCGAATGCCAAGAAATCAAACCCCATTTCGTGACAGGCGATACAGCTTGCCCCGCTCCCGGCGTGGGTGTCAAGAACCCGATCACCGGGCCGGGCGTAGTTCTTCAAAATCCACCGATACAGGCGGACCGGCTTTTGCGTCGGGTGAATCGTGTTCCCGTCCTGCTGGAGCGCGGCCCGGTTGATAACGACAACCCGCGTCGCACAATCGAACGACGAATAGGCAAGTTCACAATCAGACTGTGAAAGCCCGTGTTGCCCTTTATCCCAAACCACCCAGCCCTTTGTCCCGCGGTTCAGCATAGGGGCGAAATAATTTCCGCCGAAAATGATTTGATTTTCCGACACGCGTTCCAGTTCCCGGAAGTATTCAGGCGGGGGCGGTTCTTTGTCCCAGCCTTTCCGGGCGTGAAACTTTCGGTTGTGTTTCGGGTTGTTGTGCTTCCTCTCCCGCTGTCCGTCGTGTCCTATGCCATAGGGCGGGTCGCATATGGCAAGCTGAAAGAATTTGTCCGGGATTTCCTTCATTGCTTCCATGCAGTCAAGGTTGTAAATGCGGTTCAGGTTGAACACGGGTTATCACCTCTTTTCGCGCCGGTCATACAAGGGCATATATCCCAGCCAATTCCGGTTAAGAACGTATGCCCCCGGCTCTTCGTCCGCTCGAACCGGCTGTTTCATCTTCATACAGGCGGTTTTGCTCAAGAATCCCGGCGGAATATCGGCGTATGACTTATACAGGGGCTTTCCGGTCGCTTCCGCTTCCCCGCGGCGCAAGGAAACCTCCATCCGCTCCGCCGCCGTCTTATACCTTCCCACGATCAGCCGCGCCGCCCTTCGTCCTGAACACGCAAGTTCAGCATTTTTTCCCGAACCAGCTTGTCAACCACCCGGCCCGGCGTTTTCTGCCCGCTGATCTGCATAAGGCGTTCAAGGTTGAACGCCGTTTGCGGTGTGACCCGGACCGTCACTTTCCGCGTTTTCTGCTTCTGCTTCTTCATGTCCCGAAAACCTCCGTTCTGCGTCGATATAGTCCAGAAATACCCAGCCCGCGCTCCGCCCGTCGTGTTTCAGGTCCAGAAAGAGGACCGCACCGTTAAAGCGGACGCGGAACGGTTCAAGGTTCGCCGCCGTCACATACTTTCGCCCGAAATGCTTTTTCATGTCCCGCCAAATGACCCACGGGACAAAGAAAAAGTTGTTCCCGATTCCGGCGCATACGGCGGCAACCGCGCCCATCCTGTGATGATGCGCCAGCGTGTCCTGCTGTTCGCCGGTCAGAACGTCCCGTTTCAGCCGGTCCGTCGTGGTGTGCTTTGCTTCAAAGACGATAGATCGCCCGCCCGCAAGGGTCCCTTGAAAATCCGGCTGGGCGCGGGCTGTGAACCGGCCCTTGAAGATTCCGCCGCCGCTCTTCTCCATGACGCGGAACGGTTCGGGTGTTTTGTCGATCTCCGCCCGGCCTTGCCGGGAATACAGGGCGCACCCGGCTTTTATAGCGTCCTCGAAAAAATGCCCCTGTGCGTTGTTCACGGCGTTTTGATAGCGCCGGGCAAGGTATTTCTTTTCCCATGTCACGGGCATTATTGATCGCCCCTTTCTGCTGTCCCGCTCCCTAACGCTTTCCGTCGCGTGTATACCTCCATGCCCGCCATCATCATCGAAAGGCGCTGGGCTTCTTCAAGGTCGATTTCCCCCGTGTCCGGTATTTCGTCAATCGCTTTTTCCGGGAATATGTGATTCTTATTCAGGAAAGCCGAATAAAACCGGTCAAGTTCCTTTTCCAGCGCGGCATTATAGAATTCAAAACTTAATTCGATTTCTAACCGCTCCGCCGCTGTGCATTCAATCCCCAGCATTTTCCGCGGGCGGTTCGTGTACTTTCCGACGCACGAATAAGCAACGCGCCCGGTAACGGTGTAAATAACCTGATTCAAAAGCTTTCGTTCAAGCGGGGTTTTGAACCTGAACCATGCGATTCCCCGGCGTTCCTCTGCAATCTCCGCTTCCGTGATTCCGTATCTCTTCATAAGCCGGTCAAGCAGGGCGGCGGCGGATTCCTTTTCCCCGCGGTCCCCGCGCTCTGCTAAAGCCTGAATCTTTTTGACTTTCTGCAAAAGCTGTTCCCGATCCGTCATGCGTCCACCCCGCTTTCGGGAATCGCCCACGAATACGGTTCCGCCGCGCACATAGTGTAAAACGGGCATTTGTGGCACGAATCATCTTCCGTCCGGCGGTTGCAAATTTCCTTGATGACCGCCGCCGCGCGGTACATTTCCCGCAATTCCTGTTCCCGCTCCTGATCGTTCATGTTTGTAACCTCTTTTCTTTGTGTCGTGTCAGGTATTCCGTCCAGCTTTCTTTCAGGTAGCACCGCCCATATACAAAACGCTGGGCGAATTCCTTTTGAAGCGCGTTCGGAATTATGCCTTTCCGGTCGTTCCGCTCCGCCTGCGCGTAAATGCTGATACCCTTTAACCGTTTCAACCGCTCGACGCGATAGGCGGCGTTTTCAACGTCCTTTGTTACAAGCAGATAAATAAACAGGTTATAGGGCTTTTTGCCGTAGCCCTCCAGCAATTCCGCGGCCCGCTCGATTGCTTCAATCTTCGGTATCTGATCGCACGAAAAGCGGATAAACCGAATCCATTTCAGCCGGGCAAGAATCCCCGCTATTCGGTCAGTAACCAGCCGCGCGTCCATGCCTTGATTTAGGTCTATTTCGTAGCCGGTCCCGATCAGGCTTTCAAGCTGTGAAATCCCGTATTCGGAAGCAAGAATGTTATTGTCCATCAGGACCAGCTTTTTCGTGTCCGGGCGCACGATCTGTTCCCATGCCCTGTAAGGCTTTATTCCGCCCTCTTTCGCCGGGACTACGCACCACGGGCAACGGTTCGGGCAACCGCGGGTTATGTACCCGATAGCGTAATCACATTCCGGGTATATGCTGTAATCAGGAAAAGCCGCGTCAATTTCCGGCGGCAAGGTCTGATTGATCGGAATATCTGTGTACCCGGTCCCGCCGCGGATAGCCGACGGCGGCAAATACGGGTTTTCCGGCGTGAAGTCAAAGACTTTGCTGGAATAGATCATGTCGAACGTGTGACTTGTGATCGGGTCCCACCATTCGACGGAATCGCCGCGGGCCTTGTGATAGGCTGAAATCTTCATCAAGGCATAATTCGGGAATTTCTTGTGCTTCAAATATTCCCGCTCCGCGTCATGTAGGCCGACGCGCACGCCGCCACCCCCTTACAATTCCACAATTCCGCCGATTCGGTCCACGTCCGCGGCTGTGACCGTCCGGCGCTTCAAAATACTGGCGATAACCTCCCCGAACCGCTCCCAGCGGGCGGAAGCAAGGGTGAAATACCGAAATCCGGGGTTGTTCCGCGCCCAATTCTGCAAGAAAGAAACCGTTCCGTCGTTCATTTCCTCGCATACCTGATAAACGGCAACTTTCCCGGTTTCCGGGTCAACCTCCCGGCAAATCGCAACCAGCCGCATACGCCGCGGCGCTTCCGCCGCCGGGCGCGGCTCCCGTTTCGGCTTCCTGCAATCGCAAATTTCGCCCGCGTCCAAGTGTGCGCCGCAATGCGGGCATTCCCGGTAAGGCTTCCCCATGATGACCGCCCCTTTCTATTCTTTTTTCCTCAATTTCAGGTAAATTGACCACCCTGTTTGTTCGTTGTATTCGTACTGAACCCCGTAATCGTCGTCGGTCAGGGTCCAGCCCGGATACTTCTTTTCCCAAAAGGCGCGGCCCGGCTTCTCTTTTGCCCATTTCTCGATCTGCCGCCGGGTGTACTTTCCGTCGTT
>OFGH01001282.1_pt1 | contig 17253 bp, 17 predicted proteins | sample 1521721 | NCBI WGS metagenome assembly OFGH01 (sample SAMEA3504132, study PRJEB24116) | mouse gut metagenome | biome: mouse gut; feature: mouse-associated habitat; material: faeces | place: Denmark | collected 2011
GAGCCAGGGTATCTTCGCGCGAAAACAGATATGCCTTGCGCATATTGCTGTGGTCAAGGGTGAATACCGCCATGTGAAGGCGCGTCCTGACCCCACCGATCCACAGGGTAAGCACACCCCAGTCAAACTCACAACGGAATCCAGGCTCATAGTCCTGACGGATATATGCCTTTGCCGGCTTCTCCTGCGGCTTCGGCGCTGCCTCCAGCGCACGGACATACTGGCAGACTGTGGAATAGGCGATACGCACGCCATCGTCCTGAAGATGTCGCCACATATCGAGCTTGCGCATCTGCTGCTTATGCAATCCGGCGGCGGCGTTCTCACGGTTGCGGGCGATAAAACCGTCGATGCGGCGGCGTACCTCATCGGTCATCACACGTCTTACGCGGCCGCTGCTGTCATACTTTGGCCTGGTCAGCAGATAATCGTCTACCTCCCGGTCTGTCGGTGACGGGCCGGCCTCTCTCTCGAACTCGCGCAGATACTTGCGCACGGTCTTGCGGCTCATGCCGTTGCGGCGCGCTATCTCGCGGATGCTCATCCCCTCGCGGCGATGAGACAGAATAATGGATGTTTTTTCCTCCATGTGTAACATTTTGTGGACTCGTTGATGTCGTTCTTCATAATCAACGATATCCGGTTAAACTTACCCATGGGGTGGGTCCCTTTTCAAATGCTATACCTGGGTCCCTTTTCAAATGTTAGATGCATTGAACGTCGTTTGAAAGATGATACTCTTCAATCGAGAAATTATTATCAAAGCGTTCTTCGATTTTAATCACTCCCTGAAGTGGATTCTGCTTGAGTTTCTTTGGAAGCTGATTGTCTGAGAGACCATCAAGATGATAGTGGAAAGTGGTTTTCAGAAAGTGAGTGATGAAGTTGTTTTGTTTTCCGAAGAGTCTGCCCATATTCCAGCCATAGTGCAGCAATGCCCATTTCTCGACAGGGGCTGAAACCTCGATTCTTTGAATTTTGACCCCGGCTTCAATATCTTCTGAACTTCGAGGGTCCCAGTTGGGTGTGGAAGCTCTCTGAAATAATCCCAGACGGAAAAGAAGTATCGGAACGTCTCGCTGTTTGATATAACTGCCAAGAACTTTCATTGTGTACTCACAAGCGAATCTGTACTTGGCATCTTCCTGTGTTCTGACGAGTTCGCTTGCCGAATTTTTCATCTCGTTGATGTTTACGGATACAATGCCATCTTCGTCTTTTGTAATTGTTGCTCCGGTCGGAACGGCAACCTCACGTTTCAGGTCAGACATTACATTGCGCATTATCTGCTCTAAATCATCGCGCGATATAGTAGCCTGTTCAAGCGGAACTGTCGTTTGTTCTACGGATGTTTCTTCTGCGATTGGTCGGGACACTGGAACTTTTACCATTTCCTCTTTTCCCTTTTTCTCGCCGATTAACGGCATATCTTGACCTGATAGAAACTCAACGAGTATTGCATACAGGGCAAGTCCGCCGATTATAATAAGGCAAAAGAACACATTGGCATTGAATTCTGATTCTCCTTTGGATAGAATGGAATGACGAATGACCAAAGCCGAAAATATATCGACCGCAATCACCAGCACTAGCAGCCAGGGATGATGGCCTTTGAATAGGTCTTTCATACGGTGGTTGTTTAATCTTATAAGTCTTAAAATTTGATGAGCTTAACAAACAAAGTTAAAACGCAATGCTACATCCTATTGTTCAGCAGGAATATAATAAAGCCATCCCTCGGAATGCGAGATGGCTTTACTTGAAAACAATAGATTATTTCAGGGTGATGGCATTGGATGCCTCGCGCTTCTTCTCGCTGACCACATCGGCATAAATCTGCGTGGTTCTGACACTTCGGTGCGTAAGCATCTTTGAGACAACGTATACGTCGATGCCCAACGAGATAAGGATGGTTGCGAATGAGTGACGGAGACAGTGAAAGGAGAGTTTCTTCTCGATGCCAGCTGCCTTAACCCATTTCTTGAATGGTTGTTGTGCCATAGAGCGACGGAAACCTTTGAAGATAAGTCCTTCGCCTCGCTCGCCGCAGTATTTGAGTGCTTCGTCGCTGACGGGGAGTGTGGCTTCCGTATCAGTTTTCTCTGTGCAGAGTCGTATGCAATAGCCGCCATCAGGGCTACGCTCGATGTTTTCCCAGCGCAGTTGCAACAGGTCGCTGAAACGAAGCCCGGTAAACAGCCCGAACATTGATGCTCGTTTGAGAACAGGCACCTCACATTCGGTTGCATCGAGAATCTTCATCTCGTCGAGCGTCAGATATTCCTTCTTAACCTCCTGCCACTTGATGCCTTCAAGGAAGTCATTGACGTTCTCGGTGATATATTTCTCCTTGTATGCCATTTTCAGCAGGCAACGGAATGTTGACCAGTAGCCGGCTGCCGAGTTGTTGGAGAGAGGTATCTTCTTATCCGGGTGACGCAGGTTGTGTGCATAGAGCAGATACTCCCGGAAGTCCTCGCACAAGCTGGCGGTAACATCGCCGAATGTGCAGCTGCCACCGCAGAACTTCTTGAAGTGGAGATAGACGCATATCCATTTGTCATACTTGCTCTTCGCTTTCTTCTCGAAGTAGGAGAGGAAGTCCATCTTCTGTTTTGCCTTGTCAAGGAATCCGAACTGTTCGTTGATAAGGCTCTGGTAACGGATGCAGCGGATAGCCTCGGCTTTCTCTTCCATTTCCTGATTGAAACGACGTTGCATCTCGTTGGCAGGTTCAGCATAGATGACAATGCCGAGGGTTTCGCGGCGCGTCATCTTGTTGGTGTGGGGATTGCGTATCGCCGGATAATAATCGAGGTAGAGCGATACTTTTCCTCCGACATACGGACGACGACGGAGGAACACTTTGGTGCAGGTGTTTGTCATTGCATTTATGGGGTTTGAGAGTTTGAAAATCAGTTGCAAAGGTATGTGGAGATGCAAAGGGGAACAATGCCGTCTCCGGCGGTTCCAATGTTTCTCAAAACCGTCTCCACTGGCTAAATCTCCGGAGAACCAAGCAGAGAATCAAGCTCAGAGCGGAGAATCAGTGTGTATTTGCCTTTCTTCTCACGGGTGATGCTGTGGTACTTCAGATAATGGTGAAGCTGGTCGCGGGTCAGATTATATTTCGCCATCGCTTCGGGATAGGTGTAATACTCCGGCTCCTTTGGTGCCACCTGACCTTTCGCCAAATCGAAGTGATATTTGGAATACATCACATAGTTTCCCTGTTTCTTTTTAGGAATTCCTTCCTTCGACACGAGCGTATAGATGGCAGATAGTGTCATGCCGTACTTGGCTTGAATATCCGCCACGGTGTACCATTCGGATATTTCCTCCTTCGGTTGTTGATTGGCAAAATAGCGGTCGACATGGCTCCGACTCCAGAGCGTTTTACCCCGGCTTTGCGTCTTAGGCCAGCCCTCGCGCTCGGCAATCTTATACATTCCCGAATTGGACACACCGTATTTCTCCTGCACCTCCTTTGAAGTATAGAACTCAGTGATGGGTTCTCGTCCCGGCTTTTCGCGTTTGAGATACTTATGACCTTTCTCAAATAATAGGTCAATATCCTGCCGCCGTACCAGTGTCTTGCCTTTGAACTGCACGGTTGCGATAGCGTTGTCGGCAAAGTATCGGTAGATTGTGGCACGACTGACTCCGAGCAATCGGCATACCTGTGTCGGGGAAAGAAACTCCAGCTTTTCGATTTCGACCTTGCCTTCAAGCCGTGTTGAGTATTCCGCCTTGAACTCTTGGAGTTTCGCTTGCCGTTTCCTCTCTTTATAAGCGAGACCAGAACATCTGTGGCTACAATATTCCGTGGTAGTCTTGCGTGCGACAAATTCATTGCCGCACCACTTACATTTTTTGATGATTTCAATATTACTGCTCATATTCGCTTTTATTGGTGGTTATTTCGCCAGTTATTTCGCCGAAAGTGTCTCATCGCGTCTCACTGCGTCTCATGGTGTCTCAAAAGTCCACGACCTTGCGACACGATGTGACGGGATTGACCGACTTGCTACAAATCGGGTACAAAAACACAGGTAAAAAGGGGTGAAAAGCGGTTATATTACAGTATAGGCATGAAAAAAGTCGCCCGATAATGAGCGACTTTTCAATGTTTTACACCAGATGGCACCAGTTGTAACCAATAGGCTACTTGCCGATGCAGAAGCGGGAGAAGATGGTGGCGAGGATGTCGGGGGTGGTGATGGTGCCGGTGATGGTGGAGAGGTGGTGGAGGGTTTCGCGGACGTCCTGGGCGACGAGGTCGCCGGGGAGGTTGGTGGTGAGGCCGTCGATTACAAGGCGCAGGGATGTGGCGGCCGAGAGGAGGGAGCTGTAATGGCGGGCGTTGGTTACGATGACGGCGTCGGGGGTGTCGGCTGCGTGGGGTATTGAGGCGGTTGCTATGTGGTGAAGCTCGTTTTTCAGGTTATCGATGCCTTGGTTGTTGAGTGCCGAGATAGGGAGGGGGGGGATGGTTGCGAGGTCTTGGTCGGGGAGGGGTGTGGTTTGTTTTTGTGGCTGGGTGGCAAGAAGGTCGCTTTTGTTTAGAACCGGCAGGATGGTTGTGCCGGTTGTGCATTTGGAGGTGAGCTCCTTATGGAATGACCGTAGGTAGGAGGGGGTGCTTTGTGGGGTTATTACCCAAAGGATGATTTTGGCCTGGGTGGTTTTTTCCCATGCACGCTCGATTCCGAGGTTTTCGATTTGGTCGGTGGTTTGGCGGAGGCCGGCGGTGTCGATGAACCTGAATGTCATGCCGTTGATGTCGGTCGTGTCCTCTATTGTGTCGCGGGTGGTGCCGGGGATGTCGCTGACTATGGCCCTGTTGTCGCCTAGCAGTGCGTTTAATATGGTTGATTTGCCTACATTCGGTTCGCCGATTATTGCCACGGGTATGCCTCGGCGGATTGCGTCGCCGGTGGAAAAGGATTCGGCGAGGCGTTCCACGGTTTGAAGTGTGGTTTGTGACAGGTCGAGCAGTTGCCTGCGGTCGGCAAATTCCACGTCTTCTTCCGAGAAATCGAGTTCAAGTTCGAGCAGCGAGGCCAGTTCGAGCAACTGGTCGCGCAGGTGGCCGAGTTGCGACGAGAAGTGGCCGCGCATTTGCGACATTGCCACGCGGTGTGACGCGCGTGAGGTGGATGCTATGACATCGGCCACGGCTTCGGCTTCTGCAAGATCCATTTTTCCCGATGCGAATGCGCGCATTGTGAATTCACCGGGTTCGGCAGGCCGGCATCCTTGCCGTATCAGCAGGTTTATAAGTTCGGTCTGAATCCAGATGGAGCCGTGGACTGAGAATTCCACTACGTCGTCGCCTGTGAATGACCTTGGCGCGCGGAAGATTGTTGCCACTGCCTGGTCGAGTGTCTCGTTGTTCTGAGGGTCGACGATATTGCCGAGATGGGCGGTATGGGATATGGCGTCAGAAAGTGTTTTTCCGTGCCATACGGTATCGGCTATACGGACTGCATCGGGGCCGCTTATTCGGGCTACGGCTATCCCGCCTATGCCTGCCGGGGTGGAGATGGCGCAAATAGTATCGTCGTTGTTGGTCATTGCCAGGGTGGGTTTATGGGTCATGAAACTCTGTTTTTCGGGGTTATCTGCGGGGCATGCGGCTCCAGCGGTTGAAATCGCATTGTGCTTCTACGGTGGTTTCCACATCGTCGGGGAGCGCTGTGAAGAAGTCGTGACCGGTCAGTGCCTCAACCGAGTCGACACTGACGGCGTGTGTCTGCATACCTCCTTTCACATAGCTGTTGGGCATGATGAACCCTATTGCCGACGGAGGGTCGGTGTAGGGGGAAAGTATGACTTTGAAGAATTTTCTTGGCACGGCTACGCCTGTTGTCCCGATTCGTTCTATGCCTTCGCCAGGTATGAAGACCGGCCCGCATACGATGACGACAGCGCTGTCGGCAATAGCCCGTTGCCGACATTTTTCTTCAAGTTTTTTCCATGCGCCACGGTTAAGTTCGCCAGCCTGGGGGCAGATGTTGGTCAGCAGGAATGATTCGCGCATGGTTTCGGGGCTCCATTTCATGTCGCCTGCAGGAGCCATATGGCCTCGGTCATAGCCTGAATTGCGATAGTCGTCGGTAGTGGCGCATCCGTCGACAGCGGGGTCGGTCTGGAAGGAGCTTTCGCGACTGTTTTCGCCATCGGTTTCTGATGTAAGCAGTTCCCATGCCACCCAGTTTGGCTGGTGGGTGGAGCGGTTGAAAGATACTGTCATTCCCTTGTAGTTGATTATTTCCTCTTCAAGCATCGGGTTTGTCTTGACATACTCCAGCGAACCATCCGGCACGATTTGCCTGTGCGGGTGGTTGCGGGCTGAGGTGACCGGGTAGACTATGGCTGCCACCACGGTCAATGCCAGTAGGTAGCCTGCACGTTTTGTTGAAGCATCGGAGGCCGGGCGTCTCCGTTTGGAGGGCCCGGCCTTCCGGCGTTGGGGTTGTTTCTTTGGCATTATCTTGTTGCTGTCACAGGTGCGGTTTTGTTGCCATACCTGTTGATTGCCTTCTCTTTATCAGAGAATGGCTGATATGTTGAAGTTTTGGAACTCAAGGTCTTTTGCAGCTTTGTCGGCCAGTGAGCGGTCGAGTTTCACAGCCTGGCGAAGGTTGTTGTTGACCATGGTGTCGTTGTTGGTGCGTGCACCGAGGATTGCCGTGATATAGTATGTCATGGCGTTGGGTGCGGTCACACCGGCGAGGGTTGATTTAGCCTTGCTGTAGTCTTTTGCAAGGATTTGGGCAAGGGCGGCGTTGTTTGTTTTTGCATTACCAAAGGCTTTGACTGCGGCATTGGCGTCGCCTGTCATGAGGTAATATGTACCCATGGCATCGTTGAGTTCCTCAAGGCCGGCTGCTGCACCGAATTTCTGGTTTGCCTGGCGGTAATCCTTGTTCATGAGCGAAATCAGCCCGAGGTTCATCTGGGGTTCGGCTGCTTCCGGCGCAAGGCGGGTTGCCTTTGCAAAGTTCCCTTTCGCAGCGTCGTAATTGCCTGCTACATACTGGGTGAGGCCGAGGTCGTTGAAGGCGCGGTAGTCGTTGGGGTAAAGGCGTGCGGCTGTTTCGTAGATTTTCATTTTGTCGCCGTTGTCATCAACCAGCGTTGCTGCATAGAGCAGCTCGTCGGCGCTGAGAGCCGATGGGTTGGAGCTGTATAGGTCGAGTATTTCCTGATCGCTCTTGCCGATTACGTTGATTGACGCTGTGATGCGTGATTTACGCAGACGTGGAAGAATCTGGTCGGCGAGCTGGTCGAAAATCGACGACAAGTTGCGTATTTCTCGTTCACGTTGCTCGGGGTCTTTATACATTGACAGCACGCTTAGAATAAGCTCTTTGTCCTGGATGTTGCTGGCGGCTACAAGTTTTTGGAAGCCTTCCCAGTCCTCGGGGGTGAAATTGGCGGTGAGTTCGCCAAATTCGGTCACATTGTCCTTTTTAAGTTGGTTTTTGAGGTAGGCCGAGGTGTTTTTTTCGCGGTTTTCTGCGAGACGGGTGTTAAGGTCGAGCGAACCTTCAGGCGATGCATATGATGAGATGTTTATTTCCTCGATTTCGCGGGTCTTGTCGCCGCTGGCATCCTTTATCTGCTGGTTGAGCGCGAGCATTTCGCTTGATTTCACCTGGCCGTCGCGTACGTTGGCCTGGTTGATCAGGAAATGTATGTCGGCATTGTATTTTTCGTTGATGATGCGTTGGAATTTGTCGTGGGCGAGTGCGGGTGTCACCGTGGCGGCATCCGCAAGTGCGGCAGTGGCTACTACGCCTTTGGCCACTTTCACACGCGGGAGCACATATTGCTTGTTGCCCTGCCTTACGTCGAATGCGAGTTCGAGTTCGCTTTTCATCATGTCGGGCTGGTACTCATACATGACCGGTATAGTCACCGTGCCCCCGTTGTCGTAATTTATTACAGGGGCGTTGCCACGCACCTTTTCCCCTTGGAAGGCATAGGGTTGGGATGCCACTTCCTGCCCGTTGAAGCAGAGGTAGGGGGTCACTGTTACCTGGGCGTTTTTCACGAAGAATTTTGCCGGTACGCGTGCTGTGACGGTTGCGGGAACGCGGTCGCCTACTACTTCCAGCGGGTTGGGGTTGACAGTGAAATAATCAGCCTGGAACTGATTCAGTTTTTTGCTGCATCCCGTAAGCATTACGGCGCCGGTGGCAGCCAGCAACATGAGGTGTTTAGAGTTCATGACGAATATTGGGTTAATCCTTAAATGCAAGTTTTTGTGATGTTTGGATGTCCTGCCAACTTCCTTGTGGGAAACGGTCAGACATTTAGGGCAAAATTACTGAAAATTTGTAATTTCGCATACCTCATACCGGCATAAAAGAAGTCGGGTGCATATAAGAAAAGTTACAAACGGGCGTTGCTAGGTTAAAAATAGTTAATAGTGGTTCCGTTTTAAAAATGTACACATATTGTAACGCATGTGTAATAAAGTCGGCCTAACTTTGCAATGCAATCTGGCAATGATGCTTTGATTGTGAACTCAAGGTGATAGCACCTTTTCTAACTACAGAAAGAATATAGTTCAAAAGATAGTAATTTAGAGCAAAGTAAATAGAATACTTCATTATCCCTTAAAACGGATCGTCGATGATGACGCTCCGTTTTTTTATTGTCCGTTATGGCGGGACTAGTGGACTAAGGTGGACTAATTGCAAAAAAGTAGGCTGGAAAGTTATGGCGTGGGGTACCTATATCGTACAGGAATCCTGAATCCATAGCAAGGCATAAGAAATCGTTCTTGAACTCGTAGCATGAGGTGGAATAACGTCTTGAGGGTGTGTCATAATGACTCATCTGGGTCGTTGCTTGCGGGATTCGGCTTCGGTCATTGACCTTGGTCAACTCCCTTCGGCCTCACCCTTAATCTCCTACCATCTGAATCATTCTGACAGCACCCTCGACATCCGGGCGAAAGCCACGGCGGTGAATGTAGGCATTATTTTTTTTGTATAGCGCTCCTTTATTGGGCGCCAATTCCATTAAAATAGACCTATACCGTTGTAAAGCCTATCCAGTATGGGCTTGTTTGCTGGTGATGGATATGGGTCGCTGATACGGGTGCAAACCGATGTGTGGCGTATTAGAATTTCTGCATGTCGACGAGGTGGCGGTAATAGCCGTCGAGTGCGAGCAGTTCTTCGTGTGTGCCACGTTCAACTATGCGCCCTTCGTGGAGCACGCAGATGAGGTCGGCATTTTTAATGGTCGACAGGCGGTGTGCTATGACCAGGGTGGTGCGTCCGTCCATAAGGCGGTCGAGAGCCTGTTGAACGAGTTTTTCGCTTTCGGTGTCGAGGGCAGAGGTTGCCTCGTCGAGAATCAGCACAGGGGGGTTTTTCAGAATTGCACGCGCTATGGATAGGCGTTGGCGTTGTCCGCCTGACAGGCGGCATCCACGGTCGCCTATGTTGGTGTCGTAGCCCTTTTCGGTCGCTGTTATAAAGTCGTGGGCGTTGGCTACTTTGGCGGCGCGAATCACATCGTCCATCGAGGCGTGCTGAACCCCGAATGTGATATTGTTTAAGAAAGAGTCGTTGAACAAGATGGCTTCCTGGTTGACATTGCCCATAAAGGAGCGGAGGTCGTGGACGCGGAGGTCGCGGATGTCTATGCCGTCGATTTTGATTGCCCCCTTCTGCACATCGTAGAACCGTGGCAAAAGGTCGGCCATTGTAGATTTTCCAGAACCGGACTGCCCTACGAGGGCTACGGTTGCCCCGGCAGGGATGTCGAGGTTTATGTCGTGGAGGACATCGACATTGTTGCCGTAGCCGAATGTCACGTTATCATAGGTGATGCGCCCCTTGAGTTGTTTTATCTCTTTGGGTGATTCTGGGTCTTTGATGGGGTTTTGGGCGCCGAGGATTTTATCGACGCGTTCCATTGATGCCAAGCCTTTCTGAATTGAATACATGGCTTTGGAAAGGTCTTTGGCTGGGTTGATAATGCTGTAGAAAATCACCATGTAGTAGATGAAGTCGGATGCCTTCAACCCTGAGTTGCCGCTGAGAATCAGTGAGCCGCCGAACCATAGCACGATGGCGATTGAGCAGGTTCCGAGGAATTCGCTCATAGGGTGGGCCAGGCTTTGTCGGCGGGCAATCCTGTTTGACAATCTGTAGAACAGGTGGTTCTCGCGATGGAAACGGTCTTTTACTTTCTCTTCGGCATTGAAGGCTTTTATGATTCTAAGGCCGCCCAGGCATTCCTCGATGTTCGACATCAGTATGCCCCATTGGTTTTGCTGCTCAAGTGATTTCCGTTTGAGCGATTTCCCCACATTCCCCATAACTAGTCCGGCCAAAGGCAGGAGTACGAGTACGAATATCGTAAGCTGCCATGAAACGAGGAACATCATTGCAAGGCATGACAGAATCATGATGGGGTTTTTGAACATCATGTCGAGCGACTGCATTATGGAGTTCTCTATTTCAGCCACGTCTCCGCTCATGCGTGCCATCACGTCGCCTTTCCGTGCGGATGTGAAAAAGGAGATTGGTAGTGTCACCATCTTGTTGAACACATAGTTGCGGATGTCGCGCACGATGCCGTTGCGCATCGGGATTATGAAATAGGAGCATAGATATGCCACGCCGGTTTTCATCCCGGTAAGCACCACAAGCAATGCTGCGAGTGCTGCCAGTGTGGCGGGGGCTCCCCATTGCACTATTGCCTCCTGTGTGTAGTAGTAGAAATTGTTGATCAATACATCCTTGAGCGAATGGCCGCCGCCCAGTTGCATGTAGTCATAAACCTCTTCGTTCACCTTGAAAAGCATTTCAAGGATAGGGATGATGATGGCAAACGATACCAGTGTGAGTAATGCCGAAAGGATGTTGCAGATTATGTTGAGGGCTACATATTTCTTGTATGGTGGCACGAATCTGCGGAGCAGGGCGAACAATTCCTTCATCTGTTGATTTGTTGATGGTTTTCCATGCAAAGGTACAAAAAAGAAGTCATAAGCAGAAAGCCATAAACCAAGGAGCCTGCATAAAATAACCTGTACGGTTAAATTGCTTAGACTACTTGGTTTATGGCTTTCTGCTTATGACTTATAGCTGATAACTTGCAGCTAAGGGTATGCTTATGCGCCTACAAGTTCCATCCCTTTGCGGATGGCGGTTTCGTTGACGGGTATAAGGTGGTGGTGACGTTCGGGGAGGGCTTTCTTCAAGCCGCGAACCACAGCTTCCACAGGCACATCGGGGCGGAGTTTCAGGAGTGCACCGAGCAGAATCATGTTGTAGCTCTTGGCCTGTCCCATCTCGATTGTAGCCTCCATAGCCTTTACAGGCACCACTGTTATATCGGTGCGAGTCGGGGCATGGCGGATTTCATACGGGTCATATATGAGTACGCCGCCGGGCTTTACCTTGCTCTCGAATTTGTCGAGGCTCTGCTGGTTGAGGATTACAGCGGTGTCGTATGTGTCGAGTACTGGCGAACTTATTGGTTCGGTACTCAGGATTACGGTTACATTGGCCGTGCCGCCTCGTTGCTCCGGGCCGTAGGATGGCATCCATGTAACTTCCATGTCGTTTTCAAGCGCGGCATAAGCCAGGATTTTCCCCATTGAGAGGACGCCCTGTCCGCCGAAACCTGCTATGATAATTTCGTCTGTCATGGTGATGTTCTGTTGTTATGGGGGATTTATTTGGCATTTTCAGCCGGAACGGTTGTATCCTTGATGTCGCCGAGCGGGTAATGGGCAAACATGTTGTCGACCATCCACTGGTTGGATTTCGCGGGTGACATTTTCCAGCCGGACGAGCATGTTGCAACGACTTCGACAAACGAAGTGCCCATTTTGCCACGTGCGTTAAGGAAGGCTTTGCGGATGGCGGCCTTGGCTTTGCGGACGGCTGCGGTGGTGTGAACCGCCTGGCGTGTCACATAGCAGGTGCCGTCCAACAGGCTGACCATGTTTGCAACCCGCAGGGGGAAGCCGTTGAGGTCAGTCCGACGTCCGTAGGGTGTGGTGGCGGTTTTGGCTCCTTCGAGTGTGCAGGGCGACATCTGGCCGCCGGTCATGCCGTATATACCGTTGTTAATCATGATTACAACGATGTTTTCACCACGCGTGCAGGCATGTATTGTCTCGGCCGATCCGATGGCGGCGAGGTCGCCGTCGCCCTGATAGGTGAAGACGGGCTGGTCCGGGTGGGTGCGCTTCACCGCGGTCGCCACCGCCGGAGCCCGCGCGGCCGTGGGCTGCTTCAATCCAGTCGCAGTCGATATAGTTGTAAGCGAATACCGAGCATCCTACAGGAGCGATGCCTATTGCGTCTTCTTCCAGGCCGAGTTCTTCGATTACTTCGGCCACGAGTTTGTGAACCACGCCGTGGCTGCACCCGGGGCAGTAGTGCATCACGTTCTTGTCAAGAAGCCGCGGACGCGAGTAGACTTTGTTTTCGGGTTTGATTATATCTTCGCGTTTCATGCTTTAGGTGTGTCTGAGGGTTTGATGAAATCTTTTTCCAATGCATCGAGCACTTCCTGCGGGTTGGGAACGATGCCTCCCATGCGTCCGAAATGAGTTACCGGCACGCTGTCGCTGACGGCAAGGCGTACATCCTCAATCATCTGCCCGGCATTGATTTCCACGCATAATATGCCTTTCACGTTCTTTGCGGCTTCGCGGATGGCATCGTAGGGGAAAGGCCAAAGGGTTATAGGGCGGATAAGGCCGACTTTGATACCTTGTTTGCGGGCATCGTCGATGGCTTTCTGGCAGATACGGGCAATGGAGCCGAAGGCAACGATGAGATAGTCGGCATCCTCGGTGTATTTCGCTTCATAACGCACTTCGTTGCGTTCGATTTCGCGGTATGTGCGCTGGAACCGCTCGTTGTTTTTCTCCATCATTGCGGAGTCAAGCTCGAGCGATGTCACGATGTTGCGTTTGCGACCGCCCTCACGGCCGGTAACAGCCCACGGGCATTGTTCGCGAAGCTCTGCTTCGGTGCGGCGCGGGCGTTGCGGGGGGAGCACAACTTTTTCCATCATCTGGCCAACGATGCCGTCGGCGAGAATCATGGAGGGGGTGCGGTATTTGAACGCGAGGTCGAAGCCCAGACCTACGAAGTCGGCCATTTCCTGCACGGTGGAGGGGGCAAGCACAATGAGGTGGTAGTCGCCGTGTCCTCCGCCTTTGGTTGCCTGGAAATAGTCGCTCTGCGAGGGCTGGATGGTGCCGAGGCCGGGACCTCCGCGCATCACGTTGACGATTAGGGCGGGCAGCTCCGATGCGGCAAGATAGGATATGCCTTCCTGCATCAGGCTGACGCCGGGAGATGATGATGATGTCATGACGGCTTTTCCCGATGCGGCTCCGCCGTAGACCATATTAATGGAGGCAACCTCGCTTTCTGCCTGGAGCACTACCATACCTGTGGTTTCCCACGGCATCAGCGCCTCAAGGGTTTCAAGCACCTCCGACTGGGGGGTGATGGGGTAGCCGAAATAACCGTCGGCGCCATAGCGGATGGCGGCATGGGCTATGGCCTCGTTACCCTTCATCAATTTTATTTCATCTTTCATTCTGGGGGAATGTGTTTGTGGTTATCAGACTTGGCAGCCGGGCTATGCGGCTCCCGGTTTAATTTATTTTTCAATCACCTTATAAACCTCGATGCAAGCGTCGGGGCATACCATGGCGCATGCGGCGCAGCCGATGCATGCCTCTTCGTTGCGTGGATAGGCGAAATGATAGCCTCGGTCATTGACCTCTTTGGGCTGGAGGGCGAGCACGTCGCATGGACAGGCCACCACGCAGAGGTCGCAGCCTTTGCAGCGCTCCTGCTCGATGGTGACGGCACCGTGAATTTTTGCCATACTGTTAAATAGGTTTTAGTTTTCAGGTAAAGTTTTGGTTCGCTCAGGTTAACAAAGCGGGCTGGCAGGTCACATTTGCCGTGGGCTTGTGTGCCGTGTTTTTGATGTCTCTGCCATCCGAAACACAAAATTAGCGTTTATTTTTTTTAATGCAACATTTTTCGCAAATTTTCGCGAAAAAAATCGAAAACGCCTTTTATGCCCCTTGATTCGCCCGTTCGTCCTAATCATTTTCAACCGGCAGCGCATACCATAATCCGACAGGTTACTTTCTTTGGCATATAGTTTCAAACGTGTTGTTTGTCAAGGCGCATGGCCGGGGCAACGTCACGGACGGCAATCATGTGGGTTCCCGGTAATGCCAAACAACCCTGCCGGGTTTTACGGCAGGGTTGTTTGACAGGGTTATTTATTGATTCTGACGCATCTTATAGGGATAGCGAACGACGGATTTGCCGCGGAGTTCACCGAACTGACTCCGCCTATAAGCGACATGCTCAGGCGTGTGGGGGTATAGTAGACATATCCCTGTTCGATGGCTTCCTCTAAAGTGAACGGAAAATCGGGGTTATCGAGAACTCCGAGGAAGTCGTTGACATGGTATCCGCTGTTCCAACTCATGAAGCCGGGAAGCCCCAGCACGTTTTCGGCGGTATCATAAAGACGGTTTTGGTTTCCGTGTGGGAAATAGGATTCTGAACCATTGAAAGAATATATGGCTCCTGTCTGGTTGTCTGTGACAACGATATAATCGAAGAATGATTCGCCCCAGTCGGAATAGGAGGGTATTTTGTACCCGGCCGGACTCGGATCGTAGTCGGTCTTGTCGATGTCCCAGAGTTCGGGGGCTCTCTTGTCCAGCCAGTTGCCGTTTATTGCAAAGAAAGTTGTAGGGGCTGCGATTGATTCTTCCATAGTGGTGGCTGCTTGTTCGACTTTCCATTCAAGCCCGTATTCCGGATTCATGACAGTCCATTTTCGTGCGGAATCAAATGTCTCGCCATTTTCACTGAATTCCTCCTCAAAGCCACCGAAAATAGGGACGGGACGCCCCCATTGATACACAACCGCTCCCCATGTGCGTGTATTGTCTTCCGGATTCGCACTTGTGGCTCCCATGAAACGGTCGAGGAACATGCTGCCGCCTTCGAATTGCTTTTCTTCGGGCTGGGGTGTCATCCACAAAAGCCATACCCATACAATCTTTCCGGAACCGTCAAAACCGGCCACGGCCACATTGCCATAGTTGCCGGTGGCCTTGAATCTTATCCTGCCCTCTTCGAGGCGTACGTCGGATACGAGTTTCTGTTCTGTATCCTGTGGGTCGAGTTTCTGTGCCCATATCCAGTCGGCTTTGGAGATACCTTCAATCTCTTTGCCTGACGGCAGCACGGCTTTGAACTCATATTCTCCGGGACGGGAGACTATATAGGTGTTGGCCGGTTCCTCGAACACGAAGGTTTCGTTTCCGCCTGGAACATATTTGTCGGGGCTGAATACGATGCGCTCCACATCCTCGTTATTATAGGATTGCGTATCACCGTTTTTCAGATGCACGGTAAAAGACTGCGCGCTTGCGGTCATGGAGAGGCCTGTTATGGAGAACGCCAGTGTCAGGGCGCGGCTTATTGATTTCAGATTCATGGTTTTATTATTTTGAATGATTGGCTGTTGCATGTAGATATGATATAAACGCCTTTGGCGAGTGCAGATAGGTTGAATGAGGCCGTTCCGTTGCTGTCGGCCTGGGTTGCCGCCAGTGTCACACCTGACAGAGAGTGAAGGTATGCCGGCGTTTGGGCATCCAGGCCGGAGATTTCTACACAATCGCTATTTTTATAGACAATGCGGACTTCGCCTTTCTCCAGGATGGGGTTAAGAACGCCCCCTTCCAATCCGAATGTGAATGTGTCGACGGTTTCGACGTCATATGCCGTTTCAAGTGCCGGTGATTTGATAATCATTTGTGATGCATCAAAACTCACTTCAGGCCGGTCGTTTATATCAAAACTTGTCGATGTGCCGTTTTTGAAGTTGACAATGAGGCATTCGGCAGTAGCATACTGTGTTGGCAACAACCAGGTTATTGCCAGCGATGTTGTTAAAAGCGGGATTTTTATCAATCCCCATAGTCTGGTAATATTGGCCATAGGTATTAAAGGTTTGGAGGCCCTGTAATTTGTCCATATTGGCTAAAAGGCGGGACCTCTGACTGCCTTTTGGCCAACATATCGCAAAGATAAAAAATCGGAGGTGAAAAATGATTAAAAAGTACAAATGTTTTTTGCAGATTAATGCCGATTGCATGGAGGCATTGTTCTGACTACGGCGAAATTGCTTGGCTGTGAAAGGGTTTTGTGTGGGTTTCAACCATGAGATCGCCGTTCGTGCAGCCGATATGCTCAGTGAGTGGGGCGTAATCAAATTCGGGGTTGGAAACTTCCCTTGACTGGAGTTCTATGGTCATCCGGTCAAAGCATCCATCATCCGGCTTAGTCTTTGATTATAATATTGAGGTGTGATACCAATCCCCTCAAGCCGTTTTCAGAAAAGATTGTCTTTTTTAGTTTGCAGTCGTTTGGATTGATGGTGTAATTGCAGGCTGTTGAAAAATCGGTTTTTTCCAGGTTGCAATGATAAAATGAGGTGCGTTCGAGGTTGCACTCGTCAAAACTGACGGCAGTCAGGTCGCTTTCGTCAAAGGTGGCATCGAATAACCTGCAACGTCTGAAAACAGAGCCACGCAATTTAAGGTGTGTGAAAATGGCATAATCAAGGTTGCAATCAATGAAGGAGAGGTTTGACGAGAATTTGTTGAGTTGGCTGAAATCGGCACCCATCATCTGGCAATTCCTGAATTCCACATCGTGCATGGAGCCGCCTATTTTTATCATCGACATGTTGCATGCCGAAAACACGCAGTTATGAAAATCCGTATTCCCCGTATCTGCGTTGGCCAATGAGCAATTGTCAAATCTGCATTCGGTGTATGTTTCTTCAATGTCGGCGGAAGATAGCACCGCCTTTATAAAGGTTGATTCATTTGCCATTTTTGCCGGATGCATAGTGAATAAGGTGAAACATTTCCGCACAAAGATAGCCGAAATTAGTTAAATCCGGGCAAAATCCAAGGATGAAATGACGGAAATCCGGCCCGGATTATATGAACAAATCGCTGAAAAACAAGAGTTTAATTTGCTTGTTTCCAGCGATTTGCTGATTGAGCGGTAAACGAGGCTCGAACTCGCGACCCTCAGCTTGGGAAGCTGATGCTCTACCAACTGAGCTATTACCGCAGGTGAAAAATAAACAACCTCTGTTGGATGTTGGTGATGCAAAGGTATGCATTATTTTTGG
>OFGH01001284.1_pt1 | contig 17221 bp, 13 predicted proteins | sample 1521721 | NCBI WGS metagenome assembly OFGH01 (sample SAMEA3504132, study PRJEB24116) | mouse gut metagenome | biome: mouse gut; feature: mouse-associated habitat; material: faeces | place: Denmark | collected 2011
GCCGGAGCTTGCGGATGGGTGTTCTCATGGGCTCTCCAGAGCCGCCAGCCGCTTGCCGTCCAGGAGCTCCACCGTGCCCCGGGACAGCCTGACCATGCCCTCGTCCTGGAAATAGCGGAGCATCCGGGTGACCACCTCCCTGTGGGTGCCCAGGTGCCTTGCGATGGTCTCATGGGTGATGGACAGACGGTTCGTACCCTCAATGGCCGTCTCCTCCAGCAGGAAAGATGCCACCCGCCTGTCCATGCTCTTCCACAGAATCTGCTCCACCAGCCACATGACCTCCGAGAACCGGGCTGCCATGATCTCGTTGGTGTAGTTGGCCGCCGGGGCGGACGCCTCCATCACGCCCCGGTATACCTCCGGGGGAATGACCCAGAGGTCCGTATCCTTCTCCGCCTCAATGGTGATGTCAAACTGCGCGCTCCGCAGGATGCAGGAGGCGGAAAACAGGCAGATGTCTCTGTCAAACAGGCGGTAGACCGTGATCTCCCGGCCCTCATCCGAGAGAATGTAGGCCCGGAGCTGACCGGACTTTACCACCAGCAGTCCGGCGCAGTCCGCGCTGCCGTTGTGGATTACCGTCCCCTTTTGAATCCGGCGGAAGGCAAGACTGTCCAGGATACGGCCCTGCTGGTCCGCCGTCAGATTGTCCCATATGGGAAAGCAGCTTTGGAACTCCATTCACATTCTCCTCCTGTTACACGGATCGGGGAAACGGGGGGACAGAGGATATCTTTTTCCAGCTTTGCCTTGAACACGGCCCATCGCCTCTAGTCACAACTATAGCGCATGAGCCTTGGATTTGCAAGCCAAAAGCAAGGTTCAGTCTGCCGTCTCCTGGGAACCGCTTTTGATCGATCTCAGCAGGAAAATCCGGGGAATCAAAAGCAGCGTCTCCCGGCAGATGAAGAAGATCACAGCGGGCATTCCCCAGGGCCGCAAAGCCGTACTGGCACGCCGCCCGAACGCCGAAGGTCACGCCTTAGGACCGGCGGGGCCCTGCACGGGAAAAAAGGCGTCCAGAGCGCCGTGCCCGAGACACTCTGTCTGTCCGCCGGTGGGTTCCGGGTGGAACCCAATTGCCGTCTCCGTCATAGGGTGGAACGGCGGCAATGGATGTTGTGCCGTACACTCCGGCCCCGGCAGCCGCCTGAGCGTGCTGACCAATCATTCGCCAGATCGGGGCGGCGCCTAACGCGGGCACTGGAGAGGAGGGCTAGACATGGAAATGACCATTGATACGGATATGCTGGTGATGCTGGCGGAGCTCTTGTCTGCGCTGGGCGTGATCGGCGGCGTAGTCCTTTGGTTTTTCAAGTTTGTTCAGCAGAGCAGAAGACAGGCTGAGGAGCTGAAGTCGATCCGCAAGGAGCAGACTCTGATCTGCTATGGGCTGCTGGCCTGTCTGAAAGGATTAAAGGAGCAGGGCTGCAACGGCCCGGTCACCGAAGCCATGAACAGGATAGAGGAACACCTCAATCAGGCCGCGCATGACGAAGAGGGCTGAACGGCGAGGAAAACTCCCGTGGTCCCACGGCAATTGCGTCACAGGCCGCTGTGCGCCTGCCGGCCAAGCAAGGCGGGCGCAGCAGATGCTCTATAAAAATATCTTCAAATCTTATGATGCAGGGAATGGTACATTGTGAATCAGATTGACTGGAAACGAAAGCTGAGTTCCCGCAAGCTATGGGCGGCGATGGCAGGAATTGTCACCGGACTGGCTATGGTGTTTGGGCTGGACGAGAGGACGATCAGCTCCGTCGCAGGCGCTGTGGTATCGGTGGCCTCCGTGGTGTCCTACATCATCACCGAGGGCAAGGTGGATGTGGAAGGCGTCAAAAAGGCTGTAGACGAGAGGGTGGATTGCCCCGAAGGAACAGGAGATTTGGGACGCCTCCAGGGCGTGTCAGGGGAGTAAACGCTTGGGGGAATCGGCGGAAGTATTCTGGGCAATTTTTATCTGAACTGTCCAGAATATCTCCGCTTTTGAAGCAGCTTTGAATCGGGAGCCAAACCGCGTCACTGATCTTCCAAATACCGCACCAAAAGGCATGGCAGACCAAATCACCGCCCCCGGCCTCGCCCTCCAGACTGCAGCGCGGGACGAATCCCTCCCCCCTGCTTTCCAAGCCGCTGAATGATCTCTCAGCCCTTAACCGCCGTTCCGGAATATGCATGAAACGAGCTTGAAAGAAGCGCCCTATGGAGGCGGGGCGCATAACTGCCTCTGCAAAACCTGCCACAGCCCTGGAAACGGACAAACCGTCCCCTTACAGGGTAAGGGCTGCGGCAGCGGATTTGAAGTTCCGGGCTTGGGCATTGATATTTGAGCGCTGTTGAGCCTTGCGGCACTGAAAAAAATATGATATATTAAAACTGTACCAACAACAGGCGGGCAGAGACCCGCCCCCGAAACGGGCGGGATGCGTGAGCGGAACGCCCTGGGGACGAACGGAAAGAGGAGAAAATCGATCTATGAAAAAACCTTTAAGACTGATGGCAGCCTTATTGGCGTTCTGCGTGCTTGCCGCCGTGTTTCCCCCGGTGGGGCTGGCGGCGGACCCTACGGAGGATTTACGGGTATTGATTGATCAAGACTCTAGCGGTGTCATCGATTTGGGCGGCGCTTCTGTCATTGCCAACGATGTCTCTGTGGATGGTTCAGGCAAATTTGCGCCTTTTGTAATCAATAAGCCGGTTACCATCCAAAACGGAAGTGTGTTCGTTCGAGCCGGAGGCATTGTGCTGGGGGAGGATGTGGCGTTTTCCAATGTAACGTTCCACTTTCCATCCGGTACGGAAGGCGGCAACTTTATTGCGGCTAATGGACACACTCTGACTCTGGAAGAGATAAGCTGCGCCGAAAATTCCTATTCTTTCAGCTTGTTCTGCGGCACGTTCACCGGAAAGGAGCATCCGACGGTCAGTGTACCTGCTCCTGGAGTGGAAGGCGCCATTATTCTCAAAGGAGCGGTTAATCTTCAAAGCAGTAATTCCACGGGGAATCTATACGCCGGCAATGTATACCGGACTACGGACGGAAACGGCACTCCTGAGAAGGTCTTTAACGGAAACGCCGCCATTTCCTTTGTCGCCTTTGAGAGCACAAAGAGCAATGTGGGAACCTTCTATGCATGCGGAGCTACGCAAACCAACAGTGTGGCCGCAAAAGACGAAACATATACGGTCTCTGGAAATGTCAGCGTTACCGGAGCGCTTCCCAATGTGGATGGCGCGGACTGTTCCAACGTGGAAGCGGTATACCAGGGCAGCGGCAATCAGACCGAACGGACCTTTCAGAACATTTCCAGCCTGTCGGTGGAAGGCGGCAATCTCGTCCTGACAGGCGACAGCTGGTTCCCGAATGACGGGACGCTTTCCCTGGCATCCGACGCGAAGCTAAACCTCAGCAAGTTTACCGACCCTATCCCGGACTTTCACGGAAACAATGGTCTTCTGATTTTGGGAACGAACCAGACCCTTATGATCAACGGCCATGTGACAGGCACAACCAAGGTGGCCATCGGCGATACCACCTTTGATGACTCCGCATCTTCATCCACGGCAACCGCGGGGCATACATACATCTCGGCCCTCAATTCCACTGATGGCAATTTCCAGCTTCTGCCGTATTCCACGCAGCCGAATATGACGCTGGTGCGGGACGCCAACGGAAACTGGACGGCCACGAACAGCTCTTCCAGCGGGGACGAGGACCTTGTACAGGATTTTTCCTTTGATACCACGGCTGTCACCGCAAAGGCGGGCGAGGATGTAACATTCCCGCTTACGGTAACAGGCGCAACGTCCGCCCCCACATACCTGGACTATATTCCGTTGAACATAAATGTGAATGGTTATGCCTGTAATCGGACTTCCAGTGAGCAGGCTGGTGAAACGATTTACACGTACACGTCAAGATCCGGTGAATTTACTATGGAGATTACCGCGAATGACCTTGTGGTCTCCATTGCCCCGTCGTGTTCACCCGACACATATACCATTCGGATTATCGTACCCAAAGAATATGCTACAGGAGGAAAATCTCTTTTCAAAGATGCCACCCTGACCGTCACGGACGGCGGCGGAGCGCCGGACCCCGGCCCCAATTCCATTCCCGTCCCGAAAGCGAACACCGGGCTGAAGTGGACGGGCGCGGAGCAGACCGGTGTGGAGCCGGGAACGGGCTACACCCTCTCCGGGACCCACAAGGCCGCCGGCGTGGGCGAGTACACAGCCACCGCCACTCTGGAGGCCGGTTACCAGTGGAATGACGGCACAGATGCTCCAAAAACCATCCAGTGGAGCATCGCCAGGGCCGATGGTCCCGCCGCCCCCGCCGGGCTGACGGGAGTCGCCCCCACCGCCGCCGGAGGTTTGGACGGCAAGATCACCGGAACCACCGCTGAAATGGAGTATGCCTCGAACGGAAATTTCACAGGCGCGAAGACCTGCGGCACTCCCGAGACCGCCGGCCTTGCCGCCGGGATTTACTACGTGCGCGTGAAGGAAACCCCGACCCATGAGGCGGGAGCCCACACCTCCATCACCGTTCCGGCCCCCGGCATGCCTGCGGTGACGGGGATTTCCGTCAGCAGCACCGCCCACAAGACCGAGTACCGGGTAGGCGAAGCTCTGGACGTGACGGACCTGACCATTCAAGTAACGTATTCCGACGGGACAACGCAAACCGTTCCGGTGACGGCGGGCATGGTCGACGGCTTTAACTCCGCCCAGGCGGCGGCAAGCCAGACCCTCACCATTACCTACGAGGGCCATACGGCCGCATACACCGTCAAAATCACCGCCCCGGAACAGCCCGGCGGAACCAAATACCAGGTGACGGTCAGCAACACCGAGGACGGCGGAACCGCCGCGGGGACCTATACCTACAAGGCAGGAACCTCTGTCACCATCCGCGCGGGCAGCAAGAGCGGCTTTACCTTCTCCGCCTGGGAAACCCAGGGCGTGGTCCTGAGCGACCCGAAGAACCCGGAAGCCGTTTTCCAAATGCCCGCCAAAAACGTGGGCCTCCACGCCGCCTGGACGCCCGCCGGACATACCCACGTCTGGGGCTCTGTCTGGGAGACCAGCGGAACCCACCACTGGCACAGCTGTTCCGTCTCCGGCTGTCCCATTACGGACAACAGCCAGAAGGACGGCTACGCCGCCCACACCGCCGGGGACTGGGTGGTAGACCGGCCCGCCACCTCCTCCCAGAACGGGACCCGGCACAAATCCTGCACCGTCTGCGGCTATGAGCTGCTCCGGGAAACCATTCCCGCCACCGGTGGCGGGTCCTCCGGCGGTGGGTCCTCTTCCGGCGGGAGTTCTTCCAGCACTACCACCACGGTGAAAAACCCCGACGGGTCCACCACCGCCACCAATACCAACAAAGTCACCGGAACGGTGACGGAGACCACCCGGCGGCCCGACGGCTCCAAGACCGTGGTGGAGACGAAAAAAGACGGCACCATCACCACCACGGACACGGCGAAAGACGGTTCCACCGTCAGGACGGCAGTCCAGCCCGACGGCACCTCCGAGACCACGGTCAAGCAGGCCAGCGGCCTCACCGCCTCCGTTCTGGAAAACCGGTCCGGCGCCACAGCCGATGTCCGCCTCTCCGCCAGATCGATTCGGGAGAGCCAAAATGGAAGCGTGGTCCTCCCCATCCCGCCGCTGCCGGGGGAAAACACCTCCGTCACCTTCCACACCGGCAGCGTCCGGCTGGTCCCGGTGGAGATTCCCGTCAGCGGAAACAGCTCCACCACTGTGGCCTGTCTGGTCAATGGAGACGGCTCGGAAACCATTGTCAAAACCGCCGTTCTTACCGGAGGATATATCACCGTCAGCATCCCCGACGGGGCCATGGTGCATATCCGGGACAACCGCAAGGACTTTGCGGATACCCGGGGCCACTGGGCTAAGGGCTTCATTGACTTTGTCGCCGCCCGGGAGCTCTTCTCCGGCAAAACCGCCACGGACTTCGCCCCCGACGCACCTATGTCCCGTGCCATGCTGACCACCGTGCTGGCCCGGCTGGACGGCGTGGACGCCTCCGGCGGGACCGCCTATGAAAAAGGAATGGCCTGGGCGGTGTCGCAGGGCATCAGCGACGGCCGGAACCCGGAGAACCAAGTGACCCGGGAACAGTTCGTGGTCATGCTTCACCGCTATGCGGGCAGCCCCGCCGCCACGGAACGGGAACTGCACTTCTCCGACGCGGAGGCAGTCAGCGCCTATGCCCGGGAGGCGGTCCGCTGGGCCGTGGAGAACGGCGTCCTCAGCGGCTATCAGGACGGCTCCGTCACCCCCAGAGGCAAGATCACCCGCGCCCAGACCGCCGCCATGCTGGCCCGGTATGTGGAATTTTTGAATCAGCAGTAAATCGTGAACGAGGGTAGGAATATTGAACAGTAAAACCGGTCTGTTCAATAATTCTACCCTCGTTTGATTTCGAAGAAACTTGCGCTTTCAGTTTGATTCTATGTGCCTTTATGGACGGCCCTCACCCAGGAGGCCTCCCTCCGCGGCAGAAATGAGGCGGCTGGCGTATCTTGGATGTTTCGAGCCTTCGTCACGGCGGGCATCTCCGATGGGCCGGGGAGCCGCCATCCGGATGACACCGGTGCCGCTGGGCAGCGTCACCGGCGTGCGGCTGTCCCCCGGCGGCGCCCCTGGTGCTGAAATGCCGGGGCGGTACGGATGCTAAATCGCAGGCCCTGGGACAGCTGCGGTGAAAAATGGAAAAAACTTCAAAACCGGTCAGGCATAAAGCCCTTTTCCGGGGATAAACTAACCGCGGCACCGCCGGCATTTTTCGCCGGTGGTCCGAAGGAGGTATTCCCATGGTGATGATCGATAAGATCGCGCTGACCCTTGCGGTCATCGGCGCTTTGAACTGGGGCGGCATCGGTCTGTTCGGCTTTGACTGCGTGGCCTTTTTGTGCGGCGGCCAGGCCGCCGTGCTGTCCCGGGTCATCTACACCCTGGTGGGCGCCGCGGGCCTGTGGTGCGCCACACTGCTGTTCCGAGACAGAGAGGAAGAGCGGACGCCTTACACGGCCTGAGAGAAACGGGAGCGCCCTGCGGGCGCTCCCGTTCGTGTTTTGTCCCCGGCTCTTCGGGCTCCGTCCGTCAGGGCGGTCCTCATAGGGCAAGCTCCACATCTCCCGCAGTCCCCAAGGCGTCCCGCCGCAAATGCTCCATGTCCCCACTAAATTTTCAGCCGCTTCACCAGAGCCTCCTCCGGGGTCACGTTTACGGTCCGGTGCCCGGTGTAGACCACCATGCCCGGCCGGGCTCCGGCGGGCTTTTTCACATACTTCACCTGCACATAGTCCACCGGCACATTGCCGCTCTCCCGGGCCTGGGAGTACCAGGCCGCCAGTTTGGCGGCCTCCACCAGGTCATCCTCCCCTACGGGCTGTCCGCCGGTGCGGAGGATGACGTGGGATCCGTGGAGCTTCTGGGTGTGAAACCAAATGTCCCGACGGTCTGCCTCTTTCAGGGTCAGGCGGTCATTTTGGCGGTTGCTGCGGCCCACCAGCACCAAAAAGCCGCCGCTGGTGCGGAACTCCCGGGGCCGCGCCGGACGCTGGCGGGGTTCCTTCTTCCCCTGCTTTTTCAGGAGGCCCGCCTCCCGCAGCTCACTCCGGATGTCCAGAAAATCCTGCTCCGTCTCCGCCAGAGCGATCTCCTCCAGCACGCTCTCCAGGTACTCCAGGTCCCGGCGGGCAATGGCCATCTGCTCTCCCAGGTACTTCTCGGCGGTCTTGGCCTTGGTATACCGCTTGTAATACTTGGCGGCGTTCTGCTGTGGGCTGAGCAGAGGGTCCAGCTGGATGACGGCCTCGCCTCCCGCCTCATCGTAGTAATTCTCGCACACCAGCCTGCCCTGTCCCCGCTCCATGCGGTAGAGGTTGGCGGTGATGAGGTCGCCGCAGATCCGGAGCTGATCCCGGTCCTGCGTCGCGGCGTAGTCCTTCTCCTGCTGGCTGAGCTTTCGCCGCAGGCGGTCCCGGGCGGTGGAGGTAGTGCGGATCAGGTCCGCCCCCCGCTGGCGCGTCCGCTCCTGCCGCTCCCGGGCCTCATAGAACAGATCCAGCAGCTGGGAGAAGCTGCCGCAGACCTCCGTCTCCATGGCGGCGCCGTACTGGGCGATGGGCAGGCAGGCAAACTCCGCCGGCCGCCCCTCCCGCTTGAGGCAGACAGGCGTAAAGCGGCTCTCCCGGACAGCGGTGAGGAACGCCTCCATCTCCCGCCACAGCGCCTCCCGTTCCGCCAGGGCACAGAGGCGGCTGTCCGTCTCCCCCGCCGCCCGAAAGGCCAGCTCACGGGCCATCAGAGGGGAGACGCCGAAATAGTGGTCCAGCAGAAAGGCATCGATCTGCCGCTCGGGATTGGCGGCGGAGAGCTTTTCATAAAACCCCGCCTCCGTCTCCTCGGTCACGACCAGGCGGTCTCCGGCGGCGGGGGGCTCATAGTACAGCCCCGGCAGCACCTGGCGCTGGGCGGACATCTCCGCGTCCACCCGGCGGAGGCAGTCGACAATGCGGCCCTCCCCGTCCAGCAAAATCAAATTGGACCGGCGTCCCATGGCCTCCAGCACCAGACATCTGCGGCCGGGGCGGCCGAAGTCGTCTGTGACGTCCAGCTCCAGCCGGACCATGCGCTCCATGGGCGGCTGGGTCAGATCTGCGATCTTCGCCCCGGTCAGATGCTTGCGCAGCAGCATGCAGAACATAGGCGGCTCCGCCGGGTTGTCCCGGACGGTCTCCGTCAGCTGGATGCGGGAGGCGCTGGCCCCGGCGTTCAGCAGCAGCCGCCGTCCCCGCAGCAGCAAAATCACCTGGTCCCGGGCGGGCTGCTGGACCTTGTCGATCCGCAGGCCCAGCAGCTGGGGCCGCAGCTCCTCCACCACCGCCTGCAGGCAGATCGCGTCTAACGGCATGGCGCATCCTCCTCCATCATCTTGCAAAAGAGCTGGTTGACCCGCTCCCGCCGGCCGCTGAGGTACAGCCAGCCCAGCAGGGCCTCCAGGGCCGTGGCCTCGCCGTACTGGGCCCGGCTGGCGTGGCCGGGGACGGTGTGAACGTGGGCGTTGCGGCCCCGGCGGAACACCGCCGCCTCCTCCTCCGTGAGCATAGGCAATATCCGCTCCGCACACCGGGCCTGGGACTCGGCGCACACCAGGCGGACGGCGGCCTGATGCAGCCCCCTGCCGGTGGCCCTGCCGTGGGCGCACAGCCAGGTGCGGGCCAGAATCTCAAACACGGCGTCCCCGATGTGGGCGAGGCCGATGGAGCTCATGGCCCGGAGCTGATCCGGGGCGAGGCAGGGTTCAAAATAGTTCTCCATAGGGTTCTCCTTTGTCAAAAGCGCGTTTTACAGCAGTATACCACGTTTTCCAGGGATTGGGCAATCAAAATTTGGCCTGTCCGCCGTTTTCATGGACAATACGCATGCGGAATGTCTTTTGCCGAGATATGTGGACAGGGAGCCGCTCAAGCGGCTCCCCCAGGGAAAGCGAAACAGATGTAAATATTTTCCACGCCAATGAGGCGCCCTACACAATATTCTCACCTAATATGATTTTAGGCATTGTGGCTAAACAGCGATTCCACCTTTTATAAAATCGTTCCAATCCCAGTTTTGAAACACGGGCATGAACTTCTTCATCCTCAAGAGTCCAATTCAAAACATATGTGACTTTGCCAACCCATTTTGTCAGGCGAATGGGTGGTTTTCCCTCCTGAACAGCCTTGAAACTCTCTTGCCGGTGTGTGCGTTTGATATACTTCACATCGATGACTCCAGGCTGCGAAAGATAGAACTGGGAAACCTCTTTCATTAAAGTCTCAATCTCATCCTGTTTATCAATTTTTGCTTCATAAATACAGATTTCGTAAAACACTCCAGCGCCCCCTTTACTCCGTCTCTTCCGTTAAATGCACACAATTTCCAATTTATTTAACCAATAGCACCACCGCCGGTTCCGACTGTCAACGTGTGTCCGGGGAATCATCCCCCGGTCCCGGCGCCGCGAAAGAGGGCGGGAGCCTTCGCTCCCGCCCTCTCACGGAAAATCACAGCAGATAGGGATACTTGGTCAGCACGGTGAGGATAAAGACCTCGATGTCCGCAGGCAGGTCGCTCTCGCCGTCCAGATCAGCCTCAAAGACCTTTCCGTCCAGCCGGACCAGTACCTTTCTCCCCCCCAGAGGCAGGAAGCCCTGGTTGTTCACGCTCTCGTCAAAGCCCTCCCGGGTCTTGAACAGGGTGAACTTATCCCGGTAGGGAGCGGAGTCGTAGGGGCAGAAGATGGCGCAGTTGCCGCACTCGTTGCACATCCGGTCCACGTGGAGGATCTCATGCCGCCCGTCGGGCAGCTCGACGACCACGTTGGCCCGGTTGGGGCACACGTCTGCGCAGACCTGGCACACCACGTTGCAGGTAAGGCACCGGTCTCCCTCGCACTTGGCGGACTCGCAGAGGACACCCTTCTTGGCGATGGCGTCGGCCCGCCCGGCCTTGGCGTGGGCGGGGATGGCGTACTTGTGGGCCTCGCCGATAACGGCGTTTGCAAACCACTGGGCGTCTGCGATGCCCTCCACCACCGTGGCGGGACCCCGCATGGCGTCGCCGCCGGCGAAGACGCCCTCCACATTGGTGCGGAAGGCCGGCAGGCCCTTGCCGTCCACCTCAATGCCGCCCGCGGTGAAGATCTCGCTGTCCACCTTCTCACCCACGGCGGAGACAACGGTGTCGCAGTCGATCTCCACAAACTCGCCGGTGGGCTCCGGCTTCCGGCGGCCCTTCTCGTCGGGCTCGCCCAGCTTCATCCTCTCGCAGCGGAGCCTGCCGCCGCTCTGCTCCACGGGGGCCACCAGCTCCAGGAAGTTCACGCCGTCGGCAATGGCCAGCTCCAGCTCCTCCGCGTCGGCGGGCATGTACTTTTTGGTGCGGCGGTAGACCACGGTGACGCTCTCCGCCCCCGCACGGAGAGCCAAACGGGCGGCGTCCATGGCGGTGTTGCCGCCGCCGACGACGGCCACATGGCCCAGAGACACGTCCTTTCCGGCCTTCAAATCCTTCAGCCAGCCGATGACGGGCACCACGTTGCCAGGGATATCCAGCCGCCCGGCCTTCCACGCGCCCACGGCGAAGAAGATATGGGTGTACCCCTGCGCTTTCAGCTCGGCAACCGAGGGGGCGGGGGTGTTCAGCTTGATCTCCGCGCCCATTTTGGCCACCAGGGCGGCGTCCTTGTCGATGGCCTCGTCGGAAATGCGGAAACCGGGGATCACCTGCCGGACGATGCCGCCCAGCTGATCGGACTTCTCAAAGACGGTGACGGGGATGCCCGCCCGGCCCACAAAGTATGCCGCGGCCATGCCGGTGGGACCGCCGCCGATGACGGCCACTTTCCGGCTGTCCTTCACCGGCGCGGCCGGCTTGAGCTTGGAGACGTACGCCTCGTAGCCCCGCTCAGCAGCCACCAGCTTGGTGGAGCGGATCTGGACGGAGTCGTCGTAGAAATTCCGGGTGCACTTGGTCTGGCAGCGGTGGGCGCAGATGGTGCCGGTGATAAAGGGCAGGGGGTTTTTCTCGCAGATGAGGCGCAGTGCGGAATCGTACCGGCCCTTGCGGCACAGCTCGATGTACTCCGGGATGTCCTGCTGGATGGGGCAGCCGCCCTTGCAGGGGGCCGTAAAGCAGTCCATCAGAGGCACCTTCTCATAGAGCTTCCGCCGGGGCAGGGGCTTCACGGCCTTGACGTGGTACTTGTCAGACCGGGCCGCCAGGGCCAGGGCCTCGATGCCCGCCACGTCCACGCCGGTAAAGGGCTTGAACTCCATGGCGTCCAGCTTGTCGCCGATCTGGACGAAGCGCTGGTAGCCGCCGGGCTTGAGCTCCGTGGTGGCCATGGTGATGGGCCAGATGCCAAGGGCGAAGAGCTTGTCGATGTTCAGCGCGTCGGCGCCGCCGGCGTAGCTGATCCGCATCTTCCCGCCGAACTCCCTGGAGATCCGGGTGGCCATGGCGGTGGTCAGGGGGAAGAGAGACTTGCCCGCCATGTACATCTCCTCGCTGGGCAGCTCCCCGGCCTTCACGTCCACGGGGAAGGTGTTGGACAGCTTCAATCCAAATTCCACGCCGCACTTGTCCGCCAGGTCCTGGAGACGGCGGAACATGGGCACGGCGTCGGCGTACTGGAGGTCCTCTTTGAAATGGTGGTCATCGAAGGCGATGTAGTCGTAGCCCATGCCGTCCAGGATGGAGCGGGCGGTCTCGTAGCCCAGGATGGTGGGGTTGCACTTGACAAAGGTGTGGAAGCGCTTCTTCTCGATCAGGTAGCTGGCAATGCGCTCGATCTCGTCCGGCGGGCAGCCGTGGAGGGTGGAGAGGGTCACGCTGCCGGAGACCCGGGGGGTGATCGTGTCGATGAAGGCGGTCTCTCCGGGGAAGAACTCCTTGAGAACCCGGATGCACTCCTGGAAGACGGGAGTCTTGGAGGCGTCCGCCATCTCGGTGAGGAACTTGTCCACCTTGGGCCCCTGGATGCCCGCCAGGTCATAGCCCACGGACATGTTGAACACAAAGGCGGCGGGGTCGCCCAGGCCGTACACCTTGGCCATGATCTTGCAGGCGCACCAGGCCTTGACGTACTCCTCAAAGGCCTGCTGGACGTACAGCTCCGTGGACCACTCGCAGTTGTAGCACTCGTCCTCCGCCAGGATGCAGGGCCGGTTGACGCAGGCGGAGAGTTCCGCGCCGTCCATCTTCTGCACGGTTTTCAGCTCGAAAAACCGGGCGCCGGCGAAATAGCTGGCGATGATGTTCTGGGCCAGCTGGGTGTTGGGACCGGCGGCGGGGCCGAAAGGGGTCTCGATCTTCTCGCCGAAGATGGGCAGAGTCTTGACGCCGGCCTTATAGGGCTTGTGAACGCCGAAGACGGTGCCTTCTCTCTGGTACTCAGCGGTCACCCAGGTCATCAATTCCCGGAAGGGAATGGGGGTCATGAGCTCGGACATATTGATACCTCCAAAATATGATCAGAATAAGATTATGAACTGCCCTGTATGGACGGGCCCCTGTGCCCGTCCGTTTTCCCGGAAGTCAGGGGGACGGGACAGCTCCCGCCCTCTGCATGAGACACTTTAATATTCGCAGTGGTTCAGGGTCCCCCAGAGCTTCTTGGAGACCTCCAGGATCTTTGCGTTGACGGCCTCCTCATCGATCTCCGTGAGCTGGCGGTCACGCATCAGAATTTTACCGTTGATCATGGTGGTTTGGCACTGGCGGCCCGTCATGCCAAAGAGCATATGGCCGTCGATGTTGGCGTCGCTGAACGGGGTGAAGGGCTTGTAGTCCATGACGATCACATCCGCCGCCGCGCCGGGGGCCAGACGGCCCAGAGTCACGCCGAAGTACTTCTCCCCAATGGCCGGGTTGTTCTTAAAGAGCATGGTGGTCACCTCGCCCCAGCCCACATTGGGCATACAGGCGTTGTGCCGCTGGATGGTCAGAGCCACCTTGATGCTCTCCAGCATGTCGGCCTCCATATCGCTGACCGCCTTGCGCTGGTAATCCCGGGCGTAGACAGCGGCCTGATCCACCCAGCCGCGCTGCTCTTCGGTCAGACCGTTGTAGAAGGCCAGATTCATAATCATGCTCTCAGCGGCATAGGTGTGGCCGTCCAGACACATATACTTCTGTACCTCGTCAAAAGCGGAGGAGGAGATGGAGGCGATGGGGTTCTCCTGTCCGTCCACCGTCTTCTGCTGCAGGGCGGTGTACAGCTCGTTAAAAGCAATGGGGGTGGCGATGAAGCCCAGGCTGTCGGCCAGGGCGAACCAGACGGGGGCCTCCTGGACACGGATGGACAGGCCGCTCATGTCAGAGGCCTTGGTGACCTCCTTCACATTGTTGGTGAAGTGGCGGAAGCCCAGCTCGCAGAAGGCCAGGTGCTTCATGTTCTGAGCCTCAAACTTGGGAGCCAGCTCCTCCTGAAGGAAATTGTCCAGGGCGTAGTAGGCCTCCTCCTTCGTTTCGAACATGTAGGGAATGGAGAGGACCTGCGTCTCAGGGACAAAGCTGGGCAGAGCGCCGTCGCTGGTCACGATGGTCATTTCGATGGAGCCCATGTTGACGCCCTCGGATGCCTCACGCTCGCTGCCCAGACTGCTGTTGGGGTAGACGGTCGCCTCGATCTGGCCGTTGGACAGCTCCTTTATCTTGTCGGCAAAGGCTTGGGCGGCAATGGTTGACTGGTGCTTCTCGTTGCCGGTGGTGGCGATCTTCATGGTGACGGTGGAACCGCCGCCGTTGCCGGAGGATCCGGCATTGCTGGAATCGTTGTTCCCGGCGTTTCCATTGTTAGAGGCGCAGCCGGTAAACAGGGACAGAGACAGGGCAGCCGCCAGGGCAAGGCTTAACATCTTTTTCATTATCGTTCCTCCTCACTGATTACGATGACGTTGTATTCTGAAGTGATTTTCCGGCCCAGGACTTCATCCGACATCTCGTAGCGGAAATTGGAGCCATATTGAAAGCTGTCCAGCACAGGGACGGTGCCGGAAAAAATGACGCAGTCGTCAATACCGCCCACACGCTCGTCCAGCTCCTTCAAAATAGTCTCCACCGGGAGAATATCTGCCAGAGAACCCCGCTGGTAGGGGATTTCCTTCCCGTCCACGGTCTGCCAGGAGCTCAGGGTGATAGAGTCCCAATGGTCTTTCAGCTCCTCGTAGTCCCAAAGCGCGGGGGCGATGGGCTTGGCGCAGATCTGCTTGGCCTTGGGGACGCTGGCGGCCTCCAGCTCGCGGTCGGTGTGGTCGCTGCCCGCGCCGATGTAGATTTTTCCGTCCTTTACCACGATGACATACTCCACCTCGCCGCAGGTCTTGGGTCCGATCACGGCCAGGTCATGCTCCTGGGTCAGGACATAGTTCCCGCACTGGAAGATGGTGGGGATTTTCTGGGGGGCGGGCACACCCAAATCCCGTTCCAGTTCCCGGATATGCTCCATCGTCTTCTCCATGTTCCGTCCGGCGTAGCCAATTGCAAAGACCCGCTGGTAGGCCAGGGAGAAGGTGCTGCACCCCTGTCTGGTGACCAGGGTAAAGTTCATACAGCTCATTGGGTTCCTCCTTATGTTTCAGTTTTCTATCAGAGGCGCTCCGCTGCCGGGGCGCGCAGAGATACCGATGTGATTACAGCCGGTAGGCCTCCGGGATGCGGTCCCGGTAGACGTTGATGCGGTTCCGCACATCCTCCACTACATTCAAATCCATGTCGGCGGTGAGGATCTGCTCGTTCTCCCCGCCCAGGATGAGACACTCTCCCATGGGCGCGTAGATGGCGGAGTGGCCCCCGCACTTTACAGAGCCAGCGGTGCCCACCGAGTTGGTGCAGCTGAGGTAGCACTGTCCCTCGATAGCCCGGGCCCGGTTCAAGGTGTCCCAGTGGAGGGTGCGGTTTTCAGGCCACTGGGCCACCACAAACTGTACCTTGGAGCCGGCCAGCATCTCAGAGCGGATGAGCTCCGGAAAGCGGATGTCGTAGCAGATCACCAAACTACAGGGCACTGCGTCCAACTGGAAGTTGCAGGGCTGTACGCCGTGCTGGAAGTATTCGTGTTCCATGCTGGGGCTGAACAGATGGACCTTGTCGTACTCAGCCACTAAGCCGCCCTGGCGGTCAAAGATACAGGCTGTGTTGTAGATTTTGCCGTCCGGCCGAAGATTGGCCGCCGATCCGGCGATGATGTTGACTTGGTACTCTTTGGCCAGAGCGGAAAAAGTCTCCTTCACCTGAGCGCAGTCCTGGTCGGCCAGCTCCTTCAGGTTCTCCTTGGGGAAAAAGCCCACATTCCAGGTTTCCGGCAGCGTGATGACGTCGGGGGACAGCTTTGCCGCCTGACGAACCAGCTCCGCCGCATGGGAAAAGTTCTCCTTGGGCCGGCCAAGAAGCATGTCCATCTGGATCATTGATATTCTCGTAAGAAACACCTCCACATCAAGTATTTGCAAAAATCATAGAAACAGTCCTTGCAGATTTGGTATACGGTATATGGTATACCAAAAAGTCCATATGCAATATATCATAGGAGGCTCTTCTTGTCAAGCGGGATTATGAATTTTGTTGAAAAATGTGTGTAACATCCCCGGACCTTTTGTAAAAAACAATCGTTTTAAAAATTTTCACCTTGAAAAACAGAGATACGGCCTTGTAAGGCCGTATCCTGGAACAATATCGTATACGGAAGAAGGGGCAGCCGCAGCTTTAGCCAGTTGGGCTCCGTTTTTGCCGCATATGGCTGCGCATATTTTTCTCGGTGATCTCCATGTGGGTCCGCATGGCTTGGACCGCTGCGGGGATGTCCCGCCGCTTCAGGGTGTCCAGAATCATCTGGTGCTCCTGGAGCGTTTCCGTCTTACGCTCCACAGTGTTCATGACCGCCTGCGTGCCCATAAGCTGGAACAGGTCGTAGTAGTTGCGCAGCAGGTGGATCAGCTCCCGATTGTGGCTCAAATCATAGATGTGGCAGTGAAAAGAGCGGTCCAGAAAAATAAACGCCAGAACGTCAAAACTCTCCAGTCCTTGCTGCTTTAAAGCCTGGATCATTCCGGTCTGTTTGTTTTGAATTTCCTCCAGCTCCGCAATGTCATTGTTGGTAATATTGGCTGCGGCGTCTTCAATCGCACATACCTCCAGGGCCATGCGGATGCGGGAAATTTCCTGTAAATACCGCAGGTCATACTCCCGAACGACTGCGCCCTTATAGGTTTCCAGCTGGACCCAGCCGTCCTGGGCCAGCATTTGCAGCGCTTCCCGGATGGGCGTGCGGCTGATCCCCATCTGTCCGGAGAGGGCCCGTTCGTTCAGCACGTCGCCAGGTGAATAGCTGCCACAAAGAATGTCCTTTTTGATGACATCATAGACTTTGTATTTGTAGGGCAGCTGCTTTTCAAGCATGATAAAACACATCGCTTTCTCATTTATAATTGTTTTTTCATTGTTATGATATTTTTTCTAGGATATCGAATCTTTGTCCTTTTGTCAAGCTGGGCGGGGGAATGACCTTACTTATTCTGAACAAACTGCTGTCAGAGATAGAACGGTGTGTTGATAACTTTATATTCGTAGTGTGGACGTTGCTCCAGGAAAAAACAGACAGCGCCGTCCGCTCCGCGCAGGAACGGCTGAG
>OFGH01001295.1_pt1 | contig 17013 bp, 20 predicted proteins | sample 1521721 | NCBI WGS metagenome assembly OFGH01 (sample SAMEA3504132, study PRJEB24116) | mouse gut metagenome | biome: mouse gut; feature: mouse-associated habitat; material: faeces | place: Denmark | collected 2011
CTTTTGGACGAGGAGATCTTCCTCTCTATCCTTCGCTTTTTATGAGACGGGCGTGGAGAGGACGGTTCTTTTTTGCTGGGCGTAAAACTGCGCCCGGGGATGGAACATCACCATGCCCTGATGACTGCGCAAAATTGCGCAGCCGCTGGGAGACCAAGGCGAAATTCCCTCGGTTGCTGGGCTCAATTTTGAGCCGATCTCCACCCTCCTGCGGTGTTTCGGGCGCGTCTGGGGGAGCCCAGGGCGAAAATCCCCTGGTTGCAATATTCTCTTTTGCGCCGGTTGCCCCGAGATTTCGGGGCAAGAGGAGGTGGGCCAAAACCACCCCATCTATTTGCCCGTCTCCGGCTCCTCTGGCGCGTCCGAGGGCATGGGGGTATCTGGGGTAGGGGGTTCCGGTTCCGGGGCCTCCTCGCGGCGGTAGCGGGGTAAGATGTCCTCTGCATAGTCCGCAACACGCTTACGCCCATCCTCCGTCATCTGCTCCATAGCCTTATTTGCACGGGCCATTTCTCCCTGGACAACTAAGCCGATTTCAACAGGCCCACCGGCTTCGATTCCCCCACCTGCATAAACTCCGTATTTTGTTTTGATTCCATCAGGAGCTATGATTTTCCCGCCAACTACAACACCAACACCTGAAGTCTTGGATGTTTCCGAATTACGGCCCATCACAATGCGCCTGCGTTCTTCTTCTGTAACGATGCTGTTCCAATCGAAACCAAGCACCGCCGCAATACGTATGAGTTGGGCAAGTTGAGGATTGCGCTTCCCGGTCTCATATTGATGAATAGAAATGGCAGCTACTCCGCTTTTTTCCGCTAGTTGCGCTTGGGTCATCCCTCTTTGCTTTCGAATTTCTCGTATATGCTCACCTACAGTCATTTTATCCACCTCAAAATACAGATTACCATACCTCAAAAAATTATTCAATAGAATAATTGAAAAAACCATTGACTTTATTCGACGAATGATATACTATCTATTCAACGAATAAAAAGGAGGTGAAACGCATGACCATAAACTCACAACGTATCGAAACCAAAATGGCGGAGCTGGGACTAACCAAGAAAGCCCTTGCGGCGAGTTGCGGTATCTCTGCCCAGAACGTGTCTACCATCATCCGGCGGGGCACCTGTGAGCCTAAGACCGCCGGTAAGCTGGCGGCGGGCCTGGGGGTCCCTGTAGTGGAGATTATCCAGGAAGGAGAGTAGCCCATGACGCCAATGAAGGCTATCCGGGCCAAGTGCCTGGACTGCTGCTGTGGGCAAGCAAAAGAGGTCCGGCTGTGTCCGCTCAAAAAATGCCCGCTGTTCCCGTATCGTTTTGGCAAGAGACCCACGGTTAGCAGTGATACCCGCGAGGCAGCAGACAACAAAAATCCTTAGATAGCCCCACTATTTTTGTGAAGGAGATGCAAACGCACCATCCCGCTGGATTTGGGAAGCGTGTTTCTTGAGGCGGTGGTAGATTGAGCTATAGTGAGAAGCTTCTGAAGCATGCGCAGTACTATGGCAAGATGGCGGGTTTCACCGAGGAGCAGGGTGTGCGATATCTCTCAAATGAGAAAAACAACTACGCCCCGCTACAAGAGACTGTCCTGTTTACCATTGACGCTGACGAACAGATACACAAGGCGGGCACCAGCTGGAAGCGGGACCGGGAGTACATCCAGGGTGGCATGGCTGTGCAGAAAATCCCCGCCGTCAGACTGCCCGCCGGGTTCGGTTTCATGGCGGCACACCCCTGTGCTACCGTGGCCCCGGTGAAGCTGGAGGACTACACCATTCACGACAACCCGCCCGGCATCTCTGGTTCTCTGGTAGAGGGCCGTATCTGTTATGACGCCTTTGTCCTGGACAACAAGGTCAAGGCCATCTACTACCAGGCCCAACCCGTCAGCGGCGAGACCGTCAGCGAATAACAGAAAGAGGGCGTGCGGGTTTTGGCTCGTGCGCCCTCCCGGCATTAAAGGAGTAATTATATGAACAGAATCGACAAACTGATTATTCAGGCAAAGCGTATGGCCCGCCCTGGCCTGGAGCTGACTGTGGCTCTTATCGAGCAGAACGGTGATTCCTGGACGGCTCAGGCGCATTTGTCGGACGGTGTACCCGGACATACCCCTACCATCAAACGGGCCACCTACTCCACGATGGAGGCCGCTGTGGAGCATATCCACGCCATGTCCCTGGAATACCCCAACAGTGAGGACGTGCCCATCATCATTGACGATCTGGGCGGGTGATCTTGTGGCAAAACGTTTGAAGATGTCCAGCAGCAGGGAGGTCCGCCGGACAGTCAACCGGATCGCCAATATGCTGCTGAATGGCGACATTGACCCCAAGACCGCTAACGCCATCCTGTACGCCTGCAACGTCAGCCTGGGGGCTATCCGTACCGATGAGCAGGAAAAAAAGCTGGCGGAACTGGAGATGCTTGTCAAACAAGTGACCGAGAAATAATATTCAGGAGGAGGCGGTCTGAGACCGTAGAGCGGGAAGGGAGTGACTTCCCGCTCTCCTTCTGTTTTCCCTTATTTTTTCCCTTTAGGCCATACTGCACCAGCAGTCGGGATAGTACAAGTCAGGATGAGCGTCATTGAGCCGCAATGGGTAAAGGATGTAAATGGACAGGAAAAGGCCATGCAGGACATAAGTTGCAAAAGTCCTTATTATGCCATAAGGGCATACTTGCACTATCATTTTTTGCAAAAAATCAGCTAATTATTGGATAATTTTTGCATATTTGCAGCAGCGCTATTGTGCGATATGAATAATTTTATCAATATAAATTTGTTGAAATAGCACAAAAAACTTGGCTTTGGTCTGTACATGACATAAAGGGGTTATAAGATTGTAGATCGTGAAATCGGTTTTGCAAAGTAGTCCGGCTAGCAAATCCGACTGTGCAGGAAAAAACAAGCCATATCAAGAATCCAATTCTGCTAAAACGAAAATGTCAAGGGTTAAATGCAGAAAAATCTAAAATTCTTTTTTGTGCAATATTTACAAAAGCAGTTCCATCCCCTCGACCCCCGCCTCCTGGGCAAGCTCCATCAGCACCCGCCCGACACACCTTCCCCCAAGGATGCCGCGCGGGTATTCATTTACCCACCGCTGGACCTGTAGCGTGTCGTCCTCCGTTATCCCGGTGAAGTCTGTCCCCTTCGGGACCTTCCGCCGAATCATGCGGTTTCCGTTCTCGTTGCTCCCTCGTTCGTAGGCACTATAAGGGTGGCAGTAGTAGATATGTGTCCGGTCCCCTTCGCCGTCCACGGCCCGCGTCATTCCCTCCCAGTCCTGAAACTCGCTTCCGTTGTCCACGGTGATAGTCTGGAATATCCGCCGGAAGTTGAAACTTCCCAGCTTCTTTTCCAGCATATCCAGCACCGCCACCACGCTTGCCATTGTCCCGTCCGGCAGGAGGAACATAAGGTCCGCCCGCGATTTCCGCTCCGTCATGGTCAGGAACCGCTTCTTGCTCCCGCCCTCCTTGGCAGACAGCACGGAGTCCATTTCCCAGTGAAACGGTTCTTCCCGCGTCCCCACTTCCTCCGGCCTGTCCTCGATGCTCTCACCCTTCGGTGCCCTTGCCGCCTGTACCTTCTTGTGCTCTGTCTTTTTCTTCCCGCCCATCGGCAGGCTCTTGTTGGTCACTCGCAGAAATACCCCGTCGTTGATGTACTTATACACGGTCCACTTAGATAGGGTCACGGAGAAGGTCAAGCCGTCCTCCTTGATTTTGTGCAGGGCCGCTTCCGGGGAGTATCCATCATCCGCGATTTTCCCCTCGATGTAGTTCGCCAGCTCGTGGTCGTTCCCCAGTTTGATGTCCGGCCCCTTTGCCCGCAAATTCTCCTGATACTTCCGCTCCGCTGTCTCCGCGCAGTACACCAGCCTGTCCACAAGATTAGTATCCCGCTGGACGGTCTGCCCCCGCTTGACTTCCCTCATTATCGTTGTATAGTCTACTCGGAGAGTGCGCGCTATCTCCGCCTTGCTTTTCTTCGCCTTTAACATTTTTTCAATTTTAAGCCGGTCTTTCCATTGCAGGTGCGAAAACATCCGTCCTTTTTCGCTGCTCATAGCGGGATACCCCCTTGCTTTTTGTGGGATATTACCGCATAATAACGCAGAAAGTCAATAGCTCAATCGTTCTAAAAACAGAGTTGCCGTAGGCTAAAAAGTCTACGGCAAAATTATTTTTCTTCTGCCTCCAGAAGCCAATCGGTTGTCACGCCCAGCGCCCCGGCAATGGCCCGCAGCTCAAAGTCCTGCACCATCCGCAGGCCGTTTTCAATCCGGCTGATGCAATCCCGCTCCAGGATAACGCCGTTCACCTGCACCCGTGCCGCCAGGTCCGATTGTGTGCATCGCTGCCTCGTTCGTTCTTGCCTAATTCTCTCTCCCGATACGTTCCGCTGGCCGTTGTAGTTAAAGGCTTTCACTCTGTCACCCCCGAAATTGTGTGCAGCATTACATATTTTTGTTTGACATTACCACATTGTCGGTGTATCATTGTGGCAATATCCCACTTGTGGTAATATCACACAAACATAATCGAGATAAAAAGGAGATGCAATCAATATGGCCCTCATATCGTGTCCCGAATGTGGCAAAGAGATTTCCGACGCGGCGCGGTCCTGCCCGCATTGTGGCTACGCTATACGGGAAGCAGCCGCAAACCAAATCAAGCGCACCCCGCTAACCGAAAAAACACCCTCACGCGGGTATGGTTTGTTCCTGTGCATCTTAGGTATGGTAGTTACCCTTGGTGGCCTTTTATTCTGCTTGTTCTTCCTGCCTCTCGGAATCATCGGGCTTGCTGTCAGCGCGATGATGATTCTTGCCGGTGTCGAGCAATTCAAGGACGCGCAAAACGGCGTGTGTCCGTATTGCGGAAACTCCGTAACAGTCCCCACAAAGGACCTTACCTGCAAATGTACGCATTGCCACAAAACAAGCACGAAAAAAGACAACTTCCTGGAAACGATTAACCCCTAAAGGTGGTGATGTCGTGTCTTTTTTTACTATTACAACTTCATCCAGTTCTTGTTACATTGACGACCCGCCGCTTCACAAGCACAGCCCTTTCCCCATCATCCCCTTGTCCGCCTTTGACGGCTATGTTTCTCCCTCTGGTGGTCTGATAAGCTACGGTTGCTTCGATATAAGAGGGAAAAATCTTTCCACAAAACGAAAAGTCCGCCGATACTTCGAGGCGCAAACAGAGGAATTAGCTCGTAAACTCGCAGAGGACGGCGGCATGGCTGGCCCGTTTGAGGTTACTGTGCGCCCCAGCAGGCCCGCCGAAGGCTGTCCCGGTATCACAGACGAGGACGCGGCCAGCGCTGACGCCCAGCTTGCCGAAATGCGCGAGGGCATCCGCCGCCCGGTCCCGGCCTAGCAGCTTTCCAACCGCAACGGCGAAATCAAGCGCATCAAGGACCGTCTCGCCCAGCTTCGCAAAGTGGACGAAATGGAGCATACCGAAATCGAATTTGACGGCGGTACGATTATCACCAACGAGGAAATCAACCGCGTGCAAATCCTTTTCGACGAAAAGCCCGACGAGGCAAGGTTGAAAAACCTTTTCTGCATTTAATTTACTACTTCAGCGAAACTGCGCAATGCTCCGGTTCAGCTTGACAGCCTCCGAAAGCGCCGCCTGTAAATCTGCCATGCTGGGCCTCCTTCCTATAAGTGTTCCTTTAGGGCCTGCTGGACGGACTGGATATGCGCCAGCCACTGCTGAAGGATTTTCTCGTTCGCCCATCCCTGATATTTCCAATGCTCCGGGTTCTGGACGTTTTCCAGCTCTGTCAAAAGGGGCGGCAAATCATTTCCTGTGACAATGAAGTTTTTGATATGGTACTCAACCGGATCCAGCGCGTGAAGAAAGATGCGTAATGAACATACCGCCTGCATCGATGTGGATGCAGGCGGTATGTTCTTATCAGCGCATAAAAACTACCCCAAATCAGAAAAAATCCTGTAAGGGGTAGTTGGTGAGGTAAACAGATTTTTGCCGACTGATTCCGTAACTTTTTAGCGCACATAGCGGAAAAGAACAAAAAAATCGTCCGGATTCTAAACAAATCCGAACGATTCTATGGCAAAGGTGGCCAAATCTGATACAAATGCACACCCTTGCTTGCTGGGGGTGCATTGTACAAGGGTGTGCATAAAAATAATTAAGAATTGCTATATTCAGCAAGATTGATAAACGACTTACTTATGTATACGTAGTAGCCATCGGGAAATGTAATTTGCATATCCCAAAGTTTCCACACTCAACTCTTGACCTATGTTTATAAACGAATTTAACGTTCCCTCTTCAACGCCTGCTATTCCAAGGTTCCCCATAAATATGTACCCGTCTTGCTTGCAATTATCTTTATAAAATGTAACAAGTACATACCGACGTTCTATTTTTTCGACTATCGCTGAATATGTTGGTACAATTCTGCGAGCAGAATTCTTATTGATAAATCTATCAATTCGACTATTTACAGCAAGTTCTATCCGCAATGCAGGATGAATAATCATCTTCCAAGGGGCATCAATTATTAAATTATACTGCTCTTTATATTCCCATCTAGGAGAATGATCCCTATTTAAATAATTGCCGATTACACCAATTCTATACATATCGCCTAAGACCGTCCTTGGATTGGATGCCAAGGTACTCTGTGGATATAAAGTCTCTGCCCGCTCGGTGATTTCTTGAAACGTGAACAACGCCTTAAACCCTTTCAAGCAATTGAAGATACACTCAATTTCCTCGGCGCTATAGAGCGCACGCATTTCTTCCTGCACTTCTACTAAGCACTGTTTTGAATACGTGGGCATAAAGGTATCAAACGTGTTCTGGTTAAACTTGGAGAAGTTTTTAGAGTTCTTTGATTGGGCAGATAGCAACAATCGCACAATATCTCTTGGTTTATGCCATGTATTATCCAATATATAGCTACAGACATGCACATTATAAACTGTTGTTTCAAACCATTTCCTTATAATATAATCACGAGAAATAGGGGCAGTCGTATTCTTTTCTTCTGCGCTTTGAATTTTCTTAAGAAGGACCCCCACAATTGGATGATCAAAAGAATTTGTATTTGTATGCTCCCAAATTAGCCGCTCATCGTATCCCTGCATAATTTTATGTAATTGATTGGACTGGATAAACCGATTAATTGCGTGTATGATTTCGAGTCGCACCGAACAAATAATTTTTGTCCCACTTTGAAAAATATCGTTCAACTGTTTTACTGTAAAAAGCAAGTCGCGAATCATTCTCAAGTCGCGATAAAATGTTTCATTTTCCCCTCTATAGGCTTCCAGTTCATCAATAAAGATATAATAGGGCGTATCGCTACGCTTTAAACACCGGGCTAAATGGTCTGCCTTATCAATTATTTTTACAAATTCAGTGTAACTTTTGCTCTTGTCGAAATTGCGCTGGGATAGATCCAATGGTTCCAGATTAATGCTTGGAGTAAATGTACCACGCTCTGGTTCAGGCGTTGCAGTAAGAGTAACCTTGGCAGGAATATGCATTTTCTCCTTCTCAATAGTTTTATTAACTTTGCTGAGTTCACTCAAAAAATCGGCCCAATTTTTATCATTTTCGAATAGACTGCCATTAAAAAATTCGTTATCAGAAATAATTTTTTGGTAAAATTGCCATCTCCAAATGTATGTAAAATCACATTCTCTATTCTGTCCTAACGATGCAACCCTGTTGTCTATGGCGATAGAAGTAGAAATTGATTGAGAAATGGCGTTGAATTTTTCCCGAGTAACATGGCTAAATCCGCTATCAAAAAAGATAAAAGATGAACAAGCAGAAACATCGTTAACTTTTATATAATTCTGCAAAAAATGCAAAAGAGCAGTTTTCCCAGTCCCCTTGTCCCCCATAATAAAAATGGGTGTGCCATATTCGGTGCTTGACAATCGGCCTATGTTAATTCCAGATGGTGTGATGTAATTATTTGCGAATTCATCATACCCCCGTTCACGAATTTCATCGCTTGCATCAGGCTTACCTGCATATATATCATTAATAATCATAAATTCACCGCACTCTCTAGTTATTTGCCGACGAATCTTTTAATTCTCCCTAAAAATGCAGGCAAAGCATTTCTAAGGTTATTTTAGTATATCAGGTTATTATTTGAAAGTCCAGCATTTGGCCCAACAAAATTTCAATGTGCATCCCCCACCTATAACGGAATAAACTTTGAAAGGAACAACATGTAGCAAACCACAGTGCTGATAATAGCTATTAACTAATATTGTATTAGGGAAGCTCTGATTAAATCAACGTGCACAGATTTGCGCCAGAAATTTCTACTGGCAAAGAAGAAACCCGCAGGAATTCTAAAGGGTTTCAAGGTTTTCTGACAACATCCAGGGTGGGAATTTATGGGTGAAGATGTGTGCGGGGATTTATTCAGAGCTTCCTTAGATTTATAGATTCGGATACCACCGTAGCAAATCGCCCCGCCCTTCCTCCTCCAGCCGCTCTACCGCATAGCGGAGCCATTCTTCCGGCGTGGGGATTTCCCCAGCCCGTGGTATCCGCTCCCATGACGCACGTTTCACCGGGTCAGGGTCTTTCATTCCCTGCTCAATGCGGGCTGCGATGATGGCCCGCATTTCTTCTGCTGTGATATTCCTCTCCTGCGCCCAACGTTCAAATAATATCTTTGGCCTTTCCATACTGACCTCCTTACAGTCATTAAGGTTTCCCGGCAAAAGCCGGATAAGCTGTATGCTCCTTTAGGGAACGTTGCTATCTACTTATCATGCCTATTATAACACCATTCCGGGAATTATAATAGTTACAGATGGGTGGTGATGGCTTGGACGCACAAAAGCAGATCAAAAAGCTGATGGAAGAACGGGGCTGGACAGATTACCGACTGGCGAAAGAGTCCGGCCTGTCCCACTCCACTGTTACAAATATGTTCAACAGGAACAATGCACCCACGCTGCCGACCTTGGAGGCGGTGTGTGCGGCGTTCGGTATTACTCTGGCACAATTCTTCGCTGAAGGGAACCCCCTGGAACTGACCGAGGAGCAGCAGACGCTGTATGCAAAGCGGAGTTCCCTGTCGAACAAACAGAGGAGCCTTCTGTTGGAGCTTATGGACACGATGTAAAACCCGTTGATCCCATGTTGCGGAATCAACGGGTTTTATCTGTATCAGCCCTCTACCGCAGTACCATTCTGGAAGGTGAACACCAGCCGCCCATCGTGGTATGCCGCGGCCTTCTCCACCACCGCCAGCCAGAGCCGTTCGTCAAACTCGGTAATGGCATCGCTGCGCTCGGACAGTTCAAACATAAATCTGCCGATGGCATCTGCCTGTACCAGCCGCTGGTCTTTCTCTTTTTGGAGTGTGCCCAGCTTGGCCTTTGCCGCATCGTATCGGGCCACATAACCGTTATAGCGTTCGGTGTACTCCTCCTGACTCTACGCGCTCCGGGCGTTTTCCTGGATACACCGCCGGGTCAGCTCCGTCACCACCGCAATCTCTCGGAGCAACTCGTCCAGTTCCGCGTCAATGGCGGCGCAGTTGGTGAGGTGGTTCTGCATAATGCGGCAGTCCTCCAGCAGAGTCCCCTTGCTGTCCAGCAGTTGGTTGAACGCTACCAGGAACCGGGCCTTGATATCCTCCTCCACCAGATGCGGGGTGCTGCACATTTTCTCACCATTGAACTTTTCGTTGCATTGCCAGATGGTGCGGCGGTACTTGCTGTTGGAGTGCCAGACCTTGGGACCGTAGAAAGCGCCGCAGTCGCCGCAGACGATGCGGGAGGCGAAAATGCTGCCGCCGCTATAGCGATGGCCCAGCTCCTTGCGCCGCTCATACTCGGCCTGCACCAAATCAAACTCCTGCGGGTCGATGATGGGCTGGTGGCTCTTTTCAATGTAATACTGCGGGACCTCGCCCTCGTTGACTTTCTTTGTTTTATTGAGGAAATCCACCGTAAAGCACTTCTGAAGGAGCGCCGCCCCCTTGTACTTCTCATTCGCTCCTGTCAAGCATGGACCCATAGTTTTTTGTAAACATTTTGTGAATAAGCAAGAATTGGGGAGCTTTTACATGGAGTAATGTCGAAGGAGATATACAGTGTTTTGAGCGCGCCAACTGTCTACATCCTAATAATGAGGAGTTATCTCATTCTCTGCTTGCTCTCATTAGTTGGTACAGTATCTCTGTCGTGGTCTGTGCGACTGTACCATCAGCACAAATCACTTCCACAAATTGATCTTCGAGCCAGCGCAGATAAGCGTCTCCCTTTACAACATCTCGCCCAAGGCGGGAGAGGTCTGCCATCAGCAGAACATCAACTTTACCAGTAGCTACTGCGTTGGAAACTTCGGACAGCCCCCTACGGAAAAAGTCAAACCCACTGGCCTGTTCAGCGGTAGTTCCCACAATCTCAAAGCCATGCTGTTCAGCATAATCCTCTAAAGTGGTCTGCTGAACTGCCAGTGCATGGGCATCAGGGTACGCAACTCTGCAATAAATCCACGCTCTTTTCTGCTCCATTCCAATCACCTCCTAAATACCCAGCAGTAATAAGTGCCTGTAGCTCATCCTGATAGTTCCACTCAATTTCTACTCTATGATCCGGGAAAATGTGAATCACAGTCAAGACATCTGCAACAACTTCATCCGTGAGTTCCTGAACGGCAGTGTACTTCTTAAAAGCATCTACAAAGGGGTTCTGCAACCGAACTCCATCACTGCTGGATTCTAACTCTGCTTTCAATAAAGCAATCTTATCGGACAAACCATTGATGACTTCTTTGATACTGGCCCTTTGAGAGATATACTTTGTCTTGTCAATCTCTCCCAAAGCAAACGACTCATAAATTTGGTCTGTCAGATGCTTTTGCTGGTCAAGTGCATCCCGGAGATTACTTATCTGTTTGAGGATAGCATGGGGATCTCTTTTATCCTGGTGATGCTGTGCATCCCAAACCAACGAAGCATCGACCGCAAGAGCCGCCCGCAGATGGATGCCATTCAGAATAATTTCCCAAAGATCATGCTCTGATATTTGTACCTCTGCACAGGGACTTGCATCCGTCCACTTTGAAGCGCGGCAAAAAAAGTAAGGGTTCTTTGTTTCTACCCGCATCATGGCAAGGCCACAGATACCACACCGAACTTTTTTTCGCAAAGGCCGGTAGGCAGAAGAGACGTTCCGCTCCACATACTCTTTCAGAGCGGCCTGCGCCCGATCAAATTCTTCTTGCGTGACAATGGCCTCATGGGTGTGTTCCGTGATGATCCAGTCCTTTTTGCTGACCTTAACGCTGTGTTTTTGACCTATGATATCATAATAGCGTTTCCCAAAAATGACTTTACCCAAATATCGTTCATCTCGAACAACTCGGATAATAGCAGCGTCTGTCCAGGAGTTTTCTGCCTGCACGTTATTCCATGACTTTTGCGTACAACCTGCGGCAATTTTATAAAGCATGGGCGTCAACACGCAATCCCGATTCAGTGCTTTCGCTGTCTGCCTTGCGGAGTGTCCATCCCCTACCATCAGGAAGATGCGGTGCACAACTTCAGCAGCAGGAGGGTCAATGAGCAGGTGGTTTTTATTCTGCGGATCTTTGACATACCCATACGGTGCATAACGAGACACAAAATCGCCTCTCTGCGCCCGCTGTCGCTGCGCGCTCCGCACCTTGCGAGATAAATCCCGGCTATAGAGGTCGTACAGCAATGCCCGGAAAGAAGTATCCAGATTGTCCACGTCCATAGGCCGTATGCTGTCGATACCGTCATTGACCGAGATAAAGCGCACCCCGAGAAAAGGGAAAATACGGGAGATATAGTTCTCAACGGTCAGATAGTCTCTCCCCAAACGAGATAAATCTTTGACAATCACGCATTGAATTTTACCCTGCCGTACTTGGGCAAGCATATCTTGGACAGCCGGACGCTCAAAGTTTTTTCCGCTCCAGCCGTCATCGCAAAACTCTACCACCTCCGCATCCGCAAACTCCGGGATTTTTTTAAGATGTGCATTCAGGAGATCCCGCTGGTTTGATATGCTGTTGGATTCTGTTTTTTGAGTGTTCTTCAAATCCACGTCCTCAGAGGACAGCCGCAGATATTCCGCAATCACATAAATGCTCATTCCAGCACCGCCTCTCCATCTTCCTTCAAAAGACGAAGCAAAGCACCATATTCATCCCGGAAACGCAGTGTAATAAAAACGTGGCTGTCCCTATCAATCTCTATCCGCTCGATCAGTGCATGGGCCATTTCCTTCGTCAGCTCCAGCTCACACGCATACCGTTCACAGGTAATCAGCCATGGATTTTCTGCGGCTTTCTTCCGTTCATTTTGCTTTTGCTGTTCGGCGGCAGCCAAGCGGACTTTTGCGTTTTCTATATCCCGTTTATAACGGCACCGAAGTTCCATATACTCTTCTTCCGACATCAGGTGATCTACATAGTTTTGGTAGAGGCTTTCGTAGAGCATTTTAGCCCGCTCCAGCGCACTGTTCGCGTCAGTAATTTCCCGTTTGACCGCATCTTCATGGTCAACCGCTTTGGAGGAACAGCTATACTTTTCCGTTGCCATCTTCAAATTCCCAGCTAACGCAATCTCTCGCTGTAAAGTGTCCCACAGAATTTCCAGCAGAGTTGTTTCTCTGAGGTACTTTTTGGGGCATGAGGCCGGGTTTTCCGAATGCGTCAGACAGATGTAGGAGTAGTACCGATGCCCACACCGTTCTGACACGTTCTTGTAACGGATCATCGGTTTTTTGCAGTCCGCACAAAAAACCAGTCCCCGGAGGATGTGGGGAATATGTCCCAGATTATCAAAGCGACCAATTCGCTCCTGGTGAGTAGCACGGCATTGCTCAGCCATCTCTTGAACAATGCGGAAGGTTTCTTCATCAATAAGCGGTTCGTGCGTATTGGGGACAATGACCCACTCGGACTTTGGACGCTTACACAGCTTTTTCCCTTCGGGAAGGCTGTTGTAGGTACGCCCCTGCACCATATGTCCAAGATAGGTCTCACTTTGAAGGATTATCTTAATGATAGGAACGTGCCAAACTGAATTGGCATAGCGTTCTGCCTTAACCTCCCCTCTCATGTAGTGGTATCGAGATGGGGATGGTATCCCCATCTCATTTAGCTTGCGAGCGATTTGCAGATAGCTGACGCCGGATGCCCGCCATTGGAAAATCATCCGGACGATAGGGGCGGTTTCTGCGTTTAATTCCAGCTTATGATTGTCTGCGGCGGACTTCTGGTATCCGTATGGTGCCCAGGACCCAATGAACTCCCCTTTACGCTGTTTCGTTGCCAAAGCTGAGCTGGACTTTCTGGAGATGTCCCGGCTGTAAGCACCGTTGATGATATTTTTCAGCGGTACAATATAGCCATCGGCATTCCGTTCAGCGGTCAGAGTGTCAAAACCATCGTTGACTGCGACAAATCTTACATTCAAAAAGGGGAAAATCCGTTCCAGATAGTTGCCGGTTTCTAAATAGTTTCTCCCGAATCGGGATAAATCCTTGACAACCACACAGTCAATCCGGCCCTCCCGAATATCAAGCATCAACCGTTCAAATTCCGGCCTTTCAAAATTTGTACCAGTCCGTCCGTTATCGCAGTACATACCGCAGTAGGTCATATCCGACTGGCTTTCAATGTACTTCAAAACAAGGTCTCTCTGTGCGTAGATTGTATCTGCTCCCGGCTTGCCGCTGTCTTCCACGGAAAGGCGGATATAGCCGCCAGTCCGATAGACCCGGGCCGCAGAAGCGGAGGGTTCTTCTATTGCAGGCTGCACATAGTTGACCTTGCGTTTCGTCCGTGCCACGTCAGCCCACCTCCTGTTCGGAATGTGCCTGACGGGTAGCCAAGTCAACCAGCCAATGGTACTCGTTCTGCCAGCGGAATACGATTTCAACGGTATGATCTTTGCACAGCATAATGCGCTCAATCAATGTCACAACGACGGCCCTGTCCAGTTCTGTAACATTCTGGTACTTACGAAACTGTTTCATCCATTCGCGGTTCTCAGAAGAACCGGCCAGTTCTTGACGCATTTCCTCTCGGATGCCATCCGCCTGATTCTCGGCCTCTTGCCGGCGGCGGGTGTACTTCGCTTTCAAGTCCTTGTAATCGTCTCGATCAATGATGCCATCAGCCAGATTCTCATAAAGAGACTGCAAAAGTAACTGGGCTCGATCAATTTCCTTGCGTTTCTGGTCGAGCCGCTTTTGTAGCCGTTGCATACCAGCCTGTCGGAGCTGCGCCGTATCGGTCATCTTCAGCAGGTCAGACAAGTCAATTACGTTACTGATTTGCTGTTTCAAAGAATCCAGCACGATCTCGTTCAGGGTAATGTCCCGCAGGCGATGGGCTGAGCAGCAGGTCTTGTCCTGTTTATGGGCAGAGCAGATATAGTACACATATTTTTTCTTTCCCGATGACACGGTTTTTCGTACCATAGAGGCACCGCACTCCCCACAGAACAAGAGGCCGGAGAAAAACTCAACCGCCGCTCCACCAACGCTGGTACGTGTATCCAGAGCCAGCACTCTTTGGATAGTTTCAAAGTCGTTGCGCTCAATAATTGCGTCATGGTTATTCTCCACGATAGCCCACTCTGACCGTGGACGGTTGACCTGACGTTTGACCCGATAAGTTGGGGTCGTCACACGCCCCTGCTCCAGTGTCCCGATGTAAATAGGATTTTTTAATATCCGCAGGATTGTCTTGGCACACCAGGCGGAGTCTGCTTTTTTACGAAATTTCGTCTGGTAACGCATACCCTGAGAGGTTTTGTAATCCATCGGCGTTGGAACACCGGCGGCGTTCAGCCTATCGGCAATATCCTGTGTGCTAATTCCATCCAGTTTCCACTGAAAAATATCCTGTACCACACTGGCAGCTTCTTCGTCAATCAGCAGGCGGTTGTGGTCTTCCGGGTCCTTCCTATATCCATACATAGGGAAAGCTCCGATAAAATCCCCATTCCGGCGTTTGATATCCAAATGGCTACGTGTCTTGATGGAAATATCCCGGCAGTATGCCTCATTCACGAGGTTTTTGAAAGGAACAATCAGTTCATCCGACTCTGGATTGCGATGCAGACTGTCGTAGTGGTCATTGATAGCAATAAACCGCACACCGAGGACGGGAAAAATTTTCTCAATGTACGTTCCTGCTTCCAAATGGTCACGGCCAAAACGGGATAAATCTTTAACGACGATGCAGTTAATCTTTCCCGCCTTAATGTCTGCCATCATCTCCTGGAACGCGGGCCGCTCGAAATTCGAGCCGGTATAACCGTCATCCACTTTCATTCCGCATTCCCGGAGATCCGGGGCGCGGCGCAGATAGTCACGGATTAACTCTTTCTGACCCCTGACGCTGTTGCTCTCCTCTTTATCACCGTCCTCGCGGGAGAGCCGGACATACCCGTAGGTATTCCATACTTTCATTGTGTTTTCAGGCATAAGAAAACCTCCCTGTCTAAAGGCACAGTAAGCCCTTGGACAAGCGGGAGGTACTGATTCAATTCACCTATGTGTTTCTATTATATCAGCCCGTCCCCCGTTTGTCCAGAAAAATTTTCAGCATTTAGACCGTATGTAGCTAAGCAGCCGGTCTTCCAGTGTAACATCTGTTTCCGAAAAGCTGATTTTTACGATATACTTTCCGTGCCGGTAACAGTAAGGGTTTCCAATCTGCCGAAGAAAGTCCAGCATCCTCTCTTGCTTGGGAAGTTCTGTTTTTATCTGCACATCCCTAATATCATGCAGGGTTTCTGGATCAACCTTATGAACATCCACAGTCCGCATGGCCTCAAGATCCCGCTCCGTGGGCAAAGACTGCTCCATTCAATGCACCTCCTATCATCGAATTTTCGTTCCGTTAAAAATTACTGTATAGGTAATCTGGCCGTCTTGCTCTTCCTTGTCCATTTCCACCATATGATAGCTCCAACCGTTTAATTCAAAATCCCTTGTGGAAATATAGGCCGGATCATCTGTGGAACTAAGCTGGTAAATCTTCCGAATTTGCATCTGGTCAAAATCACCGACAGTATAAGACTCTACTTGGTCGGGGGTGTAGTGGAATTGTTGTTCTCTATTGTAATATAGGGCCTGCTCCGCAACTTCGGCAAACAATAAAGCAGAAATAAGAGACAAAGCAGAGCGAGAGAGACCCTCAGCGACCTGGAAAGGTTCGAGAGCAGCAGGGCAACGCCAATCATACAGACAGCGGTTTCCTGTAGGTGTGCCATGACGCGGTCCAGGCCGTAAACGGTCTTGACCGTCCCGAAAACACCCTCCACAGTATTGCGGTCGCAGTTGTCCTGATATTCCAATTTCTTCGCTAGGCGGGACAGGCCGGGAGTTTTTGGCGGCTTTCCCAGGGCCGGACCGGACAACCGGATGCCATGCTCTTTGCAAAAGGCCAATGTCTGGCGGCTGCGGTAGATTTTATCCGCCAGAATGCGTTCCGGATAACAGCCATAGCGTTCCCGATACCGGGCTACCGCCCGCCAGAGACCTTCCGATTCGTTGAAGGGCTCGAAGTCCAGCCGTTCGATCCTGGCATAGCCATTCACCAGGCTGATATGCAGTTTTGAGCCAAACTCGGTGTTGGCGTGGGCTTTTCCCCGCACGATGGGCCGGACCCAGGGCTGGGCCAGACTGACGATGCGCTGGGGAATACTGTGGGTCCTGGATTCAAACATGAGGCGCTGCTGCTCGTAGACAGTAGTGACGATATTCAAACGGTCTGCCTGCTTTGAAGACAATTTTGCGCCAGTTTGAACCAATTGAGCGATATAACCCATATCCCGGCGGATGTATTGCAGCTGTTTGCGTATCCCTGAACGGATCGCTTTCCCACTGCGCTTCTTGCTTTTGGACAGACGCAGATAGTCCTTCCGGGCGCGCTTGCGGTACATCCGGGGCTTCTTCTGTCCTGCCG
>OFGH01001303.1_pt1 | contig 16936 bp, 13 predicted proteins | sample 1521721 | NCBI WGS metagenome assembly OFGH01 (sample SAMEA3504132, study PRJEB24116) | mouse gut metagenome | biome: mouse gut; feature: mouse-associated habitat; material: faeces | place: Denmark | collected 2011
GGCCCGCAGGGGATCGGCAAATCCACGCTCTACTACAACCTCGGCGGGGACTATTTTTCCGACAGTCTGAGTCTGACCGACATGAAGGACAAGGCTGGCGCGGAGAAGCTCCAAGGCTTCTGGATTCTGGAGCTGGGCGAACTGGCCGGAATGAAAAAGGTCGATGTGGAAACGGTAAAGTCCTTTATCAGCCGGACGGATGATGATTACCGCCCCTCCTACGGGAAGGTGGTGGAGAGCCATCCCAGGCAGTGTATCATTGTCGGCTCCACCAACTCGGAGACAGGTTTTCTGCGGGACATCACGGGCAACCGCCGTTTCTGGCCCATTCATGTGACGGGCAACTCTGTCAAAAAATCCTGGGACATGACCCGGCAGGACATCGACCAGCTTTGGGCGGAGGCGAAATACCTCTATGAGCATGGCGAGAAGCTGTTCCTCGAAAGCGGCGACACAGAGGGGGCGGAGTTTGCCCAGCGGGACGCTATGGAAACAGACGAGCGCAAGGCATGGTGGAGGAGTATCTGGATGCCCTGCTGCCGGAGGATTGGGACACAATGGACCTGTTTGCAAGGCGGAACTTCCTGCATGGCTCGGGGTTCGGCGGCAGCGCCCACACCGGCACTGTGCGCCGCACCAGCGTCACCAATATGGAAATCTGGTGCGAGTGCTTTGGGAGGTCGCAGTCCGATCTGAAGCCCACCGACTCCTATGCGCTGTCCACGCTGATGACGAAGGTCAAGGGCTGGGAAAAGGCCGGACGCAAAAAGCGGTTCCCGATTTATGGGGAGCAGCGGTTTTATCGCCGCGTATGGCCAGCCCATCCGGGCCGCGAGGTTGTCTCAAACCCTGTCGCACAAGCTGTCGCAGCCCGGAAACCCCTGCAAATCAAGGTTTTCTCAAAAACAGTGGGACAGACAGGACAAGTATTTCTATATAGAGAGAATTACCTTTAAGTAAGGGTAAGGACGCCTGCGTAGCGCATACCCGCGTGTATAGAAAAATGGTACTGGCTGTCCCACCTGTCTCAACTGGATTGCAAACTGGAGGATTTCAATGCGTGAGAAAACTGTAGAGGCCAATGAGGTGAGCGCATGGATGTTTCGTCCGCGTATTATGCGAGATGTGTCAAAAAACTGGAATCGCTTGGTCTGCCTACATCCGGCTGGGTGTGCGCAAAAGTGATCGATCTGGAAGAAGCGGAGTTCACCTGTGAGCTGTGCGGCCATGAGGGGATACGGTATGTCCACGTAATGATGCACGATGCGTGTTCCAGAAAACTGAGTGTGGGCTGTATCTGCACCGGGATCATGGAAGGCAATATCCTCGCGGCAAAAGAGCGGGAGCATGAACTGCGCAAACGCAGCCAGCGAAAGCACAATTATCTGAAACGGCAGTGGACAGAAATCGCCGAGGACTGCTGGCGGCTCAAGTTTCGCAGGCACGACATTTCCATCCAAAAATGTGAGTTCCGGAGAAGCCCCTTTTTCACGGTCTGCATTTCCGGCGATCAGTACCAATGGAAGGACAACCGCCGGATGACCTCATTTCTGACAGCCCAGCATTTTGTGTTCGATCTACTGGAGGATTACTATGCGTGAAAAAACTGTGGAGGCCAAGCTGGTGGCGGCTGTCAAAGAGATGGGTGGCCTCGCCCCAAAATTCACAAGTCCTAGATATGACGGGATGCCCGACCGCTTGGTGTTACTCCCCGGCGGAAAGGCGGCTTTTGTGGAATTGAAAGCCCCTGGAAAGAAAATGCGTCCGCTACAAGTAAGGCGGAAAAACCAAATCGAAGCTCTGGGCTTTTCGGTGTACTGCATCGACAGGCCGGAGCAGATCGGAGGTGTCCTCAGTGAGATACAGTCCCCATGATTATCAGACCTTTGCCACCGACTTCATCCTGACGCATCCCATCGCCGCTGTCCTGCTTGATATGGGCCTTGGCAAGAGCGTCATCACCCTAACCGCTCTGTTCGACCTGTGCCTGGACAGCTTTCTCATTCGGAAGGTGCTGGTCATCGCCCCGCTCCGGGTGGCGAGGGACACCTGGCCCTTTGAGATCAAGAAGTGGGACCATCTCCGGGGCCTGTCCTGGTCGCTGGCGGTGGGAAGCGAGATTGAGCGAAAGGCGGCGCTGCACCAGCGGGCTTTCGTGTATATCATCAACCGGGAGAATGTCCAATGGCTCATCGAGGATAGCGGCCTCCCCTTCGACTACGACATGGTGGTGGTGGACGAGCTGTCCTCCTTCAAGTCCTACCAGGCAAAACGGTTCCGCGCTCTGTTGAAAGTCCGACCCGGCATCAAACGGATCGTGGGGCTGACCGGAACACCCTCCAGCAACGGTCTGATGGACCTCTGGGCGGAGTTCCGGCTCCTGGATATGGGCCAGCGGCTGGGACGCTACATCACCCACTACCGCGCCCGGTACTTCCAGCCGGACAAGCGCAACGGCCAGGTGGTGTTCTCCTACAAGCCCCTCCCCGGAGCGGAGGAGACCATCTACGAGAAGATTTCCGACATCACCATCTCCATGCGGGCCACCGACCACCTCCAGATGCCTGAGTGCATTACGAACGAGGTACGGGTGGTTCTCTCCGAGCGGGAACGGCAGACCTACGACACCATGCGCTCCGAGCTGGTGGTTTCCTTGGGAGGCGAGGAAGTGGATGCCGGGAACGCGGCGGCTCTGGGGAACAAGCTGTCCCAGATGGCGAACGGGGCCGTCTACGGCGAGGACAAGCGTGTGTTTCCCATCCACGACCGCAAGCTGGACGCGCTGGAGGACCTCATCGAAGCCGCCAACGGAAAGCCGGTGCTGGTGGCCTACTGGTTCCAGCACGACCGGGAGCGGATCGCCGCCCGGCTCCGAAAGCTCCACATTCCTTTCTCCCTGCTGGACACATCGGAGAGCATTGCCCGGTGGAATCGCGGGGAGCTGCCTGTGGCCCTCATCCACCCGGCCTCTGCCGGACACGGCCTCAACCTCCAAGCCGGAGGCTCCACCCTGGTCTGGTTCGGGCTGACCTGGTCGCTGGAACTGTACCAGCAGGCCAACGCCCGCCTCTGGCGGCAGGGCCAGACGGACACGGTGGTCATCCACCACATCATCGCCAACCACACGATAGACGAGCAGATCATGAACGCTCTGAGCAGGAAGGAAAAAACACAATCCGCATTGATCGATGCGGTGAAAGCGAATCTGGAGGTGTCAAAATGACTGTGAAAGAATATCTATCCCAGGCCAAGTTCCTTGACCAACGCATCAACAGCAAGATCTAGCAGGTGGCGGCACTCAACGATTTGGCAACAAAGGCCACTTCCACACTGACCGGTATGCCCCGAAATCCCAACCACGCTACGTCTTCCATGGAGGAAGCCATCACCAAGATCATTGACCTCCAGGCGGAGATCAACCGGGACATTGATACTCTTGTGGATCTGAAGCGGGATCTGTCCGCCACCATCAAGGCTGTGGGCAACACCGAATATCAGACCGTCCTGGAAAAGCGGTATCTGTGCTTCGAAACATGGGAACAAATAGCAGTCAGCATGAACTATGCAATTCGATACCTTTATGAACTTCATGGCAAGGCATTGGAATGTGTAAAAATGCTTATTGATTGTGAATGAAAGATGCCCATCAGGCTTGGGGTCTGATGGGCGTTTTGTTATCGGTCGATACCCGCTATCAGGCGCAAAATAGTCTCGCGGTCGGAATTGGTGTTACCCCACCATGTGTGAGGTGAATTTGCAATACGATTCAGCACACCTGGATTCTCAATCTTTTTAAGTCGTAAATTTTCAATATACTCCATTTTCATAACAATTTCGGCGCGTGATTTTTTATGGCGGGGTTTTCCAATGACACAAACCTTTTCGTACCCATCACCCCATTGAGCCGGGGCAATGTAGACCTTTGCTCCCGGTCTGAATTGCTTTGTACCGATTTTTATTTCATGCGTCTCTCCATAATCGTGACTCTGAATGATATTGCCTACGAGACACCAACGCCACAGCAGATTGCCTGCATTCTCCTCGCCGTGTCCAACAATGTCCCGTGATCCTTGGGATTCAAGCGCCTCCTTGATCCTCGTTGCTGCCGCCATAAAATAATTTGTATCGAAGCAGTCCGCAAAGGCGGAGGAAAAGATCTCTGCCATAAGTTTGGCGATTTGCTGCGTACTCATACCCGCTTCCACTATATTGGCGATTTTGCGGATGATCTCCTTAATATCTTCTATCGGATAAGGCGCCTCCTCCGCTGTGCAGTACTCGATAGCCACGATGGCAGCCACAGTTTTTCTTCCGTAATCACCCACAGGTACTTCAACCATATCACTAACGGCAAGTCCGGGATCATCGGCAAGATAGCAGTACGCCTTGCCGCCAGGATCAAAGCAGACGCTTACAAACTGAAACCGTTCTTCCGCAGCCCCGTCAAAACCAAGCAGCATAGGACGATCAAGCGTATCCCGGAGGTTTTCCGACAGATCTGTGAGTGAGGATCGTCCTTCAAGGCATAGTGATCCATTGAAGGTGAAAGATTGACCGGCTGTGTTTATGATGGTAAGTTCCCACGACTCCCCATCCGCAACAATGTGTTCCTTTGCACAGATTGCAAAGGTGGAGTTAATATCCCGCAGGAGTCCGGCTGCTTCCTCAGCGGGAATGCTGAATCGTTCTTTCCGCAACTCGATGTTCAAATCATTGTAGTAGGATATGCAGACATTGCCGCAATGATTGATGGTCAGCCTTTGAATGGCGTCCTCATCCTCCGTAGGCCATAAACCGTATCCCCGGCTGTCTGAGAGAAGTGTAATTTCCCTCGGAATACCAGAAGTGGCAGGAATGCTACCCTCCTCAACCATTGTCCAGAAGGTCTGAAGCTGAAGGTCAATATTTCCTACTTCGATGATCTCGCTGGCGATACGATGCCGCATGCTCAGATCGATACCCTTTTCATCGCATAACTTGAGTAGTTCATACAGTTTCCCAAATTGCTCATCGGTCATACTGACGCTCACCTCTCTCCACAGACATTTGGTCAAATTATACTACCGAGCAAGGTAGTCTTCAACCCCAACAAGACACAAAAACAGGGTAATTGAATGAGTAAAGAAAGTATTAACAAAATGTAGCTGAAGGGGAATCGACATGGTATCCAGTAGAGAAACAAGGGAAAGGAGGCAGTATACCAATGAAGAAACTAGGTTTGCTGGAAGTGTTGGAAGGGATAGAAGACAGCCGGCGGGAGCGGAGCGTATGGTATCCGCTGCATGAAGTGCTGTTCATATTTATAGCAGCTGTGATATGCGGGGCAACATCCTATGTAAAGGTATAGATGTTCGGCAAAAGTAAGGAAAAATGGTTAAAAAAGTATATCCAACTGGAGAATGGCGTACCGGATGCATGTACGTTTCGGAATGTTGTGAAAGCCATAGACACCCAGCAGCTGCATACAGTGTTCATTGAATGGATGAAGGAGGCAGTAGAAAGCATCAGCGGCGTGGTAGTGGTAGATGGAAAGCAGGCGCGACGGACAAAGGACGCAAAGAAGCGAGCGCTCCATGTAGTAAGCGCTTTTTCGGCAGAGTGCGGGTTGGTATTGGGACAGCTGGCCTGCGAAGAGAAAAGCAACGAGATCACGGCGATCCCCAAGCTGTTGGAGCAGCTGGAATTGAAGGGTTGCATCGTAACAATAGACGCAATGGGAACGCAGAGCGAGATTGCATCGGCCATCACGAATAAGGGAGCGGACTATATCCTGTCTTTGAAGGAAAACCAGCCGGGTTTATACCGCTGCGAAGATATTTCATGGCTGGAGGGGCGGGAGAAATGGTCTAATTTGCAGGGGATCGGCGTTATTTTCTCTGAAACAGAGGAAAACGGGAAGAAATCAAAGCAGGCGCACTACTTCATCTATAGCTGCAAAGGAATGACGGCTGCGCAGATATTGGAGGCTAAACGCAGCCACTGGGGCATTGAAAACAAACTCCATTGGGGCCTGGATATGCAATTCCGTGAGGATGAAAGCAGGGCCAGAGCTGACAATTCTGCTGAAAATCTGAATGTCCTCCGCCATTGGGCCTACAACCTCGTTATATTGGCGTTGGCACTACACAAAATAAGGAGATTGTGATAAAATAAAAGGGTTGTGGTAGAACGGAAACTTCTTAAAAAGCCAGGGGTCAGAAACGGGAGTTGCTTAAGTTTGCCGGGACAACGAGGCCAGTGAGGCGGGATTGCTCAGGATAACCGCCGCTTGATCAACACAGCGTTTTGGGTATTGCGAACCGGAGCGCCCTGGCGTGACCTGCCTCCCGATTACGGGAAGTGGAGCAGTGCTCATCAGAGGTTCATCCGTTGGTGCAGAAAAGGTGTTGGAAGAACTCTTGGAAATTCTGATCGATGAGCCGAATTATGAATGGTTGACGATCGATGCCAGCTATATCAAGGTGAATCCCCACGAAGTGGAAGCTAAAAGGGGCAATCAGGATATGTCCAAGACAAAAGAGAGCTTACCCCCAAAAATACATCTGGCCGTGGATGCGCATGGTATGCCAATCCAAATCCTTGTTACAGAAGGTACCAGAGCGGATTGTAAAGAAGCTGTCCACTTTGTTATATCGCTGTTTGGGCTGCTATCTAGGAGAAATCGAGAAATGTTAATAAAAACTCCACGAGAATTAAGCGAAGAATATTATCAGTTTGTTGACGGCTTTACGAAAACGGACTTTGAAGACGAAAAACTACTCGGAAAATTTTATACAGATTATGGCATAGCGGAAAGCATGATCCAGATACTGTGCCAGCATCTTATATTCAATCCCTTCTCCTTGCAAATCCGTATAATTGATCCGTTCTGCGGTGACGGGCGGCTTGTGCTTGCCTTGTTATCTGAACTTGTGAAGAAGGATGATTTTTCTGGCAAAAGTCTGTTTATATCAATTTGGGATATAGATGGCAGTGCGGTTAAAGCGGCAGAAGCCGACATTACAGCTTTCTGTGAAAATATAGGACTGAAATATCAAATTGATTCACGCAAAGCCGATGCTTTTGTAGAATATGAAAGCGTTCAAGGTACGTATGATATTTGTGTCACAAATCCACCTTGGAGTTTGTTAAAACCACAGAAGCTTTTTAGAAAAAGTAATGATGAAGATACATTGACTAGGTATCGGAACGCAATAGAACAATACGATTCGTTCATGAGGACGGCGTTCGCATTATCTCAACCATCCTCTAAATTGGGGAAATGGGGTACTAATCTTGCGCGCTGCGGAACAGAACTGGCCTTGAGGCTAATCAGCCGGTCTGGTATGTGTGGCCTTGTTTCACCTGCATCACTGCTTAACGATCAAGTATCAACCAACCTCAGAAGCTGGATTTTTGAGAGTCACAAGGTCATCAACGTGTCATACTATCCTGCTGAATTAAAACTTTACGGTAGCGCAGACATTTCAAGCATCACCGCCGTCATAAAAGGCGGAGAAACAGATCAGAGTCTCAATGTCAGAATATACGAGGATAAAGACGCATACAAGGAAAGGAAAATCGGTAAGGCTGTTTTCGAGTATATAAAGCGAACCGAATACTCCATTCCCTTAAAAACCGGAGTGGAAGCCATTCCCATAATGATGTGCCTGGAGCAACTGCCTTCAACAGAAGATTTCTGTGATAGAAGCAATTTGCGTTTTACCCGCGAGTTAGACGAAACCAGGGTTAAGGAAAAACTGCTTCCTTCGGGAAAGATAGAGTTTGCAAAAGGCTACATGGTAGATCGGTATGCTTTTTCGAGCGACAGTCTTTTTCTCAATGAGGAAATGGCGGCTCCGCCGCCGAGTTCCTATACAAGCAAGGTTGTATGGCGCGATGTATCGCGTGACTCACAGGTTAGGCGTATAAAGGCCACCTTATTGCCGCCAGGATATATATGCGGCAATTCTCTCGGCGTAGTTTATGGCAGCGAGTCCGCGCTGCCGGCCCTCAAGATGCTGCTTGCGATCATGAATTCGACGGTGTTTGAATATCAAGCCAGAAGCATGTTGGTGTCTAATCATGTATCAGCTGGAATAGTAAAGCAGATCCGTGTCCCACAACCGTGTGTTGATACTAATATCGTGGAATTAGTGGACAAGCAGCTGCATGGAGAAGATGTCGAAGAGGCCATTGAATTGGCTATTGCACAATTGTACGGACTCCCGGCTGATGAATATAAGACAGTTATAGATTCATTCGGTTTCGACGATATAAAAAAAACACGCATCATTCGACGGTATCGTGAAATATGTCAAGACGGAGAAAAAGAACTATGATTTTCAATCACTACGCATCATCATTAAGTGAATTGGATATGCAAGTTATAAAATGTGTTCCACCGGGCGGCAATTGGAAGAACATACCAGAAAGTATACCCTCGCAGAGACTTGCGCAAATCCGGGAAAGCTACAAAGCGGGAAAAGGCGGTCGATCCACATATTATGGTAGGCTTCGCCCTGAAATGCCTGCGTATACGATCAACACGTACTTCAATCGGCCGGGAAATGGGTGCAATATGCATTATGGCCAAGATAGAACTATTTCGCAGAGAGAAGCTGCCCGTTTTCAAAGCTTTCCGGATTCATTTGAATTTATCGGGTCGCTCGGGGCCATAAACAATCAGATTGGAAACGCTGTGCCGCCGTTGTTGGCTTATCAGATTGCTAAAAACATACCGTTCAAAGGGCAATTTGTTGATCTCTTCTGCGGAGCAGGCGGGCTTGCTCTCGGCTTTGTATGGGTGGGATGGACTCCTGTTATCTGCAATGACATCGACAGCTATGCCGTTGAAACACACAAAAGAAATCTGGGAGGAGAGGCGATTGTCGGTGACATTAACAACGAGGAGGTATACAATACAATCATTGAAAAGGCAATAACTGCAAAGATGGCCCATCCTAATTTACCATTATTTGTACTTGGAGGACCGCCGTGCCAAGGCTTCTCGACCGCTAACAAGCGGAGAGGAGCAGAAGACATGCGCAATTGGCTATTTAAATCATATGCAAGCATAGTCAAAGCGATTCAGCCAGACGGTTTTGTCTTTGAGAACGTCCGCGGGATTCTCAATTTAGACAAGGGAAAATTCTTTGAAATGGTTAAATCTGAGTTGAAAGAATGTGTTAATGTAATCAAAGTAAATCAGGTCAGTGCGGCAAATTACGGCGTGCCACAACGAAGGGATCGCGTAATCATCATTGGAGGAGATACCGATCTTGTACAGCGTTTTAGTATGCATGAAATATCCTGTGTCTTCAAAGACGGGCAGATTTCGATGCTTCCATCTGTCATAGGCGTAGAGGATGCGATTGGCGATTTGCCGGAGCTGCAGCCAGGAGAAGATGGGAGCAGCAAAGATTACAGATTTCCAGCTGCAAATGCATATCAGAAATTCATGCGTGGAATGATCGCTGCAGATGAATATCTTGAAAGCTACTCTCTATAAAAAAGCGCCGGCCAGCTGAGATTGTCCAGTTGGCCAGCGCTTTCTTATTCATTCATCAACAGGTTCTCTTGAGTAACGTGGACTGTCCCAATTAGAGGATAGCTTTGCGGAAACTAAATCCATAATTTGAATCAGAATTTTCTTGACTTCTACAAATTCTTGCGTCAACTTTAGTGTTTTGTAATCGACAGAAGATAAGAACGCTTCCAGTTCAGAATCCACTCGGGTTTCGTCAGAAAGTGCGGCGATAAGAGCTGCGTTTTGGTTTTTCATGTTATTGCCGATGCCGGATAGAATACTGAAGGCTTTCCTTTTCAAAGCCTCTATCTGCGAGTTGGCGTATGTATAGCCATTCCGATTTTCTTTCTTTGCATACTCGGAAAGTGAGGAAAAAGCAACGCGAATTTTTCGCGTTTTTTGGATGTTTACATATCTTAAGGTGCTGGTTTTTCGCGAAAAATCCACAGTTAGAATCTGATTATTGATTTTTGTCGAGCCAGGAACGATATCGTATTCATAATCGGCGTATTCAAGATTGAGCAGCGTAAACAGAAATAAATACTCGCCTCTGTCAATAAAGTCGGCTAAAAGCATCATTGCTATGTTGCGATTGTCACGCATCACACGGCTGAGTCTAAGTGCAGATTCTTTGTCCGTAACTTTACCCTTGCATTTCTGCCAAATGGGATTTGCATACCAAGTGGCAACGGTTTCTCCTTGTTTTTCAACTTCAATCAAGTGGCGGATATCGGAATAGTACATCCTATTGTTCTTTGCACTATTACAAGGTTTGCAAAGGAATTGAAATTCTGGCCTATGGCAGAAGCCGAGAGAAATAGGGCCAATATGATCTGCGCTGCATGGACGCGGATGATGCCCGCCGTTTCCATCATTGGCACAATGTTCTTTCTTCATGCCAGGGCTTGAATTGATCAACCCCATTAACTTGTTTGCCGTGATCCAATTGCCATCGCTCCAGTTCTCAAAGGCCCTCCTGTCTGTTGAATAGGATGCGAGATTTTCCTTTGACCGGCCTTTATCAGCCCTGGAACGGCAGCAGCGGTTAAATGTATGAAACCCGTCAAGACGGTCTGGGGCATTTGACATTGCGCCGGGGCCGAGCATACTTGGCTCTTTGGGGATATAGCTTTGTTCAATCCATGAAGTCCATGAAGAAAGATCGTGAGGCAAATCAGGAATTTTCTTCACCTGGGTGCATTTCAGTAATCCAGGTAAAGCAGCGTAAGCCTTATCTCCATATGTATCAACAAAGGAAGTAACAAAATCCAGAATGTGAGTTACCTCTTCCATCTCCACGGAACCGTCATAAAACGAGAGTTTTTGAACTCTTTTCATGAAATTAGATGAAAGATAGCAGTAGCGGATATCCATTACCCGACCGCAAACCTTGCATGGATGGAGCTTTGTCGGATGAATCGCTTTTGCCGCTTTGCTGATCCATTTATCTTCATCCGTATTAATTCCGATTTCAGCAGCTTTTTCCACCCACCATTGATATCTTTTATCATGAGAGAATTGGAACACGCCAGCCCCTCTGTTTGACGGCGCCTCCCATTGGATAGTACCATCTTCATGACGCAAATCTGGCATTCCAGCATATGCGGGGTGCTTAACGACTTCTTCTTCATATTGCAGAAAGGCTTCGTTAGCCTCCAAATTTGTCCGCTTATTTCCTTTTTTGGCCATATTTCCTCCTTCAATTTACTAAAACAGGTGAAACTCCCCTTTTGTCCTCCCAACATCTAATGCTCTGCAGAAAAAGCGAGGTGCAGCATCCGAGAATGACCGTCCAGTCCTCTTTTCAAAGAGACTGTTTTGCTAAAATAGAAGCAGTAAGTCTGATTTGCAGGAATCCTCTGCGGAACTTCGTCATCGAAATCTCGGCGTGAATAAAAATATTATATCACGATTTTGATTGGAGCTCTACACTTTTTGTGAAATTTCACACTGCGAACGTATATAAAAGTTTGCGAAAATATAAAATAGGGTATTCTGCCATGAAATTCGTCCACTGATCACGGGCGATTCCAGAGTGGAATGGCAGACAATTTAACGCGCAGCCGACCGCTGGCGAAGGACATTTTCAACTGTTAAAAGATGAGCGGTGCTTATCATCACGATAGGCGCCGCCCTTTTTCAATTTTCCTTGTAGAACATGGTTTCATAGCCGTTCTCCCGGAGATTAAGTCTGCTGATCTACGGCGGGGCCCCATCTGTTCACAGACGGCGTCCAAGGATATAACCATACTGCGCTCGATCATGAGTTCGCCATGGACATGGACGCAGACAAAGCAGTGCGAGAGCGTCTTTATGGCATTTCTGCGGAAACATGGAACATTGCCGCAGATATCCCCATTGTCCGCAAAGACTTTCAGACGCCAAGTTTCATTTGCCAGGAACGACAGCATGTGGACTTCAACGGCGGCAAAATCCGACACAATGAATTTGTATCCTTCCTTCGGCACGAATGCCGTGCGTATGAGTTCCGAGAGGACTTCCGGCACGGAGTTGCACATCATGGAAGCCTTTTTCTATGTAGAGGCCGTTTGTCTATTGTCCGCTTTTACTGGGGGGCTTCAGCATGAGGGAGCTGAATGCCCGAGGCGTAGGGGAGCGGTAGAAGAGGAATGTGGCTAGATGCTCCTCCCCAAGGCTTCCTCCAGCTTGCTCAAGGCGCGCTTTTCGATACGGGACACATAGCTGCGGGAGATCCCATACTTCTCCGCCAGTTCCCGCTGGGTGCGCGGCGTTTTTCCGCCCAGGCCATAACGCTGACGAATGATGTCCGCCTCCCGCTCGGTCAGGCATTGGTCCACCAGCTGACGTACCCGGATATGGCTCTCACGGGTATCCAGGTCATCCAGCATCGTATCCTCCACACCAACCACGTCCATCAGAAACAGGTTATTGCCGTCCTTATCAGTCTCCAACGTCTCGGAAAGGGAAACCTCTCCCTGTAACTTTTTTTGGCTGCGGAAGAACATGAGAATCTCATTCTCAATACATCGGGCGGCATAAGTAGCCAGCCGGACGTTCTTTTCCGGCTTGTAGCTGGATATTCCTTTAATCAGGCCGATCGTTCCAATGGAAATCAGATCGTCCTGGTCGACAGTCTGGGTGTAGTATTTCTTAATAATATGCGCCACCAACCGCATATTTCTCTCCACCAGCACATTCCTGGCCTCCAGGTCGCCCTGGATACAGCGGGCCAGGTAGAGCTGCTCCTCCTCCGGGCTGAGGGGCTTGGGAAAGCTTCCGGCGCTTCCCGCCAGATGCAGGGATAAAAAAAGGGCGCTGCGCAGCAGCAGCATCGCAGGTGTCAACATAGTACATACCTCCTTTTTCTACGGTATGCGTCCCAGGACTGTCCCTATTCCCCCCGCAAAGAGGCTGGCCGGACAGCAGGAACGTTCCACCTGGATACCCAGCTCCGCTTTTTCCCATATGCGCGGCCAAGACCCATAAAAAAATCCGGCCCATTTTTTGGAAAATGTAAAATTTTCCCATTTTAGTCGAACGAATTTTGGGATTTTTAAGACGTAAATTGCAAGTTTCGACTTGTGTTTTCTGTCTGTTTATGGTAATTTGTAAGCAAGGCGCAACGAAGCTTCGATATTTCGTCTAAACAGACGGATGGCCCGCTATTCATGTCGACAAGCAAATTTTTGAAAGGATCTACGCGTATGGACAACAGAATAAAAATCATGCTGGCGGATGCCGACGGTGAGGCCCGCAGCATGCTGCAGGACGCCCTTGAAAAAACGGGACGTTTTGCCGTCATAGCTTCTACCGGCGACGGCAACGAGGCGCTGCGGTTGGCGGGGGAGGCTAAACCGGATATCCTGGTGCTTGATCTGATCCTGCCGGGGCTGGACGGCCTGTCCGTTCTGAGCAGGCTGGAGGGGGAACAGCTGCCCCTGGTTCTGGTAACGTCCTCCTTCGTCACTCAGGAGGTTGCGGCACAAGCCGGGGATCTGGGCGCCTCCATGTTCATCAGCAAGCCCTATGGAGAGGACGCCATGGTGGAGAGTCTGCTCCGGCTGGCGGAAAAGGCGGACCCCAGGGTCCATGCCCCCGGCCTGGAGGAGCTGGTGACCTCTATCATTCATGAAGTTGGCGTGCCCGCCCATATCAAGGGCTATCAGTACGTCCGCGAGGCAATCATGATTACTGTAGAAAACATGGATGTGATCAACTCCGTTACCAAAATTCTCTACCCCGAGGTTGCCAAACGATACCACATTACCCCCAGCCGGGTAGAGCGTGCCATTCGCCACGCGATTGAGGTTGCCTGGGACCGGGGCGACCTGGAAACGCTGCAAAAGTTTTTTGGCTACACCGTCAGCAATGCCAAGGGGAAGCCTACCAACTCAGAGTTCATTGCCATGATCAGCGATCGAATCCGGCTGAAGCTGAAAATTGTCACGGCTTAGAACCCGTCGTTCGCCGCGCCGGAAGGCAGGAGGTTAAGGCTCTGTCAGGAAAAGAGAAAATATTGTACAATAAGTACGAATCGACCACTCTCCCTCGCCGTGCGCGGCGGCGGGAGAGTGGCCTTTTCGTCACCCTGTCAAAAACTCGCTGAAACCAAGGTTTTCCATTGATAAACTAATTTTCTTTCGCTCCGTAGCTTTTCAGATACCCCAGCTCTTGCAGCTCCCGGGCCTGGTCCTCCGCCATAGCGTGATACCGCTGGCTGCGGGCGGACCACAGCTCCTGGATCTCCGCATCCCCGCCGTGGTCCGGCAGAGTGCAGTTCTCCGCCAGCCACCGGCCGAACCACCTCGACAGCTTCTCTGCGCCGGAGAGATTCAGATGCAGGCCGCCGTCGTAGGTGTCCTGGGTGAAATCCAGGCCCACCTCGTCGATCTTGTCCAGGAAGTTGATGTAGAGCACGCCCTTCTCCCGGGCGTAGTCCTCCATCTGCCGGTCCCATTCATCGTACCAGTAGGGGTAAAGGCTGGGGGCCTTGATGAGCACCAGCTGAACGCCCTTTTCCGTGCACAGCCCGACCATTTTATCCAGGTATTCATAGCAGGTTTCGCTGAATTGATAGTCCGCCAATGGCCGGCCCTCCGGTATCGTTCCCGCCGCCTTCACGTCCGCGCGCATAAGGAAACCCGCGTGGGACACGCTCTCCCGGCGGAACATGCCGGTCACGTCCCGTCCGGACAGCTCGCTCCACCGGCTGTGATAGCGCAGGAGGGGGAACACGTAGCTGAGGAAATCCTCCTCCTCCGTCATGGAGGCCCGAATGGCCCCCAGCTTGGACGCGCTCCAGCGCATGCCGTCCAGGTTCAGGCGGTTGTACGCCTCGCTCTGGGGCTCGCCGTACTTCATGGACAGTACGTTGAACACCACCACCTCCGGCGTCTCATAGCGCAGGGTTTCCTCCAGAAGGTAGTAGGACTGCCAGATCAGCTGTTGGGCGCTGCCCCGGATGAAGCTGGTAATCCCCTGCTCCTCCCACAGCGTCACCGGAGAGAAGTTCTCATACACCTCGCAGTCCCCGATGAAAACCACGTCGTGATGGGTGGGATCGTCGTAGTAATCGGCGATCAGCGTACCCTCGGGGATGTTCAGCTGGCCGTACTTGGGCCGCAGCAGCTCCTGGAGCAGACCGAGGCACAGGATCAGAATCAGAACGGCTACGATGCCGGTGAGAAGGACGGTATGCTTCTGCTTGGTTTTCACACCAGAACCTCCTTAAAATTGGTTGTAAATGAATTGGTTGGCGTCAAAGCCTATGCCGTAGGCCCCGAATACCACTACCGCCAGCAGCAGCGCGCCGAACACCGCCCAGCGCAGGGCCAGAGGCCGTTCCGCCAGCTGTTCCCGGACGCTTCCCCGCCGCTGGACCAGGGACACCGCCAGCATCAGCGCTGCCCCCGCGCCCGCCGCCAGCCAGTCCGCGCCGGACGCGCCCAGCGCCAGCATGGAGCCGTCCCAGAGAACCGAGGGATTGAACCTGGTAAAAACGGTTCCCACCGCCCGGAAGGTAACGGGCACGTCCCGGTAGCAGTCCAGCGCCCGGACCGCGCCCATGAGCCAGAAGGTCCGTCCCACCTGGAACAGCCGCCATCCGAAGGTGCGCCCCAGCCGCGGGAATCGCTCATGGAATCTGGCATACAGCGGCTCCAGCTCCTGGGAAACCAGGATGATGACGCCGTTGAGCAGGCCCCAGACAATGAAGTTCCAGCTGGCCCCGTGCCACACGCCGGTGACGAACCAGGTGAGCATGGTGGCCAGATATACCGGGAACCGCTTCCCGGCCCCCGGGCCCCATTTCGCCTTGACCTTCTGGGTCCAGCCCAGCATGGTTTTGGAGATAGAGACGGGATAAAAGATGTAGTCTCGGAACCAGGCGCCCATGGTGATGTGCCAGCGCCGCCAGTATTCGGCGGTGGATTTGGAGAAGAAGGGGCGGTGGAAGTTCTCCGCCAGCTCGATTCCCAGGCACTCCGCCGCGCCGATGGTCACGTCGATGCCGCCGGTGAAGTCGGCGTACAGCGTCACAGCGTACACCGCGATCAGGGCCAGGACGTATACGCCCTGGTACTCGTCCGGATTGCCGGACAGGGTCCGGACCACGACCATGAGCCGGTCCGCCACCACCAGCTTTTTGAAGAAGCCCCACAGCATTCTCTGCAGCCCAAAGGCCGCCTGGGCGGTATTCCACCGGTGCTCCGCCAATAGCGAGGGGGCCAAAGCGTCATAGCGGCTGATAGGGCCTTGAATGAGCTGGGGGAAGAAGGAGACAAACAGGGCGAATTTCCCTAAGCTCCTCTGAGGCTGGTATTTGTTCCGATAGACATCCAGCAGGTAGCCCATGGACTGGAAGATATAGAACGAGATGCCCATGGGCAGCAGGAAATGGGGGAGAGGGATGGCCTCCTCTCCGCCGCCGAAGAAGCCGATCAATCCGTTGACGTTCCCCAGCAGAAAGTCGGTGTACTTCACCACCGCCAGCGCGCCGAAATTAAAGGTAATGCCTCCCAGCATCCACAGCCGGGCGGCGGCCTTGGCCTTCGCTTTTTCAGCCTTCCGGGTTTCCCGGTCGGCGGTCGCCTTATTTTCCGCCAGCCACTGCTCGTGGGAGGCATAGCGCCTGCCGATTTCCCGCCCGCAGAGCCAGGTGGAGAGGATGGTGGCCGCCATGTAGGACATGGCGGTCCAGCCTGCGAAGGCGTAGAAAAGCAAGCTGCCTAGAAGCAGCAGCTTCCATTGCCATTTTTGTGGGACTATGTAGTAGAGGAAAAGTAATATTCCAAAAAACAGGAGAAATCCAAAGGAGGTAAAAGACATAGTTTTATCTGCGGCCCTGCGGGCCGCCTCCGCTTTTTTCTTTTTCTTCTTTCTTCGTTGAAGGGTGTTTCGTTCCGCCCCTGCGGGGCGAGAGCTTTTTTGCCGCCTCGACGGCGGCGG
>OFGH01001309.1_pt1 | contig 16799 bp, 11 predicted proteins | sample 1521721 | NCBI WGS metagenome assembly OFGH01 (sample SAMEA3504132, study PRJEB24116) | mouse gut metagenome | biome: mouse gut; feature: mouse-associated habitat; material: faeces | place: Denmark | collected 2011
GCGCACGCACCCCGTTTTCATACCATCGATTGACAAGAGGCAATACGGCCGGTAGAAAGACGGCGTCCGTGCTGTCCCTTGTCAACCGATGGAAACAATCAAAGGGGGGGACCGAGAATTGTCAGAGTATCGTTTGGAAATGCGTGGGGTCGTTAAGACATTCCCCGGCGTCAAGGCGCTGGACCACGCGCAGCTCAATCTCCGCCCCGGCACCGTCCACGCGTTGATGGGAGAGAACGGCGCCGGAAAGTCCACGCTGATGAAGTGCATGTTCGGCATCTATCACATGGATCAGGGCGAGGTGATCTACGAGGGCGAGAAGGTCCAGATCAAGGGACCGCTGGACGCCCTGAACCGGGGCATTGCCATGGTGCACCAGGAGCTCCAGCCCATTCCGGAGCGGAGCATCGGCGAGAATATCTACGTGGGCCGCTACCCCACCAGACGCCTGGGGCCCATTGTCACCATTGACCACGAGAAGATGTATACAGACGCGGCGGCGGTGCTGAAGGAGGTTCACCTGAACTTCGATCCCAGGGCCAAGCTGGGCAGCCTCAGCGTGTCCCAGATGCAGCTGGTGGAGATTGCCAAGGCCGTCTCCGCGGACTGCAAGGTGCTGATTCTGGATGAGCCCACCTCCTCCCTGACCGCGGCGGAGGTGGAGGCCCTCTTCACCATCGTCAATGAGCTGAGGGCCAAGGGCGTGTCCATTGTCTACATCTCCCACAAGATGGATGAGATTCTCCGCATCAGCGACGAGGTCACCATCATGCGGGACGGACAGTACATCGGCACCTGGGACGCCAAGGGCCTCACCACCGATTTCATCATCACCAAGATGGTGGGCCGGGAGCTCTCCAACCTCTTCCCCAAGCGGGAGAACGTGCCCGGCGAGGTGGTCTTTGAGGTGGAGGACTTCACCTCCATCAATCCCAAGAGCTTCCGCCATGCCTCCTTCTCCGTCCGCAAAGGCGAGATTCTGGGCGTGGCCGGCCTGGTGGGCGCCCAGCGCACGGAGCTGATGGAGGGCCTCTTCGGCCTGCGCAGCCACACCGCGGGCAAGATCACATACCGGGGCAAGGAGCTGAAAATCAACCAGCCCAAGGACGCCATCAACAGCGGCATTGCCATGCTGACGGAGGACCGCCGGGCCACCGGCATACTGGGGGTGCTGTCCATTGCGGACAACGTGTCCATCGCCTCCTTGAACCAGTACCTCATCGGCGGCATCATGCTGGATGACGGGAAGATCGAACGGCTGGTGCAGGAGAACGTGGCAAAGCTCTCCATCAAGACGCCCTCCTCCAAGACCCAGATCCAGTCCCTCTCCGGCGGCAACCAGCAGAAGGTGCTCATCAGCCGGTGGCTCGCCAACGACCCGGACGTCTTCATCCTGGATGAGCCCACCCGCGGCATCGACGTGGGCGCCAAGTACGAGATCTACTGCATCATCGCGGAGCTTGCCAAGCAGGGCAAGAGCGTCATCATGATCTCCTCTGAGATGAGCGAGCTGATCGGCATGTCCGACCGGATCATGGTCATGTGCGATGGCCGGGTTACCGGCTTCATCGACGGGCAGGAGGCCAATCAGGAGAACATCATGGCCCTGGCCACCCAGTTTGAATAAGGAGGAAAGAGATAACTATGGGAGAGACAAAAGGAAAGACGCTGAACTCCAAGAGCGTCATTAAATTCGTTTCCGATCACGCCATTATTTTCCTGATCATCCTGCTGGCCATTATCACCTGGGCCAACAGCCAGAACTTCCTCAGCGCTGACAACGTGGGCAACCTGATCTCCAACGTGGCCCCCCGGTTCATCATCGCCTGCGGCGTGTCCGGGTGCCTGATCACCAAGGGCACGGACCTGTCGGCGGGCCGCCAGGTGGGTCTGGCCGCCTGCTTTGCCGCCATGATGCAGCAGACCCTGGATTACAGCGCCCGGGTGTTTGACTGGATGCCCGACATGCCCTGGTTCGTGTCCCTGCTGATCACCCTGGCCATCATGGCCTGCTTCGGCGCGGTGAACGGCTGCGTCATCGCCTTTTTGAAGGTTCCCCCCTTCATCGCCACCCTGGGCATGCAGACCCTGGTCTACGGCATCTGCCAGATCATCACCGGCAACCAGCCCATCGGCGGCTTCAAGGAGAGCTACCGGGCCCTGGCCAGCGGCAACTTCTTCAGCAGCGTCCTGGGCCGCTACAGCCGCCTCCTGCCCTATCTGCTGCTCCCCGCCCTTCTGGTGGGTCTGTTCATGTGGTTCCTCTACAACAAGACCCGCCACGGCAAGTACATGTACGCCATCGGCGGCAATGAGAACGCCGCCCAGGTGGCCGGCGTCAACGTGCCCGCCACGCTGATCCGCATCTACATCCTGGCGTCCGTCATGTACGCCCTGGCCGGCTTCCTGATCGGTTCCAAGGCCGGCGGCGCCTCCACCGCCACCGGCACCGGCTATGAGCTGGAGGCCATCGCGGCCTGTACCATCGGCGGCGTGTCCGTCAACGGCGGCGTGGGCAAGGTCTCCGGCATCCTCATCGGCGTGCTGGTGTTCGAGGTCTTGAAGATCTGCCTCCAGTTCCTCCGCTTCGACCCCGCGTACACCTTCATCGCCCAGGGCCTGGTCATCATCGTGGCCGTGGCGCTGGACCTGCGGAAGTACCTGGCCAAGAAATAAGAGCGTTAAAAAAAGCCATAGGGGCCGGCGCATTTGCGCCGGCCCCGCTCAGTTTGTCACAATGCCGTGTGTTCCGATTCAGTCGGAGGGCGGAGTGTATGGGGCAGTCCGGAAGGGGGCTCCTGTCCGCCGCAATGGAAGTTTTTCAGTACAGAAGGTTTTGAAATACGCCGGTCCCTATTTTCAAATGGGGCAAACTGTATTATAATTGCGGAAAGGAGGCGCGTTCGATGGAGGAGTACCGGGTACTGCTGGTGGACGATGAGGAGGACATCCGGGTGGGCATCAGCCGGAAGATGGACTGGACGGCCCTGGGCTTCACCCTGGTGGGGGAGGCCGAGAACGGCCTGGAGGCGCTGGAACTGGCGGAGGCGCTGGAGCCGGATGTGGTGCTGACGGACATCAAAATGCCCTTCATGGACGGGCTGGAGCTGTGCCGCATCCTCACAGAGCGCCTTCCCGCCGCCAAATTCGTGGTGTTCTCCGGCTTTGACGAGTTCGAGTACGCCAAGCAGGCCATCCGGATGAACGTGTTTGAGTACATCCTCAAGCCCATCAGCGCGGCGGAGCTTGGCGGCGTGCTGCGGCGGCTGAGGGACCGGCTGGACACGGAGCGCACGGAGCGGCAGAATACGGAGGCCCTCCGCCGCCGCTATGAGGAGAGCCTGCCGGTGCTGCGGGAGCTCTTCTACGCACACCTGCTGGAGGGCCGCGTGCCGCCGGAACAGGCGGCGGAGCGGGCGCAGCGTCTGGAGCTGGACGTCACCGGCGACGCCTGGGCGGCGGCCCTGGCCCATGTGGACGGCGCGCCGGACCGGGAGCTGGCGGCGCTGTCCGTCCAGCAGTTGCTGGAGGAGAATCTGACCCTGGCGGGCTGGAGCTGCCGCGCGTTTTTGTACGGGGACGCGGCGGCGGTGCTGGCGGTCTCCCGGGACGGCGGCTCCGTCTACGCCCTAATCCAGGCCATGGACCGGGTCTGCGCCCTGGCGGAGAGTTACCTGGGGCTGACGCTGACCATGGGCGTGGGCGCGCCTGCCGGACTGGGTGAGCTGGCCCAGTCGGCGGCGGGCGCCCGGGCCGCCCTGGACTACCGAAGGCTGGTGGGTGCCGGACGGGCCATTTATATCGGCGACCTGGAGCCCAATGCCGGAGAGCGGGTCAGCTTTGATGAAAACGATGAGCGGGAGCTGGCCGCGGCGGTGAAGCTGGGCGGCGAGGCGGAGATTCGGGCGGCGGTAAGCAGGCTGACGGAAAAGGTCCGCCGCTCCGGTCTGGCCGCCAGCCACCTCTTTTTCCTGGAGCTTCTCACCTGTCTGCTGCGGCTGGCCCGGGGGGCCGGACTGGAGGTGGAGGAGGTGTTCGGCACCGGCTTCACCGGCGCGGTGCAGGCCACGGATTTCTCCTCCCTTGAGGCCATGGGAGAGTGGTGCCTGGAGCGGTGCCTGCGGATTCAGGCCCTGATTCACCGCCAGCGGACGGACTCCGCCGGGCGCACGGTGGAGCGGGCCAAGGCCTATATTCAGGAGCACTACGGGGAGAGCGGACTCTCCGTGGAGCGGCTGTGCGACCACCTCCACCTGAGCCCCGCCTATTTCTCCACCCTCTTCAAGCGGGAGACGGGCATGAGCTTCACCGCCCATGTGACGCTTACCCGGATGGAGGCCGCGGCGGAGGCCCTGCGGAGCAGCGAGGACAAGACCTACCTCATTGCCCGCCGGTGCGGCTATGAGGACGCCAACTATTTCAGCTATGTGTTCAAAAAGCACTTCGGCGTGACGCCCACCAAATTCCGCGCCGGCTGACGGCGGCGCCCGCCGCGCCGGTTTTGCCGGGAGGTGTGAAGGCCCGCTGTGTCCCGAAGTTTCAGGAGAGGAGGTTTTGCCGTGGCGAGATTGTCCGCGTCTCTGCGTCGGCGCTGGAAGGAGCGCTACCACCGCTCCAGCATCCAGATGATTTTGTCCCTGTTCTTCACCGCCGTGGCTGTGGTGGGCATGGTCTTTCTGGGGCTGACGCTGTTTCTGCGGTTCTCCGCCTCCAACAACGCCCTGCTGGCGGAAAACAGCCAGCGGGTGCTGTCCCAGGTGAATTTGAATCTGGACGCCCGCCTGCGGGAGATGATGCGCTTTTCGGACGCCGCCTATTATCAGGTCATCAAGGACGCGGACCTGGCGGAGGAGGACATCGCCCGGGACCTGGAGCTGCTGTACTATACCAGCCGGGAGTCCCTGGTGTCCATCGCCGTGTTCTCCGACAGCGGCGCCCTGATCGCCGCCGCGCCGCTGGCAGAGCTGAAAAACAGCGTGGCGCCGGAGCGGGAGAGCTGGTTTGACGCCGCCCAGGAGCGGATTGAGAACCTCCATTTTTCCACGCCCCATGTGCAGAACCTCTTCGTGGACCCGGACTACCGCTACCGCTGGGTGGTGTCCCTCAGCCGCCATGTGGAGCTGACCAGGGACGGCGCCATCGAGAGCGGCGTGCTGCTGGTGGACATGAGTTACAGCGGCATTGAGCAGATCTGCAAGGACGTGGACCTGGGGGCCGGTCAGGGGGGATACCTCTACCTGGTGGACGGAGCGGGAGAGATCGTCTACCACCCGCGTCAGCAGCTGATCTATGCCGGACTGCTGGAGGAGAACAACGCCGCTGCCGCCGCTTACGCCGACGGCAGCCACAATGAGGTTTTTCGGGGCCAGCGGCGGCAGGTGACGGTGAAGACCGTGGGCTACACCGGCTGGAAGCTGGTGGGGGTGGTGCCCTCGGAGAGCCTTTGGGACAACTACGGACAGCTGCTGCTGTTCTTCCTCTTCATCGTGTTCTTCTCCGTCTTTTTGCTGGTGTTTGTGAACCTGCGGCTCTCCGCCTGGATCACCGCCCCCATGAAGAAGCTGGACCGGGCGGTGAAGGAGCTGGAGGCGGGACGGGAGACGGTGGATCTCAAGGTGGACGGCCCCTATGAGGTGGAGCACCTGAGCCGGTCCATCCAGTCCATGGTCTCCACCATGCGCCACCTGATGGACGACATCCTCCAGCAGGAGGAGCAGAAGCGGCGCAGCGAGCTGGACGTGCTCCAGTCCCAGATCAACCCGCACTTCCTGTACAACACCCTGGACTCGGTGATCTGGATGACGGAGAACGGCCGGACAGAGGACGCGGTGGTGATGCTGACGTCTCTGGCGCGGCTGTTCCGGATCTCTTTGAGCCGGGGGAGCAACATCATCACCGTGGCGGAGGAGCTGGAACACGCCCGGCACTATCTCACCATCCAGAAGATGCGCTATAAGAACAAGTTCTCCGCCGATCTATCGGCGGAAGATGGTGTGGAGTCCCTCTACACCATCAAGCTGATTGTCCAGCCCATTCTGGAAAACGCCATCTACCACGGCATGGACTACGCCGACGGCGACGGAAAAATCTGCGTCCGGGCCTTCCGGGAGGGGGAGGATACCGTCATCGAGGTGGCGGACAACGGCCTCGGGATGCCGGAGGAGGTGGTGGAGCGGCTGCTGGACCAGGGGAGCGCCTACGCGGCGGCGGGCTCCAAGGGCTCGGGCATCGGGCTGCGGAACGTCCACCGCCGGATCCAGCTGACCTTCGGCCGGGAGTACGGACTTACCATCCTCAGCGAGCCGGACGACGGGACGGTGGTGCGGATCCGCCTGCCCGCCCTGGATGAGGAGGCCGGACGGAGATACCGAAAGGAGGGGGAACAGTGAGCGGAAGACGGTTTACCCGGTGGGTTCTGCCCCTGCTGATGCTGGGGGTGCTGCTGCTGCTTTTGCTGCTGATCCTCTATCCCGTGCAGATCCAGCGGCGGCCGGAGCTTTTGGAGATGTCGGTCATCGCCCGGGAGGCGGACGGCTCTGCCTGGGCCACCGCCCGCCAGGGCATGGAGCAGGCGGCGGCGGACCTGAACGTGGAGCTGCGGTTTTTGTATCCCGGCCAGTCCGACAGCGCCCAGGAGCAGGAGCAGCTCCTCCGGCGGGAGGTGGAGAGCGGCGCCAGCGCCATTCTGCTCTTCCCGGCAGACCGGGAGGCCCTGGCGCAGGAGGTACGCGCGGCGTCCTCCAGGGCCGCGCTGGTGACGCTGGAGACGGATATGGCGGACACGGCGGGCTATGTGGGTGTGGACAACGCCGCCCTGGGAGAGGCCCTGGGCCGGGCGGCGCTGAACGGCGTCCCCAGCGGCGGCACGGTGCTGCTGGTGACGGCCGCCTCCCAGCGCAGCGGCGTGGGGGACCGCCTGACGGCGGCGGAGGCGCTGCTGCAAGCCGAGGGCCGGGAGGTCCGGCATTTCGCCGGGACGGCGGACGCCCTGACGGAGGCGCTGTCACAGGGGGGCGTCCAGGCGGTGATCGCCTTTGAGGCCTCCAGCCTGGAGGACCCGCCGCTGCTCTACGGCGCCGGGTCCACGGCGGCCATCGCCGCGGGGCTGGAGCAGGGGCGCATCACCTCCATCCTGGCCCAGAACGCCTTTTCCACCGGGTATCTGGCGGTGGAGTCCGCGGCGCGGACAGCCCGCCGGGAGACGGCGGAGGCCCTGGAGCCGCTGCCCTTTTTCACGGTGCGGCGGGAGAATATGTACGAGCCGGAGCACCAGAAGCTGCTGTTTCCGGTGACGTGGTGAGGAGGGAGTGCGATGCTGAAAAGACGGTGTGCCGCGGCGCTGGCGGCGGCGCTTTTGCTTCTCGCCGCCTGCGGCGGAAAGCGGGACGGCACCATTCGGGTGGGCGTGGCCCTGTACCGGGAGGACGACACCTTCATCACCAGCCTCTCCCAGTACCTCCAGCAGGCGGTTTTGGAGGAGGAGCAGGCCCGGGGCGTGAAGATCAACCTGAATGTGGTGGACGGCCGGGGCAGTCAGACCACCCAGAACGAGCAGGTGGACCAGTTCCTGGACAAGGGATACGATGTCATCTGCGTCAACATCGTGGACCGGACGGCGGCGGCGGTGATCATCGACAAGGCCCAGGGCGCCGGAGTGCCGGTGGTGTTTTTCAACCGGGAGCCGGTGGAGGAGGATCTGAACCGCTGGGAGTACGCCTTCTATGTGGGCACCCGGGCGGACGAGGCGGGCCGCATCCAGGGGGGACTGGTGCTGGACGCCTGGCGGGCGGATGCTGCCGCCCTGGACCGGAGCGGCGACGGCGTTTTGCAGTATGTGATGCTGGAGGGGGAGCCGGGCCACCAGGACTCTCTGCTGCGGACGGAGCACAGCGTCCGCACTCTGACCGCCGCCGGGGTGCCTATGGAGAAGCTCTCCAACAACGCCGCCGACTGGCAGCGGGGACCGGCGCGGCTCCGGATGCAGCGCTGGCTGGAGGAGCTGGGGGACGCCATTGAGGTGGTGTTCGCCAACAACGACGACATGGCCCTGGGGGCCATTGACGCCTGTCTGGACGCGGGGATGGAGCCGGAGGAGATGCCCTTCATCGTGGGGGTGGACGCCACGGCCCCGGCCCTGCGGGCGGTGGCGGAGGGCACCCTGCGGGGAACCGTCCTCAACGACGCCGCCGGACAGGCGGAGGATATTCTGGCCCTCAGCTGCGCCCTGGCCCGGGGAGAGGACCCGGCGGTGGAGCTGGAGGACGGAAAATACTGCTGGCGGCAGCACACGGCGGTAACCCGGGAGAATCTGGCGGAGTTTCTGCCAGAGGCGTCCTGAGAAACCGGGGCGCAGGCCAGAAACACTTGAAGAAAGAGGAGCGACTTTATGGAAGGACGGACTTTGAAGATGAGGCTGCGGCAGGGCGGCCTGGATGAGACCCTGCAAAGTCTCTATGGCGCGGCGCGGCTGGAGGCGGCCCGGAGCCGGTGCGCCGGTGTGCTGGAGGGCTTTGCCAGGACCTTCGGCAAAGAGGCGGAGGCCCTTTTCAGCGCCCCCGGCCGCACGGAGCTGGGGGGCAATCACACGGACCATCAGCACGGGCGGGTGTTGGCCGCCGGGGTAGATTTGGACATTCTGGCCGCCGCCGCGGTCAATGACAGCGGCGTCATCCGGGTCCAGTCGGAGGGATACCCTCTGATTGCGGTGGATTTGGACCGCCTGACCCCGGTGCCGGGGGAGGAGAACACCACCGCCGCCCTGATTCGGGGGGTGGCCGCCAGAATGAAAGAACTGGGGTGCCCGGTGAGCGGCGTGGAGGCCTATATGGTCTCCGACGTCCCCGGCGGCAGCGGCCTGAGCTCCTCCGCCGCCTTTGAGGTGCTGACCGGCACCATGCTCAATGGCCTCTTCTGGGGCGGACGCGCCTCCGCCGTGGAGATTGCCCAGATTGGGCAGTACGCGGAGAATGTGTTTTTCGGCAAGCCCTGCGGGCTTATGGACCAGACAGCCTCCTCCGTTGGCGGCGTGGTGGCCATTGATTTCGCCGACCCGTCCAGACCCGTGGTGGAACAGATCTCCCTGGACCTGGCCGCCGGCGGCTATGCCCTGTGCATCATCGACAGCGGCGCGGACCACGCGGACCTGACGGACGAGTACGCCGCCGTCCCCGGTGAGCTGAAAAAAATCTGCGCCCACTTTGGCAAGCGCGTCCTGCGGGAGGTCCCGGAGGAGGACTTTTACGCCGCCCTGCCCGCTCTTCGGAAGGAGGCCGGCGACCGGGCCGTTCTCCGCGCAGTACATATCTATGACGAGAACCGCAGGGTAGAGGGGCAGGTCGCCGCTCTCCGCGCCGGCGATTTCGACCGCTTCCTATCGCTGATCCGCGCCTCCGGCCTCTCCAGCTGGCGATATCTGCAAAACGTTGTCCCCGCCGGGTACAAGGAGCGCCAGGAGGTGGCGCTGGTCCTCAGCCTCGCCGAGCGGCTGCTGGGAGGCAGGGGGGCCTGCCGGGTCCACGGCGGCGGCTTCGCCGGAACCGTCCAGGCGTTTGTCCCCCTGGATATGCTGGACGCTTTCCGCACGGAGATAGACCGAGTCTTGGGCGCGGGGATGTGCCATGTGCTGACGATCCGGCCTGTGGGCGGCGTGCGGCTGGTCTGACGAATATGGATTTTGGAAATATGAGGGAGGAATAGATTATGGTAGATCGTGAAATTGCCGCTCTGGTACAATATGCCCTGGACAAAGGGCTGATTCAGCCCGCCGACAGGACTTGGGCTGTCAACCAGCTTCTTGCCGCTTTGGGCCTGGATTCCTTCGAGGAGCCCCAGGAGGCTCCCGCAGGTATGGAGCTGGAGACGATCCTGGGCCGTATTCTGGACGATGCCGCATCCCGCGGCTTTATTGAGGACGGCGTCACCAGCCGGGACCTGCTGGACACTAAGCTTATGGGCATCCTGACGCCCCGTCCCAGCCAGGTGATCGACCGCTTCCGCAGCCTGGAGGCGCAGGACAAGAAGGCCGCTACCGACTGGTACTATACGTTCAGCCAGGATACCGACTACATCCGCCGTTACCGCATTGCCCGGGACGTCAAGTGGGTTACCAGGACCGAGTACGGCGATCTGGACATTACCATCAATCTCTCCAAGCCGGAGAAGGACCCCCGCGCCATCGCCGCCGCCAAGTCCGCCCCCCAGGGCGGCTATCCCAAGTGCCAGCTCTGCCGGGAGAACGAGGGCTACGCGGGCCGCGTGAACCATCCCGCCCGAGGAAACCACCGCGTGATCCCCGTCACGATTGACGGCAAGGACTGGTTTCTCCAGTACTCCCCCTATGTTTACTACAACGAGCACTGCATCGTCTTCAACGGGGAGCATACCCCCATGAAGATCGACCGCTCCGCCTTCCGCAAGCTGCTGGACTTCGTGATGCAGTATCCCCACTATTTTGTCGGTTCCAACGCCGACCTGCCCATTGTCGGCGGCTCGATTCTCAGCCACGACCATTTCCAGGGCGGACGCTACACCTTCGCCATGGAGCGGGCTCCGGTGGAGAAGGAGGTGCGATTCCCCGGCTTTGAGGATGTTTCCGCCGGTATCGTCCATTGGCCCCTGTCCGTTCTGCGCCTGCGCAGCGCTGATGACGGACGCCTGGTAGACCTGGCGGAAAAGATCCTTACGGCCTGGCGGGGCTACACCGATGAGGCCGCTTTCGTCTATGCCGAAACCGATGGGGAGCCTCACAATACCATTACCCCCATCGCCCGGATGCGGGACGGCCAGTACGAGCTGGACCTGGTGCTCCGCAACAATATTACCACTCCGGAGCACCCCATGGGCGTCTACCACCCCCACGCCGAGCTGCACCACATCAAAAAGGAGAACATCGGGCTGATTGAGGTCATGGGACTTGCGGTCCTGCCCGCCCGCCTGAAAGGGGAGCTTTCCCGGCTGGGAGAAATGCTGGTTTCCGGCGGCGACCCGGCGGCGGACGAGGAGCTGGCCAAGCACGCCCCCTGGGCCGCGGAACTGCGGGAGCGGCACGCCTTCACATCGGACAATGTGGACGGTATTCTCCGGGACGAGGTTGGGCGCGTCTTTGCCCAGGTTCTGGAACACGCCGGGGTATTCAAGTGCGATGCGCAGGGGAGGGAAGCCTTCCTGCGGTTTGCGGCATCGGTGCAATAAAGGTTCCGTGCGGCCGGCAGGACTGGAGGGGCTCCTGCGCGGCCTGCAATGCTGATTTTTAGATAAGAGGAGGAATTTTAATTATGTCTATGCAGATTTTTTAATACCGACATGGCCGTTTGGCTTATCTCTCTGAAAATGAAATAGGAAAGGAGAATTCTGCCATGCAGAATATCTTGAGAGATATGAAAAAAACGGACATGCTGTGGTATCTTCTGTCCGCCCCTCTTAGCATTGTGGCGTCGACTCTGTTCGCCATGTCTTTGCAGCCCGTCATTGACGCTGGGCTGTCCGGCGACCTGTCCGCTTTTGCCCGCGCTTCCGTCTGGGCGGCCGCGCTGGTCCTTGCGGACGTGTTGGCCGCTTATCTGGAAGATGTGCAGAGGCTGAAGATCAAAACGGCGTGTACCAGACAGCTGCGTTTACAATATTTCAGCAGCTTCTTCCGGCAGCGTGTTCAGCGGTTTCTTGAAACCGACAGTGCCGAGCGGCTGTCGAAGCTCACCGTGGACGCGGAGGTTATCGCGGAAAAATACTGCGAGAATCTTCTGCATATTTATCGGTATATCTGGAGCCTTGTGATCTCTGTGGCCGCCATTATAACCGCGCGGTGGGAGCTGGCGGTGTATGTGGTCGTGTTTTCCCTGGTATCCGTCAATCTTCCGAAGCTGTTTCAGAAAAGGGCGGATACCGCCGAGCAGGATTATCTGGACGCCAGCAACGCCCACCTTGCCGCCGCCCAGCTGAAAAAGTATGGGGAGGCCGCTGCAGGCGTGGAAGCGGCGGACCGAAACCGGCAGAAAAAGAGTTTCGCGGTCAACTCGGCCGCTGCCGGGATTTCCCAGATGAGCTTTGTCCTCATCATTATTTTCGCCATGCTCCTGGTGATGCAGGGGAAGCTGACGGTTGGGTACGTCATGTCGGTCAGCCAGCTGCTGGGCGGGATCATGTTCCCCTTTGAAATGCTACCGGGCTGTATCCTGTCCTACCGCACGGGCCGGAAGCTGTTCCAGGCCAACGCGGCGCAGATACGCGAGGCTTCCTCGGTGGAGGGGGCTGCCGCCCTGCCGCCGGCTCGGCGGACAGACCGCATTGCGCTGGACCGCGTCTCCTTCGCTTACCGGGAGGGCGCGCCGGTTCTGAACGGTGTCAGCCTTTCTCTGGAGTGGGACAAGAAATATGCCCTGGTGGGAGCCAGCGGGTCGGGGAAGAGCACCCTGTCCAAAATCATCATGGGATTTCTCCCGCCGGAGGAAGGGACGGTGACCGTCAGCGGCCTGCCTCTGCCGGAGCTGGACAAGGAAGCCTTCTATCGCGCCGTTTCTTATCAAAGCCAGAATGTCACGTTCTTTACCGATACCATCCGGAATAATATCCTTCTGGGAAAGAAACTGCCGGAATCCGCCTGGGAGCAGATCATCCGGTGCGCCCGCCTGGAGGAGTTCTTGAAAAAACAGCCGGATGGGGAGGGCGCGCTCATTACGGAAAACGGCAAAAACATTTCCGGGGGAGAGGCCCAGCGGATCGGGCTGGCCCGGTGCCTGGCGATGGGGCCCCGCTTCATGATCTTCGATGAGATTGCGGCGTCTCTGGACAACCAAAATGCGCTGGAGGTGGAAAAGGCCGTTCTTTCCCTGGAAAATGTCGGGATGCTGACGATTACCCACCGGATCTATGAGGAAAATATGCGGCGTTACGACAAAATCTTTCTCCTGAGGGACGGCAGGATTGCCGAGCAGGGCACATGGGAGGAGCTGATTGGCCGAAAAGGCGCTTTCTACCAATTGGCCGCCGCCTTCCAGGAGGACAGCGCACATACCGAACCTGATTAACCTGTTTTGGGCGTATCCCTCATATCCCTTGGGGGATGCGCCCTCCTTTTTTGTACATAATTTCCAACAAACCATATTGACAAAACTTTAACAATATAGTATACTGTCCACAGTGAGATCGTTAAATGATTAACAACCAATCCAATTGCTCACAGACATTTGATATGGAGGAAATTGAAATGGCTGACAACAACATTCCCGCCGTTATTGATACCGCCGAGGCGCTGTCCGCCCGTCTGGCTGCCATGCGGCAGGCCCAGCGGACCTTTGCCGCCTACTCCCAGGAGCAGGTGGACCGCATCTTCTTCGAGGCTGCCAAGGCCGCCAACATGCAGCGCATCCCCCTGGCCAAGATGGCCGTGGAGGAAACCGGCATGGGCGTGGTGGAGGACAAGGTCATCAAGAACCACTACGCCGCCGAGTACATCTACAACGCCTACAAGAATATGAAGACCTGCGGCGTTATCGAGGAGGATAAGGCTTTCGGCTTCAAGAAGATCGCCGAGCCCGTGGGCCTCATCGCCGCCGTCATCCCCACCACCAACCCCACCTCCACTGCCATCTTCAAGGCCCTCATCGCCCTGAAGACCCGCAACGCCATCATTTTCTCCCCCCATCCCCGGGCCAAGGCCTGCACCATCGCCGCCGCAAAGGTGGTCCTGGACGCCGCCGTCAAGGCCGGGGCTCCCGAAGGAATCATCGGCTGGATCGACGTGCCCTCCCTGGACCTGACCAATCAGGTCATGCAGGAGGCGGACCTGATCCTGGCTACCGGCGGTCCCGGCATGGTGAAGGCCGCTTACTCCTCCGGCAAGCCCGCCGTAGGCGTGGGCGCGGGCAATGTGCCCGTGGTCATCGACGACAGCGCCGACATCAAGATGGCCGTCAGCTCCATCATCCACTCCAAGACCTTCGACAACGGCATGATCTGCGCCAGCGAGCAGTCCGTCACCGTCATGGACTCCATCTATGATGAGGTGAAGAAGGAGTTTGCCGCCCGGGGCTGCTACTTCCTCAAGGGCGACGAGCTGGATAAGCTCCGGGGTACCATCCTCATCAACGGCGCGCTGAACGCCAAGATCGTGGGCCAGCCCGCCCCCAAAATTGCCGAGATGGCCGGCGTGACGGTTCCCGCTACCGCCAAGATCCTGATTGGCGAGGTGGAGAGCGTGGATATCTCCGAGCCCTTCGCCCATGAGAAGCTGTCTCCGGTGCTGGCTATGTACCGCGCCAAGACCTTCGACCAGGCTGTCGCCAACGCGGAGCAGCTGGTAGCGGACGGCGGCATTGGCCATACCGCCTCTCTGTACATCAACCCCAGCCGCACCGACCGCTATGACCAGTTTGTGAACGCCATGAAGGCCTGCCGTGTGGTGGTTAACACCCCCTCCAGCCACGGCGGCATCGGCGACCTGTACAACTTCAAGCTGCGCCCCTCTCTGACCCTGGGCTGCGGCTCCTGGGGCAATAACTCCGTCAGCGAGAACGTGGGTCCCATGCACCTCATCAACATCAAATCCGTGGCCGAGAGGAGAGAGAATATGCTCTGGTTCCGCACCCCCCAGAAGGTTTACTTCAAGAAGGGCTCCATGCCCGTTGCCCTCAATGAGCTGCGGGACGTGATGGGGAAGAAGAAGGCGTTCCTGGTTACCGACTCCTTCCTCTATCAGAACGGCTACACCAAACCCATCACCGACAAGCTGGATGAGCTGGGGATTACCTACACCGTGTTCTCCAACGTCCAGCCCGACCCCACCCTGGCCAACGCCCAGGAGGGCGCCAAGGCTATGGCGGCTTTCCAGCCGGATGTCATCATCGCCTTGGGCGGCGGCTCCGCCATGGACGCGGGCAAGATCATGTGGGTCATGTACGAGCACCCCGAGGTGGATTTCCAGGATCTGGCTATGCGGTTCGTGGACATCCGCAAGCGCGTCTACACCTTCCCCAAGATGGGGGAGAAGGCCTACTTCGTCGCCATCCCCACCTCCTCCGGCACCGGCAGCGAGGTAACGCCCTTTGCCGTCATCACCGACCAGGAAACCGGGGTGAAGTATCCCTTGGCGGACTACGAGCTGCTGCCCAATATGGCCATCGTAGACGTGGACAACATGATGAGCCAGCCCAAGGGACTGACCTCCGCCAGCGGCGTGGACGTACTGACCCACGCCCTGGAGGCATACGCCTCCATCATGGCTACCGATTACACCGATGGCCTGGCTCTGAAGGCCATGAAGAATGTGTTCGAGTACCTGCCCCGGGCCTATAACGACGGCACGGACCTGGAGGCCCGGCAGAAGATGGCCGACGCCTCCTGCATGGCGGGCATGGCTTTCGCCAACGCCTTCCTGGGCGTGTGCCACTCCATGGCCCACAAGCTGGGTGCGTTCCACCACCTGCCCCACGGTATTGCCAACGCCCTGCTGATTTCCCTGGTGGTGGAGTACAACTCCGCCGAGGTCCCCCCGAAAATGGGCACCTTCTCCCAGTATCAGTATCCTCATACCATGGCCCGGTACGCCGAGTGCGCCCGTTTCTGCGGCATCAGCGCCAAGAGCGATGAGGAGGCCGTGAAGAAGCTTATCGAGAAGATTGAGGAGCTGAAAAAGTCCGTGGGCGTGAAAGCCTGCATCAAGGACTACGGCGTGGATGAGAAATACTTCCTGGATACCCTGGATGCTATGGTGGAGCAGGCATTTGACGACCAGTGCACCGGCGCGAACCCCCGGTATCCGCTGATGAGCGAGATCAAGGATCTGTATCTGAAGGCTTACTACGGCAAGTAAGCGGTATAAATGATCGGAGGCCCCCAGCATGACATGCTGGGGGCCTCCAGCTTTGCTTTATGCGGCGGCAATTTACAATTTTCTGCTGTCAATGCCCAGGAGCGTCTGGTTGAAGAAATCCCGGAATTCAATACCGCAGGCTTGCAATATTTGTAAATCTGTCTCATTTCCCGCCGTTTCATCATGTAAAATACGGTGAATCAATTCAAATGCCTGTTGATTTACCAGCGGAGGGTCGTTTTGAAGATATATTTCAATTGTTTTAAATTTGTTGAATGCAAATATATGCTTTTCTATCATCAGGTACCGGCGCAGAATTCCCAAGATGCTGTTCACACAGCCGGTTACTTGCAGCTTGTCAAACATCGGATAGCCAAATTCGCGGTGAAACCAGTTTTCCATGATGCAGGCATCTTTGATAAAATCGGATCTGTCCGGCATCTTAATGTCGTCCAATTTTAATGAGCCATACACAGGCTTTCCCTGTACCTTTAGCCGGGCAATCTCTACTGTGAATTCGAACTCATCCGTTTCGCTTTTCGTATAGGGAGGCAGCAGCTCGGAGCTGCGGATCAGAATTGCGCCAAATCCCTTTGGAACATGATATTTTTCCTGATACCTCTCCGCGATTTGGTCGACTTCCTCCTGAGTGACAGCGGCGTTGTCACAGACGATAATGGCGGTATCAATATCGCTCTGCCCCGGCCTGTAATAACCTCCGCCAAGGGAGCCGATCACGTACAGCGCAAGAACGTCCTGACTGGTCTGCAATATATCCGTGAGAAATTCCTGTACGATCTTGAATGCTTTTTCTTCTGAAATTACATGTGTCATTTTAATATCCTCTGTAAGGTTGTTTTTATCAATTTATTGTAGTTTAGAGTATAGCATTCTGTCATGAAACTGGCAAGAAAGATTTTCGCTGGAAATCCCCAAACCCAAGGCTTTCCACGCATAAAGAACATTTTGATATTTCGGAGGGAAGTAACAGTTT
>OFGH01001313.1_pt1 | contig 16778 bp, 16 predicted proteins | sample 1521721 | NCBI WGS metagenome assembly OFGH01 (sample SAMEA3504132, study PRJEB24116) | mouse gut metagenome | biome: mouse gut; feature: mouse-associated habitat; material: faeces | place: Denmark | collected 2011
CTCTTGGTTCGCTGGCTACGTCAACTACTGCGCCAACGCCGAGTACATCAAGGGCTACGAGGACGGCTCCTTCCGTCCCAACCGCAATATCACCCGCGCCGAGTTCGCGGCCATCGCGGCCCGGTTCCTCAGCGACGAGGTGAACCTCCCCGTCAGCTTCTCCGATATCTCCGGCCACTGGGCGGAGAACGAGATCAACCGCGCCGTCAAGGCCGGCTGGATCAAGGGCTACACCGACGGCACCTTCCGCCCTGACCAGCCCATCACCCGCGCAGAGGCGGTGACCCTGATCAACCGGATGCTGGACCGCACCCCGGATAAGGACCACCTGCTGCCCGACATGATCCGCTGGCCCGACAACACGGAGGACAAGTGGTATTACGCCGCCATGCAGGAGGCCACCAACAGCCACGATTACGAGCACTTGGAGATGGATGTCACCGAGGACTGGACCGAGCTGCTGGAGAACCGCGACTGGGTGCAGCTGGAGAAGGAGTGGTCCACCGCCGCCTCCGCCCCCGTCTCCGCCGCTGCCCCGGCCGCCCAGGACCATCCCCAGGCCCAGCACCACCACGACCGCGGCGGCGATGCCGCCGATCCCGCCCCGGCTCTCGGCGATGCCGATGGCGATGGCGGTGGTGACGCTCTTAGGCAGGAGGGAGGCGGCCAGGGCGTCGTCCACATGGAACGCCTTGCACAGCGCCAGAACGCTGCCCACGCTGGTGAGGCTTCCGGCCAGACAGCCGGCCAGGACGGGGAGGAAGTGCTCCTTCAGGATGGAGCGCTGGTTGTAGATGTTCAGGGCCAGCACGGCGGTGACAGGGCCCAGCATCAGCTTGATGAAATCGCCGCCGGCGGCGTAGCGCTCATAGGGGATGCGGAAGAGAGACAGCACGGCGATGACCAGGGCGGCGGCGGTGAGCAGAGGGGGCAGCGGCCCGATCTTTTTTTGTACCCGGCGCCCCGCCCACCAGGCGGCGGCGGAGAGGGTCAGCCCGAACAGGGGGGAGGAGAGCATGGCGTCAAGCATGGCTGCCGCCCCCTTTCCTCGTCAGGCGGATGAGAAGCTGGACCACCCAGGCGGTGACGCAGTAAATCAGCGGCACGGTGAGGAAGCTAACCAGCAGGAAGGGGGCCAGCTGGCCCAGGATGGCCGGGGCGTGCTCCATCACCTCCACGCAGGAGGGGAGGAAGAAGAAGGCCATGTTGGCCACCAGAAAGCCGCTGGAGCGCCGGATGTGCTCCGGCTTGAGGGCCCCTGAGAAGAGCAGGAGGGCCAGAAGGAGCAGTGCGATGACGCTGGCCGGGAAGGCCACGGGGATGAGGGCGGAGATGCCCTCGGAGATCAGGCACAGACCGAAGATGATGGTCAGCTCCGACATAATGTTCAATGGATTCACCTCTCGTCGCTGCGTCCTGCCAGATAATCCAGAGATACGCCGTAAAAGTCCGCAATACGGACAAAAATGGATACTTGCGGTTCCCGCGCACCATATTCGTAGTCCTGATAGGTGCGGGGTGAGACGCCAATCTCTTTGGCGAATGCGATTTGGGAGATTCCCTTGCTTTTTCGTAGTTGAATCAATCGCTCAGAAAAAATAGACAAAATTACATCTCCTACTTGACAACGCCGGATTTAACGTATAATATAGAGATACGTTAAAACTGACGTATTTTATTTTGGAGGTATCACGATGGACGATCTGATGAAGTGTCTATACGATTTTGTGCTGGAAAGGCGTATGGGGGATGTGGTATCAGACCCGGAGTACCGGGAAGCCAGCCATACTCTGGAGATGCAGATGAAAAAGGTAGAAGCGGGAATGAACGAGGAACAGGGCATAGAGCTGCGGGTCCTGCTTGAGAGCGTGTCCGCGCAGAACAGCATAGAGAGCGAGCATCTCTTCCACGCGGCGCTGGGGCTGGCCCGAGAGCTGAGTGCCCTGGCGGGTTAGTCCCAGATAGCCGTGGCGAAGTAGTCCTCCGGGGTCTCGGCCCGGCGGATGAGACGGGTGGAGCCGTCCTGGCACAGCAGCACCTCGGCCGAGCGCAGCCGGCCGTTGTACTGATAGCCCATGGCGTGGCCGTGGGCCCCGGTGTCGTGGATGACCAGCAGGTCGCCGGTCTGAATTTCCGGCAGCATCCGGTCCACGGCGAACTTGTCCGAGTTTTCGCACAGGGAGCCGGTGACGTCGTACTTGTGGTCACAGGGGGCGTCCTCCCTGCCCATGACGGTAATGTGGTGGTAGGCCCCGTAGATGGCCGGGCGCATCAGGTTGGCGGCGCAGGCGTCCACGCCGATATACTCCTTGTGGATGTGCTTCTGGTGGAGCACCCGAGTCACCAGATGTCCGTAGGGGGCCAGCATGAAGCGGCCCAGCTCGGTGCAGATGGACACATCGCCCATCCCGGCGGGGACCAGAATGTCCTCATAGGCCCTCCGCACCCCCTCGCCGATGACCGCGATGTCGTTGGCGGGCTGCTCCGGCCGGTAGGGCACCCCCACGCCCCCGGACAGGTTGATAAAGGTGATGTGGGCTCCTGTCTCCTCCTTCAGCTCCACGGCGGTGCGGAAGAGGATGGCGGCCAGGGTAGGGTAGTAGTCGTTGGACAGGGTATTGGAGGCCAAGAATGCGTGGATGCCGAACTCCTCCGCCCCCAGCTCACGCAGACGGCGGAAAGCCTCGGTCATCTGGGGCCGGGTCAGGCCGTACTTGGCGTCGCCCGGGTTGTCCATCACCTGAAAGCCCTCCTCGCTCTCCCCCAGAGTAAAAGCGCCCCCCGGGTTGAAACGGCAGGAAATCTTTTTGGGGATGTGTCCGATGGTCTGCTTCAAAAAGTCAATGTGAGTGATGTCGTCCAGATTGATGGTGGCCCCCAGCTTGTCCGCCAGGACGAACTCCTCTGCCGGGGTGTCGTTGGAGGAGAACATGATCTCGTTCCCCCGGAACCCGCAGCGGTCGGACATCATCAGCTCAGTCAGGGAGGAGCAGTCCACCCCGCAGCCCTCCTCCCGGAGGAGCTTCAAAATCTGGGGGTTGGGGGTGGCTTTCACGGCGAAATACTCCTTGAAGCCCGGATTCCAGGAGAAGGCTTTGTACAGCGCCCGGGCGTTTTCCCGGATGCCCCGCTCGTCGTAGAGATGGAATGGGGTGGGGTAGTCCTTGGCAATCTCCTGAAGCTGCTCCGGGGTGACAAAAGGCTTTTTCATAGGGCCTCGCTCCTTTTTCTGTATATAAGGTAACAGACAGTCTATCGAATTTGCGTCGATTTGTCAATAAAATTCCTTGACAATACCGTCCTGTCAATGCGATACTAAAGACCGAAATCTAGTAAAGTGAGGAGTTTCGCTTATGGCCTATACCAAAGAGGATATTATCCGCATCGTCCGGGAGGAGAAAATCGAGTTTATCCGGATGCAGTTCACCGATATTTTCGGTCAGATGAAAAACGTGGCCATCACCGCCTCTCAGGTGGAGAAGGCGGTCAACAACCAGATCATGTTCGACGGCTCCTCCATCGAGGGCTTTACCCGTATCCACGAGTCGGATCAGTGCCTCTATCCCGACCTGAACAGCTTTGTCATCGTTCCGGAGAAGGTGGCCGGGGGCAAAGTGGCCCGCATGTTCTGCGACGTGTACAACACCGACGGCACCCCCTTTGTGGGCGACCCCCGGGGCGTGCTGCGCCGGGTGCTGCGCCGGGCGGAGTCCATGGGGTACGATGTGTTCAACATCGGCCCGGAGCTGGAGTTCTTCCTGTTTGAGACCGACGAGAACGGCCGGGCCACCACCCATACCAAGGACGAGGCCGCCTACTTCGACCTGGGTCCTCTGGACCACGGCGAGTCCACCCGTCAGGAGATATGCCGGAACCTGGAGAAGATGGGCTTTGAGATCGAGGCCAGCCACCACGAGTGCGCCGTGGCCCAGCACGAGATCGACTTCAAGTACAACAACGCCCTGGACGGGGCGGACAAGATCATGACCTTCAAGCTCACAGCCAAGAGCATCGCCCAGCAGAACGGACTCCATGCCACCTTTATGCCCAAGCCCATTTACGACATCGCAGGCAGCGGAATGCACCTGAATATGTCCCTGTTCAAGGACGGGAAGAACGTATTTTATGACGCCAACGGGGAGCGGGGGCTGTCCAAGACGGCCTACGCCTTTATCGCGGGCCTTCTGGACCACGTTCAGGGGTTTACCGCCATCACAAACCCGCTGGTCAACTCCTATAAGCGCCTGGGCGCGGGCCACGAGGCCCCCCGCTACCGGGCATGGTCGGCCTCCAACCGCTCCGCCCTCATCCGCATCCCCGCCGCCCGGGGCCAGGCTACCCGGGTGGAGCTGCGTTCCCCCGACCCCTCCTGCAATCCCTATCTGGCGGTGGCCGTCTGCCTGGCCGCCGGCCTGGACGGCATCTCCCGGGGCCTGACCCCGCCCCCGGAGATCACCGGGGACATCTATGCCATGGATGACGCAGCCCGGGTGAGGCAGGGCATTTTTACCCTGCCCGACACCCTGAAGGATGCTCTGGAGGAGCTGGAGAAGGATGTGTTCATTCTGGACGTGCTGGGCGAGCACGTGACCCGGCAGTTTATCAAGGGCCGGCTGGAGGAGTGGAACGAGTACCAGACCCGTGTGTCCAGCTGGGAGCTGGAGAAATACCTGGTAATCTATTGATCCCCACCGGGGGCGGCAGTGGCCGTCCCCGGTCTTTCTGTGCCCTCTGGAGCATAGGCTGACAGCGAAGGGAGGCGTATTGAATGCGCTTTACAAAAATGGAGGGCCTGGGCAACGACTACATCTACCTCGACTGCCTGAAGGGGGCGCCGGAGGACCTGCCCGGGCTGGCTGTCCGGCTTTCTGACCGCCACTTCGGCGTGGGAGCGGACGGGCTGATCTGTATCAAGCCGGGACAGGGGGGCGACTTTGCCATGGAGATGTACAACGCAGACGGATCCCGGGGGGCCATGTGCGGCAACGGCATCCGCTGCGTGGGCAAATATGTCTACGACTGCGGCCTCACCCGGAAGACCTGCCTCACCATCGACACCGGGGCCGGTCCCCGGCGGCTGGAGCTCCATGTTCTGGATGGGGCGGTGGACCGGGTGACGGTGGACATGGGGCCGGCCCGGGTGGACAGTCCTGTCCGGGCGGAGGCGGCGGGGGAGAGCTTTACCGTTGTCCCCGTAGACGTGGGCAACCCCCACGGAGTGATTTTCTGCGACAATCCGGACAACCTGGACCTGGAGCGGCTGGGGCCGATTCTGGAGCGCCACCCCGCCTTGGGGGAGCGGCGGAACATTGAGTTTGTCTCCTGCGCCGGACGGGAGCGCCTGACCCTCCGGGTGTGGGAGCGGGGGAGCGGCGTCACTCTGGCCTGCGGCACCGGGGCCTGCGCCTGCTTTGCCGCCGCGCTGCGGGAAAACCGCTGCTGCTCCAAGGCGGAGGCTGCCCTTCCCGGCGGGACCCTCTCCCTGGAAAAACGGGGGGAGCACATCTTTATGACCGGCCCTGCCCGGAGGGTGTTTGAGGGGGAGGTGCCATAATCGACAAAAAACTTTCCTTGACAACCGGGGGGGATACCCTTATTATATAAGAATCGTGTCCGGAACAGGGGAGGAAATGCCGTGGAATATATTACCAGCCGAAAAAATCCCGTCATGCTCCATATCCGGAAGCTGAGCGCGGACCGGGCATACCGGCGGAAGTCGGGGGAATTTCTGGGTGACGGAGTAAAACTGCTGGAGGAGGCTGTCCGTTGGAACGCGCCCCTTACCGCCGTGGTGACTACTCCCGGCGTACCGGCGCCCCACATGGAGGGCGTTCGGAGGATGGAAGTGCCCGAGGATGTCATGGCCTCCATTTCCCCGGCCAAGACCCCTCAGGGGGCATTGTTTCTGGCCCGGATGCCGGACCTAGCCCCTCCGGAGCGGCTGAAGGGGGACCGCTTTCTGGTGCTGGACGGCCTCCAGGACCCGGGCAACGTGGGCGCCATCTGGCGCACTGCCGACGCTCTGGGGGCGGACGGCCTGATTTTGGTCAATTCCTGCGCCGACCCCTTCTCCCCCAAGACGGTACGCGCCACTATGGGGGCCTGCTTCCGCCTGCCGGTCTATGAGACGGAGGCAGACGCCTTGCCGGGGCTGCTGGAGCGGTCCGGACTGCCCCTGTACGCCGCCGCCTTGAGGGAGGACAGTGTGGATGTCAAAACAGCGCAGCTAAGCCGCTGCGCCGTGGTGATCGGAAGCGAGGGGCGCGGCGTGTCTCCGGAGCTGCTCCGCCTGAGCGAAAAGACCATGAAAATTCCCATGCGGGAGCGGTGTGAATCGCTGAACGCCGCCGTGGCCGCCGCCATCGTGCTGTGGGAGATGGGGCGCTAGGCTCTTCTTCGGTACAGCTCCTGGACGATCAGAAAGGCGGCCAGAAGCAGCAGAAAGAAGGCGGCGTAGGCGGGGACGTATCCCCCCAGCCAGCCGGCCAGCAGGCCGGGCAGCGGGCCAAAGACCAGCATCCCGGAGGTGAAGGAAAGGGTGATGGAGCGCACGGCGCTCTCATAGTCGGCGCACAGGTCGGCCGCCCACCGGGCCGGGGAGACGGCGGTGATGGACATACCCAGCCCGAAGCCGGTAATGGCCAGGATGGGGAGAACCGCCCCGCCGGCAGGAGCCAGGCAGCACAGGGCCAGGGAGAGCAGCAGCGTCCCGAAGGCAAATCGGTTGCCGCCCCGTCCTCCCAGCCGGTCGTATATCTGGCCGCAGAGGATTTTCCCCAAGCTTATCATGGCCCCCAGGTAGGACAGCAGCCCGGCCACAAAGAGGCTGTCGTAGCCGGAGGATGTATAGAGCATGGTCAGGTGGGAGAAGCCCGGCCCGCCGGTGGCGCCCACCAGCAGAGCGGCCAGCAGCAGGAGGGTCCGCTGCCCTCCGGACAGCCCGGAACTGTTTTTGGGGATACCGCTTTCCGTGGAAGGCCGGGCGTCGGCCTGAATGTAAGGGCTCAGGCCGATTCGGGCCGGATCATCCCGGATCAGCAGCCACACCAGGGCGGCGCATAAAAAGATGACGGCTCCCTCGACCAGAAAGGCGGCTTGCATCCCCCGGCGGGCCATGATCCGGGTGAGGAGCACCGGAGCGATCACGGTGGACACTCCGCTGCCCGCCGAGGCAAGCCCCAGGGCCAGCCCGCGCCGGTCCCGGAACCACCGGCCGATAGCCAGGGAGATGGGCACCATCCCGCCCCAGCAGTAGCCCATCCCGGTGAGGGCGGCGGCGGCGCAGTACATGGGAAAGCTGCGGGCAAAGGCGAAGCAGAGGCAGGACAGCCCGACAAGCGCCACTCCGGCGGTCATGACGCGCCGCAGGCCAAACCGGGCGCAGAGCTGGTTGACGCACAGTAGGGCCCCCAGGATGAACAGGCTGCGGGTGGTGGTAATCCAGGAGCCCTGGGCGTCGGTAAAGCCGCCCTGGCGGATGATCTCCGGCTGGTAGACCGAAAAGACATTGACTCCCAGGCCCATCACCGCGAACAGGGCCAGCGCTCCGCCCAGGCAGACCAGCCAGGCGTAGTGGGGACGGTTGGACATAAAAATCACTTCCTAATGGAATAACCATACCTTGGAATGGGAAATTTGTAAAGAACAATTTACAGAAAAGGGGGAGGCAGCCGATGGCGGAGCTGGAATACTGGCTGTGGCTGACCACCCGTAAGGGCCTTGGCCCGGCGGGCGCGCTGACGGTAATCGACCATTTTATCACCCCGGAGCGGGCCTACTACGGGGAGCGGGAGGACTACGAGGCCTTGCCTCTGCCCCCGCTTGCCCGGCAGTCTCTGCTGGACAAGAGCATGGACGGGGCCAACAGGATTTTGGGGGACTGCGACCGGCTGGGCGTGCGTGTCATGACCTTTCAGGACGCCGATTACCCCCAGCGGCTGCGGCAGATCGAGGCGCCGCCGGTGGTGCTGTATATCCGGGGAAAGACCTTCCGCTTTGACGAGGAGGCGGCCATCGCCGTGGTGGGGATGCGCAAATGCTCCCAGGCGAGCCAGACCCGGGCGGAGCGGTTTGGCATGGAGCTGGCCGCCAACGGGGCGCTGGTGGCGTCCGGTATCGCCGAGGGCGTTGACTGCTGCGCCGTTCGGGGCGCGCTGAAAGGGGGCGGGCCGGTGGTCTCTCTGCTGGCCGGTGGCGTGGACGTGCCCTTCCCTCGGGAGAACCGCTTCCTGTTTGAGGATGTGGCCGTCGCGGGGGCGCTCATCTCGGAGTATCCGCCGGGCACTCCCCACAAGAGCGGCCACTTCGACCCCCGCAACCGCATTTTAAGCGGCCTGTGCCTGGGCGTGCTGGCCGTGGAGTGCAAGTCCGGCGGCGGCACCATGCTCACCGTCAACCACGCCCTGGATCAGGGCCGGGAGGTGTACGCCGTCCCCGTAGGTCTGGACGAGAAGTGCGCCCGGGGGACCAACTGGCTGATTAAGAAGGGCCAGGCCAAGCTGGTGGAGCGGGCGGAGGACGTCCTGGAGGACTTCGTGGAGCTGTTTCCGGCCAAACTGGCCGGGCTGGCCCCGCTGTCCCGGCCGGTGGCCGAGGCGAGGCTCTCTCCCCCGGCGGAGGACAAGCCTGCCCCGGAGGAACGGGAAAGGACGAAGCCTGCCCCGTCCGGTCGGGAGCGGGTCCCCCTGGCGCAGCAGAAGGGCCGGTTTACCGACGACGAGCTGGCGATTCTGGCCGCAGCCGCTGAAACCGCCCTCACCGCCGACGAGCTGGTGGAAAAGACCCAGATTCCGGCCAAGCGGGTGCTGTCCGCCCTCACCATGCTCCAGGTCCAGGGGGCGGTGGAGGAGCGGCCGGGCCGCAGATTTTACGCTCTGGTGGAGCTTCTCAATTCGTAATCAATCTCTGGAGGTATATCCAAAGTGGCAAATAAGACTGACTTAGTGATCGTGGAGTCCCCGTCCAAGGCCAAAACCATCGGCAAGTACCTGGGGCCGGGCTATGAGGTAAAGGCGTCCATGGGCCATGTCCGGGACCTGCCCAAGAGCAAGCTGAGCGTGGATATCGAGGGGGGCTTTGTCCCAGACTACCAGCCCATCAAGGGTAAGGAGGATGTCATCAGCGACCTGAAGAAAGCGGCCAAGCGGTCGGGCAAGGTCTATCTGGCCACCGACCCTGACCGGGAGGGGGAGGCCATCTCCTGGCATTTGAAGGAGCTGCTGGGCATCCCCGACGACAAGACCTACCGGGTGACCTTCAATGAAATCACCAAGAATGTGGTCAACCAGTCCATCGCCGCCCCCCGGGCCATCGACCAGAACCTGGTGGACGCCCAGCAGGCCCGGCGCATCCTGGACCGGATCGTGGGCTACCAGCTCTCCCCTCTGCTGTGGAAGAAAATCCGGCAGGGGCTGTCCGCCGGACGGGTGCAATCTGTGGCTACCCGGCTTGTGGTGGAGCGAGAAGAGGAAATTCGGGCCTTTGTCCCCCGGGAGTACTGGTCTATCGAGGCCGACCTGGAGCGGGTGAGCCCCCATATGGGTTCCTTCAAGGCCCAGTTCCACGGGAAGGACAAAAAAATGGAGCTCCACAGCCGGGAGGAGGCCCAAACGGTGATGGACGCGGTGTCCAAGGGGACATGGTCGGTGGCCAGAGTGAGGCGGCAGGAGAAAAACCGCCAGCCCGCGCCCCCCTTTACCACTTCCACCTTGCAGCAGGAGGCCAGCCGCAAGCTGAACATGTCCCCCGCGCGCACCATGGCGGTGGCCCAGCAGCTCTACGAGGGCATCGACATCGCCGGTCAGGGGGCCGTGGGTCTCATCACCTATATGCGTACCGACTCTCTGCGCCTGTCCGACGAGGCGGTGGCCGCCGCCCGGGGCTTTATCAGTCAGCGGTACGGCTCCGGCTACTGCCCGGCCCAGCCCAGGCAATACAAGACGAAGGGCAACGCTCAGGACGCCCACGAGGCCATCCGGCCCTCCGATGTCGCACTGGTCCCCGAGGACATCCGAAAGGACCTGACGGCAGAACAGTTCAGGCTCTACAAGCTGATCTGGTCCCGGTTCCTGGCCTGTCAGATGGCCAACGCGGTCTACGACAGCCTGTCCATCGACACGGCCAACTCCGGCTATATCTTCCGGGCCAGCCACTCCTCTCTGAAATTCTCCGGCTTTACCGCCGTCTATGAGGAGGGGAGGGACGACGAGGAGGAGGAAAGGACCTCCCCTCTGCCTGATTTGAAAGAGGGGGAGGCCCTTACCGGCAAAAAACTGACCCCCGACCAGCATTTTACCCAGCCCCCCGCCCGGTACTCCGAGGCCACCCTCATCCGGGCCCTGGAGGAACAGGGCATCGGCCGGCCTTCCACATATGCCCCCACCATTACCACCATTTTAAACCGGGAGTATGTGGTGAAGGAGGGGAGCAAGGCCCTCCGGCCTACCCCCCTGGGCGAGGTGGTCACCGGCCTGATGAAGGACAAATTCCACGACATTGTAGATTTTGACTTCACCGCCCAGATGGAGCAGCGGCTGGACAAGGTGGAGGAAGGAGCGGCCGACTGGAAGGCCCTTCTGGCCGACTTCTACAGGGACTTCGACGCCGAGCTGAAACAGGCGGAGCAGGACCTGGACGGGGAGCGCATCAAGGTTCCCGACGAGGTGTCGGAGGAGATATGCCCCCAATGCGGACGGAATCTGGTTATCAAATCGGGGCGGTTCGGCCGCTTTCTGGCCTGCCCCGGCTGGCCGGAGTGCGATTTCACCATGCCGCTGGTGGTGGAGATGCCCGGCAAATGCCCCCAGTGCGGCGGGCGGCTGTTCAAACGCACCGGCAAGTCCAAGAAGACGGGCAAACAGTATACCTATTACTGCTGTGAGCACCGCAGCAGCAAGGACGAGGCCCATCGCTGCGAGTTCGTCACCTTCGACGTGCCCGTGAAGGACAACTGCCCTGTCTGCGGCCAGACCATGTTTAAAAAGTCGGGCCGGGGGGCCAAGAAGCCCTTCTGCGTCAACGAGAAGTGCTCTAACTTCACCCCCGAGGACAAGCGGGGCGGCTGGCAGAAGAAGCCCGCCGGGGAGGGGAGCGCCTCCGCCGGGGCGGCGAAAAAGCCCGCCGTCAAAAAGCCGGCGGCAAAAAAGGAATCCTCTAAGGCCGGGACTGCCAAAAAAACCGCGGTCAAGAAAACCACAACAAAAAAGACGGCGGCCGCCAAGAAAACAGCCGCTGAGAAGGAAGCCTGACCTATGGAAAAGGTGATCGTCATCGGCGCCGGACTGGCGGGGAGCGAGGCGGCATGGCAGCTTGCCCGGCGAGGGGTCCCCGTGGAACTGCGGGAGATGAAGCCGAAGAAGATGTCCCCCGCCCACCACACGGAATATTTCGGAGAGCTGGTGTGCTCCAACTCCCTGCGCTCCGACCAGCTGGAGAACGCGGTTGGGCTGCTGAAGGAGGAGCTGCGCCGGTGCGGTTCCCTCATTATGGCCTGCGCCGACGCTCACCGGGTGGAGGCGGGAGGCGCCCTGGCGGTGGACCGTCACGCCTTTGCCGCCGCCGTCACGGAAAAAATAAAAAACCACCCCTGTATCACCGTGGTGGAGGGGGAGGTCACAGAAATTCCCTCTGAGGGAAACGTTGTCATCGCCACCGGACCGCTGACTTCGGAGGCCATGTCGGAGAAAATTGCCGGGCTGTTCCCCAACAGCAGGTATCTCAACTTCTTTGACGCCGCCGCCCCTCTGGTCACCTTCGACAGCATTGACATGGACAGCGCCTGGTTTGCCTCCCGGTACGACCGGGGGACGCCCGACTATATCAACTGCCCCCTTACCCGGGAGGAGTACGATGCCTTCTGGCAGGAGCTGACCACCGCTCAGGAGGCGGAGGTCCATGGGTTCGAGGACGCGGGGGTCTTTGAGGGCTGCATGCCGGTGGAGGTGATGGCCCGCCGGGGGCGGGACACCCTGTGCTACGGACCCCTCAAGCCGGTGGGCCTGAAGGACCCCAAGACCGGGAAGGAGCCTTTCGCCGTGGTTCAGCTCCGAAAGGACAACGCCCAGGGGTCCGTCTACAACATGGTGGGCTTTCAGACCCATTTGCGTTTCCCGGAGCAGAAGCGGGTATTTTCCATGATCCCCGCCCTGAAAAACGCCGAGTACGTCCGCTACGGGGTGATGCACCGGAACACCTTCCTGGACTCCCCCCGGCTGCTGGACCGATACTACCGGGTGCGGGGAAACGAGAGGCTTATGTTCGCCGGACAGATCACCGGGGTGGAGGGCTATGTGGAGTCCACCGCCTCCGGGTGTCTGGCCGCTCTGGAGCTGGCCCGGCGGCTGGAGGGGAAGGCGCCAGCCAATTTCCCCCGGGAGACCGCCATGGGCGCGCTGGCTCTTTACATCAGCGACCAAAGTGTGGTAAACTTTCAACCGATGAATATCAACTTCGGCCTGATCCCCCAGCTGGACCGCCGGGTGAAAGGCAAGCGGAACAAAAACGCTGAAATTTCCCGCCGGGCCCTGGAGGCCCTGGACAAGCTGGAGCTATGAGTGTGCCCACTCGCGCAGTCTCAGCCCCAGCTTGAGCCCGTGGGCGAAGGAGATGCAGTTGGCGGTCTCCAGCAGGTCAAAGAGAGGCTTGGGCAGGTCGCCGTCAGGACAGAGGGCGAGACTTTGATGGAGAAGGTCCGTGTACTCGGGAAAATCCTCAAAGACGAGGTGGCCCTGGTCCTGTTCGTTGAAGAAAAATTCCTGTATTTGCTTTTCCATATGCTGCACCACCAAGTATATAGATTAGCGATATCTTATCGCAAATTGCGTAGTTTGTCAAGGGGGTATTCTATGCTTCATAAGGATGTTTTTTGCATGAGGGTCAAAAAATTGCGAAAAGCCCGCAAAGAACAGCAGGTTGATCTGGCTGATGCAATTGGTGTAAAACAATCTACCATCAGCGATATTGAAAATGGCCGCAGAACAACCTCCTTTGACAAATTAGCCGCTATCTGCCAGCACTACAACGTATCCGCCGACTATCTGCTGGGTCTCATCGAAGAACCGAGGCCGCTGAAGAAAGAGGGATAACCATGAAAATCATCGTAGACGCCATGGGCGGGGACAACGCACCCCAGGCCCCGGTGATGGGGGCCATCCAGGCCAACAGAGAGTATGGAGTGGACATCATCCTGGTGGGCAAGGGGGAGGAAATCCTCAAGGTACTGGCCGGCAACGGCATCAGCGACCTGCCCGCCGGGGTGGCGGTGACCCACGCCGGTGAGGTGGTGGAGATATGCGACGACCCGGCCACCGCCTTCCGGAAGAAGAAGGACTCCTCCCTCACGGTAGGGCTGAATCTCCTCAAAGAGGGGGAGGGGGACGCCTTCGTCTCTGCCGGATCCACCGGGGCGCTGCTGTCCGGGGCTACTCTGGTGACCAAGCGGATCAAGGGCATCCGCCGGGCCGCTCTGGCCCCCGTGGTGCCCACGGGAAACGGCGGGGCGGTGCTCATCGACTGCGGGGCCAACGCCGAGTGCCCCCCGGAGTATCTGCTCCAGTTCGCCTACATGGGCTCCTACTACGCCGAGAAGGTGCTGGGCCGCCCCAGCCCCAAGGTGGGCCTGCTCAACATCGGGGCCGAGCCCTCCAAGGGCACCGGACTGCAAACCACCGTTTACCCCATGCTGGAGGCGGCGGGAGAGGCCGGCCGCATCAACTTTACGGGCAACGTGGAGGCCCGGGAGGCGGTGGAGGGTACGGTGGATGTCATCGTGGCCGACGGCTACTCGGGAAACATCTTCCTGAAAACCATGGAAGGAACGGGGCTGTTCCTGGCCCGGGAGATCAAGAAGATTTTCAAGAAGAGCGCCATGACCAAGCTGGCCGCCGTAATGGTGTCCGGCGGCTTGAAGGACTTCAAAAAGCTGATGGACGCCGGTGAGGTGGGGGGCACCGCCCTGGTGGGCATCTCCAAGCCGGTTATCAAGGCCCACGGCTCCTCCGACGCCTACGCCATCCAGAACGCCATCCGTCAGGCCAGAGACTTTGCCGCCTCCGGCATCATCGAGAGCATCACCGAGAACATCGACCTGATGCGGCTGGACGCCCCGGCGGCCTCCGCGGAGAAGGAATAAGCAAAACCGCCGCCCTGGCCGGGGCGGCGGTTTTCTGCTATTTTACACGCAGCATGCGGCTTGCGTTGAGGATGGCCAGCACGGAGACCCCTACGTCGGCAAAGACGGCGGCCCACATATTGGCCCGGCCTATGGCGGAGAGGATGAGTACCAGCAGCTTCACCCCCAGGGCGAATACCACGTTCTGCCGCACGATGGACAGGGTTTTCCGGGCGATACGCACCGCCGCCGGAAGCTTGAGCAGGTCGTCGTCCATGAGGACGATGTCCGCCGCCTCAATAGCCGCGTCGGAACCAAGGGCGCCCATGGCCACCCCGATGTCCGCCCGGGACAGAACGGGGGCGTCGTTGATGCCGTCCCCCACAAAGACCAGCTTTTCCCGGGGACCCTTTTCCGCCAACAGGGCCTCCACCCGTTCCACCTTGTCCGCCGGGAGGAGCTGGGCGTAGAACTGATCCAGTCCCAGCGCGTCGGCCACCGCCTGGGCGGCCCCCTGAGCGTCGCCGGTGAGCATGACTGTCTGCCGTATCCCCGCCTCCTTCAGCTCCCGCAGAGCCTGGGCGGAGGTCTCCTTCGGCTGGTCGGCGATGACCAGGCAGCCGGCGTACCTACCGTCCACCGCCACATGAATGACGGTGCCCGAGTGGTCGTGGACGGTGTTTACCGGGATGCCCTCCCGGTCCATCAGCTTCCGGTTGCCTGCCAGGACGGTCCGTCCGTCAATCACCGCCCGGACGCCGTGACCGGCTGCCTCCTCCACCTCCCGGACCCGCTCCTGGTCGGGGACGCCCCCCCAGGCCGCTACGATAGACCGGGAGATTGGGTGGGTGGAGAACTGCTCGGCCAGGGCGGCCAGCTCCAGCAGTTCCCCCTCGTCCATCCCCTCCGGGTGGATGCCGGTGACGGAGAAACGCCCCTGGGTGAGGGTGCCCGTCTTGTCAAAGACCACCACTCCCGCCTGGGCCAGAGCCTCCAGGTAATTGCTGCCCTTCACCAGAATGCCCTGCTTGGACGCTCCGCCAATGCCGCCGAAAAAGCTGAGGGGGATAGAGATGACCAGAGCGCAGGGGCAGGACACCACCAGAAAGTTCAGTGCCCGGGGGACCCAGACGCCCCACTGGCCGGTGGCCAGGGAGGGGATCACCGCCAGGGCCAGGGCGGCAAAGACCACGATGGGGGTGTAGTACCGGGCGAATTTGGTGATGAAGTGCTCCGCCTGGGCCTTTTTCTCGCTGGAGTTCTCCACCAGGTCCAAAATGCGGGCCACGGTGGACTGGCCGAAGGGTTTTCTCACCTTCACATGGAGCAAGCCGGACAGGTTGACGCAGCCGGAGATTACCTCATCCCCCACGGATACGTCCCGGGGGAGGGATTCGCCGGTGAGGGCGGCGGTATCCAAAGCGGAGCTCCCCTCCAGCACCGTGCCGTCCAGGGGGACCCGCTCCCCGGCCTTGATGACGATCACGTCTCCCACCGCCACCTCCTCCGGGTCCACCCGGAGGAGCTGCCCGTCCTTTTCGATGTTGGCGTAGTCGGGGCGGATGTCCATCAGGGCGGAGATGGACTGCCGGGACCGGGAGACGGCTACGTTCTGAAACAGCTCGCCCACCTGGTAGAAGAGCATCACCGCCACCGCCTCGGGGTACTCGCCAATGATGAGGGCCCCCACAGTGGCCGTACACATGAGGAAATTTTCGTCAAAGACCTGACCGTTGAGGATGTTGCGGACCGCCTTCCAGAGCACGTCCCAGCCTGCGGCGGCGTAGGGGATCAAAAAGGCCGCCAGCCGGAGCGGCCCCTCCACGGGCAGGAGAAGGGAGACGACAAACAGGACAAAGGCAGACAGAATGCGGTACAGCGTCTTTTTTTGTTTCCGGGTCATGTAAACCGCTCCTTATTTCAAGATGATTTCGCAGTCGGGTTCCACCTTCTTGCAGGTCTTCACGACCTGCTTCATAATATCCTCAAAGCGGGCGTCGTCCGCCTCTACGGTCATTTTTTGGGTCATGAAGGACACGGAGGCGTCCGCCACCCCGTCGATCTTCTTGATTGCGGTCTCCATCTTGGCGGCGCAGTTGGCGCAGTCCAGGTCGATGAGCTTAAAGGTCTTTTTCATGGTGATACATCCTTTCTGATATTGAGTTTTGGGGGAGCGGTCCGGCGCCTACTCGAGGATGTGTTCCATCCCCTGGGCCAGAATGTGGATCACATGGTCGTCGGCCAAGGAGTAGTACACTGTTTTACCCTCCCGGCGGAATTTGACCAGCTTGCTGTTTTTCAGTACCCGGAGCTGGTGGGACACGGCGGACTGGGTGACCTCCATCAGCTTGGCAATGTCGCACACGCACAGCTCCGTGTCCAGCAGGGCATAGAGAATCTTCACTCGGGTACTGTCCCCAAAGATCTTGAACAGCTCGGCCAGGTCATAGAGCTGTTCGTCAGGGGGGAGCTGTCCCCGGACCCGGTTCACCGCATCGCTGTGAACCAGGGCCTCCTGACAGCAAGGGACTGTTTTCAGATTCATAGGACCTCCTATCTATATATGAGCACTTATTCATATATTGACTTTATAATACCGCATTCAAAATCCGTTGTCAAGGGGGGAGGCGAAATTTTTATGGAAGAGAAGCTGAGGCGAGAAAAAACGGCG
>OFGH01001316.1_pt1 | contig 16768 bp, 15 predicted proteins | sample 1521721 | NCBI WGS metagenome assembly OFGH01 (sample SAMEA3504132, study PRJEB24116) | mouse gut metagenome | biome: mouse gut; feature: mouse-associated habitat; material: faeces | place: Denmark | collected 2011
TCACGCTTGGGGAACTGCTCGATATTTGGGCGGAGGAAGAATTGAAAGTCGGCACGCTTAGCAACGGTACGGTGGAAAATTATCTCGGTGCGATACGGTGCATTAAGAAACACCCTGTTGCTGACCGTAGATTAAAAACCGTAACAGCGGAGCATTTGCAGACATTCCTTGACCTGCTTACTTTCGGAGGGACTTATCCAGACGGAAAAGTCAAAAAAGGATTGAGCAAAGACTATATCCACTCTTTCTCAGCGGTTTTACAGCAGTCGTTCCGTTTTGCGGTATTCCCAAAACAACTGATTACGTTCAATCCAATGCAGTACATCAAGCTGAAACGAAAGGCAGAGGAAGTGGATTTGTTTTCAGAGGAAGATATGGGACAGTCAGGCACGCAGCCTATTTCCCATGATGACTATGAGAAACTTATCGCTTATCTTGAAAAGAAAAATGTCTCTGCAGTTCTGCCGATACAGATAGCCTACTATGCAGGGCTTAGGATCGGCGAGGTATGCGGGCTGACTTGGCAGGACATCAACCTTGAGGAACAGTATCTTACGGTAAAGCGGAGCGTCCGCTATGACGGTGCAAAGCACAAAACGATTATCGGACCGACTAAACGTAAGAAAGTGCGGACGGTAGATTTTGGGGACACACTTACCGCCATACTGAGAAAAGCAAGGAAAGAACAGCTTAAAAATCTGATGCAGTACGGGGAACTGTACCACCGCAACTACTACAAGGAAGTGCAGGATAAAAACAGGGTTTACTATGAGTATTACAACTTGGAGAGCACGCAAGACATTCCGGCGGATTACAACGAGATTTCATTTGTATGTTTAAGACCGGACGGCTGCCTTGAAACACCGAGTACATTGAGTATCGTCTGCCGGACACTGGCAAAGAAACTGGACGGGTTTGAGGGCTTTCACTTCCACCAGCTCCGCCATACTTATACAAGCAATCTGCTGTCAAACGGCGCAGCGCCGAAGGACGTGCAGGAACTCTTGGGACACTCTGACGTAAGTACCACAATGAATGTGTATGCCCATGCCACAAGGGAAGCAAAGCGGACTTCCGCAAGGCTCTTAGATAAAGTGGCAGGCAACGATTAAGTACATTTCACAAAAACTTTCCCTTGTAAAATACCCATAAGGGCAAAAACAAGGGAAAATACATATCAATTCACTATATAAGGCTCTAAAAGCCTTGAAAAATAAGGAAAGTTCAAGAAATTCATCTGCAAATACCGATTTATATACTTGATTATAAAATATTTGCTTGCAATGTATATTTATAAGCCCGTTTTTAATGGATACACAATTCCGAAAAGGGAATAATATTATAAAAAATAGGCTTTTTCTTCGCTCCAAGACCCTTAAAAGTATTGATTTTACTGGCAAAACTGACATTCCTCTGCCAACCAGGGCCTGTCTGGCTCCAGATGGCAAAATCCCCCATATTGGGGGGATTCATAATGCCTTTACAATCAGCCTGTTACACTGTCTGCTTTCCAAACATTTTGATGTATTCCTGTGCCATCTGCAATGACAGATTCAGCTTCTCCTGTAACCTTTTCAATATATCATTTTCAGATAGCCCAAAGTCAAATCCTGTCTCAACAATGCCTTTTACTTCATTTTCTTTTGCGATTTCATCAAACAAAGTACACATATCAAAGTCTCCTTTCTCAGATAATGCATTGTAATCAATCTTACAGTTTGTTGCTCCTGCCACTGTCATAATCACAGATTTATCTACCTTGTGTTCCTTTGCATAGTCTATGACTTTTTTCCTTGCTTCATCCCTTGACAGACTTTTATCAAGAATCACTTTCATCAGATTGAAAAAAGCTACATTCTTCATATTACGGAGTGTCAGGCTGTTCTCCCGCGCCTCCACAAGCAGAATCTTATAATCATTCACAAATGCTTTCATCTCTTCGGGAATATTTAACATCCCATGGAGCGATACTGCCCCATCCCATGGCTTCTCACCATAGTACACATATATTGTCTCTGGATGCTCTGATGCTCTCCGCATAGTCTTTATGCTCCAATACAGAGGATTCCTCCGTATCCACATCCTCCAGCTCCTCTGGCCTGATGACTTGTTTCCCCTCAAACAGCACTGCATTGAAGAGATCGGCAAACTGCTCATTACCGCTCCAGTAATTCTTTAGCACTGTATCTGGTTTTAAGTCCTGTGTTTTCTTTGCCACCCTTACGGCTCCTTCCCTCTGCTTCTCTCAGTATACTATCAAACTCCATTGATTTCAAGTTGTGACAGAGGATATTAAAGAACTCCGGCCCGAAAGCCAGAGTCCTCTTTATCCCATTTCCTTTAAAACAGCTTCTGCCTACCGTTCCCTGAACCATTCAGGGGCACAGATCGTTTTGGTGCTGCCCCAAATTGTTCTCACAAGCTATCCGGATGTGTCTCAGGACAGCGGTACCGGATCATATACCGGGAAATCCAGAATCACCTTGAATAAATCCCCATCGGTCACAATATCCATTCTGCCGTTTTGCAGCTCCACCAGGCTCTTGGCAATGGACAGCCCCAGCCCGTTTCCTTCCATGTGACGTGATTTATCTCCCCGCACAAACCGCTCCTCCAGCTCGTCCGCGGAAATGTCCAGCGGAAACTTGGACATATTGCGGAAGATCACCAGCACTCTCTCCCCTGCGGTCTCCACACTCAGATAAACCCTGGATTTTTCCTGGGCGTATTTACAGATATTGTTCAGCAGATTATCAAATATCCTCCACAGCCGTCTGCCGTCTGCCATGATTTTTACTTCTTCCTCCGACGTGCGGACAATCAGATTCAGTCCCTTCTCCTCCATTCTCTGCTGGTATTCCCCTACCGCCTGGGACAAGAGTACTCCTACCTGACACGGCTCCAGCGTCACCTCCAGGTTCCCTGTGGTGGCCTTGGATGCTTCCAGCAAATCTTCCAGCAGTTTTTTCAGCCGCCCTGACTGGCGCAGCAGCACCTGCGCATACTCCCTGATTTTTACCTGATCCACTTTTACGCCTCCCTGCTCTTCCTGCAAATTCCCCGCGGACTTGGTCTCTTCATAGATCAGATCCGCGTAATTGATAATGGAAGTCAGCGGCGTTTTGAGATCATGGGAAACATTTGAGATCAGTTCCGTCTTCAGCCGCTCACTTTTCAGCCGCTCTGCCACTGCCCTGGAGATCCCCTGACCCAGGCTGTTCAGATTTTCCCCATGTTCCTTAAACTCCCCCGGCATCCCCGCAGTATCCACCACATAATTTTCCCTGCCCTGGGCCAGTGCCCTGCTGGCATTCAGAAGTTTCCTGCAGACCATAACGATATACATCAGAAATGCCAGCAGAACCACCTTCTCAAAGACCCAGAAATAAAATACTTCCTCTGTCCACACATACACCAATACCATGAATTCCAGAATACACAGACCCAGATACCCAGTCAGGGTTACCGGCATCAGGGGAACCGCCCTGGCGGCAGATATCAGCCCCCGGCCCAGAAAACAGACCATCTTCCATATTTTCTTCAGCCCAATGTAACAGAGGCTGTATTTCCAGCATTTCCCAAGCTTCACCCGCAATGCAAATTCCATGCAGTACATGGTGATCCAGACCGCCAGAAATGTTCCTCCCACTACCAGCCCGGCCATAAGGCTCAGCTCATCCGAAAAGGAACGCGGATTTAACAGTATGTTCCCTGTCACGGCAACCATGGCTCCGAACAGAAATGTCAGCACATCCAGATGAATTTCTGTCAGGGGGCCCGGCACTATGCCCTTCTGTCCGTTCTTGTGCCCTGCACTGCACATCAGGAAAATAAACAAAACAAAGCTCATGAGCAGGCTGCCGGCCGCCAGGGCAATCATTCCAAACTTTGCCTCATATAAATGCACTGTAAACATCGCTGCCCTGCGTAAATTGTCTTCTTCCGGAAAATCCGGTTTGAAATAAGCCCTGAACAAATATTCTTCTGTGTTTTGCAGCTTATGTCCGTTCAGTATGACCGTTTCTTTCCTGGCATCCAGCTTCATCCGGATTTCCATGATAAATTCCGTCTCATAACCATCCCAGGTTCCCCAGAGAATGCTCTCCCCGCCCGTCTTATCCTCCCGGATCATTTCCACGTCCATATTTGTATTTTCACAGACCGCCTGGGCCTCTTCGATATTCCCCCGGGCCAGATAGTGTGACACATCAAATATTTTGCCCACACCCAGCTCTTTCAGCCCACGCAGCTGCACCTGTTCCAGACTGTTTGCATAGAAACCCCGCTGCCCCATATAAATACATAATACTGCTGCGGTCAGTCCCACGAAACTGAATCCTGCCAGAAGGAAAAAGGAAACTATTTTTGCAGCCAGGGATCCCGTCAGCCTGTATTTCTTTCCCTTTTGGGGGTTTTCCATGCTCCCCTCTGTCCCTTCTGCCGCTCCTCCCTCATTTTCTCCGGGTTCGTATTTTTCATCTCTTTCTGCATTTTCTGTAATTTCGTATGAATTTGTTTCTTTTACCGTTTTCTTTGACATGACAATCTCCTCCGTCCCCTTCCCTGGAGTATGTTTTCTCCGCTTCTTTTCCCTTCTGGCGTTTTCCACAGTCTCTTTTCCCGGACAAGGAACTTTTCTTGTTCTGAGCTGCCGCAGGCCGGTTTGTTTTCATCTCTTACCGCTTTCCCCTGCCGGGCCTTCACCCTTCACATTTATACCCCTGCCCCCACACCACTTTCACATATCTTGGTTCTGCCGGATTGATCTCCACCTTCTCCCTGATATGCCTGATGTGCACCGCCACTGTATTTTCACTTCCATAAGGCACGTCGTTCCAGATTTTTCCATAAATTTCCCTGGGAGAAAACACACGTCCCTGATTCCCCATCAGAAGTTTCAGAATTTCATATTCCGTGGGCGTCAGGGAGATTTCTTCCCCGTCCAGGGACACTTTTTTCTGCACATCATCCAGTTCGATTCCGCCGCATCTGAGCACATCCGGTTTCACATTCCCTGATCCCAGCTGCATATATCTGCGCAGCTGGGACTTCACCCTGGCCGACACCTCCACCGGGTGAAAGGGTTTTGTAATGTAGTCGTCCGCTCCTACCGTGAGACCCAGAACCTTGTCCGAGTCCTCCGATTTGGCTGTCAGCAGAATCACGGGCACATTGCTTTTCTCCCGGATTTTCACCATGGCTTCTATTCCGTCCATCTCCGGCATCATAATATCCATCAGCACCAAGTGAATATCCTGCTCCTCCACAACCCGTATGGCTTCTTTTCCGTCAAAAGCCTCATGTAATACATAATTGGAATCTGTGAGATAAATCTTCAGGGCATTTACAATGTCCCTCTCGTCATCGCATATCAAAATATGATACATTTTATCGTCCTTTCCGGTACGCAAACCTTCTGCAGGGATGGCCATTCGGCCTCTTCCTGCCATGATCATGGACTTATTTACCATAATTTCGTGCGCGTCAGCGCACATGGAATCAGAAGTCGAAACTACGCCTTTCTGTTTCGACATTTTACCATAATTTCGTGCACGTCAGTGCACATGGAATCAGAAGCCGAAACAGCACACATGGAATCAATAGTTGACACAGTGTCCTTCTGTGTCAACATTATACTATAATTCTGTGTGCGCCAGCTCACATGGCATCAGAAGCCGAAACAGCACACATGAAATCAATAGTTGACACAATGTCCTTCTGTGTCAACATTATACTATAAATCTGTGTGCACCAGTGCACATGAAATCAGAAGCCGAAACAGCACACATGGAATCAGAAGTTGACACAGTGTCCTTCTGTGTCAACATTATAGCATGAACCTTTTTTAATATAAAATGGGGGATTTCTTTAAGATTTGTTTAAAATGAAAGATGATCCTGTGATTCCTGCCGTTACAGGATTCCGCACAGAAAAAAATGCCCCGCACAGTTTCCCGGGCAGCGCATTTTCCGATATTTTCCATAATGTCTTTTGTTTCTGAGATAAGCCCCGTTCTTATAAGGATACATTTAAAGATACATTTTCCGGATTACCGTTTCCCCTGCTTGTCCCTTTTCCTGTTTTTTTCTTTTCCCCGTTCCTTGTCTTTCTTTTTATGGCCGCTCTGGGCCTTCAGCTCATTCAGGAATTCCTGATAGCGCCTGGAAGTCATCCCCGGATTGGAGCGGATCATATCCTTCTGAAAAAAGTCTTTCAGTTTTCCCAGACGTTTACTGTCCGCCTCATTGACACGGTACTTCATCACCAGTTCCAGCACTTCTTCCCGGACACTTTCCAGATAGGCCGTGGGTTTTGTCCGCGCCGCGCTCTTAAGCAGTTCCACTTTGCTCTCAATCCCTGACTTCAGGTCCTCCATGCGGACTGCCATCCCCTCCCCAAATCCTTTGGCAGCACTGACGCTCTCCGAAAAAGCCGTCTTGTAATTCTCCATCCCCTGGCTGGCCCTGGAAACAATCGCCCCCAGACGTCCGTGAATGTGCATCATTTCTTCCTTGATCTGTTCCATTTTCACCAGTACATCCCGCAGGTCAATGGCAGCCTTGAAAGAAAGTGCAAAATCCGCAAAAATACCCGCCGTGAGAATATAAGCCGCCACTGCCAGTATTTTGGGCGGCATGGACAGCACCAGCCGCTCCACCGGCACATGGACAATTTCCGTCATCAAAATTGTCAGAAACCCCCAGGACAATGTACTGCCCAGACAGATATGCCCCTGAAAGTTAAGAGGTTTGTCGGAATAATCCCAGTACCGCATTTTAAACAGAAGCTCCATGGTGACGCCCGTGACATATTCCAGCACAGTGGCGCCTATACAGCCCGCCACATAGGTCATCACGATATTATCCTGAAACGGCATGGATACCACCAGCATCATAATGGCGCCGCTTCCGTAAATGGGCAGAAACGGCCCTCTCATAAATCCTCTGTTTGTCAGTTTTCTCGTCCGAATGGATACATATGCAGATTCAATACACCAGCCCGCAAAACAGTAGAGGTAAAAGAAAAACAGCCATTGAACCATTGAATATGAATACATACTACTTCCTCACAGTTATTGATAGACAGCCGCTTCCACAGCCAGTTTTCCTTTTCTGGTCAGGGAGGGTTCTCCCGTCAGCCGGAATTTGCCAAATCCCCTGGCATTGACCGTATCCCCTTCCTTCAGCAGCAGGGAATTGTTACCGCACAGACGTCCGTTTACATAAACCTTTCCCGCACGGAACAAGTCCAGGCTTTTTTCCCGGGACAGATTATAAACCTTTGCCACGCAGGAATCCGCCCGAAGCGACTGTACCTGTATCTTCATCACGGCAGGCGTCTCCCTGGGAATGCTCTCCAGCACCTCTGTCACGGCACACTTCACATGGGTGTGTTTCACCTGCTCCAGGTTTTCACAGATAAACGCCGCAATGGAATCCAGGCAGAACACAAAAGCCTGGCTCTCCTTTATCTTAATATCTCCCAGGGTACTCCTGTCAATTCCCAGATTCATCAGTGCGCCCAGAAAATCCCTGTGGGAAAGCGCATCCGCAAATCTGGGTCCCAGGGGCCGGACGTTGACGCACACAATGGGAAATTCCGCCTCGTATCCCGTCTCCTCCGGATTTCCGAAACGTATTACCACCCTGTCAGCATCCTCCCAGCCGCCATTCAGCTGAAATCCCGCATACTGCAGTTTTGCCTGCTCCTGCCAGAAAATATCCTGCTCGGCCAGTCCCAGAAACCCGGTGAATGTAAAAATCCCCTGCCGGAACGCTTTGTCAGCCAGATCATGAAACCGGTTTTTCAGCTGGTGAATCTCTTTTTCATTGGAATTCATATTTCCTCCCGGACATCCGTGGCCCGCCCTTTATGAAAAGCTGATAATTTCCTCTTTGGGAGCCCTGGTTTTTTCCACGCTGACCGCATGGAGCACCGGCCCCTCTCCCTGGTAATCCTTCCAGTACTCCACGGCCATTGTGGCGGTGACCTTCACCCATTCCTTCTGTTTCAGTTCCTCCGCGCCCTGCCAGGCGCAGGCATAGCCCAGAAATGCCATATCGTCCGCACAGCAGGTCATGGCCATGCGCCCGGGCACAAAATATCCTTTTGGACAGTTCTCCGGCTTCAGTACCATGGCCACAAACTGCAGCTTTTTACCCACATAACGGTCCGGATGATCCATGGAATCCAGATACCAGATGCCATATCCCTCATTGTCCAGGACAATTGTCTCCCTGTTCAGGTCGTAGGGCAGATCTTCCTCCAGAATCTCGTCAATTTCACCTTTTGCACCCTCAAATACCACATCTGCGGAGGGATTTACCGCCTTGATATTTCGTTTGTAAGAATTCAGCTGGTCACGCACCGTATCACAGCGGTTGAAAATCACCATCTCCGATTTCCGTATCATCTCCGCCAGCAGGGACCGCATATTGGTGTAATACATGGGAAAAGTGGAGCCATCTATGGTGGTGATCTGCTGCTCTATCTTCCAGTACCAGGGAAGCTTGACATTTTTGTAATTCCACATACCATTAAACTCAATAATGATACGTTCCGGCTTATGGCGTTTTTCCAGATTCGTCAGATTCACCGGATTAAAATCTTCTTCGTTTTCAATCAGTTCGATCTCCGTACGGCTGTGGGCAAGAAGTTCGGGATCATACTCCCTTTCCCCTTCCTCACAGAGAATCAAAAGTGTTTTCCCCTTGACCTGAAAATAATTTTGTGCCAGTGTAAAACTGATAAATTCCGTTTTTCCGCTTTCCAGAAATCCATTGATCACATATACCGGCTTCATTTATACACCTACCGCCTTTCGATTCAGCCAAACAGCTCTTCCAGCTTATCTTCTTTCAGTTCCGCGCCGATCACACAGAATTTTCCGGTGACCTCCGGTCTGCCGTTCCTGATGTCATGCTCCTGGGGAACATAGTCAAAATAAATCCACATGCCATCCTCTCCGGGAACCATGCCCTTCGCCCGCAGAATCGCTCCGTATTCCCCACTGTCCAGACGGGTCAATATGCTTTCAACCCCGTCTGCCGTATATTTTGCGAATGTCTCCCTGCCCCAGCTGGTAAACACTTCATCCGCGTGGTGGTGTCCATGGTGGTCATGATGATCATGTCCGCAGCTGCAGTGCCCATCATGATGATGCCCATGCTCACCTTCTTCATGATGATGGCAGCATTCCTCTCCGTGGTCATGCCCATGCCCTCCTTCATGATGATGGCAGCACTCCTCTCCATGGTCATGCCCATGCTCACCTTCTTCATGATGATGGCAGCACTCCTCTCCGTGGTCATGCCCATGTCCTTCTTCATGATGATGGCAGCACTCCTCTCCATGGTCATGCCCATGCCCTCCTTCATGATGATGGCAGCACTCTTCTCCGCGGTCATGCCCATGCTCACCTTCTCCATGGTGATGGCAGCATTCCTCTCCGTGATGATGGTGTTCCTGCTCCTCGTGGGCATGTTCCAGCATTGTCTTCATCATCTCTTCCAGGGTATCCGCGCCCTCAATGGTTTCCAGCACCGCCTTCCCATCCAGCTGTGCCAGGGGCGTGGTAATGATCGTCGCCTTCCCGTTATGCTGCCGGATCAGTTCCACGCATTCTTTCAGTCTTTCCCCGCTGACCTTGTCTGTCCTGCTCAGCAGAATCGTCCCCGCGTATTCAATCTGGTTGATAAAAAATTCGCCGAAATTCTTGATATACATTTTCGCCTTGGCAGCATCCACCACAGCCACGGCGCTGTTCACCTGTACATCCAGGTCTGCCGCCACATTCTCCACGGCCTTCAGCACATCCGATAATTTCCCCACGCCGGAGGGTTCGATCAGAATCCGTTCAGGCGCGTAAGTTTCAATAACTTCCTTCAGGGAAGCTCCGAAATCTCCCACCAGGGAACAGCAGATACAGCCGGAATTCATTTCCTTGATTTCAATTCCTGCTTCTTTCAGAAATCCGCCGTCAATGCCGATCTCACCGAATTCATTCTCGATCAGTACTGTTTTGCTGCCATCCAGCGCTTCCTTTAAAAGTTTCTTTATCAAAGTCGTTTTGCCTGCTCCCAAAAAACCGGAAAACACGTCAATCTTTGTCATCGTTTTCTTCCTCTCTTTCCCCGGGTTTTCCGCCCTCTGTTCCGAAATTCTCCCGAAACCAGTCTTTTTTCACAAAAATATTACCTGTCTGCCTTCTGCCGCAATGGCAGTCATTCTTATTTCCGTACTGTTTCCAGCGCGGACGCAATATCTTCCCTCATATCCACAACCGCGGCCCTGGCGGCATCCGCATAGCCAGCCTCCCCGAACCGGGCATATTTTTCCTGCTGGTAAGCCGCGATAATTCCCCTGGAGGAATTGATGATGGCTCCCAGTCCGTCTTCGTTAAAGAAGTGCACCAGATCCGCGCCTTTTCCTCCCTGGGCGCCATAGCCCGGCACCAGAATAAAGGTTCGGGGCATCATCTTCCGCAGGATTCTTCCCTGCTCCGGATAGGTTGCCCCTACCACGGCTCCCACATAGCTGTAATCTCCCTCCTCCGGCATGCACTCCGCGCCCCATTCTGCCACATACCTGCCCACGGTCTCATAGATGGTTTCCTGCCTTTCCCCAGCGCTCACCGCCAGGTCCTGCAGTTCCCCGCTGCTGGGATTGGATGTCTTCACAAGAAGGAAAATACCCTTTTTCTCTTCCCTGCACACCTTCAGAAAAGGCTTCACCCCATCGGAGCCCAGGTAGGGATTCACCGTGGCAAAATCCTCGTCAAAAGCATAGTGAAATTTGCTTCCCACCTGCACTTTTCCCAGATGTGCCACCGCATAGGCCTCGGAAGTGGAGCCGATATCCCCCCTTTTCACATCGCCTATGACCACCAGGTCTTTTTCCCTGCAATAATTCACTGTTTTCCGGAATGCCTCCAGTCCCGGAAGCCCGAATTGCTCATACATGGCAATCTGGGGCTTTACCGCGGGCACCAGGTCATATATGGCATCCACAATTCCCTTGTTATACTGCCATATGGCTTCAGCCGCCCCCTCCAGGGTCTCGCCGTATTCTCCGAAGGCAGCCTTTGTAATATGCCCCGGCACATATTTCATCATGGGATCCAGCCCCACCACAATGGGTGCATTGGTTTTCCGTATTTTAGATATCAGTTTATTGATCATATTTTCACTCCTAACCTGATTTTCTTTTCAGCGCCGTACCAGATCAGCCAGTTGGACGCTCCACAGAACATCTTATCATTCCGGGTGAAGAAAGTCAATCTTTCCCCGGCCCCGTCCCCCAAATCAGCATGACAGTACAGACAGGCCACCGAACTGCTGCAACTGCCATGATTCCGTTTGATCATTGGCTTCCCGGGCAGAAGGGGCTTGTCAGGCCTTCTCCATATTATAGAAATTCAGCATGGCAATCACCATGAAAATCAGGGTAAACAGGGCCAGGAATACGTCCATAATCACATATGCCAGCATAACGCCCCCCATCACCATGCCCAAAAGACCTCCCACCACCGCCGCAAAAATAGCCATGCCCTGAATCAGCATCTGGAGCAGCTGCCTGCCCGTGGCACCCAGGATATTCCCCACTGCCGCCTCTGCTACCGCCAGTGCATACAGCTTGTTGGCCGCCAGAAGCATGTAAAAAAGAATGCACAAAGCGGTAACCGGCAGCGACATATGCATCACAATGGCTCCCGGTATGGTGATAATGCAGCCATTGACGAAATTCTGTACATGCTCCATGGCCGTTGCGTTGACCAGTTTACGGAATACCGTGTCCGGAATCATATACGTATAAGGAGATGCCAGTTCTTTGGCCCACTTCCCGTTCAGCGCCGTAAACACAAAAATAAGGTAAGATGCCACTGCCGGTATCACAAACGGCCCAAACTTGTCCAGGGAGCCAAAACCGCCCTCCCGTGTGTACACAAACACAATGCCTGCCCCTCCCGCAAGCGCCGCCACTGTGCTCATGTCAAAAATAAAAAACTTTCTCTTTTTATATTCCAGGAGCTGTCTGTAAAACAGGGCCCTGGCCCCATGCCCTTTCCAGGTCACATGTGCCGACTTGTATTTCTGTTTTTTGCCCAGACGTTTCTCGTTGTTTCCCATTTTGTGGTTTTTCAGCACTTCTTCGTAGTCTTCGGCAAATTTCACCGCATCCTCATAAAATCCACCCTCGCATTTCATGCCCCGGGCCGCCACAAACAGCAGGACAGCGGCAAGCAGATAGCAGATGCTCACAGCCACATTCAGCGTTGTGGGTCCCAGAAACAGAAGATGAATCAGTCCCACATACCAGCCCAGCAGCGGCACCAGCTGAATCATATCGCTGTGCAGGAAACGGCTCACCGTTTCCATGCTTATCCCCTCCTGCAGATAGGTATAGATTCCCATGACCACCAGAATACCCACCAGGGCATATGCCCCCCGGACCACCAGGGCGCGCTGTCTCTCTCCCAGCCGTTCCGAGCCGTAAAGAATCGTCATGATACTCCCTTCCAGCAGATTTTCCACAATCATGGAAAAAAAGAAATAGAGGGCCAGTCTCCACAATTCCACATGGAACATCACGCCCCCGCAGACCACGGCAAACAGTCCCACAGCTGTCTGGGGCACCAGAGTCCTGAAATGTGCATACAGCAAAACCTTCTTGGGGCTGACCGGGGACGGAAACAGGAAATGAACGTCACAGTTTTTGTAGACCAGTCCTTTGCGCTTCGCATAGGCGATCATATTGGCGGGAATCACCCAGAAAGCCAGCACTGTCAGCACCGTGGCCATTCCCTCCGGATTGCCTGCCCCCATATCATCCACCAAAACCTTCAGCGACATGGGCACAGCCGTAAAGTAAAATACAACGATCACCAGATAGATGTATGTGACCGGCTTGCGCAGGGCCATTTTGATCCGGTTCATCAATGTTTTCCGGTACAGATATCCTATCGCTCCCATGGATCATCTTCCCTCCTGCCCATTGTTTTCCCCGGCCGAATCCTGCTTTGTCTGTCCTGTGACAGTAAAATACAGCTCTTCCAGGTCTTCATTTGCCAGCGCTTCTTTTGCATAAGTGCCCAGAATATGTCCCTTGTCCATCACAAAGGTCACATCCCACAGCTCCTTTACCATCTCCAGCATATGGGTGCTGATCAGTATGGTACAGCCCTTCCTTCGCAAATCCACAAGCACCGTCTTCAATTCCTTGATGGCCGCGGGGTCCAGTCCTACCATGGGTTCATCCAGCAGAATCACTTTGGGCCTGATCACCAGGGCGCAGCAGATGCTTACCTTCTGCATCATCCCCTTGGACAATTCATTTCCCAGCTTGTCCTGCTTGTCTCCCAGTTCAAACCGCTCCAGCAGCTCCCTCACTTCTGCTTCCGTAACTTCCGCCCCGTAAGCCCTGGTGATGAATTCAATGTGTTCCCGGACCGTCAGCGCCTCATACATATAAGGCAGTTCCGGCACATAGGCAAAGCAGCGCTTGGCCTCCAGTGTCCTGGAATTGCGGCCCTGAATCCGGATGGTTCCCTTATACCGGAGCAGCCCTGCAATGCTCTTGATCACAGTGGATTTTCCCGCTCCGTTGGGTCCCAGTAAAATTCCGATCTTCCCTTCCGGCACCGTAAAACCGATATTGTCTACTGCCAGTGTCTTACCGTACTTTTTTGTCAAATTCAAAATCTCCAGCATTTTCTTCTCCTGTTCCCGTCATGTGCCTGTCATGCACATTGTTTTTACTATGGTTTTCTTTTCCCTCCGTGTTCCTTTTCCGGTTTCTTCATGTGCCTGTCACGCACATTGTTTTCCCATGTCTCCCTTATCCCCTGACCCGGTCTTAATATACCAGTGTCACGCTGCCCAGTCCGAGAAGTACTGAAATCAGAAAGAGCAGGAACAGATGCACCGGGTAAAACGCGTAAAAGAAATATTTCATCTTCAGTCCCCTGCTTCCATTATATAACGCAATGGGAATCAATGCCAGAAAAGCCGTGATTTCATTGAAACTCATCAGTGTCAGGACAACACAGCCCGCAAACATGCAGACCACCCTGCGTTTCCGGAACACATACATCATGGTTATGGTCAGTACTCCCATGCCGCCGTAATCGGTGCGCAACAGTTCACCCGCATACATCAGAGCCATCAGGACCGTCAAATCGGCACAGACCGTCTGAATCCGCCGGAAACTGCGTTTCCATCCGTACAGGAGAAGAATCAGTACCGTGAGAAGGCTTGTGACGGAAATGGTGCCGGACAGCCCTGTTCCGTCCTGTCCGGCAGGAATTGCCATGGCTGCCGCCACAAAAGCCGCCGGTGCAAGGATTCCCGTGACAGTGAAGAATCCCCTGACTCCCACCGGGAGATCCCTTCCTTCTCCGGCCTGTTCATACTTACCGAAAAATCCATATGCGCAGAGCCCCAGAAGGCCCAGCAGCAAAGTAAAATAGACGTTCTGATATCTCATGTAACTCCAGGAACCCGTCAGCGCCAGGTCAAAGGGAATCTCCGAAATCAGGGCAAACAACCCCAGCCTCATGGCATATTTCCGGACATTCCTGCTCCTCTGGAACCCTTCCACCAGCAGAAAACAAAAAATAGGAAAACCCAGTCTTCCTATCCCCCTCATGACCACATTGCCATAATAAAGCAATGAATGGTTCGTTATCCAGTTCATAAACGGTACCTGCCCGCCCGCAGCAGCCTCCGCTAACCCGCCGGCTACCATCCGGCGCGTCAGAATCACTGCTGCAGTGTGATCAATCAGCATGGCAATCACCGCAATGATTTTAATGGTGCTCCCACTGATTCCCTTCTTCATTCCATCCGGATTTCCAGTCTGAAGGTTTAATCCCGTAACTGCCATTTATTTTACCTCTTTTCCCAGATTCTTTTCCTAATCATAATGCGGAACGCCCCATTTGTCAACTACCTGGCCGGGAATAGCGGCCCCGGGATCCAGGCGGCGCACGGGAGGGGGCTGCACGTTCACCGGGAAGCCGTTGGCGGCAGGGGCCTGCCGGCATACAGCAGGGCGGGCCTTCACAAGCCCGCCCCGGTCCGTTTTTGGTCTCCGCCGTTTTTCAACCCACTTTGTACCCATTGCCCCAGACCACCTTCAGATATCTGGGCTCCTTGGGATTCTTCTCTATTTTTTCCCTGATATGACGGATATGTACCGCAATGGTATTATCCGCGCCGATTGCCTGCATATGCCAGATATTTTCATAAATCTGGCTGTTGGAAAAGACTTTTCCCTTCTGCTGCACCAGAAGACGGAGTATTTTGTACTCGATGGGGGTCAGGCGCACCGTCCTGCCGTCCACCGTCACCTTCCTCTGGGTATCATCAATGGTCAGATCATCCACTCTGTAAATCCGGTCGATATTAGCGCACATATTCACCAGCTGCGTATAACGGCGAAGCTGGGACTTGATTCTTGCCAGCAGTTCCAGGGGATTGCAGTCCGCCGTCACATAGTCGTCGGCGCCTGCCTCCAGGGCCATGATTTTGGCTGTCTCCGCAGACTGGGCAGATACCACGATCAGAGGTATGCTGCTTTTGCGCCTTAAGGAAGCGATCATTTCGATTCCCCTGTCCCAGCCCTTGTCGTCCAGCTCCACATCCACCAGCATCAGATGAATTTCTGCCGTGTTCAATATGGTGTAGAGATGCTCCACATCAGCCGCAACTACCACCGAAAGGCCTTCTCCCTTGCACAGGGGAACCATTTTTTCCGCTATCCCAGTCTGATTATTATATACCAGCATATTTCTTTCCATAGTATCTTCCATCCTTTCTCACCATCTATTTTTTCGGCATTCCTATTCTGCCGGATCATTTCTCAACTTTCATCTGCCTTTCCGTTTCAGTCCTCCTGAAAGTAGACAGTCAGGTCAAGCGCATATAAAAACGCTTCAATCACTTCTTCGTCAAATCCCTGGAATGTAATCGTCAGGTCCCTCCCCTCCAGGGATATGGCTGCGTGGACAGACTCTGTCTCACCTTTCTCGTTCACCGAGTCAAACATCACATACGCAAGCCCGCTCTCATTGGTCAGCTTTCTCTCATTGCTGCTTGTTCCCATATAGGATATGCCGCTGCTGTAACTTTCATATCCCCTGTGGTCCATCTGATGCATAAAAAAGACGGTATTTTCATTTGACAGGCTGATGGTAACATCCGTTCCCCCATCCACCACGTCCACCCTCTCACCGGTAAATTCCTGTCCCAGAAGCGACAGGTCAAACTCCGGAACAGCCACATTTCCTTCCTCCCGAAACGCCTTCAGGGAATCATATTCCTCTATCTCCGGCTCATATGCATCTGCCAGCGCCACTTCAGGGACATCGTCCTCTATGGAAGATACCCCCCCTATTTTCAAAACGGAGGCCGGATCCAGAATCCCTTTTTGGAAATCCTCCAACTCCTTTTCCGTATGGGAGCTGATGGTAAATCCATTGTCATTCACGCGGATAATGCTCTCCCGGATATTCTTTGCCGCCACTGTCCCTGCGCCGCACAGCAGAAACACTGCGGCAGCCGTACATCCTCTTGTAATCAGGTATTTCCTGCCCTGCCGCTGCATTTTATAATGATGCAGTTCATCCTGTACCTTTGCAGCATCCAGATGCGGTTGGGGCAGCTCCCCTGCAGCATGTCGATACTCCTCCCGAAATTTATCCAAAGTCATATTCCTCCCTATATTGTCAAGTGATTTTCCTTAAAAAATCAAGGAGTTTTTAGTTACA
>OFGH01001320.1_pt1 | contig 16721 bp, 14 predicted proteins | sample 1521721 | NCBI WGS metagenome assembly OFGH01 (sample SAMEA3504132, study PRJEB24116) | mouse gut metagenome | biome: mouse gut; feature: mouse-associated habitat; material: faeces | place: Denmark | collected 2011
GGGCCCGGAAGGCCCGGGAGGCCCTGGGCGACCTGGGCTGGGCCGGGGTGGAGTTTGGCAAGGAGGTCCCCGCCACCCGGTTTGTGGGCTACACCGAGGACACAGTCAGAGACGCCAGAGTGGTGGCCATTGTCGTAGAAGGAGAGCTGGTGGACGAGATCATGGGCGGCGGAGAGGCCATTGTGGTGCTGGACAAGACCCCCTTCTACGCCGAGATGGGCGGCCAGGTTGCCGACCACGGCACAATTACCCATGACAGTGGACGCGGGATGCTGTTTGAGGTCACCGACGTGCAGAAAAACAAGGGCGGCAAGTATATGCACTACGGCAAGCTGATGGAGGGCTCCATCAAGGTGGGAGGCACCGTGTACGCCTCCATCAATAAGGAGCGCCGTCAGGCCATCATGCGGGCCCACTCCGCCACCCATCTGCTGGACGCCGCCCTGCGCTCTGTGCTGGGGGACCACGTCCACCAGTCCGGCTCCCTGGTGGAGCCCGACCGCCTGCGCTTCGACTTCACCCACTTCGAGGCGTGCACGCCCGAGCAGCTGGCCGAGGTGGAACGCGAGGCCAACGAGCACATCATGAGCGCTACGCCAACCACCATTTACGAGACGTCGCTGGAAGAGGCCCGCGCCGCCGGGGTCACGGGCTTGTTCGGCGAGAAGTACGGCGAGGTCGTGCGCGTGGTGGAGGCGGGCGACCTCTCCCGCGAGCTGTGCGGCGGCTGCCATGTGAACAACACCGCCGAGATCGGCTTTTTGAAGATCACGAGCGAGTCGTCGGTGGGCGCCAACGTGCGCCGCATCGAGGCCGTGACGAGCTACGGCGCGCTCGCCTATGTGAACAAGGTGGAGGCCGAGCTGAAGGAGACCGCGGCCACCCTGCGCGTGCCTCCCTTCGACGTGTCCGAGCGCGTGGCGGCCGACCAGAAGGCCCTGAAGGAGATGCGCACCAAGGCCAAGCGCGCCAAGAGCATGATCGGCGACGATATGTTCGCGACGTTGCTTTCCCAAGTGCAGCAGGCGCCGGCGGGGTATCCCGTCATCATCGCGCGCACCGAGGTGCGCGACGGCGGGCAGATGCGCAACATGTGGGATGTCGTGCGCAGCCGCATGGACGCGCCCGGCGCCATGGTGGTGGCTGGCGTGAACGACGGCAAGCCGCTGCTCATGGCCGCCGGCACCGACGAGGCCGTGGCCGCGGGCTTCGACGCCGGCGCCATCATCAAGGCCATGGGTCCGGCCATCCAGGGCGGTGGCGGCGGCAAGCCCACCATGGCCCAGGCCGGCGGCAAGAACCCCGACGGCATCGACGAGGCACTGGAGATCGCCCGCAACATGATCCTGTAGGGACGCGGAAGGGCGCCACTGCGCAGCTTGCGACATCTGAGAACTCTCAAGGAAGGACGGCCCCCGAGCCGTCCTTTCTCTTATGTTCAAGCCCTGCTATCGGTATGACAGTATTTCAAATTCATTTAAAGTGCGGTATAGTGCAACGCCTAAGATAAGGTCAGGGGGTTTGTTATGATGCCGAGGGAAAAGCTCGCTAAATATGGTGCAGCGACATTAACAGATCTAGAGCTGCTGTTGCTTGTGATAGGGAGTGGAAACAAGCAAGTGTCAGCGCGAGCGATTGCTACTCAGATCCTCAAGCTGCTTAAAGAAAAGGGCGGTGAGGTGACGTATCGCGATCTTGCAGGGGTAAAAGGCATGGGCGTTGCCAAGACAAGTGAGATGATTGCCCTGTTCGAACTGGGGAGACGCTATCTTATTCCTGCGGACAAGCCGGTCATTACTTCTACCGATGATGCTGTGGAGCAGCTAAAAGACCTCCGTTCAAAGAGGCAGGAGTGCTTCGCTGTTCTTACGCTGGATGGCGCTAATCGGCTTATAAGCAACGAGATTGTCTTTCAGGGGACTTTAGACCGAAGCATCATTCACCCTCGGGAGATATTTGCTCGCGCAATCGAGGATCGAGCTGCGAGCATTATTGTTGCCCATAACCATCCTAGCGGAAATCCAAGGCCCTCAGAGAAAGATATTGCCGTTACGAAGCGGATTCGAGAAGCTGGAGAGCTTCTTGGCATAAAAGTTCTCGAGCACATCATCGTGACGCAGAATGAGCAGTGGAGTATTTAGATGTCGGCTTCAAAAGAAATGTAATTAGAAAAAATTACAAAATTTTATTGACAACTCAGTCAGTTATATTAGTATACAACGTGTAATTATAGAAAGGCACGGTTGTAGACTATGAAATTGATTGATGCGGTTGAGCTGAAAAGCGGAACGCCGCAGTTTCGTCTGGTCGAAACGTCAGATCCGGAGGCGCCTGTCTATTGTTTTTACGGTCAGCAGGAGCTTGAGGCGGACCTGTCGGGGAAGAAGAGAGACGTAAATTGCGCAAAGAAGGCCCGCACGTATGATGCGGTCGAGGTGCTTTCCGTGGGCGATCTCGTGTTCAGCCTTATGTCGGGAAAGGCCACATTAGTGGGCGAATGCCATGAAGGGTATCTTCTCACGCAGAATTTCGTAAAGCTTGATCCATCATCGATGATAGATGCTCGGTATCTCGTCTATCTTTTGAACGAGCATAAAGGGGTAAGGCGGCAGCTTGCGCTCGGTCAGCAAGGTTCCTTCACTATGAAGTACACCGTAAGGCAGTTGGCTGATCTGCTGATCCCCGATCTTCCTCCACGGGCAACGCAAGAGGCCATAGGCAGTTTGTACTTCAGTATAAATAGGGTTACCGCTTTGAGGCATGATGTGGCAGAAAAAGAGAAACTTGTGGTGATGGGTAGAATCAAGGAGGCGTACTAGCGATGGACGAGCTTCGATTTGAAACCGAACTAATACAGTATCTATGCCATGGGGCAGTTTCTTCGGCGCAATCGCCGGAAGCTGATTCGGTGGCAGAGCGACCCGTCGATTATGTCGTCAAAACGAAGCTCTGGAAGTACGAGCCCGATATTAAGACAACCGATCAACTTTGGGAAAACTTCAAGAACATTCTTGAGAGGCACAATTGGGCAACGCTTGATCACCCTCTGAGCGTGATCGAATTCAACCAGGTCAAACGCATCATATCCGATTTGCGCACGCCGTATAAGGCGGGTCAGTTCCTTTACGGGATGAACGGTGTGTCACAGATTGAGATCGATCTCGATGACGGTCGCCATGTGTTTCTCACGGTATTCGATCAAAGCCAGATTGGCGCAGGCGATACGATTTACCAGGTAGTGAACCAAATCGAGCGTCCAGCAAAAATAACAGGGAAGCAGGACAGGCGCTTCGACACAACGCTGCTTATCAACGGCTTGCCTATCATTCAGATTGAGGAGAAGCGTGATACTCGCAATGTAGATGAGGCACTGAATCAGATGCATCAGTACATCGATGAAGGACAATATCGTGATATCTACTCGACGCTGCAGATACTGGTAGCTATCACTCCGAATAATGTGAAGTACATGGCGAACACAACGGCCGAGGCCTTTAACAAGGATTTCGCTTTCAACTGGCAGCGAAAAAGCGACAATGCCATTGTGCGCAATTGGAGGGAGTTCGCCGACTCGATGCTCTCTATTCCTATGGCGCATCAGATGGCGACGAACTATATGATCCTCGATGGCACCAAGAACAAAGAAGCGCTGAAGGTCATGCGTCCTTATCAGGTGTACGCCACGCAAAAAGTAATCGATGGTCTTAAACGTATCGATTTCGAATTTGGCGATAACAAGGTGGGATATATCTGGCATACCACTGGGTCGGGAAAAACGATTACGAGCTTTAAAACCGCTTGGCTTGCCAGCCGTATGCCCAAAATCGACAAAGTCGTGTTTCTCGTCGATCGCATCGCGCTTACCAACCAGACAACAGACAATTACCGTGCCTATGACCCAGATGCGCAGATGGCGGCAACGGGGAGTTTCAACGAGGATCCGTCGGGGAGCGTACGGGACACCAAGAGCACTGCCGATCTTAGTCGTAAGTTGAAATCGAAGGACAACGGCATCATCGTCACATCGGTGCAGAAGCTCGACAAGCTCGTTAAGCGCCCATCGTTTAGCGCCCCTGACAAGAATATCGTCTTTATTGTGGACGAGGCGCATCGCTCGACGGGGGGCGACTCGTTCAAAGCTATTCAGAAAGCATTCAAACATGCAGCATGGGTTGGCTATACGGGAACGCCCACTTTCGACGATGCCGGGCAGAGTGTTCGCACAGAAGATATCTTCGGGGAGTTGCTGCATGCCTACACCATTCGAGAGGCTATCGCCGATCAGAATGTTCTTGGGTTTAAGGTCGATTTCGAAACGACAATCGACGAAGAGGAAATGAAGGAACGTTATCTTCCCGGATTCTATCGCGAGCAGCATCCCGATTGGACCGACGAACAAATTCGGCGCAAGATAGACAACATGACACCGGAAGATATGGATGATGCTGTTGCCGCGAGTTTTTACGATGAGAACAAAGACCACGTCAAGCTCGTTGTTGCCGATATTTTCAAGAACTGGCGAAACCGCTCCAACGAAGGCAAATACAACGCGCTGCTCACCACGCATGTTGGTGGAGGAAAGGCGAGTACGCCGATGGCGATGATGTACTTTGATGAGTTCTGTCGAGTGAATGAGGAGCGGCGGGTGCAGGGGGAGTCAACCCTCAAAGTGGCGGTCACGTTCAGTCAGAACACCTCGAACAACGATTTTCAGCTGGAGACGAATCGGGGTCTTCATCGTGCGATGCAGGCTTACAACAAGGAGTTCGGAACGAGCTTTGGCATGGATAACGTTGCCGGATATACCGAAGACGTTACCTCGCGCTTGCGAAGAACGACGGACGACGGCAATTATCTCGATATCGTCATCGTGGTGGATCAGCTGCTGACCGGGTTCGATGCACCGGAGCTCAACACGCTCTATGTCGATCGCACTCTGAAGGGTGCTAGTCTCATTCAGGCTTATTCGCGCACGAATCGTATTGCGGATTTGCAAGATAAGCCGTGGGGTCGCGTTGTGAACTACCGATGGCCGGCGCAAAACGAGCGGCTTATGAACGAAGCGCTCGCGGTGTACGCTAACAAGGAATCGGCCAATCTCTCGGATGCCGAACGCAGCAGGCAGAACGTTCTCGATGGTCTAACGGCTCCGCAGTTCGAGGAAGTTTTTCAGGCAGTGAAGAACAAAGTGGAAAAGCTCGATGAACTGACGAGCGGCTTTACCCAGCTGCCGGCCTCGGAGAAGCAAAAGGAGTACATGTTCGAGCTTTTGCGCGAGTACAATGCCGGCATGGCGAAGCTCAAGCAGTTTGAACCTGGAGAAGCTGCGGGAGAGGGTTACAACTACGACGATCCCGACGAGCTCATTGTGGCGCTGGGGATGTCGCCCGATCAGGAAACCATGCTGACGACTGTTCTCACCAACGAGCTCAAGGAATACATTGCCAAGCAGAAGAACATCCCCGTCTTTCAGCTTGAGTTGAAGCTCACTCATGTAAAGGACGTGGAAGTCAACTACGATTATCTGACTGAACTCATCGAAATGCTGCTCAACCAAGTCCATGACGGCGAACAGGCGCAAGCGCAGAGGACCCAATCGGAAATCAGGCAATTTGCCAATGGCTTGGAAGATCGCGCCTATGCCGCCAAGGTGATCAACGCAGTGGCGGCGATCATGCGCGGAGACTATCCGACCGATGCGACCGACTTGAAGTATCCTTACAAGCTTAAGGACAGCATGAGGGTTATCGAGGAAGCCAACGATGTGAGTTTGGAAAAGATGCTGCTCGATTTTCGCTATCAGTGGGGAATTACCGAAGTCGTGAGCAGTGCCGATATGCGAGAGCTGTTCGCCCATCATCGGTATGGGCAGCAAGATCTTGACGACACGGGTCGCCTTCGGGCCATCATTGCCGATGCGAGCGAGGACTATTGCGCTATGGCCAACGACGCGGAAGTGCGCGCGCTGCCGAGAATCAAGTACCGCAACGGACTTCGCGAGGCTATTTACAAATTAGCCGATGCTCTTGTCGAAGGCTAGGGGTTTGCATGTCGTACGAACCACCATTCAAGTTGAATGAGAGGATTCTGCAGCTGGTTGCAGATATTGCGCAGAAGGTCGGTCGCGTCGAGATACTGGGAGGATTCAACGCCAGCCCCCAGCTTCGCAAGGAAAACCGTATCCGCACCATTCAGTCGTCGCTGGCAATTGAGAACAACAGCCTCTCCCTTGAGCAAGTCACGGCGATTGTAGACAACAAGCGTGTGCTTGCACCTCCCAAGGATATCTTGGAAGTGCAGAACGCCATAAAGGCCTACGAGGCCCTGCCAACGTTCGACGCGACATCCTTGGAAGACTTGCTTGAGGCGCACCGACTTCTCATGTCCGGCCTAACCCCGGAGGCCGGTCGTTTTCGCAGCGGGAATGTAGGCGTGTTCGGTGGGGATCAGCTTATTCATGCGGGGACGCCGGCTCATTACGTCCCGGAGGTCATGGAAGACTTGTTTTCGTGGCTGAGGCACTCCGAGGCGCATCTCCTTGTCGCATCGTGCGTGTTTCATTACGAGTTCGAGTTTATCCATCCTTTTGCAGACGGCAACGGCCGCATGGGACGTTTGTGGCAGACTTTGATACTTAGTGACTGGAATCCGCTCTTCGCGTGGCTTCCTGTAGAGTCGATTGTCAAAGATCGCCAGGAGGGCTATTACCGTGCGCTTCAGCAAGCGGACAATGCGGCTGACTCAACGTCGTTCGTGACTTTTATGCTGAAGGCCCTTTCCGACGCGCTTGATGAGGTCGCTTCCCGAGGGGATGATGTCGGTATAAACGTCGGTATAAATGTCGGTATAAATGATGGGACAGCGAATGCGGCGATCCAGGCGCAAGGGAAACTCCTCACGCTAATGGAAGCTAATCCGACCATTACGGCTGCTCAGCTAGCTGAACGACTTTCGTTGAGCAAACGGCAAGTAGAGCGACTCATAGCTTCGCTGAAGGTCGAAGGAAGACTCATTCGCATTGGTGCAAATCGCAATGGTCGTTGGGAAGTGAGGTAGAAAATGGAAGAAAAAAGGAACGTGCCCAAGCTTCGTTTCCCCGGTTTCACTGACCCTTGGGAACAGCGTAGGTTGGGGGACGAGTTCGATAGAATCAATGAGCGCAACGACGGATCCTTCGGAAGGGAGCACTGGATATCCGTCTCCAGAATGTTTTTTCAAGACCCAGAAGCGGTTCAGTCTAATAACATTGATACGAGAACTTACGTCATGCGTGAGGGCGATATCGCGTTCGAGGGCCATCCAAACGCGGATTTTCAGTTCGGCAGATTTGTGGCCAACGACATCGGGGACGGCGTTGTTTCTGAACTTTTCCCAGTGTATCGGCATAAGGTTAATTACGATAACTCCTATTGGAAATATGCAATTCAGCTTGAAAGGATAATGGCCCCCATTTTCGCGAAAGCAATCACTTCCTCGGGAAATTCTTCCAACAAATTGGATTCCACCCATTTTCTGAAGCAGCAGATTCTCGTGCCAGGAGTTGTCGAACAGCAAGCAATCGGCGCCCTCTTCCAGAAGCTCGACTCGCTCATCGCCCTTCATCAGCGTGAGTGGTTGCCGACTAGATGAGGCTGGAGATCGAGCGCATCACGAGGTCGACGTCTTGGTTCTCGAGCTCCTGGATGATGTGCAAGTAAGTCTTCTGCGTGGTGTTCATGCTGGCGTGCCCGAGGCGCTTGGCGACGCTGGCGATGGAGACGCCGGCGAACAGGAGCAGCGATGCGTGGGTGTGGCGCAGTCCATGCACGGAGATGACGGGCACGTCGGCTCGCTTGCAATGGCGTTCTAGCACGCTGTTCGCGGTGGAGTTGTAGACCTTCCCTTCCACAAAGATCGGCGCATCGTGGGGAAGCCTTTTGGTGAGCTCGGAAAACTGAATGACCAGCTGCCAGTCGAGCTGCACCTTGCGCACGGAGGAGCGATTCTTGGTGGGAACAAAGCCTGTTCCCGTTTTGTAGTCCCAGGTCTTGTTAACCGAAACAACCTGGCGGCTGAACTCGAAGTCATCGGGCGTCAGTGCAATGGCCTCGGAGAACCGCAGCCCTGTCTTCGCAATGAGGAGGATGAGCCAGTCCCAGCTCACCTCGGGTCCCAGGTCGAGGTCGTTCAGAAGGCGGTGCAACTCGAATTGGTTGAGGTACTTCTGTTTTTTGGCGCGCGGGGATTTGCCCTTGATGATGGCCTTGCGCGTTGGGTCACGTTCCACCAGACCCTCGTCGACAGCATCGAGGACAGCGCCCTTCAGCTGGTGGTGGAAGTCCATCGTCGTCTGCCGCTCGTGGCTGACGGCGTAGTCGTTCAGCAGCTTCTGATAAGTAATACGATTGAGTTCCGCGAGGGTCAGCAAGGGGATGAGCCGTTGCAGCCACGCACAGGTAAGCCGATACTTGCTGAGCGTGACGTCGCGCACGGCCCCCTCCTTGTACATGGCCACCCACTGCTGGTAATAGTCGCAGAACGTGTCGTTGGGCGTGAGTTCGTTTAGCATTGCTGGGTTCCTTTCTGCGTTTTTGGTTCGTTTGAGGGCTCACGCTGATGAAGGTTCCCTAAGAATACGGCGATGAGACAAGTTGTTTGTCGCCGACAGAGGTTGTTTCTGCATGAGATCGCGAGTTATAAGCGTCCCGGGGCGTTCTGCAAACGGCATTTGGTCGATAATGTATCGAATAACGATAGATTGTGGGAATCATTACTTGTCGTTGACGCTTATAACTCGAGATCTCGTGCAGAAAAGCTCTTGTTCGTCGACCGACTGGGGCGCCACGGTATTGGGCAGGCTTCGCGGGGCGGCGATTGACGTTCTTGCGCTGTTCCGCTTCGGTTGATCTTCGGTTTCGGAAACTTAAAGGTGGTGCGCATTCCGTGCGGTTGGGCAGGGGGCTGGAAGCGTCGTGGTAAGATGGCGGGGAAACAAGAGATGCGCGGTTCGGCGGCTTTGATGCGATCCGCTGGCTGCGCGGGCGCGTTAGGGGTTGTTCCATGAATCCGCAGAGTCCGGGAACGGGCGGTCGAGGGCCGTACGACAGCTGGGGGAGACCCCAGGGCGAGTCGCAGCAGCCCGGGCCGCAGAAACCCGGCCCCGAGTACGTCTACGAGATGCCCGAAGATTTCCAAGAGCAGCAGCGGAGCGCCCGGCGGGACAGCGCCGACGGGAATGCGAAGGGGCGCCCCCAGGGCGCGAAGCCGGCGCCGGACGCGCCGGGCGCCGACTCCTGGTCGGTCGGGCCTTCGGGCAGCCCCATTCCTGGCATGTCGGCCACGGATTTCCAGAAGATGTGCCGATCGGTGGACAGGGCCTTCTCGCAGTTCGCCCGCATCGTTGACCAAGGAGTGAACGAGGCCGCCGAGGCGCTGGGCCAATCGCCCGAGAAGAACCTGAAGGCCCACAAAGAGCTGCAGGAGAAGCGCAAGCGCGAGAAGAAGGCGCGCAAGGCCCAGGAGGAGGCGCAGCGCCGGGCGGCTCAGCAGGCCTATGGGCAGCAAGGGGGCGGCCAGCGCGTTTACGGGCAACCGGGCTACGGGGCGCCCCCGGGAGCGCCGACAGGCGGCGTTCCCCAGGGCTTTCAACAGGCGGTGACCTCCGTGGCCCAGCAAGCCCAGCAGTGGGCGCCGCTGGCGAAGGCGAAGAAGCGCTTCCGTTCCTCGGCGGGACTGACGGCCTCGGGCGTCATCATGGCGGCCTCAGGCGGCGCGGGAACGGTCTTCATCGGAATTCCCGCGCTCATCGCGGCCCTCGATCCTCTTGCCGTTGGTGTCCCCGGCCTCGGCGTGACGGCGGCGCTCGGCGTTATGACGGCCGGCTTCGCCGTGCTGCTCGGCTTCGGCGTCCGCAACCTGCGGCGCGCCTCGAAGCTCAAGGCGCTCCAGCGGGCCGTGGGCCAGCGCGAGGCCGTCACCTTCGACGACATTGCCGCGCGCATGCAGGTGAGCCCCAAAGCGGCGCTTTCCACCTCGCGCACGCTCATCAAGGGCGGCTACCTTCCCCAGGGCCGCATCGACGACGAGAACACCACCCTCATGGTGACCGAGAACGCCTACCACCAGTATCGTCAGTTCCAGCAGAGCCAGCGCCAGACGCTCGCCGAGCGCGAGGCGGCCGAGGCGGCCCGGGCAGCTGAGGCGGCGGCGCGGGCGGCCCACGAGCAGGACATCTCCGAGCGTCTGACGCCCGAGCAGCGCGCCTTTGTCGCCCGCGGCCGCGACTACGTGCGTCAGATGGACGAGCTGAACGCCGCCATTGACGACGCCGCGGTGAGCGAGCGCATTTCGGCCATCCAGGAAGTGGTGGGCCGCATTCTCGCCCGTGCCGAGGAGGAACCGGCCGTCATCGCCGGACTCGACCGCCTGACCGCGTACTATCTGCCCACCACGGTGAAGCTGCTCGACGCCTACGACCGGTTGGAGGAGGAGCCCATTCAAGGCGAGAACATCTCCAGCTCGCGCAGCGAGATCGAGCATACGTTGGACGTGCTGCACAGCGCTTTCGAGAAGCTCTTCGACGACACGTACCAAGACCTCTCCCTCGATGTGTCCGCCGACATCTCGGTGCTGCACGCCATGCTCGCTCAAGAGGGACTTACGGAAGGCCCCTTCGATGTGAAGCCGTAAACGATTGCGCCGCGCATGGCCGCCTCCGGCATTTCGGGCGCGCCTGCCGCGAATGCCCGAGGAAGGCCTTAGACGTGCTCCCGCCTTCGCGCTTTCCCGCTTGACCTGACCGACTAACTCGCCTCATCTTAGAAAGGATGCCCCATGACCAACGAACTGACCGATCTCACGAACATTCCCGCCCCGACGCTCACGCTCGATCCCGTCGACGACGGCGAGGTGGCCGAGGCCTCCATCATCGAGGTGGACTCACCCGCCGCGCCCAGCCTCGCTGACTCGCTTTCCGCCGAGGAACTGGCCCAGGTGGACGCCTTCGCCCAGCAGATCGACATCGCGAACTCCCAGCAGGTGCTCACCTTCGGCGCCGGCGCCCAGAAGAAGATGGCGTCGTTCTCCGAGACGGCGCTCGCGAAGGTGCGCACCCAGGATTTGGGCGAGGCGGGCGATCTTATCGCCGGAGTAGTGACCGAGCTCAAGAACTTCGACGTGGATGACGACGACAAGGGCTTCTTCGGCCTGTTCAAGAAGTCGGCGAACAAAATCACGTCGCTCAAGGCCCGCTACGACACCGCCGAGGCCAATGTCGACAAGATCGCCAAGACCCTCGAGGGTCATCAGGTGCAGCTCATGAAGGACGCGGCCACGCTCGACAAGCTCTACGAGCTGAACCTCACCTACTTCAAGGAGCTGACCATGTACCTTCTGGCCGGCCGCCAGCGCCTGGCCGAGGTGCGTGAGGGCGAACTTGCCGACCTGTCCGCCAAGGCTCAGGCGTCGGGCTCCACCGAGGACGCCGAGGCGGTGCAGAAGCTCGCCGCCGCCTGCAACCGCTTCGAGAAGAAGCTGTCGGATCTGGATCTGTCCCGCACGGTGGCCATGCAGATGGCGCCGCAGATTCGCCTCGTGCAGAACAACGAGATGCTCATGATCGAGAAGATCCAGACGACGCTCGTGAACACCATTCCTCTGTGGAAGAGCCAGATGCTGCTGGCGCTGGGTCTGGCCAACAACGAGGCGGCGCTTGCGGCCCAGTCGGCCGTCACCGACATGACCAACGAGCTTCTGCGCAAGAACGCCGAGAAGTTGAAGCAATCCACTGTGGAGGTGGCTCGCGAGTCCGAGCGCGGCATCGTGGACATCGAGACCTTGAAGGCCACCAACGAGAACCTCATCCAGACCTTCGACGAGGTGATGAAGATCCAGGCCGAGGGGCGCGCCAAGCGCGCCGAGGCCGAGGCGGAGATGCGCCGCATGGAAGCCGAGCTGCGCCAGAAGCTCCTGGAGGTGCAGTAGGTACCTGCGGCTTGGGTCGGCTTCCTCGCGTGGAATTCGTGCAAAGTGACGGATTTCGGACGGTGAATGCGTGCAAAGCGGAGGAATGCACGCAAATTGATGCAGCGAGGCGTCACTTTGCACGGGTTTCGCGCAGGGGCCCGGGAAGGGACGCACATCGGGAAAGGAACGACATGCGGGTGATGGCGCTGGATATCGGGGAAGTGCGCGTGGGGGTGGCGGTGAGCGACCCGGGCGAGCGGGTGGCGAGCCCCGTATGCGTGCTGCCGGCCCCCGAGGTGCTCGGCTGCGCGAAGCCCTTCCGCCGCCTGCTGGAGGACTGGGAGCCGGAACTTTTCGTGTGCGGGCTGCCGAAGACCCTCGCCGGCGAGGAGGGGTCCCAGGCCGCCCGCATCCGCCAAGCGGCCGCGGCCATCAGCAAAGCCAGCGGCATTCCCCATGTTTTCGCAGATGAACGGCTCAGCTCGGCCGAGGCCAAGCGGAGTTTGCGTGAAAAGGGCCTGAGCGAGCGCGCCATGCGGGGCAAGGTTGATATGATAGCCGCGAGTTTGTTCCTGCAATCCTGGCTCGACGAGCGCGCCCGCGCCTAGGGGAGGCGCCGCGGCCCCACGGCCGCCCGCGTCCGCCGTGAAGAGAGAAAGGGAGCCCCGTGGCCCTGCACAAGAAGACCGTCACCTATTCCTCGCGGCCCACCCATGCGGCCCGGGCTGCCCACGCCAAGGGCGATCGCGAGTTCCGCACCTACGACACGAGCGCCATCATGCCCAAGCGCGCCCCGCAGCCCTTCATCTTTTTGGGCATTGCGGCCGTCGTCATCATCGCCGCGGTGTGCTTCTTCGCCTTCAAGGCCTGCTCCGTTTCGGCCGACTTGCTGCCGTCGGGCCAGACGGCCGAGGTGACCATTGCGGAAGGGGAGAGCGCCCAGGCCATCGGTGAGGCGCTGGCCCAGGCGAAGCTGGTGGGCTCGGCCCAGGATTTCGTGGGCGAAGTCACCCGGCTCGATGTCGCCGCCGCGCTCATTCCCGGCACCTACACCTTCGAAGGGGGCACCACGACCGAGAACCTGGTGCGCCAGATCATGGCCGGTCCGGCCCAGGTGGGCGATACCTTGGCCGTGCCCGAGGACATGACCCGGGCGGCCCTGGCCGATACCGTGGCCCAGGCCACCGGCGGCCGCGTGAGCGCGGAAGACTTCCTGGCCGCCTCGGCCGACGCGAGCGCCTACGCCGCCGACTACCCCTTCCTGGAAACGGCCGGCGCCAATTCCCTGGAAGGCTTCCTGTTCCCCAAGACCTACGCCGTGACCGAGGACATGGACGCCACGGCCATCGTGCGCATGATGCTGGACCAGTTCGCCACGGAAACGGCGAACCTGTCCTACGAGTACCCGGAGAGCCAGGGGTTGAACTTGTACCAGACGGTGACCTTGGCCTCCATCGTGGCCAAGGAGTCCTCCGACGATGCGGCGGTGCGGGCCGAGGTGGCCGGCGTGTTCTACAACCGCCTGGCGTCGGATCGCCCCTACCTGGAATCGGATGCCACCACGGCCTACGCGGTGGGCCACGACCCCTCGGCCGAGGAAGTGCATGCCGACGATCCCTACAGCACCTACAGCAACGAGGGCCTGCCGCCCACGCCCATCTGCTCGCCGGGCCTGGCCAGTCTGGAGGCCGTGTGCTCCCCGGCCAAGACCGACGCCATGTTCTTTTTCTTCACCACGGCCGATGACGGCACGGTGAAGCACTTCTTCAGCAAGACCTACGAGGAGCACCAGCAGGTCATCGCCGACAACACCGGCGACGGCAAGAATTCCGGCACCGGCGACAAGGGCGAGGCCGCCTAGGCCCCGCGCCCCGGCCGCCCCGCTTGGAACCCGCGCCCATGGCCCTGCTCACCCCCGACCGCTATTTCTCGCGCATCAGCGCCATCGACATCGAGCGCGACCTGCTCGGCTGCGGCCGCATCCATGTGCTGCTCGACATCGACAACACCATCCGCGCCCGGGACACCCACAGCGTGCCGCGGGACGTGGGCCTGTGGCTCGGCCGGGCCCGCACGGCCGGGGTGGACTTCTGCCTCGTGTCCAACAACTGGCACGCCGACGTGCACCAGTTCGCCGGCGAGCTGGAGATGCCCATCGTGGCCAAGGCCATGAAGCCCCTGCCCTTCGCGTTCTTCGCCGGCATGCGGAAGCTGGGGGCCACGCGGGGCGACACCGTGGTCATTGGCGACCAGCTGGCCACCGACGTGGTGGGGGCCCACGCCGCCGGGCTGCCCGCTTACATGCTGCAGCCGCTGGTGGAGCAGGATCTGCCCCACACGCTGCTGCTGCGCAACGTGGAGCGCGCCCTTCTGGGCGATCGCAAGCCCGAGCCGGCGGTGAACATGCAGAATGCGGAAGGAGAGCGGCCGTGAGCGAGTCGTTGTACATCTTGGGGCATCCCATCGGGCACTCGAAGTCGCCGGTCATGTACAACGCCGTCTACGAGAAGGCGGGGCTCGACTGGCATTACGGTTTCGCCGATGTGCCCACCGCCGCCGAGGCCGAGGCGTTCCTCGCCGCCCGGGATTTCCTGTCCCTCAACATCACCACCCCCTATAAGCCCGAGGCCTTCGCCGCCGCCGACGTGAAGGCGGCCTCGGCGAGCTTGGCCCACGGGGCCAACGTGCTCGTGAACCACGGGGGTGCGCTCATCGCCTACAACACCGACGGCCAGGGCTGCGTGGCGGCCCTGGAGCGGGCCGGCGTGTCCTTCGCGGGGAAGTCGGTGGCCGTGTGCGGCACGGGCCCCACGGCCCTGTCCATCCTGCACGCCGTGGCCCAGGCCGGGCCGGCCGACGTGCTCCTGCTCGGGCGCGACAGGGATCGGGCCCACCGCGTCATGCGCACCTACGCCGACGAGCTGGGGGCGCTTGTGGGCCGCACCGTGGACATGCCCGCCTTCAAGGAGGGGCACCTGAGCTTCGCCGAGGTGTACAAGCAGGTGGACTTCCGCTTCGGCAGCTACGACACGTCCCGTCAGGCCCTGGCCGCCGCCGACATCGTCATCGACGCCACGCCCCTCGGCATGAACCCGGGCGACGCCGCCCCCTTCGACACGGCGCTCCTGCACGGGGGCCAAACGGTGTTCGACGTGGTCTACGGCCACGGGGAGACGGCGCTCGCGAAGGCGGCCCGCGCCGCCGGCTGCACCTTCTTCGACGGCGCCGGCATGCTCGTGGGCCAGGCCGTGGTCACCGTGGGCATCCTGCGGGACATCACGGGCGTTGCGGCTCTCGGCATCCCCGAGGACGAGCTGTTCCGTATCATGGCCGACGCCGCCGGGTTCGACCTGTAGACGGCGACCGGCCGTGCCTTGCGGGGCGGTCGGCCTCGCCCTGCGGCGCCCATGCAGTTCCGCCCCGTGTTCCCCGCTTTCCGTCCTTTACCAACGCGTAACAGCCGGGCCCGGCCCGGTGCGCTACAATGGGCGGTGACCGATTGCGGGCGCCCCGGGCGCCCTGGGAGAAAGAACCACCATGGAATACATCACAGCGGGGGAGACGGGCCCGCTCTCCCGGCCATTGTGACCGGAGTGCCGGCGGGCCTGCCCGTGTCCGAGGAGCACATCAACAGCGACCTGGCCCGGCGCCAGACCGGCTACGGGCGCGGCGGCCGCATGGCCATCGAGAAGGACACGGTATCGGTGCGAAGCGGCATCCGCTTCGGGCGCACGTTGGGCAGCCCCATCACGTTGGTGGTGGAGAACCGCGACTGGGAGAACTGGACCGAGCGCATGGCGGCCTTCGGGGGCGCCCAGCCTGTCCCAGCAGGTGCGCACCTTTAACACCACGGGCAAGATACAGGACCTGCGCCAGCAGGTCTCCTCCGGGGAGTACCGGCCCGACGCCCGGGAGACGGCGGCCCGGGTGGCCGCGGCCGGCATCGCCCGGGAGTTTCTGGCCGAGCTCGGCGTGGACGTGACGAGCTACGTGGTGTCGGGGGGGGCCGCGGCCATGGCCCCCGAGTCCATGGCCGACGCCGCCGAGCACAAGCCCCTTGACATCGAGCTCTCGGAGATGCGCTGTCCCGACAAGAAGGCCACCGTGGCCATGAAGAAGGCCATCGACAAGGCCAAGGAAGCGGGCGAGAGTTTGGGCGGCACCTTCCGCGTGGTGGCCACGGGGCTCGTGCCGGGGCTCGGCACCTACGCCACCGGCGCCGACCGCCTCACGGCCCGCATCGGCGCGGCGCTGTTCTCCATCCCGGCCATCAAGGGGGTGGAGTTCGGCCTCGGCTTCGAGGCGGCCGCGCGTCCCGGCAGCGCGGTGCACGACCCCATCGTGCTGGAGGGCTGCGACTTCATCCGCGCCTCCAACAACGCCGGCGGCCTGGAGGGCGGCATGACCAGTGGCATGCCCCTCATCGTGACCGCGGCCATGAAGCCCATCCCCACCCTCATGCAGCCCCTCCAGACGGTGAACCTGGACACGCTCTGCGTGGAGGAGGCCTCCAAGGAGCGCTCGGACACCTGCGCCGTGCCCGCGGCGGCCGTGGGGGCCGAGGGCGAGGTGGCCTTCGCCCTGGCCAACGCCTACCTGGAGGCCTTCGGCTGCACCTGCATGGCCGACATCAAGGCCTCCATCAAGGCCTATAAGCAGCGCCTGCGCACCATGGGGCGCTGACATGGCCCGGGGATGCGAGCCCGTGGCCCTCACGTGCCCGGTGTTCTTCGTGGGGTTCATGGGGGCCGGGAAGACCTCGGTGGCCCGCCGGCTCG